>JGI24022J15233_10000335_pt1 | contig 27488 bp, 18 predicted proteins | sample Ectturendosymbi2_FD_15233 | JGI IMG/M metagenome (IMG submission 15233)
CACATTTTTCCAGGGGGGGCGAAATATTTTCTCGAGGTCTTCGCCCCCCTGCGCCCCACCTGGTTACGGGCCTGGAGCCTGGTACTCAGAGGGCTTACTGACCTTATCATTGCTCTTTGACGTACGTTACTCATCAATGGAGATGTTACCATGAGAACTTCTCATTTATTGTTTCGTACCTAACGTCACATAGCACCGATAATACCAGCCAGAATGAAAGCAAATGGAAATTTGAGTGACGCAAGCGTCGAAAGGTGTTAGTCAGTCAGAATAACCGTATGGTGAGCCCGAGTGACGCTGTCAACCTAGGCTGAACCTGTAACAATCTATTTGAATTTCAGATGGTTCATCGATACGTTTTCATAGTGGTGCAAATTTGTTTAAAATAATGTAATTTATACCTTCATATAGTGCAGGTTTTTTTGAGGCGTTTTAGGGACTCGATTCGTGTCCCTAGAATTGAAAATCGGGTCCCCAGAATCGGCGAAAATTATCATCGGGTCCCCAGAATCAGAGAAAATTGGGTTCCTAAAATCAGAGAAATCGGGTCCCTACAAGTCCATACCGGGTACCTAACATTTTCCTTAAAAAAAAAAGTGATATAGTGCATAGATAATGACGGCATATTTCAATTCTTGTGACGTCAAAGTTTCCAATTAAAACCGCAAAACGTTTCTATAGTTTTTTGACGTGCACTTGTGCCCCCCCACTTTGAGAAAGGTTCCGCCATCCATGGCTAGAATGGAATGCGTGTAGCCACCAGCGGTGGCCACGGATCCAGAGTGCCGGAGTCGTATTTTTTCCGACCTGGATCCGGAGCCGGAGTCAAATATTTGTAAAAAAACGGACCCTAATCCGGAGTCACTTTTCATTTTCGGCATTAGTAGGCACTGGTTTAGGAGGCGGGAATGCAAGGTACGCAACCGCACCCCCAAATGTTTTGATTTGATGAAAATCCTGGCCAAATCCTATAAAATTCGGGCAAAATCTTCTAAAATCCGGGCAAAATCTCTGAGAACCTTCTAAAGCTCCCTGAAAATCTGAGCAAAAATGGCGCCCAAAATGCTTTGATTTGAAAATAATGGCGCCCAAATTGACATGAAAAGCTTTTTTTGGAGATCACATGGCGCCCGAATTAAGAACTTTGTTTTGGAGGTCACTTAATTTGAAGTATTTTTCGGGCACGTTTGTGAGAATCCGGGCAAAATTCCTTCGCACCCCCAAAAATTTGCCTGCTCCTACACCTATAGTAGCAGGAGTCTGCGTGGTCTATAAATGACATTAGTGCAAACATTGCTGAATTTTGGTTGCATCGATGGTTGCCGGAGCCTGAACAGTGTCGGATTCTCAAATTTGAAAAAATTCTGACCCAGATCCGTAATAAAAATTTTTATAACAGGAGCGGATCCGGAGTTTGAAATGTCACTCCGGCCACCTCTGATAGCCAGCTGTCTAGCAGTTGCGGCGGCTAGAAATACTGTCTTTTTGACACCGAACCTCAACATGACTTTAAACAAATTTCAGGGTGAAGCATTGTCGGTTGTTTCAGTCATAAAAAACAGTATTTCTAAAAACAATGACGATTTGGTGCATCACAAGACACCATAGTGGCCAAGCGTGTTGCCGATGGTCTGCAATAACGCCACAGCACTCGGGTATAACGCGAGAAATATTGAATGGTGCTCGTTCCACTGACAATCGCACCCGTCACAGATTCAACATCCTACTGCGGCGGTATACCCGACAGTCTAAAAATGCACCAGAAAAGTTGTGTTTAAAGTAATATGCTGATGCTATCAAGTTAGCTGCCTATTTCTTGCACAGGTTCTCTTAAATTCCTACTGCAATGGTAAGTTTTTGTGATCAATTTAAGCAAGAACTTCAATTCTCCTGTCAAATATTTGATGCATAAGAAAAGAATCGATGAAATCAATATCGTGAGCTTCATCGAGATATGGTAAACTTGGCTACGAGCTTAACTATGGATTTATAGGCACTTCATCGAAGGTCATTCGTTATCCGCGGGACTATCGACTAATTAAAATACATTTCGCGTGCAGTAATCACGTTGCGAAAACCGGGCTAGAGGAGACGATTATGCAAGTTCCGATCATGCTAAAAAAGGATAAAGAACGTCGATTAAACTGTTTCATGACCTTGTTCTTCCATGTATCTAATGATAATTTTCGGACTTTTCCGCGAAATGCAGTGGTGGTCTTAAGTTTTCAGTATTTTTGTTCGACTTTCCTTATTCTTCTTTGATGAATTGGATTCACTGAAACACGTGTAATTATCAGGACTCGGCCCAGTTTTACACGTTTGCAACTCACGTCTATGTTTTTCTTATTTGTACTGCCCAGCAACGTGATCAAAATCTTGTGCCATTCACCGGCGTGAAGGTTCGGAGTATTTTTCGAGGGTAGAGCACTGACAGGATTTTCATAAAATATCCGCGAAAACTCGTTTCGGTGTTATATATTTTAAAACTGTATATGTATTGTACTGTATATATATTATAATAACGTTTTCGAGGGCGTCTGTGTTTCGTAACCCACCCTGACCACCTTCCATTGCTTTTATGCCTTCACTCAAGTCTATTATAAATCGATTTAAACCAGGGCTGTTGAGCCGGAACTCAAATTTCAGGCTCCCGTTACAAGCATCTAAATTTTTTGGTTCAGGCTCCGGCTTCAGAAGGATTTGGTCTATCGAAAACTAAAAACCATTGTAATAATGGTACAACTCGCTTACCCCACAAAATATGTCTGTGGAAACGGAACCCAAATTTCAGCTTCCATAGTTCCGGCTCCGGCTCCACCATCAAAAATTTTTTTGATTCCGGCTCCACAGCCCTGATTGAACCAATGGTTTTCAAACATTTTTGTACCGTGACCCATTTCAGCAGCTCACTATAACCCAACGACCACCAACTAAAACTCGAATAAAGCAAATGCAATGCAACTGTCTACATAAATTATCTTCTCGCGACCGCTCCAAAACTGGTTCACGATCCCACTGGGTCGCGACCTCATGTTGAAAACCATTGACTGAAACGCACGGGCACCTGGACGGAACTCGGGCACCGAAAGCGAGTCTATGACCACGCAGGTGCTGAGGCGGTCGGTAATCCCGAGCGGCATGTGCGCAAAGCTTCTTCACTCACATCTCGTTCGTGGTGATACACGCAATCAACGCAACGCCACCGGAGAGGTTGCAACAGTGCAAAGAGTATTGCAAAGATTTTACTGTTGCGCTGAAAAATGCTCGGTGTACTTAATAAGAAACAAATGTACGTCAGTGTAATCACGGGGAAAGAAAATGCTTCTGAAGATTGAAATTGTATTACATGGATGCTTCTGACAAGTTTTAATTTATATTTTGTGTTTGGTTAGGTATATTTTGTATGTGCATATTTCATGACTGCTATCTGTTTTTTTGGTACTAGGTCTGGCTTTTTTTGGTGAAGACAGGTTGGCAACCCTGCTTGAAGTTTTGCCGCATGTGACAGTTCACAGTTGAACGTAGACATCTTGGTAGGTAATGCAGCGAGACAGTGACTGCTGGTAGCGGTAAGCCGCGTAGTTTTATACTGTGTGTAAAGAGGCACGAGCGAATCTGTAGCAATGCTTCCACAAGTTTGAAAAATCTATTGTTATTGTAAGACTGTGAATGTGACCAATTTGCCTGAGTTTACAGCTTATATGCTTATGCAGGCTACACAGTTTGAAGCTGCGTATCTTGTTAGAAAACGTCTATGCAGGTTTGTGGAAAAACGTCCCAATCATTAACGCTTTATGACTTCTGAGTGAGGATCTTGCAGAGTGCAAACCTATATTTTCTCCTGCGAGTTTTCATAATCCATCTCCTCAAAAATTTTAAGTGTGGTTTTCTAACTTTAGTAAATTGCGCGATAGACGTGTTAACATACAGGTTTATTTCTCATTTCTTGAAACAGTTCCGCGGGAGTGTCTGACTTTATTTTTCACTGTTAATGTTGTTCTTGCCGTTGAGTATTCTTAAAATAAATTATGACTTATTTGTAGAAAGCGTTTGAAAAAAATGGATGTTGGACAGTTTATGAAAAGAAAAAGTCTTTCTGATAGCTGAAGTGTAGCAAATATTTCAGACAAAGGATGGAGAAGTGACGTCCAACCTGCACACACTATTGAGAGCACCATAAACGTAGTTGTGAATAGTTCAAGTCCAATTCAGACTCAGTTTTTCTGCAGTTCATAATGATAACAATATTTGATTATACACCAATTCAGCAAAAACGGTAATGGTTGACATAAAGTACACCCTTTTGGCAGACTCGTATACCCCTCTACCTGAGTACGATTTCAAAAGGTATGCGAATGATGCCGTGCTTTCATGGGGGATGATGTAAGCATATCATGGGGTATGATGCATTTCACGGGGGATGATGCAAGCATCTCATAGGGAATGTTGCAAGCATTTCATGGGGGATTTTCTTTTCGGTGCAGAAAGGGTTTTGTGAAAGTCCATTTGCACTGCAACGTCAGCGACCTGAAAAAGATAAGCAGAAGTCGGCGTTGCCACCCCTGGAAATTTCTGCGGCCGCCCGTGATTATTGCCGTTGTTTGCAACAGGCCTGATTAAACGCTGTGTATAGACAGAAGTTCGCTGAAAATTGGGCAGATGATGAATAATTGTCCTTGATCTTGTTATTGTAACGAAATTGTGTAAGAAAAAAGTGGCACGAAGCAGCTCTAGTCGCCATAGATAGTCCAGGCACAACTGTCGGAAAGGGGGCAAGGGGAAAGCCCCCCCTGGATTTCGAAATTTTACGTTTTCCTGTTAACGTTTTAGCAACAAAAGGTGTTTTTCTTAGTTTCGAATAGATAAAATGAGATTTGACCACTTTTGGTCCACCCTGGAATCCTTCCGACGCCCGTGTCCAGGCATCACATAACAGCAAATCATAGATTAAAATTCAGGGAGGAGGCGCGGCGAGAAGCTTTTTTATGCGAAGTTTTATAATTATCGGAAGTATGTGCTCTTGCGGAGGAAAATAATCTAGAATGCAGTCGGGTCTCACCTCTTATTCAAAGTTTGTAGACAGAAATTTTTGCATAAACCACCGTGCATGCGCCACAGACGGCGCTTGTAACTCCCACTTGTAAATGTCGGGCGGCGCCACACGTGCGCATGGCTAAGTGCGCAAATGCTCGCAAGGAATACTTTTTATTACTATTATATTCTTATTATTGTTTATTTACCGCAGATTCGTGGTCCATGTCACAAGTACAATTGAATAACACAAGAGCGCAAAATGGTTAGTCACAGCGCGTTACACAATAGGTGTCAGCACACGATCAACACTGAGAGGAGCAAAACACAACGCCCCAACTATAACGTCATTCACTCATCATGGTACAGAGATCTGGCAATGGGAGAGAAATGAAGACATTCTAACATCAAATTTCGAAATGAACAGCTAACAGAAAAACAGCAAAAAATAAATCGGATGGGGGTGTGCTCATTGGCACACAGAGGTACGTGAATTGTTTTGATCAAGGTTTCAAATTTGCAATGCATTTAATATGAGGCTGACAGCGAATTGTTTTCACTGAATTTAAAGCAGAATTTGACGGTTAGTGTTTACTCGGTATACATCTTACTTTTTGCATGTTTCGCTTGCACACTTTGCACACATCTACATGTTGGAGGTGATATGGGAATCATAAGAAAATCTACAAATCCTGAGGCGCCACGCAACACACGGAAGGTTTTCGTTGCTATGCAAAAGCAACACTGATGAGACGAGTACATCGAAACAACGCATCAACAACTACTTCAGTTGGTCGCCATCGTACAGGAGCGTTAAAATAGTTGAGGAAAAATGAAGATTTGTGAAAAGCATCATACATTTGAAGCAATCGGATAAAGAGGTTATATGAACATTCACAGCTGTTAAAAAAAGATAGAAATTGTTTCTCAACAAGGCATCAAAGGTCCTGACGCAATTATTAACTTGGTGTGGGCTAAGCCGGCTAACGCTTACAATTCTGGGCATGTAATGCATAATTCGGTAGGCATTGTTGTATGCGCGTAAGTGCTTGGCACTAGTCTGTGTGTATTTGTTCCACAATTGGCAATTGGCAAAGCATATATTGACACGCAATGGATATGAAAGTGTTTTTCCTGCAGGAGAGCACTGATCGAATGTGCTTCGGAACTTGTTCGCTGCACAGTATATCGATTTCACTTGTCTCTGAATATCATCATCATACTTCAGTGAGGCATTTAACAACACGGTACACGTACACCATTCAGAAAAACATTTGATGGAGCAGGTTGTTTATACTTGTTGAGGCAAAAAAGGACGCTAATTACTTTGTTACAATTAAAAGGTTTTATGTGTTATAAAGTTTTTTGGGTGCATTAAAACTGTTACTTACGCAGGAGAGCATGTTCACTTATCAAATCTAATTGGTTCGTCTGCATTCCCCGTATTTGCAGCCTATGTGCCATTTGATGTTGGATGTATTAAAAATTGCATTTGACATGTTTTAAGGTTTGCCGGTTAAGTTTTCCTAAATTTACTGAGCTTTAACGTAGTTTGGTGGTTGACACTACGGTGATGTTTTTTTTAAATAACTAAAAATTGAGATAATTTCGAACAAATGCTAGGGAATTTTTTTTGCTTCTACTACAGCTTTTGTTACACAGGGGCGGTTGGTTGATGTAAACGTTGGCCTTTCTAATTCATATCTCCCAATGACAAAGTTAGCAACCCACTTAGGCAAAACGTACCAAATGTTTTCTGAAAACAGGCGGAATAGTTGAAATTACTGTAGTCAGCTTGAAAGGGAAATCCCACTAAACGCATTTGTTTGGCCTGCGGATGCTCAAACTTTGCTATTGTTCACCAAACCTTTATGGCGTCTCCAGCTTATCCCTTCTTCCATTGTCACAAAGCATTGGAAAAGCTGCAAGTTTTTCTCAAAAGTGTGGCATCACTCAAGAACCGTGTTCCGTTTGGTCCCTTTGTGCTCGCAGTAAAATGTGCTCGTGTAACTCTTCAGACACTTTAAACTTGTGCCCATCTTTAGCTGCTATGCTGGTTGACCAGCAGGAGCTGTGAGAAAAAAATTCAACAGAATCTCGTGATGATGACGAAATAGGATCGGTTAATTACCAACTCACACTTTCAGTCACTTGCGGAACTAGTCTAATCATCATTAATTAATTAATTAATTTATTTTACTTGTGTTTTTGGCTCAGGCCAATGGTCCGTGTCACAGGGATTATTCAAGAAAAAAGGAACACAAAAACTCTTAATCATAATTCATTGCAAGGTGGGGGTCAGTTGGGACGATGTTGGAAAAAACAAAAAAAGCAATCTTGAAATCACGCTCTAGCAACTGCTGCAATCGCTGACCAAAAAGAAGCGTTACACATATGGAGAAAATGAAGCATTAATTATTTGAAGTACGCGTATAAAACGGTTAAATGAAGGCATTTATTGCTGCCCAGAAGCATGCAGATTGCTTGTACTCAACGCATTCGTTTAGACCAGGGGGGCCAAACATCAGACCCGCTGCAGGCTTTCTCCGGCCCTTGAGATGACTCCGAAAAATGTAAAAATTACGAACAGAATTGAAATTGTCACTTCAAATTTGCCCCAACTTTATTCTCATCTGCGCACGCTTTTTTCTTCTTGTCTAGGGGACGTTATCGCCTATTTTGCTAAGCTCTTGCAGTTTTTTTGTTTTATCAACCTCTGTTATCATGACGTTACGATTTGTGCTGGATTTTGTTGCGTGAAGGCCCCTTGTTCCATGTGAATACGTTTTAGACCTTGAACTGACAAGGTGGCTTAAATTACACACACACACTCAGACAGAACCACGCATCGACCATAGGAGACGAGCTTTGGCGTTGGCAAAATCATTGATGACATCGTCGAAGTTATTTTGTCGCAGGATGTCATGTTCAATGCTCATTAGTGTCAGATAATTCAGTCGTTCTTGCGTCATCTTTGTTCGCCGCCTGGATTTGATAAATTTCAGCTTGCTGAAAGATCTTTCTCCGCTGCAGTTGCTGATCATGAGCACTGGGATTGCAGGGCCGTCTTTACGTTGGGATAAGTGTCGTGTACACCTTCGTCTATACTGTCAACTTGTACAAAAATTGCTCGTGAGAAATGTTTTCAGGTTTACCATTCTTGAACAGTTTCGTAAATTCAGCAACTGGACGAATCCGCTGAAAATGTGTTTGTCGAAAAGGAAGTAAAAAGATGCCGAGCGCAGGGTTTTTCAAGAATAATGCTTTTTTTCGTACTTATTTACGGAAGCCAATAGGTAGCATGTGTGCCTGGTGTGAAAACGTTTGTTACAATAAAACTGTATAACGTGTGTTGCATTTTTGCTTGCAATTGATGCGATAACACGGACATTGCAGATGTTGCGCAACTGACCAGTTTCATTCGTGTCGTTGACGAGAATTCGTCCATCGCTGAGATGCTGTCGGAACTGGCAGCACAACAGCGACTGAAAATTTTAATTCTGTCGTTGGAGCGCTGGCAAGGGTCTGAATCGCTGTCAGCGTAACTACAAGTTGTGTTCGATCAATGACTGGCGACAAACCTGATGTTGTGACAAAATTCAAAGAGAAAGTACGGACTGCAAATAGGAGACGTAAATTTTGGTCATTTCACTGTTCTGTTGCAAGTCATTAAAAATGGATCACGTCATGTAAGTGGTTGTCCGAAGTTCGAACTGTTCATTTCATCCGTGCTAGTGGTGACATATGAATCACCGTCAATTTGACAGCCTTCTAATGAATGCAGGCATAACCTATAGCTTGCTTTGCCACACCGAGCTGAGGTGGTTAAGTCGAGGTGCTGTGCTGAAGAGTTTCTTTAATCTACGAGAATTTGGACAGATCATGAACCAAAAGGGCAAACCAGGCCTGTAACCAGGTTTTAAGGTTTGGGGGAATACATATTTAGAGAGGGAAGATTTTTGTTTTTATTGTATATTAAAAAAAAAGTTTTCTGGGCACAACAAAATTTGGAAGAACCCAAAAAATTTCGGGAGCACTATCCCCGAATTTTCCCCTTGGCTACGGGCTCGGGGAAACCACGGTTAGAATTTCAGTCATCAGAATGACTGCAGGTTTTAGCGTTTATGGTGAATGTTACAGGAGCACTTGAATAATCTGAGAAAACTGCGGGCAAGGCCGCAAAAATTGTCGCACAGTATTGTGGCAGCGTACGGGCGTTCAGATTGAATCTCAGTTTGTGACACAGCTGGCAGTAGGTGACCCTGCTCATTTTCCTTGTCTGAAAGATGTCCGTGCAAACGCAGCTGATGTTGGTACGAATCGATACAAACACAAGATTACAGGATTACTATCGGCGTTTAAGCAACGGTTCCTTGTGTTTTGATGAGCTTGAGGTAGTTTCATAGTTTTAGCTCGCCACTTACGCCTCTGGTCTGCACGCCGACAACCAACTTGCAATAATTGACTTGCAGTGTGATACAGATTTGAACAAAAAGTTTGTTTCACTGGGCTTGCACACATATTGTCAACATCTCTTGCCAAAGTTCCCCAAATTGACAACCCTTTCTTCAATCGTTGTGTGCATGTTTCGATCTACATGCCTTTTTGAAAAAGCTTTCTCTGTAATGAACATCAATAAAATCAATTTGCGCTCAAGGTTCACACACAAGGGCTCTTTGTATGACAGTTGACATTCTAAAATTTGACATTCTGACATTTTAAAATTGGCTGCTACACAGGATTGAACATCTGATAGTAAAAGAGGAAATATGTTAAGTTTCAGGTGCACGTTGAAACTAATGTATTAAACATTTCAATTGCGAAGGGTTTCGGAATGTACTTTTTTGCACTAAATCCAAAAAAAGAAATTGATGTTGTTGTTATTCATTGGTCCTCATCCCATGGTTTTGCTGGCACGGCCCACTTGAGATTACTCAGTTTCTGAGCTGGGCCCCTTGCAGTAAAATAAGTTTGACACCCCTAGACAGTGGAAGCGCAACCACACCGTTGCTACGGTGGAGCTTCCGGGACTACGTTCCCCTGCAGGGAAATTTACCTCATGACTTCAAAACAAAAATATAAGTGTAACAACTGTTATATCTTGAGAAAGCTTCGGTAAACTCTAATTTGATTCTTAATTCCTCCATCCATCTCATCAGCTCCATGAAAAGATATTAAATGACGAGGGGTTGAACACAAAACTTCCAATTTTTGAGACCAACTCTACAAAACGTCAAATAGTACAGGCAATTGTTTAAAGCAAAATATATGTTTGTTTCTTACGTTTCTTTNAAGGCAAACGTGTCGTGATGATTTTTGGAATCAACTTTCGTCTCTCGCCAAATGTCGAAGTTTTTTCTTTTGATTTTTTCGTGTATATTTCTAATATAAAATTTTTCATAAACTTTTTTTTGTACAATTTTTTTCTTGTATATTTCTTATATACAATTTTTATATAAATCATTTTTTTTATACAATTTTTTTTCTTGCATATTTGTTATATACAATTTCTATGTAAATTATTTTTTTTATACAATTGCTTTTCTTGTATATTTCTATATACATTTTTATATAAATTATTTTTTTTATACAAATTTTTTTTCTTGTATATTTCTCATGTATTCAGTAACACGTATTTGCTCTCTACAGGCTTAGCGTGCCTTTCAACTATTTTTCAGGCGGGGTTAAGAATTTAATCCAATCAATTTTCTTTATATAGAATTAATTCGAACTTTGCAGCTGAAAGATATTTCTCCTTCGCTGTTGGCGAAAAGGTAGAAGATTGCATTTGTTTTATGCGTCTATTGGTTCATTTGTGTCTCTGAATGTCACGGTACTTAGGAGACTCATCTTTTAGAAGACAAGGGAGAGGCATTTTTGTGTCTTTCGCAGTTTCTGAGTGATTCACGACCCGCTAGGAGTTCAAACATACGTAAAACCTACATCGCATTTTGTAATGAATAGCTGTCGAGGTCGACTGGTGGCTCAGTAACGTTTTATTTTTGAAGTGCAAAGTTCCTTGAATTATAGTCAGGAATGCGCGAAGTATTTCTTAAGTAAATGGGGGGCCCTCTGACGACGTCATGATGCTAACCCAAACGTGATAAGACCTTTTGATCAAGCCTAGGACGGGAATATGGGGGCCACCCAAGAATACGTTCCTGATACTACGGCCTCGACTGACATAACAGAAAATGCAAAAGGGTTTCCATGACACACAACTTCAATTCTCTGAAAGCTGGTAAGGCAAAGCCAGCAACACATAAAAGTTAGGCAATAGCAAGTTGGCATCGCCTCCCACCTCTTTAATTTTGGTCCCCGTTTCTCTGCATTCACCGTCAATTAACTACAAAGTTTGAAACACTCTCGCCACCTGAAAAAAGGTTGGCTTACTGAATTTGTTCACAGTCATGTCCTTAAGGGACTTCATGAAACCACAGGCAACCAACAAGCAGATTCGAAATATTAGATTTGTTCTAAATTTCATCCTTTTCATTACACCCAAGAACATGACATACATACAAAAGCATCCAAACTGAGCCTTGTTTTGTAAAGCTTTGAGGCTAGATGAGTCAAAGCCGCCCTCGTCTTGCACTGACACAAGTTGTTTGAAAAATGCGCAAGGAGCAAATAATTCATCATACACCTTTTTTCAAACATTGCTACCCCAGCAAGTAGGCTACAAGCTTGCAGTTGCTGCTGGAGGCCCCTTGGAAAGCAGATTGAGTACTTACACATTACGGTTGCTACTGGGGGCCCCTTTGAAAGCAAAGCACATACATATTTACGGTTGCTGTTGGGGGACCTTTTGAAAGTAGAGTACTACGCATTGCAATTGCTCTTGGGGTAACTTCAAACGCAGAGTACTAACGCATTACAGTGGCTGTTGGGGGTCCTTTTGAAAGCAGAGTAGCATACCTGCGCATTAGAGTTGCTGTTGGGGGCCCTTTGAAAGCAGAGTACTTGCACATTACAGTTGCTGTTGGTACCCGCTTTGAAAGCAGAGTACTTACTTATGATCTGCTTCTGAGAATATTATATGAGTAGATAATACGTTTTTAGCCAAACATGAGTACAATTTACGCGCAAAACGCCTCGAAGGGGTTCCTTCAAAGGGGCTGGACCGAGGCAAGTGCCTCGCTCGCCTCCCATTAAACCCATCATTGGCTGAGTAACAAACCAGAAGTTACCGAGTGGTCAAGGCGTTGCGGATAATATCTTATGAGTTTGACCTTGGAGCACAGCCTTCACTGGCTGCAAAGGTCTGGGCCAACTTACCGTCATAAACATCGCGAGAAAGCTTTCAATAGGGGGGCATTACTCTGTGCAAGGGGTGTTGACATTCTGAAAATTTACATGGAATTTACAACACAGCATTGGCTTTAGATTCACACTGAGGGTAAATTAAATATAAAATCATATATAAAATGTCTTCCCACAAATATCGATAGTAGGCTCGCAGATTGTAACAAAAAATGTTTGAAAGAACGTAAGAAAATTGGGTCTTAATTATTGTCATTTAACTGAAGGCGATTATTAGAGATGTTGTGATGAAACGCAAAGTTTAACGAAAATTTAAGAAACCATGAATCAAACCTATCGTTCACAAACCTGAGGCCGGTCAAAGCAGTGCACTGTGGTGAACTTGTTCTTTCATTGACCCAAATTAATAAGCTTAACCATGAAGTGAATTTTTCTAAAAAGCATTCGCATTGTTGTTTTACTGCCGGAACACGCATGCATAAGCCTTTCTGATGTCTAGACTTGTTCATCTCCTGGTGCATGGCACATGTTCAGATTAATAACATTTTGTATCTGAAACAGGCTATAAACATTGGCGAGTATAGACCAAAGCCAACGTGGACACAACATAGTTAACATCCGTAATCCACTAACTGCACTACTCTGTCGGGAAACCTTAGTAGTAATTGCTAAATAAACTCTTCTAACTTCACTATGAACTCCATCTTGCTGTCTGAACAGCAGGCTGCGCAAATGTGTAATTTTGCTCGTAAGCACTGAAGGTATCTTGTTTAATGCTCTTCAAACTTCAAAATTCGAGAATGTGTGCTAGCCCTAATGCATTTTTTCACACCTATGACAAGTGGTGTAGGAACCGTGTGTGCAGGGAGTAAAACCGCACCCCCAAAGTTTTGATTTGTCAAAAATTTGGGCAAAATCTCAAAAAATTTGGGCAAAGGAGTTTTAAAATTTTTTAACAACACTAATGAAATTATATATTTAAAATAGTGAGTGCATAAATAAAACGTAATTATGTCATAGAAAACACATTAGATATATATAAATTGAACAAACTGATTCTACTAACTTCGTGTTTTAGTATGAGGTAGTCGATGAGTAACCGACTGCCTTGAAAGTTTGGGCAAAAAAGGCGTTTCACTTTCGTTCTTTGTTAATTGCACACTGTGGGAATCGAGTATGCTGCAGGGCACCTACTTCATATTAATAGAGTCCATTATAGAATGTTTCCATTAGCGTTCCGGCTCTAAGCTCTTCTAGAGGTATTAAGGTAATACCGGCATTATGTCGCTCCATAAAATCATATACCTAATTGCTTCACCGTGCCAGGCAAGTACAGCAGAAATGTGTTTTTAAGTTTAAGGACGGTGTTTAAAATTGAACACATTTTGCCATACAGTATGTGGCATGTATGTCCTCAGCTAGGTGTGAGTTTTTTTGCTGACAGCAACAGTTGGAATGTGAATGGAACGTCAAATCTCAGAACTGTGAAGCTTAGAGTACTGAGCCAACAGGCTCCTGACAATGTTCTTGCACAGCCTAGAATACCTTTTTTCAGTTGGGTTGTGAAGAACCAAGCTTCAAGTACCAAATTTTCTATTTTCAAGTCTATGGCAACATGGTAGACAAAATAGAATTTACCAACAGCTACAGAAAATTTGTAGAGAAAAGTTTGTGGCAAAAAAAGTTTTTCGGGAAAATTTGGTGATAATCGGGCAAAATATCATTTGCACCCCTAAAACATGGACTGCTCCTGCACCTATGACAGTGACTGCACAAAATACGTTGATCAAGAGGAAGTCAGACTCCTGGCCCTATACAACTTGTCGCATAGGCTAACTTTACGTTCAACACTTCAACCAATGAATGCTAAATCTTTGCTCTCAAGCCTCAGATACGTTTATTACCTCTCACAAACGTATCCGAAATGATGAGGCGATGTTATGCTAGGTTACAGCCTCAAGTACCGCTCTGTCCATAAATTAGGATTCAGGACAGAACAGAATACGGATTGATAAAAACTCCACTGATTTTTAGTGTTTCATATTTCAATTTGGGGGGACTTGAAGATTTGTTTGGGGGTTTTAGGCCACGAAAGCTCTCCGTGTCGACGGGACTGGTTACCTTTGTAAAAATGGTTAGAATTAAAGTAGTAAAGCACTCATTGTCATTACCGTTAGCTTGAGATAGTACAGCGTCGGATTGAAGTAACCAGACCTACAGCATGAGTGGTCAAACCTGCTTCACATTAGAGCCGTATACGGTAAATATTCTGGAGTCGCAACACACGAAAACATGCTAGAAACTTGCATTTTCACGCACACGTTGAAGATCGAACAAACATAAATGTTACGTGGTGATGTTTTGAGCTGGGTTGTATGAAGTGAGTGTGAAAATTGACTGATAATTACGTCCTTCGAATGAGCTCCTTCAGGTGTTACTGTGTAAGAACTGCACGATGCTTTCCCATTACTCCTTTACTAGCTTTGGTTGTTTGTTGTATCGACTTCCTTACTGAGCATTTTAAGCCACGTTTAACAGTGAATGAACAGACTGACTGAAAATCGCCACTCAGTGGCACCAGACACTGTTAGATGAATAATCATGGATAAGTTTTCGTGATTTTTTTCATTGGTGACGTTACTGACTTTGTAGAGTTTGACTGGAGGATAAGGCATAAAGGTTAAACCCAAAAAATTTTTGCACATCCTCAATAAGATTTCTGCAGTGTAGCAATTAGATCCGGACAGATACAAATCTCTTTCTAGTTTCTTTTCTTACTTCCTTTGAGGGTTTAATTGCAACCGAAGCGGAAGTAATTTTAGTGCGAAATCTGTGGCTACTTTATTTTAGTTTTGTTAGCTCCATATTCTGTGCACATCAATTGGTTTCTATACGTAAGCAGTAACGTGAAGTGCGGTTCGGAACTAGCGAAGCATTGGCATATTGCAAACCGATTCTTATCGAACAAAAGGTTGAACATCAGGACTATGTTCAAAACAGCAACGTGGTTTTAGTGAGGGGCCTAAATGCGGTTGCCTAAAACTTGGGAAGGTGTGTGCCTCACTTCCTGATCGATTTGGCAGTATCGCTCTGAGGTGATAATTATTGTCTGCAAATAATCCGTTTACAAGAAGGTTGTAATTAGAACTTTCGTGGACATGATTACTGCAGAGGAGGCATCGAACTTTTTTTCACAAATGTCCAAGCCTGTGTGAGAACTGACGATGGGAGGCCAGATAACCTGTTTATTTAACAGGGATGGGGAACCTACAGTTGTGTTGAAGGGTTTGGTGATGCCCGGGGCTACTGCTTGATTGCATGCACCCCTACCAAATTTTAGTATTGAGCAGTGGCGTTGGTGTTCATTGTTGCTGGATATACGCTGTTTGTGACGTCACACTATGGCGTCATATTCATATTTGCAAACCAACGTTTTGGCAAAGTTTGTTGACATAACATGCATATTCAGGGACGCCGGAACAGCGGTAGGGAAGCAGTGCCGTTGCCACGGGGAGGTTTTCGGGGGCTTAGCCCCCCAAACAAAATTCCACGACCCATTCAATTAAGTTATGGAGCACTATAAATCGGTGCAGTTTTCATCAAATTTCAGAATGTGAAGACCCCCCTGAACAGACGTAAAGTCCACCTTCTGAACACTTTTTGGCGACGGTTCTGCAGGGAAAGGGAAGCAATCAGTTTTTGGGCAATGGAAACTTATGTTTGTTTCTGTTCATTAACAATGTTGACCTCAACAATAATAACAGAAATGATAGAAAATCATTCTGAATTTTCTGGGTGCCGGAATAGCTTCAATAAATTTGTTTCAAGTCGATCTTGATAAACCAAGAAATTACCTGTGATACTGTTATGAAAAGCAGTGGTGTTGGGGGTGGGGGTGCAGGGGGTGCAAGCGCACCTCCAACAGTTTTGATTTTCTGAAGATCTGGGCAAAAGCCCTGAAATTTCTGGTAAAAATAGCGCCCCACGTGGTTTGACTTCAAAAAATGCGCCCAAGGTTTGCATAAAATGATATGAAACATTTTTTTAGAGTTTACACCAAAAAGAGGTCTATATGATCTTTTTGGGAGAAAATTTGTAGGTAAAAGTTGCACAAATCTTTTCGGGCAAGTTTGGAGAAATTCGGGCTAAATCCTTCGCACCCCGAAAATTTGCCTGTTCCAGCACTTGATGAAAAGGCACCTCCGCCCGTTGCCCCTATTTTGAAAGGGCAGAGGGGGAAATGCCCTGGCCATACCTCCATTCTCCGGCGTCTCTGTGCATATTATTCAACACGCACTCTCTTTGCTCGTTGTTGTAGTCTGCAATGTGTCTCTGTAATGAACATAAATTATTATCAGCGGTCTCCTAAGACAGAGAGTTCACAACTGCAAAAATACAAGGCTGCGCGAATGTCCCGTCGAATAGCAGTCAATCAGAAGGTATGCGGCTGGGATGGCGGACACCCAGGGTTGACAGTTTGAATCTTGCTAAGCTACACAAGAATTGAGAAAGCGCAGGAAGTACGCAAGAAACTTTTCGTTTTTTATTATGTAGCTGTTATACGCACCATTACTAAGGGAAATTTCGCTCTCTTGTGGAATCGACCGTGTTGTTTTCTTGATAGAGGTTAGAATTAAAGAGTTGGGGTTAAAATCAAGGAAAAGTATTTTGACTTATATTTACATTACAGTTAGGTGTTTTGCTTGGAGTCATTTTACCAAAACCAGCCCTGACATTTAAATATAAAGTTAAACGTAATCATGAATTTTCATCGACACGAGATCGAACAGGAAATATGTTTACTGCATGAATATGTTTGAGCGGGTATGAAATATTCTGGTGTGCAGCGCGGTGCAGCATACGGACAAAAACGTTTTTAGCAGTGCGGTTTGCCAACGAAAATAATGTGTCCGCGATATCTCTAGTCTGCATCACATTCGTAATGATGCATGACGCACAGTGGTGACCTTTGCTCGGGCAAGGGCTTCACTTTTAATCACGAAGTGTATGGAAGCGAAGCATTGCAATTTTATTTGACGACATAACCAGACGTCGCTGGATAGTCGATTTTTTGACTTGAGTTCTTGAGCAGCGCTGCTGGAGTCAGTGAATTTTTGTTAAAACTCATATTCCGTGAATAAAAATATCGAAATTTCGGCTCCTTTTCCGGGTAAAATAACGAAATGCATCGACTCCAAAAAAAAGAAAAAAGTCTGATCGCAAAAAATAAATTTGACAAGTTTTAACATAATGAATTTGTTTTCTACAATCATGTTTAGATACAAGACCTGTAGTTGACTAGTTATTTGTGTTTGGGTTTTACAAAAAACAGTGTTTGCATCAAAGAAGTTTTTCTGAATATTCTAACCTTTCTAGCGACTAAATTAATCGCACTGAATTATTGAAACCACAAAAGCACAATAGCTTCAAGGCTGTAATTACTTTGTCTTTATGAGAAGGTAATTTACATGCCCATTGCTTAATGACTTTTCGGCCAATAAATTTTTGATGGTGAAAGAGCACTATGCAGGAATAACCTAGCTCTTTTTTATTCCCTAGGATTCCATCAGGTCTGCGTAATTTACAAACAAAGTAAAGTGAAAATGTTGCTACTGCGTTTACAGCGTTTCACTTCACATCCTCACAAATTCATTATATCGTTTATAGCGTCTCTCAAATCATTGGCAGAATGCTTTACGCATTTTCCATGGTATCTATCGGTGTGACAAAGTAGGTTTCCTTCATCTTGGGAAACAAGCGCCACTTGGAAATTCTCAATAATTTTTGGAGAACCTATTACCGCGAAACCTGCAAATGTCCTTTGCACGCCTAGGTGCGCCCTCCTATACCATTGTTCGGCAAAACGGTTCCTGCAAGAGACATTGCGAATGGCAGAGTACGCAACGTTGGTGCCGATCAATGTGCCGTTTTTCTGTGCAGGTAGCCAATTGCTCGCGTGGAAGCAAAGTTCAGTGGTGGGCTCTTGACAGGCAAACGCTACCGTATCGCTGTCTTCGAGCCGGGAGGTGACCTTTAAAATGCACATAAAGCTTCTTTAATTGCTGCCCAATTTCCAGATGGTCTGTCGTAGATGAAAATTGCATAAAAGCAGCTGCTGGTTCCAGAACGTTCTTGGAAGGTTTCCAAGGCAGTGTGCGAAGGATTATAAAAAGGTTATCAGGTATACCGATAGAATAGCATCAAAAGAGGATAAAAGTTATGAGGGAAGCAAATGCGACAGCACATCAGGTATGAATTGAAGTGAAACTCCTGCCTGAAATTCTATTTACCCACAAAAACTTTAGAAAAGTGCTGCATGTAGAACCCGAGGCAGATACAGTATATTGTGCTTATTCTTTCGTATTGTACACGTTGCAGTTATGAGCATGAGAGGAGCAGTCCGAAACAGTGTTGCATAAAAAGAAAACAAATTTTAAACTTTCAAAAAGTTTCGTTTGCTCTCTTAGTCTCTGATATTCAGAGTTCGTCTTTCAAGGATGGTTGGAGCGGCACATTAAGTCACTTTACGGTTTCTTGACTAATTCGCATTGGCATATCTGAGCAGACCATCGATTTTTATGTTGAACGCAGACTTGAAACACTGAACAACGACGGAACATTAGCCATTGGGGGAAGTGAGAAAGAGGTTCAATTGATTGCAGCTTTGTCTAAAAGTGTGGAGCCATCCGACGCGTTTCCGTTGAGATTTTAACGTCTGCGGCAAAGTTACCATGCCTCTTGTCCGTAGGTACTTGGGTACCAATGAAACATCCTGTTACAAATCAGATCCGTATACGATAAACCTTTAGGGAACTTTTCACTGTTAATGAGAGGTATACTTGCATCAGATTGAAGTTCAGTTAATGTGCGTGTACATGTTTGCATCCGGAGGACCCTATGTGTGGCATCGTAGTGCCCATACGTGGGCATCCATTCTTTTGCCTTTACCTAAACCTTTACTTTAAGCGTGAACAGAACCACTTCACTTTTCAACAAAGCCGTAATCCATTTACCACGGTGCTGCATTTATGGCCTTTGAGATTTCAAGTGTTTTTTCTAAAGTAAAGTGATATCAGATCATTGGTTCGGGGACTCACTGCAAAAGTACTTCACATTCTTGTGTTAAAGGTCTTACAGCAAAGTTACTGTCTTTGACTGGTGTTGTTGAGCAGCCACCCACAGATCACAGCACTCCTGCATAAACGTGACTTCAAGCAGCACCGTTGATGAGATGTTAAGACTTGCCAACTCGACAGATGGAATTCTGTTCAATGCCAGCAAGGTGATAAAGCTTGATTTGTTTTGAGTTTTCAATACCAACATTTTCTCGGAAATTTTTGATTTTGCCAATTTTACCAAGTATTTGCCTCATTCAACTGAACTTTTAATACTTTGTGTACTTTTCATTCAAGTGAACTTTTAATACTTTGTGTACTCTTCATTCAAGTGAATTTTTAATACATTGTGTACTTTTCATTCAAATGAACTTTTAATATTTTGTGCATTTTTCATTGAAGTGAACTTTTAATACTTTGTGTACTTTTAACGGTTGTAAACAACTTCAGTCAGAAATTCTTCTTATATAATGAATTGGAGCTATTTACTAGACTCAATAAGCATAAAATCCTATATCTATTCGTTTACCAGCTATAAGCTGACAGGACATTTTTGTGAAGTTTTTACTGTATTAGATCTTTTAACCAGCGAATGTACAATTTCGGTATAATTGCAATCATGCCATAAGCATAAAATAATATTTTAGGCTGCAGATGCAACAAACGTTACTTAAAGTTTCCCTAAAGCAATAAAGATTGATACTTGCAGGAAACGTACAGGCTACGTTTATCTATTTCGAAGATCAAAAATTAGATGTCGTAGTTGAAAACCAGGATTAACAGTTCGGTCATTTGCACAATTGGGGTTATTACAATGTAACAGCATTTGCTAACTTGATGTTCAAAATCTGAGATGGAAACATATGAAGGATGAAAGGGGCTAATTCATTTTTTGAATCTAAAATCGCACTTTATATCTGATGACATAATTCCACAAAGCAAAAGCTAGAAAATCTTTGGCAACGATGTCACCAGCATGCTGTTCTAATGTCACGAGCTACATGGTGATCTTTACCCAACTACGCGTTTTTGGCGCGTGGTTATTATACTAAAAAATCCTGGTAAGTATGCAGTAAACACAATTCGTTTTTAACACACAACATTTCAGGCAACGATACGAGAAATCTGTGATGAAACATTGTAATGAAAATTGAGCATAAACCAACAAAGCTTCAGCAAAAGTTTTTTTGTTACAATTAGTTGTTCACAAAAAGGAAATTCTCCTTGTCATCGTCCACCATCTACACATATCTTACAGAGTTCTGTTGTTCTGCATTGATATGTCATTTTAGATCATGTTGACGTAGTTAACAAATTTTTGTTTGACTTCAGAGTGCTGCAGCTAATGCTGAATCACTGCAGTCTAGTTTTGCTCTATGTCCTTACTAGGTTTGGATTGGGTCACGATGCTTGAATCTTACAACTCAAACCCAATCGTTCTACACAACAGCAGCGACCAGCGCCACGACTCAAGAAATCGTTGAGAATCCTTATCAGCAGGTAAGTGAAACAAGTTGTACAAAACTTGTTTGTTACAACTGCAAAAATTATATTTTCATGAGAAATACTTAGCTCGCGAGGCGAGAATTTCTATGATCGATGAATTTTAATCTTAAAGTACATAGACAACATTTTGGAGATATGGGGAAGGTACATCCATACAAAACACTAGGCAAATAAAAGTTGGATGAAGTTTTCAAAATTTGAAAATTCTTAGTTTTTGCATTCAAATATCTCTTGATTCTGAGTTAATGACTCTCATACATACGAGTACTTGTGGGTGCGGGCATGGTCGCTGGTCGCCGTCACATCCCTCACTGGCCAAAAAAATGTCAGAGCCTGTCTTGACTGAACGATTTTTTTGAGAAAAATGTGGGTAATGTAAAGCACTAGCCAATCGATTTTCGATTTTCTTGCGTTACACAAAGTTTTCGAAATTATTCTAACTAAAGAGTGGTTCGTCGACTTGAGTGCATTTGCAGTGACTCAACGAACTTGGCAAAATTTAATAGTAGCTGCTTTTTAATCCAAACAATGCTGGGGCTAATATCAGGAAAGGAATGCAATCTACTGTTCAAAAATGCTGTCATGTTATCCAAAGTAACGGCAGTGTGAGATAGTTAAGACCTGTATGTTTAAAAACCAAACTTCAAATCAGGAATTGGTTATCAACCAAAAACCGCCCAACAAAAGCACTTTTCCGGGACAAACAAATTTATTAGTTGATTGATACAAAAGACAGAATCTTTTTCAGAGAAGAATTTAAACTGTAAAGTTGCTGTGTGAAATGAAAATATTTTAAATGATGTGACTCTTACAAATTCAAAAGAAAATATGACCTTTTTAAAATTTGATGCAGCATATTTGCATCTTTCTAAATTCCCAGATGTTTCTCTTGTTCGTCGAATCGAAGCAATCTGAGCAATGTCAAAACTTATCGTGTTATCATGAAAAAAATGTAATAAAAACGTGAAAACAAAAATAAGATAAAAAAAATGTAATAAAAGCGATACTGCTGTGTGACACACAGTGTGTGTTTTCAAATCAATTTTCCATTAAATATTGTCGATTGCAAATCATTTTCGGACGTTTTGAGTTTGGGTTATTTTTTCAGTGATTCGATGAATCGTGCAATTGGTCAATCAGTGCTTTGCTTTGCTTTTCTTTGATAGGAATTGTTTTATTGATGCAAAGGCACTGCGTAATAATTGTTACATGCAAACAAAATGCAAGTTCATTTGGGAATATGACAATGACAAGCGCAGTGCTTTAGCTGCCACATCATATCAAAAACCAACGAGAACGAGAAACATTTAAACATGTTTTACAAATTCTAACTCTGAATCAGTACCATCTTCTTTTGACGGCAAAGCAAGTTGATTTGAAAAGCGACCATTAAGTAAGCAAAATATCTACACATTTAAAAACTGCTAATAAATTACTGTAATTCAGGTAAGGTAAGGTTTAGTGTACTTATGGATTTTATGGCTCAAACCATTAGTCACAGAAACGCAATGAAAAGAACAAAGAAAGAAACACTAAAGGTCAGTGTGGCATACTAATAAAAAGTAAAGTGAGAAAAAAATTTAAAACTGTCTACAATGAAACAACAACGAGCCACAAGAAATTTAATAAATTGTTTTCAGCGCCACTGACTTGCTCCTTCGCTGGAGCTTGTTCTTCAATGACATTTTTAATTTTTGATTAAAATTCTGCAGTACAATTAAACACAGTAGAGAATCATGCGAAAACTGCTCTTATTGATGCGTGTTTTGAAAGCAAAACGGTGTCCAATTTTGGGGATTCAGGTTAATATTTTCAACAAAATGAGAACATATAAAAGTTATGTTTTCCGTCTTAGTTAGAAGTCGAAATTCATAATATCTGGTCAGACGTTGACAACTGATATTTACCGTTACCAGAAAAATTCCTATTTGGAATTACATTCTTCAGAAATATTTAGGATATATTAAGGATAGGTATGTTGACCTACACACTTGCGTTTGTGCATTGTGAACTACTGTGAACTGAAGAGAAATTTTGATTAGACTAGTCCATCGAAGGCAGCACTGTACTTACGTTGAGCAGATTCTATTGATGTTCGTCTCGTCAAAGCGGTTGTGTAATGCCCCAAGGAACACTTCAATTTCGAAAAGCATTGATTTTACGTAGCTAGCACGTCAACTTGTTACCCGCACTCTCAAGATATTTTCGAAAGCTTGTTAACAGATTTTTGGAACTTCGAGGCCTTGTTTTAACCTCAGTACGCGAAATTTGTCAAAACAAATTTCACGTATTTTGACCATCACCGATATTTATTTATGTCACTGAAATTCAATGCCAGGCACCTTATGATCGAAATGACCTTTAGCTCATTCTTGTTTAAGAGTCACTAGAAATCGTGCTTTGTTAGAAGAAAACCTTAACAACTGTGCAGCAGCATAAAAGAACCTCGAGTCTGTGAAAATCGTTTACCAAGCTTTTTTAAATGACCTGAAAAGGCAAGGCTCTATCCACAGGAAACTCTTTTTCTTTATATTTAAGACTTAAATGTTTCGCTCGGCCAAAGAACGGTTTGGCTACAAGGTGATTTTGTAAATCGAGGACTGATGAGGAAACAACTGCGATGAAACAAGTAAATTTAAACATATTGACGAGAATGCCTTGTTTTGGCTAATGGCTATTCGGTTAATTCAAGGCTTGCAAGAAACGGCATCATAGCTTCAAACAGGTTCTGTGCCGTGGAGAATCAGTCATAGCGTTGCATAGGCGGTCCACGATATTGCCAGTCAATATTCGCGCAAAACTTACTGATAATATTTAAGCAGTTGTGGCAGCAAAATGAATAAGAAACTTCTGAAAGGAAATCGGTTCAGTTAAATAAATATCACCAACGCTTGTACCTATGAACCACAGTTCAATAAAGCCACACATTAAGTGATGTGCAAAGCTCCATGCTTCACTTACGCCGACTTCAAAATTATGGCAAAACGCGTACCATTTCGACCGTGTAGTCAATTAAAACTTACTAGTAACGTTTTCAGGACGTTTTGAAACTTTCGAGAAAAGTTATACCGTGCCGACCGTGGATCAGAAAATGTGTTGTCAATTCTTAAGAGTTTCATTTGAAAATCTCCTTTAAGTTCGCATGCATGATGCCCTTACAAACTATTTGCTGGAAAGTTCGTGAGAAAATCATTTGCTTCCATTGACGCGGACGCGCAATAAAAAATGCAAGGTGCGATTTCAGTTGTTTTGCAATTTATCTTGCTTAAACTATCAACCCTGTCAGCAGTCAGTGCATTATGCTCCAAAAGCACAAAATTTTTATGTTTTACAGACGACGACCGGCATTGTGCTGTGGTCTACTGTTTATGGCTTGATGACGTTGGTCGGCTTGTGCGGGAACTTAGGCATTTGCTGGATTGTAGCATCGGTGAAGAAAATGCGAACCGTGACGAACATATTTTTGGCCAGCACGGCGCTGGCAGTGAGTCATGTTGATTTGTAGCCAGGCAGTGGATTTTCGTCAATTGAACGTAATCGATTTTTGCTCCTTTGAGGCTCTAAATGATGTATATTGGTGCAAAGAAACTAAAAAATCTTCAAACTCGTGCTCATATACTTACATGTTCGAGGAGATACAATCACAGAAGTGGAACCAAGCATGTTAAAGCACGTTTATAAGCAGCTAATGCTCTTTAAAAGACTTTTGTCTTTACTTCCATTTTGAGTAACACACTTGTTATTCCTGATGATTTTTAAACGAACAGTGATGCTTTTCGGCAGTTCCCACCGTCTATGCGTTGTTTCACTCTCTGCTTCTGCGATTACATCGCGCTTTGTTTAAAAAACCTAGTCAGAGTACCTTTTTCATTTAAACCTGCAAGGCCATGAAGATTTTTCTGCATGAGAGCGAGTATTGTTCACACTGGTTAAGAAAGGGAACGCCTCACCCTTAATCTTAGAGGAGCGACTCTCTTTTAGTTTTGTTTGCAGTGGCGTTAAAAAATTACCACTTATGTTGACACTTTTGCAAAACTTTCCACAGGGAAATTTTGTTATATAAAAATCAAGCGGAGCAACGCATGTCTTCCTTCATAAAGCCGTTGGTTTAGCTTCTTTGTTGACACTAGATCGTTGCTTGTTCGTAGAAAAAAGTGGCAAAAAATGGTTGTTTCCATGACGAAGGGCACCAAAAACGTTGTTTGGTAAGGAACCTTGTTCGAATTGTTCCCAATATCGGAGCACATTACAGCACATTTGGGCACAGCAAGTTTTACTAACGACGCTTTGAAACATGATGCTTTTGACAATATTCAGATCTGTAAAAAATGTTTTGATATTATTGAAAGTTAAAACAAACTGATAGGTTATCAACATTTAAGGTCCGTATCCTCTGATGAAAAATTTTTGTGATAAAATCAAAGGTAAAGCGAGTTTTCTTACAAAACTGACAGTTCAAACAAATATATAAGTTACTGTGATGATATCTTGATAAGTAATTCCATTAATAAACATGTTTCAAAAATTCGCTGGCTAAAAGCACCATTTCATGTTGTCATTTTTCATTTTAGGATTTGCTCCAACTTTTTTGAGCGACGTTCCCACCGTTTTCAATTTATGATTTACGCCGATGGTTTCTTAGGTTTGAAGAAAGCGATTCGCAACATGTGCCACGTTTTTCAACGCCTTCTCCCACTTTTGAGTAATTTCCCATTCCCAAAGCAAGAACGTCGAAACGTGGAAAGTGCATTGGTGCAGCTTTCTTTGTAGCATTGATGAAAAATTCAATTTGCCGATATTTGTGATAGATTCTGCAGGATTTTAAACAAATTTTTCTCAAACGTTTGACATTTTAACCTGCCGAAAATGGCTTACTGGATAAAACAATAGTTCGTGTCAAATGGATCTATTTGGTTGTGTTTGATTTCATATGCCGACGCAGCGTAGTTGACTTGACATTCGGAAGCATTGTAGCACTTGATTGTGCTTGAAAATTCAAAACCGTTCATCAAAAGTTGATTACACTTAAAGACACAAAACGTCCAAAGATTGCTGTACAAATAGCTGAAAACCAATGATCGGCAAACTTTCGTTATGATGACCCAATCCACCCTTTTAATCGTATTTGAAGACCCGTGCTTTTTTTTGAAGGCCCAATTTCAAACATATGGCGTATTTAGTTACCTGTTGCATAGCAACGGTATGTTTTTGTCGTAAAGCGAAAATTGGCAAAAACAACGCTTTGTTAAGATCAAGTAATCAATGTTTCATAGTTGTTATAGTAGCCTTTGTTTTTACTCACGTTACCTGCGCAGGCCTGTAGCTCGTACATATTGCGGCTCACAGCAGAAAGTGTTGCGCGGTCCAATAAAGTTGCTGAACGGCACACAATTAGGTAGAAGTCCACAGGTTACCACCACTACTGCAAACCAATAATTTTGCATGTACGTCGTACGATCGCCTCGTTTGGGCACGTTGCAATTTCTTTTTTTTAAACATCGGCACGTCGCAATTTTTTTAATTGAAAAAGGCTCAACGGGGTACACGTGCAGCGTTTTGTGCGTTTGAATCGTTGTGCAAACGCGTTGCAGTCCTTTGTATTGAAATCTGATAAAATCGCAGTAACTTTTACGTCAAACGCAAACCCGTTGAGGATCATTGACGCATTGCTGACATATAAGGAAAGTATTTGGTGACAACAACTGATCGCACGGGAAAATGCGCGCAAATGAACGTAGAAGGAAAGAGCAGAGACGGGAAAAAAGAAACTATACAGTGACATCACCCGGTGCTGTTATACATGGTTGATATGCGATTGCACAGTGAAAATATATTTCTGTGAATAAAGGAAAACATTACAATTGAATAAGAAACGCAGACAAACCACTTTCATGACGCGCCAGCATAATTTGCCACTGGGAAGTATTTGTTTCCAGGCAAATACTCGCGGTAAACAGTCAACAGTGACCTTCCTACCGTTTCATATTTCATGAGCGCGTCCGAAACCGAATGATCTAAAGGATAACGTCACTTTGTCTTCATAAGCCGCTTTTCCTGGAGCTTGGCTTCACCAAGTCGGTCAGATAAAAACGAGGTTATTGATCGTTCTCAACTGTGCTTAGCTGTTCTTAACAAATTAGGTGTACTTGAAAAAAAGGTGTGACTGCAACTTAAACGTTAATGTAGAATAGATATACACTGAAACTAGCAAAAAGTTTCGGTGCCATAGACACTCACAGCTAAAATTATTATTGTCTTATTTCTATAACGTCTTCACTCCCACACGCAATGCAGTAGATTCAAGCATACATTGTAGCAACAAGCAACACACAGATACTTGAAAAAACACGGAGATAGATGTGTGGCGTTAATACAAAAGCATAAGCTTAATGGCACAATTCATGATTTACGATGCTGAAAAACTGCAACAGGCTGCTTTACCATATAAAACACATCATCATTGCGAGAAACTAACATAGTCACTGGTTGTTTTTTGTGTTCAAAGTGAGGAGGTTTTTGCCGTTCGACGACGGTCAAAAACAAAGTGCTTTGAAAAACTTTGCAGCCGTTTCA
>JGI24022J15233_10000337_pt1 | contig 27408 bp, 14 predicted proteins | sample Ectturendosymbi2_FD_15233 | JGI IMG/M metagenome (IMG submission 15233)
AGAAAAATTCCAATAAGATTTCTTAAAAATGATTAGAATATAAAATTTCATCTTTATTCTTCGAAAGTTTATACAAATGTGAAAATTGCCATGCAATGTTTTGTAAATTTCGGGGGGGGCAAATGCCCCCCCTTGGTTGCGCGCCTGGTTGGTATTAACTTTCGACAATGTGGCAACTTGCCCTTTAACTGAAACTGCATCACTCTTCCAACAGCTACCTTTGATACAAATGAGGATCATGGAGAAAGTTGTTTCTAAAAAAAACTGTGCGCCAACGCTATACTAAGCTTAAGTACAAGAGCAACAAGTTGTTATTGAGACACCGTTCCTTGCACGCAACTGTTGTTTTATTGAATGTTCTTTAGAACTAAGCTCTGGGATAGTGTTAAAAGTCCGTAAACAGCTGAAGATTGGGAATGTCTTCTGATTCGAAAACAAATTTGAATATTTAGACACTTAAGAAAGTATTTTCCAACACGCAAGACAACACTTAACGAAATCTGCAAAATCCCATGTAAGCTGCAACCCATGAAAACAGATATATCGCACTATATGGTCAAGATCGCTTGCAGCAGTCATTAGAAGTTAGTTCATAGCGGTTTTTATCCTGAATCAGATTCAGTCACCCAAGAAATCAAACATATGTCGAATTTAGTACACCACGCGTCAATGGAAAAGCAAATGGTTGTTACAGAAATTCAATTCAGTTTCGTTATACTCGCTTTTTGTATTCCTTTCGGGAGTGCCGCGAGGGGTTTGCGGCGCCCATCACCGCTTGCTTGGCCAGGATGAACGCGGGCTATTTTTGTAATGCTGCATTGGTGGCGAATCAATCGCAGTGCCGCGCGTGAACCTTCTACTTGCACCCCCACTAATGCCGAGCACGAAGTTGGACAGGTCGCAAGTACCGTTGTTTTCGGTTTTCCGTATGACCCGACTAGGAATCCTGCCAGCGTTGTTGGCGCGTGCTCAACCAATTGTACCAGTTGCCCGGTTTGTTGCGGAAATTCGTTAAGAACAATATTACAAAGATATAAAAGGGAAATAGCATTTTGTTTATTATCTCCCTGAAAAACAGGATTTGGACCTGCTTTGTTTATACTGTGGAATTTGTGTAGAAAGGAAATATTTTGTCAAAAACAAGAAATAATGAATTTACTACGAGTTCTGACTTTCTTTTTTTAACACTTCGCATACCCTTTTGAAGAAAGACTTAGTTCGATTTCCAACTACAGTTTTGCAAACATCAGCCTCCTTTTCTTTTGGTGCTGGTGTTGCACTTTGACTGTGCCCTTATCTGCCAATGCCTCAGGTTGACTATGCCCCGCGTTGCCAATGCCCCGCGTTGCCAATGCTCCTTCTTTGGACCTGATACTGCGCATTGGCAAACATTTGTAAAAAACGTAGGTTACTACGCCTAAAGTTGATCTACGCATATGCATAAGACAGGTTTATTGAAGCATTTTTAAAAATATTTTATGCTGATCTTCTTTATATGTTGAGAAATAAAACAAATAGATTTTGTTGAATGCCAACCAGATCGGTAACCAGGGAGGGCGAAGCACCCCCTAGAAAATTTTTCGCCCCCCCTGGAAAAATATGTTGGACACATTTTGAAACTGTTGGACATAGTTTCAAAAATTTGGTCCCCTCTCAGCAAACTCTTCGCTCCGCCTAGTGTCCCCAGCTGGTTACGGGCCTGATGACAACCGAAAAAATTTGCGAAATTAAGCGGACTCCACTTACAAACGTCACGATCTGGTAGGCAGTAAAATATCAAATTTTATATCCTTTTCTGTCGACTGCTAAGGCCAAAGAAAGCGATGTAATTCATATATTGATGATTCTGTATTATAATCACAATGATGGCTCATTCTAGTTCGTACAATACCTCACGCACGCCGAGCTGCTGTAAAAACTCACCGTCTTTCGTCTACTGAGCAGTCGCTACTGTTGGACGACACGCTACGAGTTGATCTGCGTCCAGCTTTACGCTGATTTGTCGTCACCCTGCGGAAGGTTGGTTTTGTGGGAGCAGTCACACTGTGGCGCTGCTGAAGAGCAGGCAAAGCGATCTGTAGAAAGGTAAAAGGTGAAACGACATCTGAAAAAACGTTGTTTTCTTTATTTCTCAGCATTTTCTCAGCAGTTTCGATATTTCTCATAGTTTCCAGGGACCAGATCGTATAATAGCAATAACATTAAGAACATTCCCTGAAAAAATGTTTCTTGAAAGGTGATGTTATTATGACAGACAGAAAACAAGGAAAACGAGCATCTTGCTGAAAATTTTAGGCTCCTGCGCTTGTGCACGAACATTTAGTCTGGAGTTAATATCGAGCGCGAACACGAACACTGATAGTTTTCTTTTGTGTTCAACTTTTTTGCGCGTCATTAGACACAAAGGCTGTAGAATACATGCGAGCAAACCATCAAGATTTGTCTAAAAACAACATATTTTGAATTAAGTACCACTTTCGTGACCACAGTAGGCGATTTGTAATTGACCATAAAAATTTAAAAAACAAGTTGGGAAGATGCATTAGTGAATTTTGTTCAAACAGTCAACAACTTAAAAAAAAGCTCAAACACGGTATTACCTTCCGGTTAACAACGCACAACACATCCTGCAGTGGTAGAAAGAGACCGTGGTTTTGTTGGCAGAAGAAATAACGTCTCCCGCACAAGTAACCGTCGTGACGACCTTCTGCGTTGTGAAAGACAAACATCAAAAAACTTTTGCAAAGCATCGTTACAAGCAAGGATGGTTGCGTATTATACTGTCATTGGAATTAAGTTTACAGCTTTCATATAATAATGCGAGACAATAATGCACAAATGCAAGAATGCCATAATTGCAGGAACTACAGTGCGTATAAAAATGCAAAAAAGCGTAAATTCCTTGGGCTAACATAGCTGAGACTGGAAATGTGGCGTTTTGTAAACACAATTTCACTTGTGCTTTTAGCTTAAACAACGTTTATAAAAATATACAACTCTTTCCATGTTAATGCTTTAGTTAAGTGCAAGGGCGTACGCAAGGGTGGGGTTGAAAACCCCCCTTGAGCTTGGTATTTCACAAAAACTTTATTACCAGTTGCAAAGGAGGTTAATTGTTTTCGCATACTTTTTGCTTGTTAATTTGTCGACTTAATGCAAATAACACGGAATGAATTTGCATGCAAATTTCAAGGAACATTGTAAATGGACCAAAAAGTAATAATTAGGTTTTGGCGGGAATCTGGGTTATCGTCTGCGTCCAGAAACCACCTCACCACATTTTGCAGACCTTTCGTCCACTACGCATGCAGATTGTGCTCCGCGATAGCTCGCTTCATCCAGGGTTTCTTAAAGGTGTTTTAAGGACCCAATTCGGGCCCCTAGAATCAAAGAAAATCGGGTCCCTAGAATCAGAGAAATCGGGTCCCTACAAGTCCATACCGGGTACCTAACAGTTTCCTTAAAAAAACTGCTTTATCCGACACAATTGTCTTTATTTTGTCTGCTATGGCTGATGAGCGCAAGCGCTGACCGCATTGGCTGCATTAGGCCTAGAACTGTTGCACGAGCTCAAAAACAGCAGTTGTTAACATAGAAGCATTCAGGCATTTGATAATGTCTCGGCAGGGAAAGAGGAAAACTAAAAGTTTGCTGGACTTCTAAACATAACAAAAATTTAAAGTTTTCTTGCATACTTTATGCGCACTCTCAATTCTTGTGTAGTTTAGCAAGATTCGATCTTGCAAACCGGGGTGTGCGCCAGCCAGTCCAGCCGCACACTTTCCATACTCGACTGCTCGTATTCGACAAGACATTAGCGCAGCCTTATTTTTCCGTTGTAAATTGATCTGACGCATTGTTGAGTGTGTTTTACTAGCCTGTTTTAACACGCAGGCTGATATTTTTGCAGTTATGAACTGCTGTGTCGTAACGTTGAGTTTATTTTCCTCCGACGTTCTAAATTAGAGCGCTGATACTTTATATTCAGTGCAATGACATAAAATAAGTGGAGTGCATGTAGAAGAATATGCCTATTATGTCAACAAACTTCGCCAAAACGTTGGTTTGGAAAGATGAATATAATGTCAAATTGTGACGTCACAGAGCGCACACCAAATACAAATGACCATTATATGCCACTGAATGAACCCCCCCCATGAAAAATTTCTGCGTACGCCACTGGTTAAGTGGATACAAAAAGATGGTAGTTATAGATAGAAGTTGGGATGACTGATATTTATAGCACTATCAAACCGCACTAACCTGGGTTTTCCAACTCTACTCCAGTGTAAACCACACTTGGTGTTCCAACGCTATCCAAGTGTCCTATGTATTTCACTACTCCAAGTTTATTGTTCTTTGTCAACACTTGGTCGTCCGGTCGCAGTTGAAGCTTTGAGCTGCATGCAAAAAGGTTTTTGAAAGCTGCCAGGAAAAAAGATATACATCAGTAAGTCTCATTAATGATCTCATGGACTCCGTGAATTTAGGGAGAGGTTTCTGTGAACGCGCAGACTTCTAGCTTAGGAGAGCAACTGAACATATGTTAGTGCCAAGAGTTTCTGAGTGACGCCAATCATGACAGCTTTCACTCAATTTATGCAAATCTGAGAAACCTGAGTGGGTAAAGTACTTCGCTGCCAGGAGGCTAGTTCGCGGTCTGAAAAGGTTGATAACCACTGCTATAGATCTTTCGAAAAGCATTTGAAAAAGAAAAAATGGAAATCACTTTGATTTAGATATCTAGGTACATATTGCCTCGAAATGAAATTTCATTAACCACACGTCTTGATCTCACACAAGATCTTTAAAATAAAACATACCTCAGTGGTTACACCTACGTTGATAATTCGTTAAAACTCGGCATAATTGATTCACAATCAACATATAACGTTTGGCCTCAAGCGAATTAAATCTGACCTTATTGTAAGTGTTTTGTGAACAAAATACATGTCAAAATACTAAAGGTAGCTCTACGACAGTGTTTCTCATGTGTTACGTAATCACGAGAGCAAAGGATTTATTTATCACAGCTAGTGGTGAGGTGAACATGTCAGCTGAGCTTACTTTTGCAGGGATACGAGTTTCCTCAAGTCTCGCAAAACTGGGTTTTTTCCCGAACTGTCGGTGACATATGGACTGCAGGCAAAACCGAGAAGTCCGCTGCTGCGAAAAAACGAGCGGCACATGGTGCACTTGCAGCCCAAGATTGGACCAGGAAAGAATGAAGAACGAAATGGAGCTGAAGATCTACACAAAATATACGAAGATTATGAAAGGGTAAATCGCAGTATGCTGTAGATTAAGAGCATATCTATTATGAGACACTTAAACTTCTTTAAAATAGAACAGCCTTGAAAACTGGTTCCACTTTTCTTTTTCTTGCTCATTTTCGCGTAATGTCTCTCCACAAAACTGATTTTCCATCATCAGTATTTTTAAGGCTTCGTTGTCAACCGTTTTAACTTCGAAATGCCTTCTGCTCAGACGCAGACTGTGCAGGTTTTGCTACTTGCATTTGTTTTCAATTTGATGATTATTGCGACCCTGGTGGTGTGAAGAGTCAAGCTGTATTGGGACTTGGCAAATAACCGATTTTGCCATCTGCAAAATTCTCTTGCTGCCTCATGAGAACTCGATTGTTTGCTGAAAGTGAAAATAATGACACAAAGAAGTTTTAAGGTGACAATTCAGTTTTTCAGTATACTGGGCCATATGTTATGACTGGTTACTTGACTATAGGCACAGCAACAATTTCGCGTCCAAAAATATTTAGAGGCAAGTATTCCGCACAAGAGCTTGGCTTCTGGCGACGCTGCGTTTAGATAACACAGAATTCATCAGCATAGAATTAAAGCGTTAGTGCACTACGTGCACTAAGACCATGACTGAATCGTTAATCTTGAAGAAACAAATCCAACTAAAAATACAACAAAGACTTACGTTTGTTGCTCATTGCTTGCAAGTATGGGCAGGGTTAGTTTATCTTCTAATTCAACGACGTCAACATCCCCACATCGAATTTTTACGCCCTCATCGCTCTCGATATTCTCGCCTTGGACCTGTACACTGTACGTTTCTTCCATTTTTAAACGTTCTTCTTCTTGGATTTTTTCGTATTCTTTAGTCTGCGAGTTGATGAATCTCGGTTGAAAGTGCAGGCTTTATCAACTAATTTTTATGTCGTTGTAGATACCGTTTTACAAAAGATAATTGTGTGTATTGTGTGTAATTGCCTGCGTCATAATTTATTGAAAATAATTCAAGCATCGCTGTCTATCGAAAGGAATTTTTCCAGCAAAGAATCAGACGCTAAGATCTTACAGAGTATGTATTTCGCTTACTAGGTAGGCATCATCAGCTCCTATTCAAATAGAATGCTAATGGAAGCATCGTTTTTGTGATCGAATACTTTAAAACAGTGCTCTGTAGGTTGGAATTAAATTCAACGGTTTATGTGTTGTTGTAGTTTCGTTGTACAACGCTAACAAAACCGTACCAATTTAGTTTTACCTTCTATTTTGGNGAAAGGGGCCATTTCAGATACAGGAATTGAGAGAAGTAACGTGAACTCAATTTTAAAATTGTGTTCAATTAGGCTGCAGAAAGGCGACACAGTCGCTATCAGCAGCTTTGTTAAATAGGAAACCGATTTTAAGGATCTATACCAAGCCCGTAACCAAGGGAGGCGCAGGGAGGCTTCGCCCCCTGCAAAATTTTTGGCCCTTTCTGGAAAGATACGTTGGACATAGTTCAAAACTATTGGACATAGGTTAAAAACATTTAGGCCCCTCTCAGAAAATACTTCGTCCCACCTGGTGTCCCAAGCTGGTTACGGGCCTGATCTACACGCATCTTGAATTTTTATTTAAGTAGAATCTTTTAAAAGCGTTGCCTTTTGTGCGTTGAGAACTGCGCGATTACTTTTCCTGAAAGAAAAAACTTGGTGAATCAATTTTTCTGGAAGAATACGCAAGTGACACTGCACCACAACATGACACACACAAATTTTTTTCAGGGAACTGAAACTGCTTCTCTGGTTCTCGTATTATTTTGAAAGCTTTACTTCAGCACTCCATTTTCGCTGAGTGGTCTGAATTTTCCCTACGAGCGTTTTCTGTTTCACATTGCGATTTTTAAAGTGCCAATGGAGAACCAATAAAATTAATGCTGTGGGTGATAAAGAAAAGTAACAATGAATTCTCTTTGTGAAGTGAATACAAAAAATAACATTTCCAGAAAGAGTACAGCAGAGCGAGCAGTTGCCTATCGTTAATTTGCACTGTTGCTGATTAACGACACCAGAAAGAGCACGCAAAGACCTTGTAGCCGAAAAGGACAAGCGGTGAGTTAGCATGTAGAAGAAACTCAAGAGATGTTTTCGTTTAATAGCGACGCAATATAGCGTTAGCGTTTTATTGCGTGCTAAACCCAAACTTATGTAATTTTTCACACATCATCGATTCATTGTATTGAGACAGCACAGCAACTAACATAACGCACCGAAATACAAACACGATCTTAGGCTTTCTCCGGCGAAAAATAAAGGTTTTTGATAAAATTGCCGGTATTAGACAGTGATGGTAGACGAATAGTTTTATACGTGATCGAGAACAATTGATATTTTTTACTGTCACTACTAAGAAATATTACGTTATTTTATCGTTGAAAATGTACTTACTTGTCAGCCACACTGAATAATTGAATTTTTAATCAATCAAAAGGGTTAATTATGAGCAATTTGCTATTTTACCGATAACATCGGCCCATATAAGAAAACCATGACAACGTATGGGAGCTTAAGGTTACGGTAGGATTAAGTGGGCCTGTCCCCTGGTCTGTTCTCCTTTTGCACAGGTTTGACTTTGAGTCAGTTGCTGTATGATCCCATGTGCTTTTCAAACCTGAGCACGACTTTACAATGGATTTGACGTAAAGGTGTTAACGCGGCTTTACAACTTCTGGCCGGAGCAGTTTCACTAAATACCAAGGAGCAATTATTCCATTGTTCTATGTAGATCCAAGAAGTACTGCACCCGCGCAACGCTCGATTCGAGGTGCGGCATCTCCACATGTGTTGAACAACGTGAGAGATATTTTTAGGTTTGATGAAGTCAAACAGTCGTTTTCTGCAAAGCGAACTGGCAAAGCGTCAAGCGTCGTCGTCGCGAAAACCGCGCGAACAGCCCGAAGACATCTTCGCTGTTATTTACGTTTTCGATGAAGCTGTAATTACGGACTGTGGTTGAAGTAATAGGCTGGTTTACTCAGACTTGGCTTTGTCGGCATTTGCAAAGTTTAGACATTGCATGTGACTTTGCAATGAATCAAAGAGGAAGATCCGACCATCGATAAAACTTTGTTTTTTGACCCAGTGAAACTTTACTTCACCGAATTCGGATTCCTGTGAAGTAGTTGAGGTTTTGGATTATGTCGTCACAAGAGCACTTCGCGTTTTGGGTTTCCAGCCTCTGTGCCTGAAGCTTATGAGGAAAAAACATTACGTTTTTGCTCATATACGAATGCGAGATACTACGTTTCTGGTAGAGAAAAACCAACTCTTTATTTATGTGTCTTTTAATACGTGACACACTGCTATGCCGACATAAAAGGTTTGTGTATAGGTTTGTTTATGATGCTCTTTACATCATGGTAGCACAAAAACTTTCCGTTACAATATGCGGTAACTTAGAATTTCAAAACAAGAACCCAAAGAACCATTAGGTCATAATATTTAACTGTGCTTCAAACATGGAAATATGCAAATGCATATTTGTCCATTTTTTCTGAGAAAATGCAGCTGAAAAAGTCAACACGATGACCCAAATGGTTGGTTCAAAATACCGCCTGTCGATTCTGCGATAAGTTCCGCCCATTCTGAAATCTGTTTAAAGAATATTCTACAAGTTCCCTTTGAAACAGCTGGTTTCAAAATTTCTTAATGCGCAAAAAGCATACAAAAACTTTTTGGCGCCTATTTACGGCGTGCTGCCTTCATCAACAAAGACGCCGTATTGGCACATCCTGGTAGTCCCATAAAGGTTTAACCGCGCATTAAGTCTTATGCAAAGATTTCGTTACCAACATGTATCGTTGTTTTTGCTATAAGCACTAACGTGCGAGATTCCATCGCAAAATTTATCTTTATCTGGCAAATCAAGCTTCAAATGCCGTTAGCCAGCAAATGTTAATGGTAATTGAAACATTTTGCGAGTAAGCTTGATGCTTCATTACGACCCTGGAGATTATCATGCAAAGATGCCTCTGTTCAGAAACAGAACTACCCTGAACAGCAAAAGAGATCACTTTCATGAAGAAAAAATGCGTTGATATACTGTGAAGTAGTCAACGAAAGACCTAACCAAAGGGAAAAGAAAACCCTCAGTGAACGAATAAGTCAGGCAAGCCCATATTACAGAATAAGCTTGATGGGCTCGTGTCAGATTTACGCTGACGAAAGGGTCTTTGAACAACTTCTTATTTTGTCTGCATACAAGCCACATAGAGGACCAAGCGATTTTGAGTATGCTAAAAATATTAATGTTAAACCAAAGAAGATTATGGATTTTTGCTTCATCTATGAACTTAGTTTCACATAAGTGTACTATAAAAATGAGAATAAGGGCAATAGAGCCTCAATTTGCCCCAGGTTCTGAAGAAAAATGCAATTTGCCAAATATCAACTCTCTTTTTCATGAGAGACATCGTATGACACAGTTAAAAATAGCGTCGACTCGAAAACTGATAGGCACGGTCTATGTAAACAGACAACAGGATTGGCCGCTGTTTTGCTTGAGGTCAATTTATATACACAAACATTGTCCAGCGGGCAACGCTTTGTACGTAAGTTGACAATAAAGCGTAAGAGTAATCGTGTCTTCGCTGAATCAGTCACCAAACCCAATTGTTCATTTGTTTTATTAAAGTGTGATTTACATGTTTTTGTTTACGTCCACTTTTTCGGCACATTTTGATTTCTTCACTGGCACCGCCTTTAATTTCCGCTACTTATTGTTTCAAGCTGAATAACCAGAATGCACAACATATCCAAAACTAAATGACCATTTCTTAAACTACAGCAAAGTGCGAATAACAAGCAGCGATATTTTCAAGACTGATGGAAATACAGCTGCGAGACGAAAACTCGAACCCGGCGTTTCGCTATTTGACTGTAGGCGGATGATGAATTGGTCTTAACCGCTTGGAGCGATTCGATTGAGACGGTGTAGTTCAAAAAGTATGTAACATCTTAAAACCTCTCATTAACATGAAGTAACACCAGATGAAACTGCCGAAATCATTAGCCTAGACACCCCTTCCCCCTACGTTTCAAATGAAGAAAATTTTCAATAATTGCCTGCAGCTTTTCTCTGATACTATGACTTTTGCGGAATTTGCAACGTACGCCGTAATAACCGAAATCTTGTCAACTAAATTTCAAAAAAAGAAGTGATGCACAAGGGCACAATACCTGTATTTCTTGAATGGCTTTTTGCAAAGACACAATCTCCTCCTTGCACTTGTTCAGATCACGTGACAAGACTTCGTTCTGCTCAAGTGCTTCCTTATTTTTCTCGCGTTGCTTCTCGTGGTCAAGTTGCAACGCTTGATGGGTGCGCACCAAGTCGCGGTGCTCGAAATACCCCAAATTTGAGTGATACCTGCGTGAGTGAGTGAAAAAAATAGGTTCACTTGAAAGTGGAGTGAGTGAAAAAATAGGTTTACTTGAAAGTGGANTGAGTGAAAAAATAGGTTTACTTGAAAGTGGAGTGTTTCGCTTAAAAGAACGGCAAGATGAAAGCAACGTGACGTGCAGGATGGCTTTGGGTGATAAACTTTTGAACCCATTAACAAAAAAGCGTTAATATCTCTTGCAGCGACGCGCAACATGATAGTGAATGTTTCTAAAAATCCATTAGTGCCAAATTAATGTTACTAACTTTTCCTTTGCTGGCCACGCTCACACGCTCTGCAGTTAAAAAAGTCGCAATCGTTTTTAAACATCAACAGGAAGTGTCACCTAATTGACACGAATTGTCGTTGAACCAGTGTGCACGCAAGCCAACCACTTTCCCAAACCGGTGAAAGCGAAATAAAAGATATCCGTCGCCGCGTGCAAGCATTTCATGAACGCGTGAACGTAGTTTGTTGGCGCGTCAACGCAGAGCGATACTCTCGCATTTTTTTTCGGGTGTGTGTGAACCCATTGCCATGGAAATCAATCTTAACAGAATTAATGCTTCAGGACAAAGCAAACGATTAAAAAGACGCACAAGTTACAATTCCGCGCATTTTTAGAGTTGTTTCGACACACCCAGATCAAGCAAAAGAGACAAGCCAATCCCATTTATCTTCTGTTGAAAATCGTGAGAACCTATTGTTAAATGCCAAAAGCCTTGCAGTCAAGACAAACGTGGAAGTGCAGTTAAATTTATTCTCTTCATCATTCGATAAGTTGTTTATAAACTTTACGTTCAGCCACAAATCCGATAATAACGTTTGACTGCTTTATAGAAACAAACCAAATTGTATCCACGCAGAAGAGAAAAGCTTTTCACGTGTTTTAGATCAAAGCATATACCTGTTTTTCTTCAATATTTCAACTACGCAGACACGTTAAACAACAGTTTTTGTAACGCTTGCACCATGACAAATTTGGATATGAGAAAAAGACTGTCAGTATCCTATATTATGCACGCGACAGGTTTTTGTGGTTGATTGGATAGTGGTTACAAATCACAGTGAACTTGCTAGGGTAGTTGTCCGCTCCCATCTTCTTAGCATCAGATTTACTACAAAAGTAGATTGCCAAAGGTTGCACCTAAGAGTTACAACGAAAATTATACGAGGAAGAAGCGTTCACTTTTCCGTTTGGTGTGCTTTTTCATCAATGACACCTGGCACGTTGTGAGTAGGAAAGTCAGTTGTACGTGTTTCCCACACTCCGGAGGAACAGATTGGTACAGAAGGCAAAACGTATCCTAAAATTGAAGCTGGATATACTGAAACAAGCGCTCTTTTACATTGCTGGACTTGTCTGATCCCAATCTCGTTGCTACGGAGGAAGGGCCTTGAGAAAAAAAGAACACTTCAAATCGAAGTTTAAGACTGGCTTTTGCACCAAGAAAAATTAAAATCTCCTGAAAGGTCGATGAGCTTAAGCTTCGATGCACTAATATTTATAAATCCTACTCCTGACCAGCTTCAAAGTCTCATGAAAGACTGGCTGGCAAATTGTCTGCATTCGAATTTCTTTGCCTCTCACCTTGCTTCAACAGCTGTATTCATTCCTGTGGTGCACTGATGAGGGTTTTGAGTAGAAGTTGTGCTTGACTTGGGACAAAGGCACCGAATAGAAAGCTTACTGCCGCAGTCAAAAGCGATGCCCTTTATTTCTGTAGGCTCGGGGACCTAAAATACCATTACACAAATATCACGAGTTGCATGTTTTTATAACAAAGTTCCTCAAACAAGCTAATAATTCCCATAACATCTGCTGCCATCATGCTCGTTGCATTTTATATTTTTTCAAGATTTTTGGAGCAAACGTACATGCAAAGTCAGGTAGATTCGGTGAAAAAAGATTTTTGCGTTTATGTATTTCCGAATGCAACTCTCCTTGTGCAACAATGTGCAGAAGCTATATCCAGCTAGCGTCCAAGCATGATGTGAAAAGTCAATCTTGAAAAGTAACAAATTATTTAGCAAAAAATGGTTGGTTAATTTTGTAATATAAACAAAAGAGTTACAATACCCATTGAGTTTATAAACGGTTTAAAAGTCACATAACGTATATCTCACGGCAAATCAAACAATTAGATTGGTATCGGGCTCTTACTGGGTCACTTTCGTCTTCATCCAACATTCTTGTTCTATTGCAATGTAACAGGACATTCTAGTAAGAAGTGGACACACATAAGTATTTTAAACATTGATACGACCAGATGCCGGTTACAGTGTCACCCAGTGTTGGATGCAAAATAACGCATGAGGAGTAAGTAAATATTTGAAAACATATTGCGATGGCGGGAAGTTAAAAAGATCTACAGGATTTATCTTCAATCTCATGGTATGATCCGGAAAACATGTGTAATTCGAAGAATTTTGAAGCTTGTCACTTACAAAAAATTACAACGTAACAAGTTTGTATTCTGCCACGTCTTGAGAAGAAAGCGATAAAAAAGTGAAAAGTGCTGAGTGAATATGCAGTCGCCGTGTGTAAAAAATCTTTGCCTTCTACCCTTAATTTTTTAAAAAAGCGATTTTCGTTGAAAAACGTTGCACCATTAAACACTTTAATTGAGTTAAAGTCATAATTCAATTGTACTGGAGTCATTGAAGGTGCTGCGGAAAAGGTCAAAAACTGGCTAACTTTAACCTCTTCCTCAAAATATTTTAGGGTTGATAGAAACATAAGAGCAACAGGTCAGCACATACTCAAAAAAACAAAAACAAATGCAATGTTGCGATGTACTACACATGACGTCATCAGTGATACAAGCTCGACTCCCGCAAATGTGATACTGACAACATTTAACAATTTGGTAGTTACTAAGAAGAAATCAAAATGTTAGGAATATTTCCGCGCCTGATTGAAATGTTCAAAATTGTTTTATCGCTTGGGTTTACGAAGTACGGGACGCCAAGCGATTTAAAAAAAAATGCTAATAAGAGTGCAAAGATTGTTATCCATTAAAATAAAAAATCTACTGATGCTATGTGTCAGGAATGATCTACATTTACCTTTGAATAGTTGGTAACTAATATTGCTGTTGGTTCTACGAGTACTTTAATTGCTAGCGTTTCAAAATAACAATTTACATTTGCAAATTAGAAATTTCATTAAAACTTTTGAAATTTGCCGATAAGCTGGAAATGACGTCTATGATTCTCCTGCAAACTATAAAGATTAAATAAGTTTATACTTATTTCGACTATCTTCAGCCTCACCTCCGTTTGAACAGATCGGTGTTCCATTGATACTGTTTGTGAATGCATTTCTTGCACTGTTTGCAATGAGAAGTCTTTCGTTTCCGGAGGTAGAGGTGAAGGGCTTCTCGGAACAGCTTGATTTTGCATTAGTTCTAGAATTTCCTCTTTTTGCTCTTCTATGACAGCCTCAAGACTGCGACAAAACAAATGCAAGGTATTTTAAGTTTAAAACTTTTTTTCAACAGTTGTTATCTCTAACACTATTTTAAATGAAAAAGCAAGAATGTCTGTTTGATGAGTGCAACCAATGTTTTCAATTTATTTTGCCTGTAAGAATTGTTTTTTCTCGTTTTATCAAGTTAGGTGTCAGTGGCAGTTATTAAACCAGAAACTGATGCCCACGGCTATACAAAGTTAAGCGATTGTGTCAATTTCGTTCATTTTGATTCAGCCTTGAAACCATGCAGTATTTTTGCCCCTGTTTGGTGGCATGCAATGCAATTTCTTCCTTCTTGTTGCGTCAAAAACCAAATTCAGCAAGTGCCACAAATGGTAAATACTGTAGTCTTCTGCAACCAAAAGAAATTATTCTCAGCAGTAACATCAAACATCTTTACAGAATATGAAAAATGTTATAACATCTTAGTTTCCTATATCTAATTGAGATGCACCTGTTTTTCTCTTTTAATAAATCCGCAACCTCGGCACACAGCGGCACAACTCCTCTCCTGGATGCTCTTATGACTAAAGCGACTGCTTGCGATGCAGTAGTTTTGTCAATGCTGACGTCATTCAGCGAAATCTCACCATCTGAAAAGAAAAGCTGAACGAATCAGTAATCAAATCAATAAAAAGATGAGGTTGCCTTTTGTAAACACAGCCATGACCTTCGTTACAAAAAATACCACCTCTTAAAGACATACCAGGACAGTCTTATACTGTTGTTAGCTATTTGAAGAATTTCTTAAATTTATTATAACGAACACCGGCAGGCAAACTGTTCACTTGAAGTGGAAACGCTTTTAAAAGGTATGTGTTTTTGAGGTGGTTTGACACCTTTCTTATTCCAAGATATTTTTCTATTTGAAAGTCTCGACACTGACAGGTTTACAGGTCGGCTAACAATATACCCGGTCCGTCACCACAAAACGTTATTGCCCAGATTCAAGTGGATTAGAGCCTGCTTAATGTGCAAGAATTAAAGCAGTTGTAGCAACACAACTAAAAACAAGTACATCCTAGGTTATTGCGATTCATTTTCTGCAGTCTAAGCNGCATAAAAGCAGTATAAACGCCAAGTACCTGCTTTTCGTAGCTTAAAAGAGTTTTTCTGATAGACAGAGCACCTGAACAGACCTGCATGCACACGATTTTGACAAGAAGGTAATACCTGCGTTGAGCCTTTATATCATTAAAGTCAAGCCTACAGTCAGTGTCCAGACATGTTCCGAGCTATAGAATCAGTCCAAAAAGCGTAGAAAAACACAAAAAAAAGCTTAATGTCTGCGTCTAGCTTCTCGTAAAGCTGCCATTATTAGAGGTTTGTCCCCAGCAACCGACGTCTCAAAAACAGTTGCAGGGAGGGAACCGGTTCAGTAGTTCGAAGTGATGCACCGCTGGCAAGCATGCTATTATGACGTCACTAATGCTATGGTCGCTCTACCTTGGCGATATTCACAGCGTAATCCCCAAAATGGGAAAATTGGGGAGCTCCTGGTAAGGTCATCATTTAGAACGAAAATTATCGGCTTTGCTGGAACAAATCGGTTTTAAGTCGCGTACGCAAAGAATGAAACTGTCACAAAGGCTTCATGGCTGCGCATAAGGGCATTGTTTGAAAAACGAGATTTTTGCACCTGTCTTCATGCTGTAAAATAAGTTCGCGAGAACAGAAGAACAAATGCAAATGTTCGTAACAGTTACAAAAAGCAACCTTTGATAGATGTCATTTTGTTTTTATTCATTTTGTTTCAAACCACAAAAAAACCTGTAAGTTCACAAAGATAAAGCTTCAACCCAGAATTGATGGCTTGCGAAACGATACAAAGCTTTTACATAATTAGGAATCTTTTCAAAAAAATCAATGCAAAATTGCGTAAAATCGAACTAAAACTCATCCTTTTTCTTTGACACTTTTTGGTGTACGTTGCTTGTGGAGGATAAAAATTTTATTTGTGTGGTCCATAAACAACTTCTTGCTGCATGGCGTGAATATAGCAACTAAATTCCACGCATCACTCAGTCAGCTGCGACATTTTGACAACCACTGGAATGACCTCAGTTTTTAAGTGTTGTTTATCTCAAAGAAAGATACTTGTTTGCACGTATTCGCAATTTTTAAAAGTAGCGTTTGCTTCGGTCAAAACACGTGTAACGTTACTAGAAAGCACAAACCACTTGTTTAGGGCCTGAAGGTACAAACGCTGCATGCTCTAAAAAGTGTTGGCAGTGTGCACTTCAATTCACGCAACCCCAACAAACCTAATTTTTGAAATGCTAAACAAATTCTTGATTCTATTTCAAAAATTTCCCAACAGGTTGTGATCCCGACAGACGTCATTCTAGTCATTGGCAAATACTGTTTGGAAATCTCCGATCAGGCAGTCAGTGCTTTTAGGGCGTTTTGAGGGACCGCAACGATCTATCAAAATCCAGTAGAACCTCTCGCATAACCACCATCAAAATACACCAAAACCTCGCTTTATGATTATAATCTCGATATTCAGATGAAGTAGTTGCGGTCTCGTCACGAAGATCAAACCTTAAACAGCAATAATTAGAATTTTAGCCGATTGCGGTCAGAATCTCTGCCGATCTCATAGCCAGCACTTAAAGAAGTCCCGGAAGTGAAAATCCTGTTGGATTTTTTATGAAAATAGCAAGAAATAAAGCATATTTCAAGGTCTGACGGCTGATTTAGCGAAATACTCAAGATTCTCCCCAATGATACCGTTCGAAAATTGATCTGAAACCGCAATCTGTTTTAATCGCGGTAAAAAAAGAAAAAGTTTGCCTGTAGTACACTTTCAACTTTATGCCGTGGCGTATTCATATATCCGCTTGTGATCAATTAGTCAAACGATCGTGCTTTATTTAAGACAGCTCTTCGCCTGTGTGGTCATAACGTGTTAAGAGAAAAGCACGCGGTTCCTTCGCTGATAGTTTTGAACTCTGATTGAACTCACTGGTTAGGCCAGAGCTGTTTCTTTCTGCTAGGCTGCATTGCACAAGCTTTCGATTTGTTCAGCGGCAGACCTGCTTTAATAGCTCCTTTCGGCTCAGTGGCGTAGCCAGTCCAAAATTTTAGGGGGTCAAAAATTGGGGAGCCAAAATGTTTGACTTTAGGCTAGAAACGGTATTTTGTTTGGGACATCGTTTCTGAAAGCACAAAATGACAGGATATGCTAAAGATTTTGGGGGAACATGGCCCCTGGACCCCCTGGCTACGCTTATGTTTCGGCTGTATCATAAAGAATAAAAAACAAATTAAAACCAGAGCGCAATGAACATAAGAACTGTCGGGAATCGCGGTCTTGACTGGTGTCTTGCAAACAGACCTTCAACAAGCCATTCATTTCCACAGAGGAAAGTTTGTGAAAACAGTAGTTTTCAGTTTGATTGTCATAGATACAAAGTTGCGTGCTGCAGATAGCAAGGGTTTTATTGATCGCTGAAAATACGTTTAAAAAACAAACTTTACAACCTGCCGCAAGGGTAACTTTGCATTGTTTTATTGTATGGGCACACTAACCTTGCTTAGAGCACCCTCCGTTTACAATTTAAAGCTGTCGATACTTTGAAGAAAACAAAGGATATCAATACATGACATGCCTGTACACTGTGTGAATTCAATTTCTATTGCTTTGTTGCTTTTAATCTGTTGGTTTTTTACTTGCACTGAATTATCATTAAAATTTTGTTTCAGATGACTTATCTTTTTGTTTCTGATTTATACCAAGTGTTATGTTTACTTTAATATTAGTCCAACAAACTCTTTCGTCTTCCATGACGTAAAACCTCTACATATATCAATATCGTGCATCCTGCTGTGATTGCATCTAAATAGGTCAGTATGTCGAAGCTCGAACGTTAGGTTCGTGCCTACAGCTGCCGGAAATAAAGAAAAAAATAAACAATAACTATAGAGATATAGAAATAAAGAACGAATGCTATGGGCTTTCTTGCAGCAACATGATTTTTAATACATGCAGCTATGCTACAGTTGGCCAAAATTTTTGATCATGTCATAAGCAAAAAAAGAGATATAGAAAATTTCATCGCTTACTGTCTAAATCTGACCAGTGTAACTCCAACGCCTCATCAATAGCTTCTTGAAAGGGCTCCAAAATGTCGAGGGTGGCGTCATCGGAGCTGCTTTTATGTTTTAAACTTTTCCGAGAATGCATCGCGGTGGCTCAAGCTTGGAGCAGTTGAAGGTTTCCAACAAAAAATTGTTGCAAATGCAATAGACTTTCTTAATGCTCAGTTTCCCAGCTGGGATTTTGCTTTGTGATCCACTGATTTGCTCAGTGCCTACAAAGGGCAAAACGGTGACCGTCTAGAGATTGAAAGCAAAGGACTTCCCTGACCAAAAGGTCTAAAAATCTCTGCGGAGTTTTAATCGAAAGTCTAAGTGCGCCTGAAATTACTCCTGTCTAGAAGCAAGTGCCTCACTACTGCGCATGAATCGAATGATGTCAAGACCTAGAGCTAGGAGTTGGAAATGAAGGAAATAAATATATCTGAACTTCAAATGCTGCCTTCCCCAACGGTTCAAGTTGCTGCTGTTTAAAAAACGGTCAACCACCTTCTTACAACCTTTTTCAGAAAAAATTTTCAGCATTCACATTTGATTTTAACGACGAGAAAAACGTCACTGAAAGAGCAAAATCATTACTTTGACACGATCAGACTTGCGAGGCTATCATTAAGAACTATGTCCAGAACAACTGACTGCAAAGCAACAGCTTGTTCCAGCAACTGCATGTAAACCAATAAGCCAGTGGAATTCCCAAACCATTAGGCGAATGACTTTAAATATTCATGATCAGCTCAAGCTTCATTGCCACTGGATATAAGGAACAGCTCATTCAATTATTAACCTGTTTCCGTGGTAACAACGGCCGTCGAGTATCTAAGAGCAACAGATGTTGCACTGTTGTAGTACAAGGTTGAAAAAAGGATCTTCTTAACAAAGAAGAAATGAATTCACATCGATAATTCTCCACAAAGCAACGCTTATAAATCTCGGTTTAATTCATTCTGTTGGTTGTATCTCAAATTTTCGGCTCTCGTCTTGGTAAGTATACTTGAACGCGCTTTTGTACATTGTATTTCATAAAATTCTTTCTTACTAGAGTAAAATGACATCAAGTAGTATAATACGAGTGTGTAACATAGAATTGCCCATTCCACAGACTGGAGATGAAAGTCAAAAAACTGTTTTTTTTTCTGTTACATGGCATTCCACGTCAAACTTTTTCTGTTATCGGTTTCTTTACTCTCTCACAAAAATATTAGTACGGTATATTATTTTTGAAGGGCAGCAGTGGTAAATTTGAAATGTATCTCTTTGCTTCTACCTGTAAGTAATATACCCGAAACGAAGCAATAATATCAATCAAACGCTCAACGAGAAAAAACGTGAAGACGAAAATTATGAACCAGTGTCTTCCTCAATATATCGCTAGAGGTCGCTAATACAAGAATCAGTAGGAGAGTATGCAATGCCATTGGTGTTGAGGCAGTGGATTTTGAAACGTGGCACTCATTAATTCGAACGAAAAAAGTTTTTACAAAAAAGGAAACAAAACTTTGAACTCAAAGTTAAAGTGCTTGTTAGTAAACACGCTAGTTTTCTCTATGTGCAATTTATAACTCTAAAGAGATGATTAGAATTTCTTTTCGCCGTTCTCTAAATGATGCTTTTTAATAACAAATGACTCCCAAAGAATTTTGCTACTAAACCACTGCAGGCACATGTTTCTCAAATAAACCAAAGATGCTCTTGGAAACACACTTGCAAAAAAAGTTTTTCATATTCTACAGTTTTTCATACTATATACTGTTCTTTCCCCTGCTTTGTTTTCACAAAAAGTTAAAAGTAGAACTGCTCTTGCTATTTTGAAAGTCACTGAAACACAGTGAAGTTTATGAACAGTTTCACTACTTTGTTGATTCAACAAAAGATTGTTTTTAAAAACTGACGCTTAATCTATATTTGTGATAACCATAACCAAAATCTTTCGTTGCCTGGCATAAAGCTAAGTGCAATGAGAAAACTAAACAAAACCACTGATATCTATCANTTACCATAAATTGCAACATTGTTGCTGTTTTTGCTTTTTTCGTAGAAAAGTATTGACATCAAGAGCTACACTTACCCTTAAATGACCTTTTCAGACAGCGGTTTAGACGTGATGTTGACGTAGATGGTGTGCGATGACGTAAGGCGGTACTGCTAACAAATCGTACGGTCATTCGACGTTCCGAATTTCCGGATTCGCTGCTATCGTCACATGCCGCATCGTTTCGACGCAGTATGCCGTGACGACGTGACGTCTGCGTTTCGAGTGACGTCGTTGATGACGACGGTGACTGAATTGCATCAGAGCCTATAGTATCACAATTGCCAATGGAGCAGTAATTCATCGTATCACCACGAAAACTGATAGCTGATCTTGCAATATTGTCCTACAGTGATTTTATCAAGCAACAGCTGTCAAAAAATAGTTGAAGTTGATGAATCTTAGCGAAAGCGTTTCTTTGCTTGTTGTGGAATGCAATTTTTCTCCGTGCAGGGATTTTCCTTGAGCTCAACTTTTGTTCGAAATTTTATAAGTCGCAGTGATGCGAAACATTCCTTCGGAGCACCGCACCCGTGGACATTAGCGAGCACAGCTGCGGGCCACGCCTGCAATTTAGCACGATTTGTCATTTTGGAAGTGATGCCCTGGAAGAGGCATTTCTTTTATTAACTGCCCAGTGCTCTTTCCATCCATTCTAGCCTGCGTTAAAGTCGCCCTTACCTTACAGAAGCAGCGACGTTTGTGGTTGCAGTCATTTTAGACAGATCTCGTCTAATTTAATATATTAGCAGCTCAGTTTACAAAATTCCCAAACAAACGTTCAGCACTAAATACGTCGCAAATCTGCAGCAGGTGCCACAGCCAGCATAGAAAATAATTCAACTTTTTTGCATAGCACGAACGTTTTTTTAATCTTCACCACACTCATCGTTCTTGCTTTGTCCATGACTTTTTAATTGCTATGCGACAAAGCAGCACTTGATGATTGTGACCAGCAATATCATTATCATAGTTCATGCAACAACGTTCCCAGCATGTGATCTGCCGATGTACAGTAGAAAGGTGATATGGATAAGAATTACAAAGATGTTGCATCCTTGGCTGTAATACTACGCACACACGGTATAATTTTTATTTTCACCATCTCACTTTCTTGTAAACACGTATAAACTGCGGACAACTTGAGTTCTAGATTTTTCCTCTCTTGAGCAAGCACTTTCCAGCTCAATATCTCCCTCACATTGGCAGACAGAATATTATGTCGGTCTAAACCGCCCTGTGGATTTGTAATCGCAGGGCCGTTTTTAGTTATGTTTTGCTTACGTCAACAGATATCGAATTATCGCCACACTCTCGCCAAGTTTGGTCAGCATCTTAACAAAGAATAGGTAACTTATGCCATAGTTGTGATGAGACTTATCAATGGGACGAATGGCCACATAATTCTTTCTCAAATTTTATGAACATTATTATAAACACGACAATTGATTAAGCGTTAATAAAAATCCTGCCTGGTCAAACACAGCTACAGGATTAACCGAAAAAGTGCACTGGGGTAAAATTTTGCTTTGATTTGTTTGAGTCATGACGTTTGCGGTTGGGCTTGCTCTTATCACAACGTAAACGTTATGATAACCTGCTTTGGACTGACATTTCACCAAAAGCAGAGTAATGGATACCTTGCCAATGCCATGATGTGCTGTAAAAAGTATCTACAGGTGCAGCAACATTTTACAGCTTACCCAGCAAATGCAGTTTTACAGCCATTGAATAGAGCGAATGNTGTTAGCATTCTACATTCGCAGCAGCATATGCCTAAAAGAAGCNATCAAATTTTAAACTGTAGAGAAGCAAATTGTCATTAACACACTATAGTAGTTAATAAAAGAAAACACAGAATATATAAGATGGAAAGTAAGTGCCAGTGCCAGGAACTTCATGCAAAATTAGAACAGCAAGCTATTTGCAATGCAGCATTGGTGTTTACACTGATTAACAGCAAATAATTGCACAATTCGGTCAAACATTTGCTTGATGCATAATCAGATATTCGCGAGCAAGAAAATATGGTTAGCAGCCAAAAGCTAACAACGCATTTCGAACACTTTTGTGTTTATTTGTTGGTTGTACAGGAAGCAACAGGGTTATCCCGTAAGATCCCGTCTATGTATTATTATTACAGATTGAACACCGTTCCTATGGAACAAAAATAATATGTGCGGTTTTATTACCTTGCTTGCAATTTTCGTTTTTGCATTGTTGTAATGTCGACAAACATGCTGTAATAATAAACTAGTGCCGCAGTTGACTTGATAGCGAAGTAAAACTTGGCCTAAAGATAAAATCTGCTAAATGTTGATATTTTCGTCAACTGTTACTACTCTCGAAACTTTGCAAGCACAACAAACACGAGGTATTCTTTACAGTAATATATAACGGTTTACTGTCAACAAACATTTACACTTTTGAGTTGTTTTTCCACCAGTTTTGCTCCTGTTGATGCAAAACCCGGCTTCAATTCATTTAACTATATCAACACTGTTCCAGATGATAACAGCCGTGATTCCCTTCTTAACTAAGCTTTTCTTTCAATGATTTAATTGGAGGCCAGTTTAGTTCTATTTATGTGTTGGGAAAATTTCCACTCTCAAAGCCATATGTTCTCTGGTACATAATCCTATCATTGAATTCTACTCACAATGCGAACATCATTCAACTGCTGCTTTCGCTTGTACAATAACTTCGCAAAGGTTTCCTGCTTTATCGCATGTTGTCTGCAGCTGTGCTGATACAAACAACTCGCTATTTTCATCTTGCCAGTATCCTTACACACTTGATACACAGCATGAGCCGCTCGACAGTGTATCATTTGGCTAAGGACTTGTCAAAAATATTTCGTACTTAATCTATCAAGATCCTGCCTGTGATCACTGACACCAGTCGACTTCAGCCAAGACCCCTCCCGACAGCGATTGAAGTTTTTTTTAATTTTATTTCTGGAAGTGGTTAGAAATCGAAAGCCTGAAATCGCTGAGATTGCTCCCGTAGCTTCTCCCGTCAAACTTCAAAGAGCAACTGCACGAGAAACGACGACGGCTTCAACGCTAACGAAGGACCCACACACACCTATGTCTGAACCCAGGCATTATCAACTTCGCTTATCACTAGCTTGTCATTACCGCCAGATCGAACAGGGTGTGACAGCAACTTCTCGACTTCCACCGTTAGCACGTTCTGTCTCGTCTTATCGGCGCGATGCTTTCAGAAGAGACATGCACTGTCTTAATAGGATGTCTGCGTTTTCGGGATAACCAAGTGGGAGGGTTGACAAGTAAGTGGGCCAAAATCGTCTTACACGCACGTCACGATCGTACTGGTTGCTATTATCTCTTTAGAAGGGCGCAAAAACAAACCTTATGGAGTATTTAAAACGACAGAATCGGAAGTAATGGAGATATGAAACACCTGTTTTTGTACGAAACTCGATTTTAGCGTAGTGTTGTTAGCGGTCACTGGCATACACCGAAAAAGAGGAGAAGGGATTTTTTGTTTACATCAGAGAAAGTTATTAAATGTACAAGCAGTAGGAATATTTTTTATGTTTTTAACTGTAGGCTTTGAATTCTTTTTTATTTGCTAACATGCACTTCTAGGGAGAAATTAATGCTATACACTATCTACATGGGAGATGACTTTTGGAGGAAGTTGAATTGCAGAGGTGAATTAAACAAGAAGATCTTAATGTAAATGAGTGAGCCAAGCACTGATGTCTTGCCACTAGGGTAACAAACCTTCCAAAACCTGTAACAACGGAGTTTCTCGTTCACCGATATATTTTCACAAACTGACACAACGCACCTTCGCTTTAGAGCTGGAAGAGGTTTTAGTCTCCGAAAAAACATGTAACTGATATAAAAAGTACCCAAATTTGTAAACGTTTGCCTTAATCAAAAGAAAATTGTTTTTCATCACTGAGATGCAAAAAATAGAAATTTAAACCAAATTAATGCTTGTTACTAAAACACTGATTTTGAAAATATATCTTTCAAACAACTTAAGCCCGTGTTTTTCAAATTCGCTTTATCCCGATGACGCGTAAAGAAACTGATGAAGATTATTCGCGACCGCTGTGTTTGTCAGGCATGCTCAATACTTGCCTTAACGCAATAGCGCAAAAGATTTTTTATCATGCATATCTTTAAAAGAAAAAGTAGATGAAATCTTACATCTCCACTTACGTATGTCACAGTGTTTTCAAAGCAGGTTCAAATCCAGCTGATAATCTGTTTCAGGTAAGCTCAGAAATCTGTGAGAGACCATTTTTTCCTCGAAAACTTTGACAAAAACCCTCGAGCAAGGAACAAACCCAAGTCCGCGTGCTGAGCAACGCGATTTGTTTGGTTACTTGCTCTTGTACAACGCTATAGCACGTTACAACGTGCGTGTGTAGCAGCATGCAAAAATCGAACTTATCTCATAAAGATATAAAAACAGACAATTTTAAACATTAAGTGATTCTTGAGCCGTCCGCTGCGAAACAATAACTTTTATTGCTTTCAATTTTGCGAATCTGTATTTTTCTTTAATTAAGGTCGTTTTCACGCAACGCTGCTTGATCCCAATAGAAACAAAAATGTCACATAACATTGACGTTTGAATCTGAAGTCAGCAACCAAAACATAAACACGGCCGGATGCAATAGCAAAACCTGGAACTATGTAGCTACTAACACGCAGGTCAAATTACGACAAAAAGGTTGTGCTTTGATTTATGGTATAAATGTTTCTGAATGCTAAACGTCACGAAATTGTTTGGAGAAAAACATTTTTTTGCCAAATTCAAAGCTGTAAGACTACAAAGTGACTGTTTCAGCGTTTGTTTTTGTAAATATCAAGTTGCGCTTCAAATGCTCGTCGGTAAACTTAACCACTATTTCTTTTGCAACTGATACTTCGTAGCTCATTGCTGATCTCAAAACAAATTCAGAATACAGGAGTTTCAGGTCAACTTTTTGCACAATAACATCCAACAATATGCAGTGTTTGGTATAGCTTCCAAAGAGTCACTCATGCTGTGCAGGGCCGTGGCCAAGTTTTGAGGTTTGAAGGGGAAAAATACATTTTTAGAGGGGGAAGATTTTGCTTTTATTTTATGTTTAAAACAAATTTTTCTGGGCACAACACAATTTTGGGGGCACAAAAATGTTTGGGGACACGACCCCCGAATGCCCCCGTGGCTACGGGCCTGGTGCTCTGCACAACCAAAGAGCAATTGTGGAAAGAAACCATTCCCCGCTATCAGATCCGGCTGACAACAACAGTGCTCGGCTCTCACCTTTCGGAGAAGTTGAAGCAAAATAAAATCTATCTATTTCGGCTGCACGTAGCTGGAATGAAGACGATCGATTTGCATCTAAAGAGTGCTTCAGCCCACCAACTCTTACTTTCAAGGTTTAGCAATAGGTTGAACATTTAATAAATTTGTGACATTTTGGTGAAGCATTCTACTTCAGGATTAACGGCAGGTCAAGTTGTTCACAAGGTGGCGTCGGAGAAGCGTATATTCGGAAGGCAAAGAATCAAAACAGCATTTTCTAAACGCAATTGTTTTTGTAACAGCAGTGAGAAATGACTTACCATTGGCAACCGTTGTCACTGATTGTAATATTCTTTTGCTGCAAGATAAAGAGATGAAACACATTGTGCGAACTGTCACTGCTAGTGCTAAGGATGAAAGGCAGGGCATGATTAGATGAACGCGAGGCCCCGGGCAAAGTCGAGACCGGGAAGCCCCCAACGCTTAGCTTANCACAACTGCGTAGCGTCTCACAAGCCCTCATTTAAACTTTGCAGAAGCACCGGTGAAAACGTCAAAAGTGATACGATTTGGCATCCTACACTTCAGAGACAAGTGGGGTAACCATATACGGCGGTTCGCATGCAGTTACTTTGTTCAAACAGAAAGCTTGTATCACAAAAAAACGATCTCTTAGCTACCGTGACACTAAACAATATTTTTTGTCATAGACCCTCTGACCATCTTCACTGCACAAATCGTCCTTTCACACATGTATTGAGGAAAGATATTTCTACACTCTCTCGCAGATCAAAACGTACAGCGTTTAGAAAAAATGTTCTCAACGAAATGTCACGCAAAGGAAACTTGAACCGTGCCACGTGACCCCCTGGAAATTGGAACTGAGAAACAAACATTTCTAGAAAAGCTGAAGGTAAGTCCCGATTAATTAAGTTAATTGCTGCAATGACAGTTTATTTAACGGTATGTTTATCATAATTCCAGTCACGATAGAATTTCAGGATTCCATTATCAGGATTCTAGTCCCGATAGAATTTCAGAGACATTCTGCGCACGTGCACTTTTCATGTTACGTCCGTGTCAGCTGCTGCATGTTCGGAATCATGGGTGGCGGAACCTTTTTCAAAGTGGGGGGCACAAGTGCACGTCAAAAAAACTATAAAAAAATTTTGTGGTTTTAATTGGCAGCTGTGACGTCACAAGCATTGAAATACGACGTCGTTACCTATATGAAGGTTTAAATTCCACCATTTTAGATAAAATTACACCACTATGAAAACGTATAGGTGAACCACCTGAAATTCAAATAGGCTGTTACAGGGGCGAGCCAGGTCAACAGCGTGACTCGGGCTCATCATACGATTTATTCTGACTGAATAAAAGCGTTCGACTTTTGCGTCACTGAAATTTCCATTTGCTTTCATTCTGGCTGGCATTATTGTTGCTCTGTGACGTTAGTTACGTAAGAATAAATAAGAAGTTCTCATGATGACTTCTCCATTGTTGAGTAGCGTAGCCTACGTCACAGAGCAATGATAACGCCAGTCAGTTCTCTGCTTACTAGGTTCATTCATATTAGCCCGAGTTGCTGGACAATTTGTTATTCTTTTGAAATTATTCTCAAAATGGGAACTGTCCATTGGATTGCACTTCAAATCCAATGACCTATACAAATTCATTGCTTCAAAAAATATTTTGTCCGGTATGAATTGTGTTTTAAAATATACTTAATTGCATAGGGTAGCTCGGGCTCTGATAGATGAGCCCGAGCATAGTACGAGGCGGGGGGTCGGGAGGGACGGCCGCCCCCCCCCGGGCTTGAAAATTTTCAGGGCAAACTCTGTTTTCAGGG
>JGI24022J15233_10000339_pt1 | contig 27391 bp, 18 predicted proteins | sample Ectturendosymbi2_FD_15233 | JGI IMG/M metagenome (IMG submission 15233)
GATTTTGCGTGTCATCCTTGCGCAGGGGCCATGCTAATCTTCTCTGTATCGTTCCAATTTTAGTATATGTACTGCCGAAGCAAGTACACCAGTGTATGGTGTTAGTGTGTATATATACTTACCAACGTTAACGATCTCGCCATTGCCATGACGGCACCGCGCTGTTGGGGATTCCCGCGAATTGTGGGGTCGCATGGCAGATGTCGCGAGTCCCGTCGTTATATCGGCATGACGACGAACCGGTCGATTTGAGTCTCTTCCGTTGGAGCTCGACCGATGCATCGGCATGTGTGCTGCCGATGTACCATGTCGGCAAAAATTCGGCCGATACGTATCGGCAATATTTGCTCATAAAAGTCGCTGCGCTATTGTTTTACTCGGAGTGTTCGTAAACCATAGTTGGTACTTGTCTCCAGCGATTAATGCAAATTGTTTGTCCTGTTCTTTACGGCGCGAAGCCGTCCGACAACATCCAGTAGTGCGTAATATCAACAAGGCCTCGGTAATATTCTGACCGCTGCGCAATCCAGGGTTTATTTTTTCGGACATAGACCGAATTTACTTTCAATGACTGAAAAGAATTCAGTCAATTCGTTCATAATGTCGGAAAAGTTAGGCTAGTGAATACTGTTACAACGAGCTTTAACCATTATGGATTAAATGACCGAAAAATGTCTTACCGAAAAAAAGATCCAGGCGCTATCGTCCTAATAAACCGTTCTGTAACACAACATTCATTCGCTGGCTTTTGCAAAGTCACAGTCTGCTCTAAAAAACGCACTGTTTGCGTGTTGCGGGCTGCATTTCGCAGCGGATAGCGGTCAATGCAATTACATCAAATTAAAGACAAATCTCAACAAAAGGGTAAAAGACAAGAAGATCTGCAAAAATAAAGTCATCTTCTCTCCTTTACAGTCAGACATTTTATTAAACGTTTACATTCAAAAAATCATTGTTTCTGGTTCCTACTGGAAAATTAACTCCAACTTCTAATAGTTCTCCCCATGACATTCCATCCAAATTTTTTAAAAAGCCAGTTTCCAATTTCTTCAATGATTGCATGATAGTATGTGAATTCCCAGACTTGTTGAAAATTGCCCATATAACACCACACAAACCCCTGAAGTTCGTAACCCAAGCTCTTCATCTGAATACAGACCAGTCCATGTTCTACCAGTAATGTCAAAGTTATTTGAACATAGCTTTATCACAGAGACTACTCCAATTTGACTGATAAATGGCAATATGGTTTGAGAGCAAATCACTCAACTGAATTAGCCATTACAGCCATTAATGATGAATTAGTCAGTAACTTTGACAATAAAGAGATAACGTGTACTTGATATTTTACTTATAAAGATGGGCTTTTGACTGCTATTTTACTTAAAATCTCTTCCGCTGTGGTGTAAAATGTGTTCCACAAACTATTCACGAAGTATCTGCGTAACAGAATGCAGTGCACCAAAATAATAAGGGCTTGCTCGGCAGATGCAGCATCGCCTTAATAGTGCTGTAGAAAAGCAAGGCCGCAACTTAGTGGCAGCGTCGTAACTTCACACCTGAAGTACAGAAACATGTAATACATCGATGTTCCTTTAAGTAAGCCTCTAAAGTAAGCCTGTTGTTGCTTATAAAACGTTATTGGCCATCAAAATCTTCCAAATGTGCAGAATGGCACAATTGTATGAAGCATGAGATATGCGAAGAATGGATTTTGAAAGCGTTGGAAACTACATCGCAAAATACATTTAACTTTAAAAAATTTCTCTGTATAGCTTCATCACGTCTGGAAAATACAGCGGATCATATTTTCATTGTGAACCGCGAACTGACATCAAGTGCTTTTTTCGTGGTCGTTCAAGATTGCTATGGAATGTTCCTTTTTCTTCTGAACCCGATTTACTTACAGCTCCTATGCATAATGTTTTTATTGTTGTTTTGAATAAATTGTCACCATATAAATATTTTAGAAAAAAGTTTGTGCTGTACAGTTAGCAATGATATCGTCAGCGTCATAACTCAGGCAATGACTACGCCGTTAGCTTTTATCTGCCTGTTCTCTCAAAACAAACTTGGTGGGCGGCAATGCTGTCTTGGGAACAGTAACTGACGACTATTTACGGTTGTGACAATTAATCACGTTTACTGGACAGAATCTTGATGAGCTTTGGTAAAAAGTTAGTTCAGTTTTTCTGTGATGAACAATGCAATATCCGGAAGAGTCCGCTTAAAAAGCAATTCTGATATTTCTTGGAACGAACGAATTTTTATGTCAAAGAAAGTTACCGTAAGTGTCAATGACCAAAATTTGCTAGATGTAAACGTAAGGTACCTACGAAAGTAGACAGCTTTTTGCAAAAATCTACGAAAAGCAAGCCTATCTATTTTTAGTTTGGTATGACCGGAGGGATGATGCACCCAGAAGGCCCTCCCTGATTGTGTAAAGTGCGATCGCATATTCGTTCGTTTCGCGACTTATCTGCTGCACAAAGCAACGCGGCCCGCCTATCACCCAAACGTATCGAACTTTACAGTCGATAGAATTCGCAGGTCACTGCAGCTACTGTACAGTAACAAATGAAACGCAACTTTTTCCCGGTTTCAACAGTGAGGAATGAAGGATAGGGACAAANAACGTCGGGTACAACCTTGCTTTACTTCAAAATTCGTTCGTTTCTGTTATAATTATGCCAAAAGCAGGTTTTTTAAAAGGCGTTTTAGAGACCCGATTCGGGTCCCTAGAATCAGAGAAATGGAGTCCCTACAGGTCCATACCGGGTACCTAACATTCTCCTTAAAAAAAAAAACTGCCGAAAGCCACTAAGAATCGTATGTTCCTAGTTCACTTGAACCTTAACGTTAAGTTCTCCGTGAGACGATCAAAAGCACAGCGAAACAGCTCTGCAGTAATTCAGACGATCTACTGCCAAACCGTATCCATATCCTTGGGGATGGAAAAATTAACATGGCTTATTTTAAAGTTATTTCGGCATTTAAACTGTTTACTTACACTAAAAAAGTTGTGCAATGTCTTCATCGTGTTATTGCCGACATAGTCACATGTAATCACAGTGTAACAAGATTTCCATTTATTGTAAGAAAGCCTTTTTGCGTGATTCGTTGTGCTGGTAAAGATTTATCGAAACTTCAAGTTGTTTAGCGTTGCCACTGCGGTGAGTTTATTTAAATACATGCTTTGTCGTAGAAGTGAGTAGGCACTTCTGAAAAGCTTTGGAAAATTTCAAGGATCAGTCTTCGAAGTTTCCATCTTTGAAAAACGTTTGTCTTTGTTCCCCCGATCTGCACAGTAATTGGACGTGGTTGGCAAAAGGTGGATTCCTTTCACACCTCGCTCAGCACTAAAGAGTTCGGGCAAGGCAATCAAGCAATTCGTGCAGACCAAGAAATATCGGCACCGCGTGCGTTTTCGTACGCTACGCGTGCGTTGAAGAAATTTCGAAACGCATGAGCAAGAAAAGCGTGTAGCAGTTGAATTAAAATCGTTGAGACGATTTGAGATCGATGCCTTAACCGGGGGTCACCTAATTTTTTTACGACGGGCCTGGTACTGAAAAAAATGAAGAGCGGGCCGAATAATTACATGTTTCAATACTATGTGGTATTACGTAAATGCAAAAAAGATAGACAGCGAACAGTTGTGTATAAAAATATTATCAAAGAAATAACGAATTTCTTGCTCAAACGACCTGAAACCATGTTAATATTAAAACCTGTCCGCAGTTTTTTGTTAGGTATCCGGTATGGATATGCAGGGACCCGATTTCTCTGATGCTAGGGATCTGAATCGGGTCCCTAAAACACTTAGAAAAAGATCATTTACAAAGCCACGTTATTTACAAAAATAGCTAGGATGGAATCGCATAACAGCACGTCTAATGGCGTTATCACCATTTCATGAAATATTACGAGGCCTTCCAGTTTTTTTTCACGACGCCATAATGTACCGTGCTTATCCAACTTTCCTATGGCGCTGTGAACTGGGCTTTTGCTAAGTTGTAGTCTTTTTCCAATCCATCCTGCGAGGTTATTCATATGCAAAGTTGCTATCTATGCACGCTCAACAGTCAGTGTTATTTATTGCCCATTTTTCGTTACTTGGACAATAAATACCATTGTTTATAACTTCGTAAGGATCCAGAGTTGACCATGATCTAATGTGTTTCTTTGAAGAAATATTGTAATTGGGAAAAGCGAATGGTGCATTCGTTCCAACTTCAATTGTCACTGTGGCTTGAATGGTCCTAATATTTGCAAATAACTGCATTTACAGGAACTTATTTATGGCACAATGCAGCGGCGGGTCCGATAAACTGATTTCGTGGGCCGGGTGTGGCATGAGGATCGTAGTTGGGCGACACTTGCCTTATTCCCGCAACTGTTTCTATTTATGTCGCCCTTTTTTATTGCTGGCAATTGCGAAACGAAAGAAACCTTAAATTTAAGAAAGAAAATGCTGATATGTATCTACTTCAATGCAAGTTGATACCCAGGTGTCAACACAACCATGTTTTGTTACCTGCATAAAGAGATGTAGCTACGTAGGTTTGACGTGCCAAATTTCGACACAATAACCTAGTGACGCTGCAGTTAGAACAGCTTTGGTCAGGGGGCGATATGTAGCGCAATAGCGTCATCCTGTGTGCATCGAGCAAATGCCGGACGTGATCGACCCGTTGTATTTAAAAACTGTGCTTTCCTGTGTCAAACTTTTAGAAGTCTGACCAGCTTTCTATTGCGTTTTTACAATACTTTCTTGAGCTGCAGCAGGCCAGGAAAAATGTGGAATTTGGGAATGTCATTCCCGGGATATCTGACATGCTCGCCGGATATTTTTTGCAACAACACTATAACTTTTGGAAGTTTTTAAGCAGTTCATAAAAATTTTTTGCTCGGCGTGAATCGACTTTCTGAACGCGCTGCTCGAGTCAATTTTTTTTTTATTTTCCGCGGATTTTTTTCTAAGCACCGCGCTTACAGCTGGGCTTGATGAGCGCTTGAGCGCAGCATGTCACATTACTCGGCTTTCGGAAGTCGAGCCGTTTGATTCAAAGCGCATTCCCTCCATCATGATAGGTCACTGAAGGGTCGAGCCATTTTAATCAAAGCGTACTAACAAGTGATAAGTTATTCCGATGCTACGATGGAAATATGGGAGTTCAAATGCCAGCAAACCACCAGGAAAAACTTATGCACAACGGCCAGCACAAGATTATTGCGGTGGTTATCGCGCCCATTCTGACAGTTATAGTCAAAGATGTAGTTCCATCCCGTTGGGTATGGCATCGAAAGACAGTTTTGCGTGCAGGTCGAAGCAGCAAGTTAAGTACGGACACTGAAGAAAGGTGTTCAGGCGTGCTTGTCTAGATAGATCACCAGGGCGTTTCAGAGGTCGGCGCTAGCAAAAAAGCAGCTTGAAATGTAAAACAAGGGAGGTAGATAAGAGGCTTATCACGGCGGATGTATCAAGTCTCAAATGCTAATGATTTTTCTTTAGAAAGAGCGACTTTGAAGGTGCAGCTCATATGCAAAGCTTTTACAATAGTGGAAAGTAAGTTTAACAAAACTCTACGACAGGTCGCGGTAAATCAAAGTTAGCGTCCCTGTAAATTTGCATATTTTCTGGCACATAGAGCAGACTTTCTCACACCAAGGTGCTCATATGCAGTGACATTTTCGGGGAACTGTTTTTTATCTCAGAGCAAAGTTCCACGTGTGGCGTGCGGCAATAGTAACTGGTCTCCAAAAAGGTGACAAACAAGCCAATCGGTCGGAATTTTTTTAAATGTAGGAAATCGATTTCACGCAACACTGCGCATCAGCAGACCTACAATCTGCAAGCAATGCTCACGAGTGAAAAGGAAAGGCTGAAGCGGAACCGATGTGTGATCAGCTCCACAGCGTTGTGCTTTGAAATTGAGTAGAAATGCTACAGACGAATATACAAATGCATTGACTCTTCCATATTATCAGGACACATCTGTATTGGAATCGTCTATTTTTGCTCTATATTTCCCTTTTCAGTAAAAATTCAAAAGACTTTGGCTATTGACTGCCAATCCCCCAACCTTTTGTAGCATACACTGTAGTCGTGTAGTAAATCACGGCAGGTCGTGCGGTAGTTTTAAAAATCAAAGAGCGCGATCCAAAAAAAGATAAAAGATTCTGTTCTAAAAGTTTTAACCGTATCACGATCACGCAGAATAGACGCATCCCCGCTGTCTCAGGCGCATGAGCTGAAAAGCTCTTTAGTGCAAAATTTTTATTTTCCAGTGGTGTTTTTTTGCGCCGCTATGGCGCGATGTTTGAAAGGATCGCCGCTTCGTACAAGTCAATTGTGAACAAATTATTTGCACATCTAACAAAACAGCGCGCGTGGCGATAAAAACAATGTTTTCTTCCTCCGCAAACCTTGTAAATCTACCAAGGCTCGCCGTTCCTTCAGCTGCTCCTTAATCAGTCGTCGTTGCCGAATCAGTGGCCAAGACCCAGTCTTCTCGTGATCGTGGGCGTTGAGCTCCTGCGCGTGACCGTCGCCAGTGCTTCGCTTGGCCGAGCCTTGGTAGATTTTTTCGTTTGCGTGGAATGCACAGCTGAAACAACTGGCATTCGCAGCTACAGTACGCTGAAGAAGCGTTGCTGCTAGCTGTACAGTGGCAAATTGATGGCTGCTTCTATGTCAACTCAATTTTAGTTGGTGTGGTGGCTCTTTGCGTTGCTCGGTCAGAAATCATTCGCAGCGATTATAGATGTCAAGTGCTACGCATTTCAACAGCCGGCGAGTATTTTACTCTAAACAGGGATAGACAACGCAACGAAAACATTGTCGACCATGTCGATAAGCGAAGAGCAGAGGGCGCGACTACCGTATATTCTGGGCAGTCGGAAAAATTTGGATTCGTCGCTCTTTGAACCGGAAACACGTCCGCAAGATCTTAAGGACAAGCAAGGTAAGCGCGGCACAGCAGTTTTCAACTATCTACGGACGTTTGTTTTGGATGCGATTCTTGCTGTTTCTTAGTTTCTGTTCCCCCGTGCGACGCCAGTGTGCTTGGGTTTTCAGGCGCCAATGAGCAGCCTTGCGTTATTAAAAAAGGATTTGCGTCAGTGTGTTCACCATCTTTTTCCTGAGCTCGTATTCGCCATGTATGTTACACAATTTTTGAAAAATTACGGAATACCGATGAACACATGACGAGCATAGTTACGTTTTGTTGAGAGCGCTTCCGTGTTGGTTCCAGCTTCAGTTGAACAGCCGCAGTCGTTTTGATCGGAGCCAACCAACGAGATGACGCTCAACCCGTCGGGGCTATAAGGATTCAACTCCTGAACACGTCCTTGAAATTTGACAGTGGCAACACGATGCTAAAGCTCCCTCGTGTGCTTCTGCAAGCACGCAGCGTTTTTGTAGCAAATGGTTTTGTCGGAAATCTTAATTCCTTCGTATTTACCATGAGCCATCTTTTCAGGTTTTTCGGGCACTAAAATCGGTTTGACCAGTAACTTCTTTGCTATGACCAGCGCACGACAATGGTGCTTGTATCAGTACAGGTAAAAGGGGCTGATAGTTTAAGTTAACTGTTCATTTGTAACTGCTGTGGTAACGCAGTTAGGAATCCAGTAAATCACATTTTGATTTTTTAGGGTGGATTTTAGCCCGGATGTGGACCACAAGGGTGCGAGAAAGGGAATGCTGAAAGATCACAAAGATCTTATTGGCCCAGTGTACATATTTGATGGCACTATGCTCTTTACAATGAAAAAACTGCAACACAAGGTAACTGAACTTGCTCGCAGTTCACCGCTGTATGGCAGGCGTGTATTACGTTTAACATAGTGTGACAGTGAATGTTAGCCATGTACTTAGTGATACAAACGGTATAAATTGAGACGATGCTGATGCATGATGCAAAACAGGTACTATTATAAATTTGCTAACGTCTCATTATAAGAAAAAATAACCAGTTTCTGGTGCATGAGACATTTGACGTGACATTGTAAACGCGTGACTAAAGATTGAGTTTTAAGGTATTACTGACATTTTTCGGGTAATTGCGGCGACTAATTCATTTGTAAACCCGCAATATATGAAATCGAAGGTATTGAACCACCTTTAGGTTTTCTTATTTTGCATAGTTCGCCATGGCCTTGCGTCATTGAGTGTGCAATCCGCACGTTTTAAAGCAGTACTTCATCTGAAATTTTGAAACGGTAAAATAAGACCTGATAATTCCATATCACAGTTCCGATGGCATGTGGCTGCCAATCAACGCTGTCGAAAATGGTGCGGTTGAGCCTGGACGCTGGTACGGGGGCCCTATTACGTTTGCTGTGTTTTTAATTTTCTATTTCTAGAACAGCGGTTCCCAAAGGGGGGTGAATTGCCCCCCAGTGATAATATACGATTTTTGAAGGGGTTTTTGGTTTGCAGGAGACAGAAGTGTATTCGAAGCGAAGGACGGACGACGCTAAGATTCGACTCAGCATAGCGCTGACGAACGAGCTGCCCCCGAATTCTCTGATCACCGTGCAGATCTGCAACATATTGTTCAGGAGGTTTGTATCGGGCGGTGCTCCATTTCGGTCGCATGCACAGTGGGCATGTCTTGTTACCAGTGCAGCGCGCCAACCAAGGTCGAAACCGGAATAACCCCTTGCGTGCTGTTGAAATTGCATAACAAGTCCGTAGCAGTGTTCGTGTTCCGGGCACCCTTTTCACAAGCGATGTACTTAATCCAAAGCGACGCACATTTAAGCTGCTTCCTATGTTCTGTGTGTGTGCTGCAACATCTGCGCCCGTCTCTGCGTAATTCGCGTCAGTGTGTCAAGTGCCGTTCTCTCAATGTTGCTGATGGTGTAAACGGCGTAGGGGCTAAGACGGAGGCGTCCACTCGATAGCCGTGTGTCTGTGTTATAGGACTTCTTATCCAAGAGCGCGACGGTAGCTATTCACCGTGTAGGCAGCGCTGTGTTGCAAAGCTACGGGATCGCGCGGCAAGTGGACGTTCTGATGCTCTTCGTTCACGCAGAGTGTTGGAAAAGATTGGAATGAAGCAGGTTGGCAGAAACTTCTACAACCCCAGCATGTCTTTCACTGTGGAATGCGGCCGCGTGAACTTCGAGCTGTGGCCAGGTTTCTCAACCAGTATTTTGGAGTATGAGCGCAATCTGCTGCTCTGTGCCGAAGTGTCCCACAAGGTACTTCAATTGCGACAGTAGCGTTAAAATTGCTTCAGTTTCGGTAGTTTGACGGTTGATAGGCTCTTGTGTTGTTGTTTCAAGCCCGTTTACATTTCAGACCCATGGGACTGGTTTGTGGTGTTGCGGGAAAATAACCTAAGAAATCAACCAACCTGTTACGCGTTTCAAAAAAACTTGAACCTTTTGACCAGGTTCAGTGAAAGTGCGAGCTATCCGGATGCGGAACTACATTCACCTCTAGCAGTTTGTGGGCGAGCTGCCGCAGCTTGAAAAATCCCATATGTTGAACGTTCCCAAATTTTGACGACAATGTCAGCTGTTTTGTATGGCGCTATTTGTCTTGAATTTCTCAAATGTAATTAGTTCATAAAACTCATAACCCTCGAAGCATTTGATGTTTTCACTTGAACCAGGTTACCTCTTTGAAACTGGTATGTATTGTAGGTGGCAGTAGATGTTCGCAATGTGAATGAAGATGTATGTGATTTTCCTGATGTAACTCCGCTTATGTTACGCGTGCGTAGCTGATGCGAACTGACAGTGTCCTCGACATCATGACCCAGATATACAATGAGTGCAGACAGCGCCGCAGGAGTTTCCATGACGAGATTGAGAAGTTTCTGATCGGTCAAATCGTTTTGACCAGGTACAAGGTGTTTTGTTAGCGCAGACCACCGTGCCGGAGCAAGGGCAATTGGACGAAAACGTACCTGCTGTTGACCGCTGCATAAACGGCCGCCGACAGAATATATACCAGTTGGTTTGCAAGTACTGTCTTACCGTGAAGATGTTGTTACGCGACCTCGCTGTTTGAAGTCGACTGCAATAGTTCATGCTTCAAAACCAGCCTTGTTAGCTCTGTTCGTGTTCCGGAGTTGTGTGCGAGCAGTTTGTGCTTAAATTTGCAAGCGCCTGATCCAATATGTTTCCATAAACTAAATTTCCAACGAAACCTCTGTCGCGTGGTTTGAAATTATTAACTTGTCGTGCGCGGCTTTCAGAATTTCAACCGTGGTGGACTACTAACGCAACACCAAATATTACATTTTGGGAACATCGTTTTCCGCCGTCGATATCAGATTGGCGCTTGGAAATCGGCAGATTATCCCATCTGAAAGCACGAGAGCAATATGTTCAGATTAGCAGCGTGTTATTGCCATTCAAATCCTCTTGGCGTTTATGGATTTACGCTAATGAGTTTGGGTCGTTTAAGGTTAAAAGGGACGCAAATCTGCAGTTTGAACGGTGACCCAAGTGAACCCTGGCCATCTTGTTGTTTAGTTTGGCGTCTTATTTTTATTGCGCTCTGATTTGCGGCGCGGCGACATCTGTTACGGCGCCCATCTGCCTGTTGAAAGGCTGGCTACAAGTGTACGTGCTGCTATTTGCTTCCAAAACCTATAACGCGTGCTGGTCGAGTTGGTTGAGTTTTGCGCTTGAAACTTCGTGTCATCAGTTTCTGGTTTTCTTTCTAACTGCACTTCAGGTACAACAACAACACGTACCGCATCGACGGCATCGAATGGGACCTGAATGTGGGGAAGAGCTTCGAGAGGAACGGAGAGCGGATCACATACGTCGATTACTACAAGCAGGTGAGCACAGTTTTTTCCACTTGATGGAAAGAAGGTAACTGTGGTGATGGCAGGCAGCAACAACCATCACCAGACAACGGGTTTATTTGTTGAAATTAATATTGACAATTGGTTTGTATGGCGTGCACTCGTTGCGTTTAAAATTTACCGACTTTTTTCGTTGACCAGTGTGGCTTGCGTGCATTTGAAGGGGCTGCCTTGAGTTTTGGCGTGTGGCAGAAAGTGTTAATTGACGTCAGCCACTATAGGGCGCTGTCATGAGACCGGTTGGCAAAGTTTGTTACGTGTGAGGAGGTTAAAGTGCGTTCAGTTGTTCATCGCGTTGACCTTGCTTGGTGACCAACTTTGTATAATGCCAAGCACATGTTCCCCTGGAATGCATCGCCTTAATCTTGCTGCTGATGTATTACTGCTGCTCTGCTGAATTTGGACTAATTCACTACTGTTTTGGATAAGCATTTTTCTTATAACTAGGGCAACCAAGTTTTTGACGCAAAAACTTAAAATTTTGACTTTATGATTGATAAATTTTGACTTTATTTTGACCTATCAATTTCCTGCAATAGAAACGCGGAAAACAAAGCATCAAACTGATGGGTTAAAAATAAGTTTTTTCTGTTGAAATGAAGTAAAAGTCAAAAGTGTCAAAGGCCCAACGAAACTGGAGGTAACAAGCCATAGACGAAAATCAATCCAAACGCACAGGAGAAATATCCAGTGTCAATAAATCTCCTGAATTCACTGAGTTTTGCATTGTTGTAGCTTTAGCATCAAGTACTACCACGCCTAGCGCACTTTCAATTGTCCAGTAGTGGGCAAAATAACATTATTACGGGAGAAGTCGCAAAAAGGCCAGTATTATATCAGAATTTCGAGTAAATGCGCAAAAGCACATCAATATCCTTTGTTGTAGCTTTACTAAAATATCGATAAAGAGTAGAAAATAGTGCTACAAAAAATTTTGACCTAACGAAAAATTTTGACTTTTTTTTGACCTGATAGTTTTGGAGTCGCTCATGGTATCAGCGTGAAATTTAGTTTGTGGACGTTTTATAAGCTTTAAAAAAGGCAGAAAAATTTTGGCTTTATTGACTTTTGTTTGCCCTACTTATAACCGTAATAACCTTTTCGTAGATCTTAAAATAACCACGTCAGGTATTTTAACATAGACAGTCTTCTTGTTGAGCACATTCTCAGCACCGCGATATAAATAACATTCACTTTACTGTGCATTAATATAACTGTTGAAAAGATTTGCTGTTTATTAAACTTTCCAGCAAAGGCTTATTGCACTGAGTGCTTGCTCATTTATGTCTAACCTGCTTTACTCGTTCTGACCGGATCAGAAGATCGCTTCCACATGATTTCCTCGTGGTAATTGTCCTGCGCCATTTTCCGCCTTCTAATCCTTATAATTCCCTTCGTCGCGCTGTATACATTAAACGTGTAATCCGTCTTCAAACTGCGAGGTTGCCGCATCCAATTCAGGGCCCGGAATGTCTGTCATTTTCTGACAAGGGCCAGGGTCTGCCTTCGACGCCTTTCTTGCAGTTGGTATTGAAAAAAAAATTGCTTCTTAGCATGAGCGCGATGTTTTTTGACGCATGTTCGATTGTACACCGCCCACCACCAGCAATACAACATCGACGTACGCGACAAGAAGCAACCGTTACTTCTGTCGCGCCCGAAAAAGCGTGAAGTGCGTCGCGGTGGCATCGAGGCGATCCACCTCGTCCCCGAACTCTGCACTGTGACGGGTCTCACGGATGAGGTGAGTGCAGTGGTTGTTGGACTCGTTGCCGAAGTTCAAATAAAAGTTTAACTCCAAAGTCTAATCAAAAGGTAAACTTGGCGATGTCGCGCTGTGAGAAATTGTCTTCGTTTTTGCTGGTTGCGAAGGAATATTTAAGTTACGGATGTCCTGGCGCTGCTTGTTCGTGGAAGGCATTGCAAAACGTCTTGTTAATGTTATTCGTTTATTGTTTATTGGTGCTACTATTTCTTTCGCACTGGTTTGACACGCTCATTGAACTTTCTGTGCCATTGCATGTGTGCACTTCGCGCGCCAGATCCGTTCCGATTTCAACGCAATGAAACGGCTGGCAACGCACACCAAGCAAGCACCTGAGCAACGTGCGAGAGCTCTCTATAACTTCATCGACCGCATCACCAAGTAAGTTGCTCGGATTTGCTGAGCCTGTTCGGAAGCATCTCGCGTGCTGACAAGCCGTTTTTTACAAGAACGACGCAAGGGTCTTTTGCTTAGAGTTTTCTACCAAGTGTCGTATACTTTATGGAGGGTTGCCATCGGGCCGATTTCTGTACCCAAATTTCGATCTCAGTGAAGCACAGGATGAGGCTTGTTAATGTCCACCACCTTAACCAAGTGGTGTATTTGTTTCTTGTTAATTGCCGCTGTCTTTACTAAACGAGCATGCTTTGATATCGGACGGATATTTACAGTCACTGATTTCAGCCGCTGAATCACTCACCACCAATCTTTAGTTCACTGTTCAACCAGCAGGACATCGTGCCAGAGAATGAAAATCAAAGATTCCCCAGCTGTGTTTTGTTCTGACGAATGTTTGTTACTCTGTAACGCGTCGTTTAAAAAATGTCCAGCGCGTTATACCATTGTTGCATCCTGTTTTTTTTTCGTTTAGACAATTTGGTCATTTGTCCGAAATAGTTTATAGGCGTTTGTCCTTGTTTCGTTTTCGGATATTTTTAGGACTAGAAAAAGGCTTCTTTATGGCCAACTTCACTTAATTTTTTTTCTTTCGTTTCAAAAAGGACTCGAGAAATGACCGAAAGAAAAACCCAGGTTGCGTCCTGCTTTCGAAGTAGCGTCATGATTTGCAGCAAAAATTTATTCGCCCTCTGGATATGTTTTGACTGCTTGGTAAATTTTCTCACCATTCGTGTTTTTCACAAGCATTAACGGAAATTGAGATTGTTAGATGTAACGGGAGACAAAATCGCCTTTTCCTGCAGGAACAAAGAAACCCGTGAAATCTTGTCAAGTTGGGGCCTGGGTTGCAACGATAACCTGGTTGAAATAGCGGGGAGACAGCTGGATGCGGAGAGGATCAAGTTTGCTGAGGTGATCACAGTTTGTTGTTTGATTGTCCACCACTCACGGCGTTGGCACCGTTTTGATGTGAATGTGTTATGTTGTTAACAAGCAATTCAATATGTTCCATGAATCTTGTAAGTGTTGCTGCGTTTTCGCAGAGAGTTGTGTTACAGTTTGAGTAAGCAACCGCCACTGGGCAGTTTGAATTAATTGTGTTTGTTGCTGTCAGTTCCACAGTTACCAGTCATGCGCGAATGACTAGAATGGTATGACGTAGATTTCATCGGAGGAAGTTCATTAAAAGTTGACGAGTCCCACTGCAATGCTGCAAATCAGGGTTTTAGAACACTCGTAATTAGGTCATTTAATAAGTCTCATCTACGGAACCTGTGTACATGCGCCATCGCCAGGTGCTCGTGACGAGAAACTGTGAAAACCGGTGCGTGACAAGCCTTTGTTTCGTTCGGAAAAAACTACCAGCAAGAACAATTCCACCAACGTTCTGTCTAGCAAGCACGCTTAATTTTTTCCAACAACCTTTGGCCAAACTTAACAAGCCTTGTCGCCTCACAGGAGCGCATAGTGTCCGCTGGACCTCAAGCATCCTGGGATCGGGAGTTCCGCAACGTCAAGCTCCTGCGATGCGTCGATCTACGCGTTTGGACTTTGATCCACTGCAACCGGGACCAGCGGTGTGCCAACGATCTCATACAGAAGATGTGCCAGGTACTGCATTACGGTCGGCCGGGCGGTAAAGCATGTGTGTGTATGTGTGCACTTTCTGTGAAGATCATGGCGTGACACGAAAGCAGAGCGCATGTCTGTCAAATCTAAGTGATAACGATGATATGAATGTGTTGCTTTGTGTGTGTTGAGCTTATTAGAAAGAAACTATTTAATTGTCAGTGAAGACCGCTTATATTTAGCTCGTGTGATCGTTTTAGTGCTGTGATAGGCAAACCGTGGCCGACAAAGGCAAGTGCTACGGCCCTCTTGCGCAAAAAATACCTCGTCTGCTGAAAGGCAAGGGAATGGCCCACGCTAATACTGGTAAAACAAAAGAAACAAGCAAATAATAGTCTCTTGGAATTAAAGCCGAGACCCATTCTCGAAAATATGAAAAGACGGATAAAGTAGGCCTCAGAAAGCACTTACAGCGAAGGTACTTGTTTGTGTGTCATAAACATAACCCGCAACTATACTAAAGTGCCCATCATTTTTTCAAATGGCTGAAACGTAGCACCAAAAATGTATCCGATCCGTGGTCGTTATGTTAGCGGCAGCAGTGATCTTTTGGCGGCGTCTAATAACCACGTGATTCCTGGCATCGTGTGTAATGCGGAAAGACGTAGGCACGGTGGAGCATGCAGCTTACTTTACTGTGATGTTACGACAAAACAGCTGAAACTGTGTTTTATAACTTCGGTGAACTTTTTTCGCGAAGGTGCTAGAAGCGTCTTGGCCGAATCCTGTCGTTTTTATAACCGCTTCTTTAGAAAAAAACAGCAACAACGACTAAGTTTCAGTTTTCGTAGCGTAAAAAGTTCAACTGCGTTTCTCGGAACAAGCGTTTTAGCGCCTCCCAGTGCGAGATTCGTCGAACCCCTCAGTTTGTCAGATTCGATTGTTTGCCGCCATATTGTTCTTCTGACAATCAGCCAAAAATAGGCCTAACCCTAAATGAGTTTGGCAGACCATTCTTTATTGCAGAAACCGATGCTGTTACTAACAGATTATTATCTCGTGATAAATAGGTTTGGCGGTGGTTAAAGTAAAATTCACTTTTGACTTCACAGTATGTTTGCTTTTTAAAAACGTTCCAGTCTTAGCACTTCATAGTTCCGAGATCGGCGTAATTCATAGCGTTCTTTATATCGAAATGATTCCAGTAATGTACCTAATGAGGAAAAGAAAAGTCAGTCTGGTGTTTGAAATGCATTGTTTGCTTGTGCATAGCGCACACAGAGTTCGAGCTATGAAATTTAATTTGCTAATGGCATGTTGGTGAGCGTGAAATCGATTTCCTGTTGAACATTCGTTTGTTAATGCGTTCAACTGCCTCGTCCAAATTGTGCGAAATCGTTCTCCAAGTCCTTTCATCGTTACCCCCACCTCTTTGTGAACTTCTCGCTGTGAAAATCGGTAGCAACTTCCCGAAAAGCACACGCAAATTCGAAGTTTATCAGAAGTGCTTTTTCCTAAAAGTAGACACGAATTGGAAGTTTAAATGCTTTTGTGACGAGTGTTACTTAAAGACATGACCTCAGCTTCACCGATGCATTGCGCAATTTGCTTGTCGTGTGACGCAGNCGAACAAGAGCCAGATACTGATGAAAGAAGTTTCATTTCGTTCATACTCGGCTNTGCACTCCTTTTTCGGACTGTTTCAAGTGGTCTGGGGCGCCCATTTCAGGTTTCTTGTGCCGCTGCTTTCGCAGTAAATGCAGCACTTGTGGTTGGGGGTTTGGGGGAAATGCAAATCTATTGTATAAAGAGCTTGGGCTGATGGCATGCATTTTGTAATGCCGCTTACCATAGCAACAGCCAAAATTTAAGATCGATTTCAACAAAGGTTATAATAAATGATAACAAACTTCGGTGAGAGAATGCAAGGCAACACACTGTGAAAGGAACAAGGGTAGCGATGATTGATCAGACAAAGAACATGCAACATCTGAATTTACAACAAGGTTTATTCGCAAACTTCAATGGGAAACATTTCGTTGGTAAAGTTGGGCGCCGTGAAGAAAAAAGCTTTTTGTGAAAAAATATTTTGCGAAGGATTGTTTTTTAATTTTAAATATAGCAATTCGACGTAAGCGGGTCATCATGATCGTGCACTGCAGAGGGAGTACCAGGCGAGTGCAATGAAACTTTATTTTCTAAAGACATCGCGCCAGCTGCAACTCTTATCGAATGACAATCAGTCTGCCCAAGTCTGGTCATCTCATGCGTACAGTGGATGATGCATTTCCCTGCGCGGCAAACACACATGTTTGGCTTTTACCGAGAAGTCTAGATTGACGTATATTGATCTACAGCCGGACGTTAGCTCTTCCATTGTTTGCGATTGTTCTCTTGTTGACGTTTAGCCTCCCCTTGTGCTGTATGTGTGCGTGACCTTTGACACCGAGAAAATGTCACACGTTCCTGTGGCCTCGTGGCAATCAGCTAAGTCACGGGTATCAAGCGAAAAGTGCGACTTGCGAAATCGCTGACTTCACACCATCTGCACATGCACAGAGCAATATTCCAGGTCGCGCATTTTACAAGCGCTCAAAAACTTCTTGCTAGTATAGTTCATGGTTAGAGTGAAGGTTAAATAGGTCAGAAATTTCGCTTGACACCGGTTTAGCAAACTGTTCGTAGATCGGAGTTCGATCAATTACATCATTTCAGTTCAATTTAAATTTACAAATGCTTTTAAACATGTAATTAATTACAAATCGCAATTAAATTTTTTGTAATAGACATAGAAAATCAAAACAGTATAAACAAATTAGGTATGTTGGATGATTTCAGAAGTGGAGTCAGGACAGATTTCACATTAGTTGTGACCTACAATGTGAACGTTTTGTTGTCACTTTAAGAAACAACCTAATGAAGAGTACATGCAAGGAATAACCAATGAAAATGTTATATTGATAAATGCAGCACAAGAGTCCCAGAGTAAGGCAGTGCTTCCCAACTTGTGTCAATTTTTCTTTTCTACGCTTAATCCTATGCATTAAATCAAACGACACACCGTATAACAATAGTACTAGATATCTAGTTTTGAGCGCGTCGCTGTTGTTACGTCACTGCGCACACTGCAGTTAACCTCATGCATGGTTCAAGCAGGTCTTTCTAAAACTAAGATCTTGGTGGTGATATCGATATAAGCTTGCGACGCCCTTGTAATCTCAAAACGACGCACCAGGACGTTACGACGACCCATTTGGGGACCTCTGGAATAAGGGAAACAAACCAAAAGACGAAAACAAAAATATGTTGCAGTTGCAATAAAAGTACGCAAAACATGACTGAACGGGAATTAGACACAAGGAAAGGCTCAATAGTTCTGTATTTGCTTTCAGTAGTTGTTCGATCACAATTTAACTTCTCAAATGTGGTTGAATTACACTTGATGAACATCAGGCTGCGAATTGTACCCAGTAAATTTTTGCTTACAGCATAGAAGTTACACACAATTGAGAGTCTTTTTGAAGTATAGAAGTTACACGCAATTGATAAAAGTCTTCCTGATTTTACTGTCCCAAACAGTCCTTAGTTAAACAACAAGAGTGGGAAGTTCTGCTTTTTCTTTCAAAAAAATTAAAAAACGTGGGTTTTAATCAAAGGGTATGATTTCCTCAAGTATCTCTCCCCACTTCCTTATTGAATTGCTTGTGCTTTACTTTTTGTACTGTGCAACAAAAACAAATAACGTTGGCTTTTTGCAGGGTTTTCTTTCTGATTGCCTGAGCTGCTGCTGCTACTACTGTATCTTCCTGTATACTGTGCTGACCAAGCCTACTTGTCACACTAGTTATCAAAACTTGCGTAGCTTCTTCATTTCAAGCAACATCTTCAATTCATGTGTGCTTAAACCTTGGGTCAGGCCAGATTGCAAGCCTATGGTTCGCTACCAATTCCTTGCAATAACTGAGATTTGAATTGTGTAGTTGATCGAAAACTAACCACCACAGGGCAAATGCAAGAAGATGTTACAATATTTCTCCCTTTACCTGTTGCATCGCTTTCTTGAAAGGGAGTAACACAGTTAAGAGGTCGCCGAGCGCCAAATGATCTTGTTTTTTATTTAATCCCGTGGCTGGATCATAGTGAGAGCTGAATTGACTTCTTCACGATCTTCCAAGACATTTGCAACATAACGAACTGCGGATTCCATTTTGTCACGTTCCTTCCGATTATTTTTGCTTTGCAAATATGATGTAGCATCTGCAGACTTTCATAAAGAATTTACAATGCTGGCTAATGTAAGACTAAAAACTCAGGATCCACCAGGTAACCTTTCATGCCAAATTGTTCCGTATGAACAATGCAGGTTTCCGTAAGCAGGCAACGAGAGTATTTAAATCTCTACCATCCTTTAAAGCAGTTGTTCTTAACAAGGGAAGCGCGCCTTCCCAGGGGGCTTCAAGATATTTCCATGGGGGTACGAGCCCTACAACACAGAATGTTGATCAATAAATTCTTTGAATACATTTGTTTTTACAGCTTATTTAAAGATCATACTTTTAGGGATTATTTCTGTAGTATGTATCTTTTAAAACGTCATCCAACGATGACAGAATTTGGCTTGAAACAAGACAATTACTTGAAGAGGGCGTGGTAGAAAAAAGGTTAAGAACCACTGCTCTAAAATCTTGCTCAAAAAACAGAATCATGCAGCAATTTTTCTTTGTCGTCGCCACTAACTTCATCGCCAGTTTTATGCAAAAACTCAGGTAGGGAAACTTGAAATGCTTTAACGTAGAAAAAACATTATTTAACGCAAATTTTCTGAATTTTGGTGTTAATTTGACCTCTTCTATAACATAGTCATATGACTTGGCAATGTTACAAGCTGTATGCATGTCTAAGAATGAGTCTGTGCCACAAGTAAACACTGCTTCAAACTTAAACGGTTAAAAATACCTGTAAAGCAGTGGTTCCCAAACTTTCTTTGATCGCGTACCGTTTGTGGATCCCGTACTATCACCGCATACCACCTTGCTCCAGGAAAACTCATTCTACCAAACGTCGTTCGATCAAGAGTTTGCAAAACTAGGCTTGACACAACATCCATGCACAAAATGGCTATGAGAAATTCTAATGGCCATCTTTAAAAACCAATAAAGTACACAAAAATGCACGAATTTATTAACAGAACCCGATAAGTAGAAGCTATAGCAGTAAATAGATTTTTTGTGAAGAAAGACAGAAAGTGAGCCCATTCTTGTACCGCCTTCNAAGGCCATCGCGCACCACAGTTTAGNAACCACTGCTGTAAAGTACGGACTAGGCTAGGTGAAAAACACTTTCGACAGTCTACTCACAACTGAGTGGGCATTAGGAAACAATAAAATTCACAGCATTCGACTCACCAAAAACTNTTNNTCAAGCACACTTGATAACAGAACTTCATATAGTCCGCTGCACTTGTCTCAGCACAGTTACTTACACCCGTTTACAAGCTTAAAACTCTTATTGCTTAAAAATAAAGAGCTCAGGTAGACATAAATCGTAGCAGCCAAGCAAAACACGTAGAGCATCCAGCACACAACACATCGCTGCCTAAAACTCCCCTATTTGTTTGCTGCTTCTGGAGAGCTCTTTATCGGACNAAAAGAGCTAACAGTTTTTATGCAGCTCTGTTGCAGCGTGGTAATCTACGATTTTAAGTTAATTAGTTTGCTACAACNCCACTGGTCGGAACGTTTGTTAACGTGTGGAATGGTCATTGCTGGAAGGACATTGACCAACGTCAGCATCGTTGCGCATTCTTTGGGTCACCACAACAATACGGCGATAATAGCACTAAGTTTACATGGCTGCTGGAAATACTTTGATCTTAAAATTTTTTTTCGAAACGTCATTCACATCGGCTTCCAAAGGCGAATACGCACAACACACCCTTGTAACTCGAATTAACCAATCGGCGTGTGGCAGTGGTGGCATCAGTCCTAGGAACGCGTTAAGGCGTCGATTTTGGTGGCCATTCTATGCTTCGTTGCAATCCGTGCTGTGGAAATGCTTGTTACACCCAGGGCAGGATTTATGGGAGGGCAAAGTGCGGGCACCTGCCTAAGGTCCTCCACAGTAATGAGCCGTGAGCCCCCTGGTTAAGGCTGGTTTGATATATTTAATGTGAATAATCATAAAAATAGTTAAAACAACAGTACAGTACAGTATTACGAAACGAAGACAAGTTTGTATTTATTGAAATTACTGTCATTTTTTCTTTTGTTACTGATATCTTTTTCCAGAATCTTGCATTCATCAAACTGTACAAACTTAATTAAGTTCAATGTACAACTTAAGATTACATGTTTACAGCTAACCGATAATAGTACTTCCTTCAGGGTTCCCACGCAGTATTGAAAGTATTGAAATTGGCCAAAATGTACAATAGGTATTGAAAAAGTATGGAAGTTCTAAATGGAAAAGAAATCTGAGGTATCTGAGCAGAATTTTACTGACGGCAAAATCCATAATTTACGCAGTGTTGACCAATGTGTAAAATTGACTTTGTAGTAATGGTATTGAACTTATTACATTAATTTAGTATTGAAAAGGTATTGAAAAAGTATGGAAAAGATTTTAAAAATGTATGGGAACCCTGTTCCTTGATCTTGAATAATATTTCGTTGCGGTGCTGAGGACCTCCACACGTATAGATCCGGCCCTGATCACACCAACGGTCATTTGACTGCCAACGCCAAAAAGCTGGTCAACCATCTCGAAGATTGTTTAAGCTTTGCAATGCGACTATGTTTCGCATAGTCGAAATCCTTAAGACAGAAATGCTGCAGTGCTTTTCTGTTTGAGCTTCGCCGCGATGTTTATCTCAAACGTCTCTGACTGGCTGTACACCATGATGCGACCCTGCGTGTCGTTGCGTGCTGCTGGACTGGCGCTTAACACTTGACGTGCTGCACTCAGGTCGCAAGAACCATGGGCTTTAATATTGCGCGCCCGCAAGTGTTGGAAGCGCGCACTGACCGTTCCGATGAGTTCCAGATGACAATCAAGGACGTGATGAGCCGCAGTCCGAACACACAACTCGTAAGTGCGCGTACTTGTACCAAGAAAACAAAGACTCACGCTGCTACCGGATATTCTTATTCACAATTATTTTTCTAACCAATAACAAAACTAATAACCTATAAAAAAAACTTGTACCCTATAAAGCTTCATTATCCTGATACTTACTGGAGTGGTATTGATTTGTGTTTTTCTATGAGTTTTTTTTGCATCACCTATCTCATCCATAATAGAGGTCCCGTTGCATTGGTTTCTAACTAATTAGGTTTGACAAATCGGCAATTGATTTACTTTTTTGCAGATCTGTTGTCTCATGCCAAACAACAGAAAGGACAGGTACGATGCTGTGAAGAAACTCTGCTGCATCGACATTCCTGTTCCAAGCCAGGTAAGATTTTATATTATTTTCGGTTGAAACTTTTTGGGGCCTCCTTTGTCTTGGTACGACAGCTGCTTCAACGATTTTCGCCTGGTGTGCTTGGTATGCGTGGAATCGAAGTCCTCACCCGAATAGTTTATTGCTGTCGTTCTTGTGCATGGTGACTGTGTTCATAAAAAATTTCTTGGTAAAAGACTACGGCGTCCGGCGAGGATAGACTTTACAGTGTTTTCGTGTCTGAAAACCACTAAATACTCATGCAATGTGTTTCACCGCTAGTGGCAATTGATTCAGGAGTTCATTTCAAACCCAACATAAACTTTTATAAAACACTGTAAAGCAGTGGTCCGGCGTGGATAGTTTGAGTTGCGTCGTAATGTGGTTGCGGTGTAATGCATGGTGTCGCACTAAGAGCCGTGGTTTGGGGAAAAAAGCCGCAAACAGGAAGCAGTGGTCGATCAATCCGGGTTAAACTTCTCCGATCCAGTGACCAGGATCTTTCGTTTATCCGCCACAGAATCGCGCGCAGTATTCTAATGCACTGGTTGTTAACCTGGGAATGTGATTTACAGGTATTTCGATTACTACGACGATGTTTAACAGTCAGATTTCAAATATTTAATGCCGTGTTTCTTTTTGAGGGGTCTTTAAAATGTACTGGGGGTCTGTGATTCAGAATGTTTAAGAAACGCTGCTCCAATGCATGATTCAATGTCGTGATTCCATATGCGTTGTCGCCTGGTGTAGAAAAATCGACTACAAAGGTAGGTCCAGCTTGTTGTTCTTCGCTGCTAATTGATCTGCTTCTTAAGCCAATCCATCCATTCACCCCGTGTCCCACTCACTTTTGATGCAATCGGTTACAGTCTTGTTCATTTCCAGAAATGATCGGCATGCTTTCCACGTATCTTTTGAAATACAAGTTGTGGAAGTTGGCATCATTACGCAAAGTATGGCTTGCTTATTTTGACGTAACTGGAAAAGCAGCCAATCGCGACGCCGTTACGTGTGTACCTGACAATGAATCCATGCATGATTTTCAGGTTGTGCTGTCGAAAACTCTGTCCAAGCCAGGGCGCGTGATGAGCGTTGCCACCAAGATTGCCATACAAATCAACTGCAAGCTGGGCGGGGAAGCGTGGATGGTAAAGATCCCGGTGAGTCTGTTGTGCTATTGTTATACCTTCAGTGTGAAGCGGTCTGTGTCCTACATTGAACAACTGGTGGTCAAATGATCCCTATAAGGTGCGCAGTTGCGCATTACTATGAGACAATTTGCGCAGTGCTATCTCAATCTGGCGCACTTACAACATTCTAAATTTAATACGGTATATATATATATATATTGCATAGCCCTTTCAACGTTGGGAGCGCTTCACTGTGTGTGTATCTGCATGGTTGCGCAGTTGCATGCGTTTGGCGCGCAACAAAACAAACATTTGCTCAGTACAGAATTTTCTTAGAGGAACCACCACTGCTGGTGGTTACGGAAAACGTTACCATTCGCTACGTGGTGTGTGAACAGTTTTGGAACCGCAGTGGTGACATTGTTCACGAAATGGTAAAACAACTAGCACGGGTTCAAGTCCCTAACAGTTAACAAGATTGCATTCGATTCTGTCACGTCCAGCATTGAAATACCGCCCACGTGTGCTTTAACTGTTGCAAATTGCAGGAATTAATCAAATTGCATTTGATGGACACTGGCTGTCTGTTGAAACAGGATGGAGGGGATTCGCATGTATTCGTTCGTGTCGATTGTTAGTCACACGAATACGAAAGTGTTTTTTACCACTCAGCGAACACTGTCATCATTACGGATCAAACTTTATGGCTGGCGTCGACCCACATAGCAATCGGTAACATGTTGAGTGTATTGGGTCGTTTTTTTAAGACCCGATCAGGATTTGGTGATAGAGACGCTGTACGTTAACGCGAGGCTTGGTAAGTATGCAAACGTGGATGAGTGATACAAGGACGCTTATACATGCATTGCACTTGCAAGTATCTTGCTTTGACTTCAAAAATCAATGGATACCTGATTTTATCGAACTCCACTGGACAAAAGTTGTTTAAACCGGTTGCTTTAGCTCGGGAACAGCATGGTCATCGGCATCGACTGCTACCACGATTCGGCGCAAAAGGGCAGATCGGTCGCTGGCTTCATTGCCGGCCTCAATGGATGGTGCACCAGGTAATGTCGTTTGACGCCAGACTGCTGGCCTGGGCATTATGCGAAGCTAAAGCCGCTCGGCAATTAGTTACTTTTCGTTTTCCCGTTCCACGATCGCCGGGAGATGAGAGAAATATAATCGCCCACAAGCCCTTGCAGCTAAAATCTCGCTGCTTATGTGACAGAGCAAAGCAGCATGGCTTTTCATAACTTAATACAGCATTCGCGAAACCATCCTCCCACAAATCTGTTCCAGCGGCAGTATCAGTCATTCAGGCGTTAATGCACGGATTCTTAACCTGGGCTCTGCGAATGTGATTTGAAGGATTAACAGGCTTTGCTGACTACGGTGGTTACGACCTAGTTTCAAGTATTTATTGGAACGGTTTTTAGTGAAAAAGATGGTATTTTTTTGAAGGTGGTATTCCAATGTGTGCTTCCAGCACTCTGGTGTGGAGTTGGTCGATGGTTTGAGGAGATGCTTTACAGGTGAGTCTTGATGAATATGCGCTAAATTTTACCTCTGCGATTTTTTCAAATGTGTGCTGAAGCGCTCCTGCTGTAAGATCAAACTCGATCGTACCAGCATACTCTTTTTTCCAAAGTTAGTTGATGCGGTGGCGCTTGCTCTTCTTCATTTCATGAAATGTTAGCTTTCGTAAGTTAAGAAATGCGGGATCGTCTGCAACTTTTGAACTTTTTTTGAGAGTAGAACGATTAACGTGAAAAAGGAAGCCCGTGCCGCACATTTTTATTTCGGGTAAAATTCTAATAAAACCTGTTACGTTGTTATCTTCGTCAAGACTTCTTGGTTGCGAGTGTGCGTTTGCGCATGGTGGTAAATATATCGCCAACCTGAAGCTCTGAGTTCTTGCGCAATGGAAGCATGTCCTTTGCTGCGTTTCCATGTCCGCGTTTTTGGGCATGCTTCCATATATGGAAGTGACGCAAGTTCCGCAAGCGGGCCATCAAATCAGATCAGCTTCAATCCTGGGCCATCAAACGTAGGTGGACTTGGCCCGTTACTTAGCTCGTCAAGCTTGGCCTTCGCGACGTTGGGATGATTAGCGGGAGACAACAGGCCTACAAGTACAGTGTGTGTATTAGGCCTGACTGTAAACTGCTTGCAGTGCAGTATTGTAGAGTTGTGGTGGGTTTTAATAACACAGTAACGATTACACTCATACTCCATAGCTAGTAGTGACAAAATTTTACATATGAAATATTTATTGCAGTATTAGTAAACGATGCAGCAAACACGTTATCCCCAACTTTTGGTACAATAGCAGTAGTGCAAAAAAGTGTTGACGCTTCTACTGTAGACTGAACCATCTGCTGATATTGCCTATCGCAAATGTTTTACGAGGTGTTTATACAATTTTTATCTTCCTGATCATGGCATGTGTTGCACAGCTCATGCAGTAGCCTCTAGCCTAATCTTTAGTACAGCTGTAACAGCAGCTACTAAAACTTCTCAATTCAAGAAAAGTTTAGGCGCAATTCTACAGCACCTCCAACAATTTAAGTTTCTTAATTCGAGGTTTTGCAGTATCGTTTGTATACGCTGTAGCATGTGAAATGTTCCGCAGCTAACCTGTTTCGCATCCAGTACCTGCGGGACATTCTGCAAGTAATCTTTGCACTGTACGAACCAGTGCTACTTTATGCAAGACAAGCGATCTTCTTGCAAGGTTGCAACACAAAATCAAAAAAGTCAGCAAACAGGTTCTGACTTTACGGCGCAGAAAAGCGTCCATACTCTACCACCTAATAAGTGTTGTATTTGCCGATAATTTCTGTACGCAAGCAACACAGCCGTTAACGAATGATATTTTATTGCTTAGTTGGAAACATCAACACAGCATGCACAGACAGCTATGGTATAACTCAAACGTAATGCTTCAGTACAGCAATCTTAACGCCAGCTCATTTGGCGGCGTCAACAGCATCTCAGCAGTGAAGCTTCCGGGCCAACCAAAAACTAGACATGGAAACGCACGCGCTACCTAGCCCACGCCGTTGAGCCATGAGGCCAAGCTTGCAGGCCATGTCACAAGTGGACACGGAAACGCAGTACTTGTCTTTACAGGCGCTCTGCGCAAATACTTCGAGTTTAACAAAAAGCTCCCAAATCGAGTCATCGTCTTTCGTGACGGTGTCGGTGACGGTCAGCTGGACATGGTGGTCAACTACGAAGTGAGGCAGTTCATCGACTGCTTGAAAGAAAACGGCCGAGAGAACTACAGGTGCTGGCTGTGTGTGTGTCGCTGCACGTGACCGCTTGTGATAATGTCAGCCTGTGGCGTTTGCTTGTACTGGCAGCGTGCTTGCGCCACCGAGGGGCGCTTCAACCTGACGTGATCTTCCGCTAGCTGGCAATCAAAAATTTAGGCCGGGGCGATTTACCTCAATGAAATTGCGGAAAGCATCTATCTAAATGGCATAAGGTGTTTTTTTCTCGACCCGTACCTAATTTCTTCAAATTCTTCCACGCAGTTGACGAACTACTGTTTTGTGCACTCATCAGATATAAGTGTCACCAAAAAATGCTAACTTTTACTCTGAAACTGCTCATAGGCTCGCAAAAAAAATCCACGCCTGTGGCAATTAAAACCCCTCGCCAATGCGCCGCCTATCGTTCAGGGGGTAGTTGGTGCGATACAAAACAACGTCTTGCTCTTTGTCGTGATCTTGCTTTTGATGAAGTCGAAAACGTTTTGCACGCCTGCAAACTTTAACGTGTCGTTACATACAAAACAAATGTTACCATTTCGCTCTTGCGGCAAAATTGTTTTGTAATTAGCGTCCGCGCGAAGCAGAATATAAGTTTTGCCGCTTAATCACTGCAAGAAAGATTTTATTTTTCTTTTCAGAGCAAAAATGAAAGAGCACAACTTCGTCCAAAACCGATTTTTACGCATTGGCTATTTCAGCTGCGCTTCATAGCTCACGCTTAACAGCATCTCTTTCTCCAAGCTTACCAACGATTTCTTTTTTTTCTCCTAAATGTATCTATTCAAGACCAAGCCTAACGTTCATTGTGGTGAAGAAACGAGTCAATACCAGATTTTTCCGGTCGCGTGGAAAAGGACGAGAGGCCAGGCTGGACAACCCCCCGCCCGGAACTGTGGTAGACGATGTCGTTACCAGAAAGAAGTGGTAGGAACAACTGTGCTTGTTACGTATGACCTTAATGGTTC
>JGI24022J15233_10000341_pt1 | contig 27374 bp, 21 predicted proteins | sample Ectturendosymbi2_FD_15233 | JGI IMG/M metagenome (IMG submission 15233)
AGCCTTATAATGAAAATCACGGCCAAAGAAAACGATACAAACGACATATTGCAAACGTTTCGATAACTCCTGTTATCATCATCAGCGCATTGCAAATTTGAAATCTGCAAACAAACAATTTTTCTATAGTCATAAGGTTTATGTCTTTCGGTCCTATTTCCTTTTCGCGGTGGAAAAAAGTTTGTTTGGGAAGCCTGCGAAACTTATTAAGCCATGTATAAACTTACCAAAAGACTCGTGATATTTTATCGATTAAGTTTAAAAAGTCCAACAAGATTTCACTTCTTAAATTGAATCTTTCCAGTGAACTCATACGCATGAGAGTTTTGTAGAAGTGTGTCCTACAACAAGTTCTGCAGCAGATGCTCAAAAGATACAAAAACAAAATATCTTGAACATGCAAAGTGTTACCCAGCGGCACATCCATATGCGTGTTCGAAAAACAACTTCTGGTGAGCTACTGCACAAGTATCCGGCCGCAGAGAGATGGTGAAATGCAGGACATCATCTGGTATTTGCCGCAACGCGGAGCAGGGCTGTGCCTGGATCTGCAACCCGGCCGTGTTTGCCGCTTCACGTAAAAGTGCGGGATATCTCCGAAATTGACAGCACTTCACGCAGACGCGATGACATAATTGAAGGACCTCCTACTTTTATGGCGCGAAACGTACACGTAGACAGCGATGTCGCTTGGATTTCATGCGTTTTGTTGACAGAAGTGCTAGAAGAGATGGAAGAAGGACAAGTAAAAACAGTTAGCTCTTGTAAAGAAATATTTAGACAGCTGTCTTTCTGACTTGAACGGGTGTTGTGGGGATCATGAAGAAGCCGGCAGTAAAATCGTAACAAGGCACAGCAGACAACGGCGAAAGAGACGAACAGAAAGGTTCACAGTTTATTAGAATCGCTTGCTCCGCGGCTTCCCAAGAGCAAGCGTCCTTAACCTTTAGGAAGATATGCGACTTAGACGCGGCAATAGTTTCCTTCGCTCGAATGAATACTTGATAGTTTCAAGTCGGTGGAAGAACCTTTATGTAAACATCGTTGTTTGCTTTGAACCTCTTGTGAAACATTATTGAGCGTGTATGACGTTAACAATTGGAACTGTGATGAAAGTAACATTACCTCAATCAGGACCTTCAGCCTGAAATCAACACAAAGTCCAATCCAGCCCAGAAACAATCAAACAACACAGCCAATGTCATTGCTCTATTCGTAAAGCACCTTAAAAATCATTTAACAGGAGAGTAGAAAATGTTGTTGAACCAGTTTTTTTTTCATTCATTTACCTTGACCAGCTAAAGTTGCGAAAGAATGAATCTGGTAATCAACAATTTACTCTGACGCTTGCTGTGCACGGTTTTCGTAGGTTTCGACGTTCCTAATGTAGTCGCTGCAGGGACACAAGAGCAATCAGGATATAAAGTTGGACACGGGCTCTAATGTTTTGCTCGGAACAAAAACGTCGCCAAACCGTCTCGTTCCCAGCGTAAGTACTACGCTATAAAACCACTTTCAAACCGCAACTGCGCGTACATAAGTAGGATACCCTGCTGCTTGTGTGATCACGCTGTCAACGCTGTTCAGCAAACTGCAGCTGCGCAGTCGTAATGCACTTTGATCCCTGGATGGAAACAACAAACTACAAGGAAACAACTGTGTATCAATAAAAGGGCTTGAACTCAACAGCCCTGTTGCACTGAATTTACCTTCTTTTCAAATGCTAAAAATTTCCGATTGACAGATAGCTTATTAACATTGCATTCTTTGAGCAGTAAACGCCAACTGACAATTGCAAAACCGTTTCTAAAGGCATTTTTAGCAACAAAAAATTCATAAAAATTGTTGTAGTGTTTTGGATAAAGCGGTTCTCTGATCCTAGAAAAGATACAGTTCAGACAATCAAGCTTTACCTCGATACATGAATCCTGGTATTGGGTTTAGCTGCAATAAAAAAGTTTGATATCATGGTTTGCTGCTTTTTTAAATAATATATTAAAATACGTGTTTTGTCCAAAATTTGCAAAACGATTTTTGAAAAAGTACCTCTGAAAAAACGTTTTTATGCTTTGCTTGAGCGTGTACCATTTTTGCCAGCCATCGCTCCATGCAGAAACATCTCTTTCAAGAGGCAGAACAAATTCTTTCAAGAGGTAGTTTTTAGACGTTATTCCAGCAGTTAATGCCTCTTCATGATGTCAAACAACCTTTTTTCAAGAGGCACCACTCTAGGAAGGTAACAAGTCCCCGGAGAGGAGATATACCACTGGTGGGAATATCTCCTCTCCCAAGGGACTCCTCACGTTCCTGCATCAGACCTTTCAAGTACGCGAGAGGCGCTAAAATCCTCACTTATTCAGCTCAGGGAACAACACAACTGATGTTGTTGTCCTCGATGTCTACTTCAATGAAACATAAGCTGTTATATGATGATAGGACTAATGATGCGTAGTGTTACGTGAAATCGATTTCCTATTAAAAATTGTGATTGATTCCTTGCTTCTTTCACTTGTGGAGTGAAGTTACTTGAATACAGATATGCGCAAGTTTGCATCATCGCAAAAAGATGAAAGCAGAGCCCAATCAGCTGATTCCTCTAAAGCCTATATATAGAAATCTTAGAGCTTTTATTTGTTGAAAACGTGATCAAGCTTTTGATGAAATAACTACCGAAGTTTAAAAAAATTCAAGCTACGTTGTCATTCATTCAAGTTTAGCAACAAGTAAAATCTTTCTAACTTTGTTTGAAAAACTTACTTGATGTGAGTTGCTGCATATATCATAATACAAAACTTGGTATGGGTTGTTGCATAATTCAAACGTTGCTGTGGTTGTTAAACTTTATAGATTTCAACAATAAAGATAAATTTTATGAAAGCAATGCTTGAGTGGGGTTTAGTCGGTTATGTCTGAAGCAATGGCCTTCATCAAGACGTAAGGAGAACTTCCTGTACCTGGTGCCTAAACTATAACGAATCAGACAAAGCGTACACGTCACCACGTGAGACAGCCGTACGTGTGAACATTCCCGCATTTTTCTTTTCTTCAAAAATGTACTTTTGCGAAAAAGGTGGCGATACATTCGCTGTACTTGCTTGGAAGCTGCAAGACATTAAAAATTAAAAGGAACTGAAGGCGTTCGAAGAAGTTTAATGCATTTCTCCCAACACAGACAAGTGTTTTGCATTATGTTGATCGGTGGGGTCAACCCCCAAATCCGGGTTAAGGGTGTAAGTCCAGTGGAACACGTTCGTGCGTTGCGTTCAGTCGCTTACAGAGGTTTTATGCCAAAACGCCTGGCACTGAGGGGTGAAAACTTTCGTTTGTTTTCTTTCCTCAGTGAAGAATGAAGAAGATCAAAAACATTTGTCCAAAATCTGTCCGTGGGTTTTGAAAAACAACAATGTTTTCCAATTGTTGTTGATGGTCAAACTTTCTCCCTTGTTCGTTTAAAGGAGACCATGATGGGAGCCTGAAGTCGACGACACTTGATTTACAGGATTTTATCGGTTAAAACGTTTATGTCATTTCACAAATAAGTCACAACTTACATCATCAGGTGAACGCTTTTTCCGAATCGTTTGCAACCTCAGTTACACTGCCTCTTTTTCCCTGTATGGTCTTTCAGCAGAAGAGTTGTTTTCTTTGTCACTCTCAGCAACACGCCTGCACCTGGACTGAAAGACAAGGTGCAGTTTGAAATCTCACTGGTGTTGAAACATTTCTGCCCGCGTCGCAACAAACTACAGTACCTTTAGATTTTAGACAATATCCGTAATCGCGGAGGTTGGGCTTGTGGAAGAAAGTGACCTGCGAAAAGTTTATTGCACCATTTGTAATAAACGACGTGCAGAAGATGAAACGCAAACTTTCTGGTTTGGACAAGTTGGTTTGAAAAATGGAATTTCGCCAGTTATGCAACTTTTTTTTACCACAATACAAATAAGAACAATTTGAAACTTCAAGAAAACATTTTTAGAGCTGCAACCGAAGTCAACTTATCACGGACCAATGCATGAAGACACCGGCTGTCTGGGTATCAATATTCAAGTATAGTAAAATTTCTGGAGTAGGAAAAGATCAAATTTAAATAAACACCAAAAAATACGTAGTTTGCAACTAAATTTTTTCCGTAGATCATATAATTTTTCCGTATTTTTACCATTATCACAACCGCAGTTACGGGTCAATTATGCAGAGACATATACAATGAGCGAAACTCGTCAAACCTTGCAGCAATTTTCAAGATTTCTAATTTCTCGAAAGCTTACAGCAAACCTAATGCTTTTAATCGTCGCTATTTCACTATTTTGGGTTTTAAGAAAGAATGTCATGGCAAACAAAAAGCATAGGCGGTATATTTTGCTTGTTTTGCCATTGTTCTTCTGGTGACTTTTCCTCCGTTTACATTCTAGAGAAACAACTTCATCTTGTTCCACCGATTCCGAAAGGCGGTGTCTTCGAAAATAATCAGTCGGAAAAATGCTGAAAACGTTGTTCTTATCTCCGCAACTTAATTGCGTTCCTCTACGCAAACTTCCTGTGTAGGGAGGATGCATTTGAGAAGGTGGGGTAGTTCCAGTTCGTTCAATGAACAGGGAACTGAGCAACTCGTTGATGAGTTTCCGAACTCGAAGCTTTAAAGCAAAACAATATCTCGGCTTCGTTTACGAGTTCTGGCCACACGTGTTGTGGGATAAAAAGCTACAATGCTTTGGACAGACCTGCAGCGCTGCAGCGAGTGCCTGTGAAAATACGAAAGCATGTCAACAGATTTGCGTGAAGAGTCTTATTTTCAAATACCTTTGCTCAAGGCATCTTCAACCGCAGCATCCCTACTTCTCTGCAAGCAATCCCTGACTATTCAGCAAACAGCAGGAATCCTGTACAGACAAAGAAAACAGCACAGAAATTCGCATTGTGCAAAACAGAACGTGCTTCTTTGGGAGTAGAGGTTTCAAAATGTATTCGACGTCATTGGAATGTGATGTCACACACGCGATTGTTATTTTGGAAACTGCCCATTGATGAAAAGGTGCATTCCGACTGCAATGCACCCCACACTATTTTCAGAGTTTTTAGTAGATTTTAAAAAATGGGAAAATAATAATGTTATCAAAATTATGCAGCTGGCAACTTTTAGGAAAAAATGAATTTAGGGACTTCAAAAACTTCGGGAGTTATGTGACTGCCCATCAAATACTAGTAGCACGAAACAACTTAGTGCAAATGGCAACCAGACATTCGCTTTGGTTCGATCATCCGGTCAATCAAGTTCGCTGCGCAATGTGCTGCACATCGCAAGTCATAAAACTAACATGTGAGTTTGCGCACGGACTTATGCCAGAAAAAAACGACTTGTTTTTATCAAATAAACAAAACACTGCAGGTCAAATATATCAGCAATATCAAAGTGATCTGCTCCATCAAACTTATCCAGTCGTGTGTTACGACAATTATGTGGTCAGTACTAACAGACGAGTTGAGTTATCATCTTTACAAAAGATAGTTTTGTTTGCATCAAAATCTACATTTACTCTTTCAAAATACAACAAGAAATTCACTTTTGTATCATCTTGGCTTCTTGAAAAGTAGTCTTGCTGTGAAGATTGATGTATAGATATCGGTGAAGTTTGAACAACAGGATTACCCGGAATGATTCACTGGGTTTGACCAGCTCTACAATTAGCCTCTCGAGCAACAGCCTCTGCTCACGTGACACGCCACCAGTTTTCGAGGTCACGGAGGTTAAATGCTCTTAAAATGTTGGCTGCGGCCTTCTTCAATGCCAATTAGATTTTGACTCCATCTCGGATGCCACGCGTCAAAATCTACCTGCGTTACAGCGCTGAGATTGATTTCCTGCATCCAGAAGTCGTTAGTGGCCTGCTATCGTACCTGCTTTAACGGAATGGACTTGTTTTTATCGGAATGGCTCAAAAACTGCTTCTTAAAAGCTACGCCAAACCCGGCGACACTCTGATCGATGTGGTGAGTAAGAAGTGACGTCATTCTCTGAGGATGAAGGCAGAGCAGCAGAGCGCATTAGAGTCCAGTTGCTGGAGTGGATAATATCCGGTAGGATTGTGGTTTTCCGACCGGAACAGATTCTGTATAATATTTTACTTAGACTCAATCGGTTCCGGACACGGGTATCCGTGTGGAAATTTTGTTTTTTTCAAAAATTGTTTAACGCTTGCAACTACTGACAATATTTAAATAGGTCATAGCTTACGTTCTTTGTGCATGTAAATCTCTTATCCTTTTCAAAACAATCATGTACAGCTTCTTTCACTTTTTTAGGGTTGTCAAAGATGTTTATAACAAGATGTTGTGTAGCAGGTAACTTGATAATTGTTATCATTAATTCGGATATAAACAGTATTCGGAGAGCACCCTCAGACTAGCAACAGGATTCGGAGAACGTTTTCAAATTTCGGATACGATAAGGATATAAGAATTTCATAATCCTATCAGCACAGATTGAGCGGTAGGATTAGATGCTATTTTTGCTTAACAGACAGAGCAGGTTGATTGGGAAGGCACGAGTAAAGTTAAACCAGCGGTCCCTAAAGTCCGGCCCGCGAGCTTCCTAGGAATGTTCAGTATGTTAACAAGTTCGTGTAAATTAATTAATGTAAGATGTAATTACACATGAAACAAACGAATTTGCTGCAACTGATAATTTTATCCCGATAAGCTTTAGAAACGAAAACAAGCCAAGCTTTTCGCTTTGATCCAAAAGCTCAACTATAAAAGATTTGGAGTTGCCTTGCAATGTGCGAAGTAAAAGTGGTTTACTTAGGACCTAGCTAGACCATTCGTTTGTGATGTTATACTTTGCGAGCAACACAGACAAATAAACGTAGATATAGATAATTGCTACGTCATAGCTGCTAGTTGCCACGTTGGCATTGTTAATGCCAAATTCCAGGTATTCTGCCTTATTTAAAGTAATATTTAAAGTAATTTGGCACGTCATAGTTTGGCATATTTTCCACATTTTTTAGTGGTGTTGGCAGAAAAAATTTTTTTGGTAATTTTTGAAACCTGTTCTGCTGTGAGCTTAAACTTTCAGATTGTATTCAGCATTTATTGATGTTATTTGGCATGTATCGACTTTAGTGTATTTGGTCCACCTGACTCTTGATCCACTTGTGGGTTCTTCGTGGCTGCATTTTTCATACATATTTTGTGGAATAACCCTAGGGGTACATTTGCCTACCTGAATATCAAAAGGGGTACATTTGCCTACCTGCATATCAAATCAGTAAAAAACGTGTACTCGCATACAGAAGTGCTCGATGAATTGTTATTCGCAATACGGTGTCATTTGGCCCTTATCAGAGCTTTTCTTAAACGCAGCAAGTCTGACCGAAGTTTAGTTTTGAAGCGAAGACATATGTAACATATCAGACGTTAGTGTACCAGATTCAAAATAATTGAAAAGTATGGTATGGTGCATTTTTGTATTTTCATATCCTGTAACTTATTGTATCAAACACTAAAAGGTATGTTTTATTAAAGTATCTGCTATAAGAAAAGATGAAACTTCTGTAGATTAACAAATATTTATCTAGTTACATGCAATAATTTTTTTCTTGGTATACCACTTCACACTGTATTTTGGCCTTTACTCATCCGGGTAATTCAAAACCGACGACCTTTGGCCTGTTTGGCAGTTTTTTAAGCTATTTGGCATATTTTGATGAACTATTTGGCATTTTTGGTCCATCGGGACCTGACAATCCTGCTACGCACCAGCACAGTACGCTAATATTGTTCATGTACTTGGCACCTAAGTTTAGACTCTGCATTACCTTGCATAAGTGCTGCGAAATTTGCCAATTGTAGTTGGCATTTGGAGTTTGAAGCGTAAGCATTATCTGTCAGCTTGTAGCTTAAGTTGTTTAACAGGAGCCCTGGATGCTAATTGCAAGCGAATTTCTTGGGTACCGGTATTTGACATCCTGTCTAGTCACAATGATTGGTGAAGTATACAAGATTCTTGAAAATCGTAAACGGTATCACGGGAAAAAAGTTTAAGAGCACTGATATACTGTATATGAGGAGTAAGGATAGGCAAAGAAATAATAAAAATAAAGTTGTTAACAATGTCAAATTAATCTGTAAATTGATTATATTATGAGGGAATGTTCAGGAACCAGAAGTATTTTTTTTTTCAATACACAAAACAGTCCGGCCCACGGACGCTGATAAGGTCGCGAATTTGGCCCAGCATCCAAAAAGTTAGGGGACTGCTGGTTCAAAGACGTGTTTCCCAAAATGTGTAGATGTCGAAATGGGGTCGCTTTGAACTTCCTTGGGATTTTATGTTTTTGAAAGAAAGTTAAAGATTTTTTAGACCTGTGAAAACCACTTAATTGAACACCAGTTTATGAAATAAGCCGCCTGCCAGAGCAGCGTTGGTTGAAACGGAGGAATGATGGTTTGCAAAAATAAATTCGCCGCTTGCACAGCAAGTTAACACATGGCTGCATGGGGGATTGCAACATGTTGGCGTATTGTTTGATGATGTCACGGGGAAGGTTGGAATATTGTTTGATGATGTCATGGAGAAGGTTGGCGTATTGTTTGATGATGTCCCCAAAATATAAGAAACATCGTTTTGAAACCTGCGGCCTGCGTGGCTGAGCGACAAGAGCAGTGCATGAGCAGAGAGGTTTATTGAGTTCACCCACTGCCAGGGGAGTTCACCCACTGCCAGGGGCTCCTAATTCGACGGGATAACTCACCTTAATGGATGTCACGGCGTCACGCTCTGCTTCTTCGCTAAAAACTCTGCATTTTATGGACATGTTTTATTAGCACTGGTTTAACTTTAGTTAATTCAAATCGTTCGATAAGTTAGCTGTTATGAAAAGTCTTATACTGTACTTCAACAGTTGCTTTCAGATGATTGAATCAAGTAACATTTAATATTAATCACTAATCACTTTTCATTCACGACAAACATGTCACTAACAATCATAAAACGTTTATTGCTGCACAGTACAGCAACTATGAAAGGCGGTACCTTCTCACTATGATTGTTCATCACCAACAAAGACAGGCTGAACATTTTATCATGTGATCACTTTACTTATTCCCAGTTTTTCCCCGAAACGTTTCTGCTGCCTCCAAATTTGCTGTCACAAGTGGAGCAAAGTCAATCACAAATCAGAAAATGGTTCAAACATAAAAAACGCGGTTTAAAACGAGGTCACGGATTTGCTCTGAAGATGGTCCTAATCTCAGCGGAAGGGTTAATACAAGAAAAGTAAAATTTCCGACAGCTGATCTTATGTCACATGAATTATGTCAATACCACAGGCTTCAAATAAAATCAGTCAATCAAATCTCATGTTTCTCAAACGCATGCTATTTTGCACTCAACAACAGCACCAATTTACGCCAAGAACATCAACCTTCACTTTTCACTCCACAAATACGCTAATCAAACTGTACGCCAGTGGTTCCCAAATTATCGTCACGAAGACTCAAAAAATGGGTCGCGCCAAGCCGATCCAAACTTTATATGTATACTTGCAATGTTACCACTACTAGAAGTACTTTGGTGAAACAATAAGGTCATTCAACACACGCATAAAAAGAACTCATCAACTGTATGAAACACTTTCATCCAGAAAAAAGTGCATTTGTTAAGCAGGCATTAGAGTTGGAATATCGAATAAACTGGTCGAAAACTCAGATTGTTGCTTTTGAGAAAGATTTTAGAAAAAGACGATTTATCGAATCGTTTTTGATTAATTGTACACCGAACGTCATAAATGGAAAAGTTCAGAACTTTTCCGCAAATCTACAGAGTGACGTTTTGCCATAATTGAATGAATATTAGATTGCATACTTTTACTTCGCTTTGGCTTGACCCGGCGTGCAGTTTGTTTTTATTGCTGTTCTTTTGTTTCGCAACCCACTGTACTTTCCATTATCTACCTTGCATTTTCAACGTTGTTATCACTGCTATCACTACTTCCAGTGCTGGGATTCAAATTTTTTAAGAACGGGTTCTCTCACTCCAGGACTCACTAACAACAGGTTCTCATTATCAGTTTCCAGAGGCAAACCATGCTGGTTGGCCCCATATAAGTGCAAAGGTTGATATTTGTGTTGCCAACTGGTACAGTCTTGCAAGGGAAAGTATTGATTTAAGTTATTTTCCCAAATTATGGCTTTCTTTTTCACTATTAAAAGTTAGTAACAAGTCTACGAGAGGTTTGCCAAAATAATTTATAAGTAAAAAGTGTTCATGGGAAAAAATTGAGAACTCCTGACCTGTTTTTGGGATTAAAGAAATTCCAAGAACAGGTTCTCACAAACCGGTCGAATCACATTAATGACTACGCCATGCAATCACGTGCATTCGGTTAATTCTACTTCCCTCCTGTTCTCGTTGCCATTTGCACTGATGAAAGCCAACTGTTATTTAACTGAAACATAGGTGCCGTTTTTTAAAAAAAGTTTTACAACAGTTGAACAAAGACCGTTATTATTACCCATTATCCTGTTGGCTGGGCTCTGCAACGTGGTTACCACTACTTGTTTGTCTGTAGCGCAGGTACTTGAGAAAATAATAGATTTTTGACATTGAAAACGAACTTGTCCATACAATCATTTATTATTTCCATACATTGTTTGAGGATTGGATCACCAGTAGTTCATCAAACTCAGATTTGAGTCGCGCTCAAAAAGTTTGGGAACCTCTGCTGCAAGCAAATCATCAGTGAACTTGCACTCCAGCGCATACACCAACATCGTGTGCTTTAAGGTGATGAATAACCAGACAGAGACGTATCTTATTACGGAAGCAAAACTGACTTTCATGACTCGGTGCAGTGAAGAGTGGTCGCTGCTCCATTGCGTGTATTTTCTATTCAAATGAATTTGTTGCAACTTTCATCCAAAAGGGAAGTTTAAGATTTTATGGATATCCTGAGAACTGATGATTAATTGCAAGTTATACCAGAAATATGTTAAATATTTTATATATACCAAACAAACTTTTTATACCAACATGCTTTGAAATATACCAAATCATCGATTTTTGGTTTATAAATATGCCAGTTGGCAACACCGTTCCTCGATGTTGATTCCTGTAGTGATGATTATCACGTGACATTCTTGTTCGGTCAACCATGACCATGACAATAGCTAGCCGTCAGAGAAGAAAATGCGGAACCGACTCTGCTTGTTTTTTGCGGGGGCGGAGTCTAAGAACCTTCTTTGTTCGCGGAGGCGGAGCGGAGGAGGAGTTTGATTTTTTCTACAATTTCTTTACAAAGGCCAAGTCACTATTGCTTCAATTTTTTGGAAAGCTATATGGAGTTACGTGAAACACGCTCGTAAGTAAACTGACCTAGCACTGTTAAGTTTTTCTAAGGTCAAAGGGTTAATTTTGACATCTAAGTGTAGGCTACGCAAAATCTGATACGATTTGGACATGCGAAATCGATCGCCTATTCGCCTAACCGCCTGCGACTCTTTAGTCATGCTTGTGGTTTTGTAATCAATTCAAAGAGTCATGCAGGCTGCATAGCTGAACATTATGTCCATTTGGGGGGAAGTTGGTCAACTTACCCAAACCCTAGTTGCGTTGTCTGTTGGTGGCTTGCGTGTGATTGATGGTTACTGCCATGGTTCTGTAATGCAGTCTAACCCCTGTGACGGTTTCCTTGTTTTGATAATATTATACAGTAATGCAGCACCAACAAAAGGAAGTTGTTGACAGCCATTGATTAAAACCTACTTAGATTCTAGACTTGTAACTGAATTCAGAATTGTCGCAAGCTTGCATCTTTCCTATAACAATACACAGTTAAAAGTGAAGATGCAAAAACTGCATCAAGGGGAAGTTTTGTAGTGGTACCGTATGCATGCTGGGCCTAATGGAAACGTATTTTATTGCAACAGGATAAAAACGAATGTCTTAAACTGCTACACAGCAAGCATACAGGATATCCTTCCAAGATGGTCTACTTAAAGTTTGGTTGTTTCAAGCAGGCAAAGAGTTCTCTTTTAACAGAAACAACTTACGCAAGTTGAAATTACCTTAAGTAAGGCATTCAAGCAACATGCATATATGTCACTGCAGAATTTGGAACTTTGCTGAATCAGGGTGGAGTCGGACTTGAATATTTCCGTGAGTTGTGCGGAGTCAAAAAATGAGACTTAGTCCACCTTTGCCAATCATGACCACACAACTACCCCTCCATGTTGTAGAAGACTGTTGGGAAAAGGCGGCTGAAGCAACAGATCGTACCTCGTTTACATAGTTCAAAGAATAATATTCAAAAGATTCGGAAAATATCCGCTTTTGAGCTTTCATGAACGTAGTGATGCGACTGTTCCAAATTTTGTTATTCAATAGTTGGTTTCATTTGCGACAACTTATTTGTTTGAGACCTGGGTTTGGTGCAAAGTGTGTGTTGAAAACAAAGCAGCAAAATCAATTAGAAGCTGCAGTTGACTTGTGGTCATGGCCCAGTAAAGTCAAGCTCGATTTCAAAGCTCACTGACAAGAAACAAGTGAATTTTCTTGTTACTTTATTTTTGAAGTAATGTGAATTCTGATGAAGAAATGTTGAGTAAAAATTGCTGATTTTGTTCCAGTAATTTCTTTTTATGGTCAGTAAAAGTTGTGTTTCACGTCTTTCGGCATTTATGCCTGTGCTCTGGTGACGAGGTGTTCCGAAAATTGATTAAAAAAAATTTGCTTCGCTTTGAAACAAGAGTGGGAGGCACTGATTTAACTCTTCACATCAATCTGTGCCAGACATAGGCCGGGTCGTATAAGGTGTTGTTGCATTGAGGACACTTGATACTTATGAGCAGAGCAACATTCCTGTTGATGCTGCGTTGAAAGCTCCACCCACGGTCGTGATGTGATGACGTCAACAAGACGGTACTCCGCCTCTGTTTTTATACGACTTTATTGACCAATGTGCGAATCATTCTAAAGTTTTTCAGCCTTGCTTTGACAGATGTAGATAAATGACGGGTTATTCTATAAAATGTTTCGCTATATCTCATAAAAACTACTTCTTCTCATCATCCTTACTAGATTACTGAAAACAAATATGTGATTTGAGTGAACTTTTCTATTTCGGAAATATTATCTACGAAAACAAGGCGATGGACAAAAAACAGTTGATACAAAGAAACAGCGCGAACCTTTGCTGCTTGTTGTTTGGTGTGGCGCGGTCGCATCTGGTGTGGCGCGGTCGCATCTGGTGGCTCTTGGAGATTTTTTTGAAATTGGCCTTAGTTCACTGGCGCATAGGTATGTTAGCTGTTTAGTAGAAATTTTCGGTCATTTTGCCAATTTCAACAAATTCTTCTGTTTAAAAAGTTGCAAAAAATTCGTTTTGAGTGAAAGATATTTTGGTCTCAGCACGCTCCTCCCGGGTCGAAGCTGATGCCCACGTCAAACATCGTCAGCTGTTTTGCCACAAGTTATTCTTGCGTCATAAACGCAGTTCCGGAATTTCGTCTATCTTGGCTGATGCGGAGGTCTTGGTGATCGTAGAAACGTTTGTTCTCACGCCCTGGTACTTGCCGATTGTTATCATAAAAAACGATGGACGATCGGAAGAATGGCAGAGGCGCCGCGGGGCTTTCGAAACTTTGTGGAGTCAGAGTATGAAAGGTTGTGAGTTGCTGGCTTGGACCCTGCAGAGCGAAAAGCTGACGTGCATCTGGCAGCCCTGAGGAAGCTCACGTGACTGTTCCTTTTGAGAAGGTTGACCTTCAGTTAATCTTGGCCTGTGGAAAGTCAGTCTGCTCGGCGGCACAATGACTAATGTCATGTCTCAAAACCGATGACTTGGGTATGTGGAATGACAAATAACAGGTGGTCGGTGTTTCGCGCAAACAATGGTCAGTGAGGTCGCGCCTGACCGTTGGTCTGGAAATGTACTAAGGTTGCCCAACACAGTATAACTCAAAAGGCTAAACAAGAGGAGTAAATTAAAAATATTTGTCTCTCTAGAACAGGGTTCCCAACCTGGGGTACATGATCCTAGGGGTACATTTGCCTACCTGAAGGGGTACATTCATTGTACAGCCGCAACAAATTAACTTTGAGACATGAAAACGTAATCTACTTTTATAGTTCCAAACATATAAAGGTTATATTAAGCGATCAGTGGATTTTGTTATTTTACTCAGTCTTTTTGTCATAAAAAATTTTAGGAGTACATGCTCATCTGTCGAATTGCTGAAGGGGTACATGGTCAGAGAAAGGTTGGGAACTACTACAATATCAAATCAGTATAAAACGCGTACTCGCATGCAGAAGTACTCGATGAATTGTTATTCGCATGACGGTGTCATTTGGCCATTATCAGAGCTTTTCTTAAACGCACCAAGTCTGGCCGAGGTTTAGTTTTGAAGCGAAGCTTGAAACAACCAATCGGCAGGGAGTAGCTTTTCAATTGTAGTGTTGTCCCCCCGAGGAGCGGAGTCCATGTTCTCTCGCCGGGTTCGACTCAATTAATTGATGGATATTTCAATAAAACATTGATTGTTCGCTTTCAGAAAACCACCTTGTTCCCAAGGCGTTGTCGGAACAGAAGTTAAAGAAGGAGACAAATATTTTTTAACCGTTCGTCATTCTTAGGTCTTAACTTTATCTGGTTATGAGTTAATTACATTTATTTGATTAAATTTGAAATTTCCATCGGCTTTTTGAAAATGAAACCCCGTTTCAATGAATAACTTGAAAAAGGGGCCCAAAATAGGAAAGGATGTCGGTTTTCTTCCTTTCATTCACACATTTACGCCAAATTAAATTTTTATTGACATATTGCATGAGAAGTACAGACTTTGACGGTTCTTTGCTCCGGAGAGGGGGGTTGCACGTTTGGGTGTTTTTTTTCAACTTGACGAAGATGGACGTTGGTTTTACATCATTAATAAAGCGAGCTCTTGCTTGATGCTGCAGCATCATTTCTAATGCGCCACAAACTGACATGCTTGATTCAGTTGCAAAATGAAAGAATATTTTAATATAGGTTAAGTCTGAGCATGTGTTATTAAGCTCATTGATATAATCTTCTACTGCTGTACATCAGGTTTGCTTGATTTCAGTGACAAAACCAAATCGCTTTTCAATACAAAGACGTTTTAATGTGACTGAACACGTCATCGACTTCTGCAACGGTCTGTTCTTTCAGAGAAGAGGTGTCTCGTGATGTTTGTCAAACTGTTGTCGTTCATTTAGAACAAAGCCGTCCACCCATTTTTAACAAACAATTCACTTCTGATCGTTCTTTTCGCAATATGATGAAAAACCACAATACCGTTTGTTCTTTTTCTGAAATGGCCCAATTTACTGAACGGGTCTTCAGTAAATGTCAGCAAAAGTAGAATATCTATTTGCACAACTTTTCACATTTCCTCAGATATTTCGTTCATTATGAACTGCTCACTGGATCGAGCAGGAATGAGCCATACTGAGTCTGACGATTGTCCAAAGAGACCAGCCACAATTCGACAAACACTAACAATTTTTCACGCACCTTGCTTGATGAGACAAAAAGCAAACCGAAGGTGCGTCAGGGCCTTGCAAGCACTGTGCACTTTGTGGTTGTCATGGAAAACAAAACATATCCATGTTCCCAACTGTTTTAGAAATTCTGGCAAATATTAAACTTTCCCGCTGAGTCAAAACCTGACATGCGTAAACTGCGGTAGTCATGTGGCGACTTGTGTGATATGCAATCAACAGTATGTTGGCCAAACAGTTGATAAATTTTCCAAATGATGGTCAGCACACATTGAAACAAACCAGAAAATAAGGATGAAAGCGATCAAATTGCCTTATCTCGGCACTATACAGTGTTTCATGGCATCATAAAAAAAACACTAATTTATGACGCTTGTACTGTTACTTTTGTAGAATAACCCAGTTTTCATTCTCTGGATACCTGTTAAGGTAAACGACTTGTCAAACGTAACGCATAAATTAATATTCAAAACATGATTATTTCTCGTGCGAAATAATTCTTGTCCCATCTGCGATGTTCATTGATTTCTTCCACTTTGCTTTTTCCATTTGTTTGAACCCCCCTCATACCACACATGTAGTTTTTTATTTACTTACTTTCATACTTCCCTTCCCAACGATTAGCATTTAAAAGAGCTCCAATTCTGCTTACGCATTTTGCCGCCCTCTTAAGTCATAACGGCGTGTTGTTTCCGTCATTGTGGGTCTGTTGCGGTGTTCGTTATTTTGGCACCAGATTATTTTCCATTTGCAGTGAAAGCAATTATTTGGGAAAGACGTATTTTCCAGTTTTTAATTGCCGCAACCTGTGTTTGATTTATTCATTTTTGTCTTGAGTTTGTTTGCTTTCTGTGCTCTAGCTTTAGCCTTTCAACGTTTCACCCGCAAGTATTTGCTTGTATATTGTAGGACTGAGTATGCCTAGACCTACGTTTATGTGAAATCGATTTCCTATTTGCTGATTTTTGCTGATTGGTTCAAGTTCGTCGCCATTGTGGATACTAGTTACGTAGCCACATTTTTATAATTCATGAATGCAATATTGTCTTTCAAAATTCTGATTAAAAATTATCCGTCCATCCATCATTTTGTGTAACATGCTTCTGCTGGTTCGACATCTCGTGTTCCGACGTGAACCATCTTTATAGTTGCATTTTTTATGATGTTCTCATCAGGTTGCTGCTCAGTGTAATTGATCAGTTACACAGTTGCACTGTTTTCTTATATTGCGCCACTTACTGCATTTTTTCCGAGTTGAATTTTGCGCCAGAAGACGGCAACTTCTTAAAACTCCTCCCCCAGTTGCTTTGCCGTGAAACCTGTGACAAACAAACAAATAAATGCGTTATAAGCATTTAAACTAAGAAAAAAGCTTTCCTACAAAAAGCGGAACTTGCATTAGGAATTCAGCACATAAAAATAGGTTTTAGGTAACTGTTCTCTAGTCTAAACAGAGAATGTCTATCAGATTTAAAATACTATAGATAATAAAACTTTTTTAAAGCGGTGCAAAACTTGGGTGACACTAACACATCGAACATGAAACATAACGCAACTTGGCTTTTTCTTTGGTAACTAAAATGCAAAGAACTTTCAGGATCTGATTCAACCACAGCAATATTTTTTGTATTTCCAAATTGCTTATCATTATATCAGTGTTTGTTTACATGCTAGTGTTTGCATTATGCATGAAATTGCAAACCGCGTAAGGAGGTTATTAGAATTTTGCGGTGAATCATGTTTTCGCACGCACTATATTACTTTGCTGCCGACCGAGATATGTTTGATGTATTTGAAAACTTTATCCCTTCGTTGAAAGACGAAGCCACAGTTTTTATCAAAGCGATGAAAGCAAACACGTGTTACTCGCCTCGCCTCGTGAAAAACTCATTCAACCTCAGCTTCGATTCTGCAGCGATCAGTTCGCATCAGGTTCTGCTGCAATCTTGTTGTTTCTGCAGATGTTGTAGAAGGTTTAGGGCGAAAACGATGCGCGATGAAGTAAAGAAATTATGACTTCCGGATGGACGTCGCAAAATAACCTTCTCCATGAACATCGATATCAATGCAATGTTCATTGTCTCTTATCTGATGAACGCAACCTGTCAATCAACTCAAGCTACGGATGCATCGGTGAGATCCACCGTAATCCTAGATCCGCCGGCTTTGTTGCAGCTGTTGTGGTCGGCTTCTCTTCCTATCTGCTCACAATGCAGGTCGTATACGAGTTTAAAAAATGGAGACATTCCTCCCAAACTAACAGCTACAGCAGACCCTTTGTTCTCTCCACTGGCAGCGTTGTCCTGCTGGCATGGACAAACTTGGTGGACATATACGGCGGTGAAATGCCTGCAGCCGCCTGCGACATTCTGACGCATCTGCGAGTTTTCTTGTACTCTTTGACACTAAACTGCATTTACTTCATACTTTGGAAACGACAGCGCAAGTTCTACGTTGACGCAAGATTCGGAGAAAAGTCAAGCAAAATCACTGTTTTTGCTAACTTTTTTGTTCTTATTTGCATCTGGATTTCAAACACATCTTTGCCAATGATAGTTACACAAAGATATCAAGTCACAACAACAGTCACTGGCTGCGTGATCACGTGGTCCAGGAACGCAAAGCCTATGCTGATTGTGATCATTGTCAGTTTCACAATCATTGGTGCTGTCTCACAGTTGTCTTTTCTTTGCCTGGTCGTCAACCCCCTTGTTAAAGGCCATTGCCATCAAGGCTCCCGGAGTTTTTTGAATGTGGAAAATGACATCAAGCGGTTGATTGTTCGCTTGGGAATTGTCACAATCGTTTGCATATTTTTTTCAACTATCAGCCCTCTACACGTGTATTTGCATTCATCTGGACTACTCTGCCATTTCCATCTTCCAAACACTTTGGCCATTGATTTGTTTATAAACAATGTAGCGATATTGGTAACACGGACGCAGTGGAGAAAGATACTTTGGCCATGTCAAGATATTTTTATCAGACGTTACACAACTAGCCAGGGAGACTCGAATTGCGATTTTTAGATGAATTAGTTGCTGAAACATATGAAGTATCGTACGGATTAATTGCAATTGTTGCTTTAGACCAGGGGTCGGCAACCTTGTTTAATAAAAGAGCCATTCTGCAACACCTTCCAGCAGATGGCAACCCTGCCTCGTGTAATCATGAGATGGTGAGGGATTGACCACGACGATAGCGATAGCATTTGTGACGAAACAAATGGCATTTATGACCAAAACCACAGTACCTGCTGATTAACCAGAGCGTCCGCGTGCGTGGAAAGGAAACAAAACGTTCAGGTCACTGAGGATTAGGGGGAATGCGGTCCTTTCGTTGGCCGTGTAAATAAACATGGACTGTTAGTTTGATAGAACATAAAGTCGAAAATTTGACAGTACTTTTTACCGAAATCGGTTTTGTCTTCAACTACATCCTAAAGTGACCTGCATGTTCCCGGCCCCTTCGTCCCAGAGTGACCTGACGTAACCTTTCACCGAATACAGTAGCAGTGAAAGATAAAAATCCGCCAGAGGTATGAAGCAGATCTGGTGGCACGAGCGCTTGATTTGCATTTATTGCTTGATTTTATATGATTTCTATGCGCGATCCGTCAAACGTCAGTTACGTCATACACCTGCGCCATACCGTGGTGTCATAAAGAAATGATCGTTTATATCGATATGCTTCATTATTTGTGTTTTTCATATTAAATGATTGTTTTTTTTGTCATTCTAAGTCTCGCATGAAGAAATCAGAATATTTGTTCAACCAAACTGACGTCTTCAATCACCTGCCTTTTCAGATCTGATAATCTTCTTGTTTAGTTCAAAATTGCGCGGGATTCCGGTTTCTCGCTCGAGATTGACATCGAAAGGTGCCTCCAAAAATACACCGGTTGACCTGACTTGGAGGCGTTAAATAAACAACGCAGCAGCTGGCCCGATGCCAAGGGTGTCTAAATTATAAAGCTCTATTATTGTTTCCACAACAAGACATTAACAGGACGACCTGCTGGCCGGTCAATCATGTTGGCTGTGGTGTTATTTGGGCTGGATCGCATATTGATCGTTATTATGCATCATCTTGTGTTATTTCCAAACACCTTGGAAGCATTTTTTTGCCAAGCTACCATTACCGTTACGGCTGTTTCACGGCAAGATAACTGAAAAAATTCAATAACGCGAAGTTGACGTTTAGATGGAAATGTTTCATTGTGGGGTTCCGCGTGGACGGCATCAAACGTTTGTTTGTAAGATACTTCTAACTTTGTTGCAAAACGTGAAAAATCTTTTAGTGTTTTCTTTTTATTTTTGAGATCATCAACCACTAAATAGGCTCATACGAGTATACTTATAACTCAGGGTTTTGTAAATTGTACAACTAGTATATTTGACCAGGCACCAAATTGGTTTGAAAAGAATCCTTAACGTTTTTTGTCAAAATATTCGTATTTTCCTGTTCGCTAGAGTTTTGCACATTCACCAATTAGTGCTAATGCAGCGTTAATTCCTATCTAAATGATTGAGTCGCCAATATTTTTTGCATCAACTGCACATTGTTCGGATTTATATTTTCGCGCACATTTCGAGCCTCCCAAGCGCCGGTTTTACAGACTATGTTTCAATAAAAAGCATGGTATTTCAACCGGGATTAGGTTTTATTACATATTTGAAGGAATGCCTGCAGTATCGTTGGCTTAACTAGTTATTTAGTGTTGTGTTTTCTTTTTTTATGATGTTAAACTTTTTAAATAGTAAAAGTGTAAAATCTTGATGCATCGTCTGAATTTTAAGATGGTCAGATCCGATCAAAAACTATGCAAACAAAGTAAAACTGGATGCTTGCCGACAGCAACAAACAAAAATGAGAGTTATGTCATCAAAAACGTTGGCTAGTCAAAGTTCTTTTTCAAAATTTTTAGTAAGATAGACAATGAACTTCAGTCAGAGAACCAGATTGTAACCATACAAGACATTCGACGATAATAAATCTCCCCCTGATTGTATTGTATTGTTGGGTTTGGTTGTACAAACTCGTATGTGAACAGCTGGAATCGTTGTGAAGATGACATTTGAGTGCTGGTGGTTTGACGATTGGATGCCTGAAAAACTGTTGGTTGTCTGCAATAAGTGGTATCCATACATTCTCTTACGCAAGCTTAGTTTGTTTTCACGCTGTTCAAGTAAAGCCAAACCTTCGTATGGCATGCGACTGATGATCATTAAACATGATTTTAAAAACCGTTACTATTTGACAAGTTCTATCTTTTATTTCTTTTCCCTCCTTGCCAAACCTTTTTTGTGAAACTATCAAATAGGTTACGAAAAATATAGTGAAAGGGACAATTTTCCAGAATTGAAGTGCTTCCAAACTTTTTGTTATCAAACAATAATTCAGAAAAAGTAAAGCTCGCCTATGTTTTAAAAACAATATAGAGAAACAGTGCACAGCTGGGGAGGACACAGTCCGTGCCGCTGAAGAAAAGTGGCCGAAAAAGCTTCGCTGTTCATGAAAGCAAAGATTGCTGCGAGTGGTTTATGACTCAAGGACTCACAAAAGGCTTAACAGTAGCACAGAAAAAAACATGCGAAGTGATTTGAGGGGTTTTCACGCTGGACTCCCAAGCAAGTTCAGTGTGCCAACCTCTCCAGTGCGTTCTTTGGCAAATCACCAAATTTCTACTTGCACTCAAATGTCTTCACACGACACGCTTCACTGCGTTTCAGCAACTGCTACGGCTCAGTAACTCAGCGGTTGCACGGCAGTCTTGCTTGGACATGAGTTTCGATGAGAATTCTGCAAGCTGTGCTGTCTGCGCCTAATGCAAACGCATAGCGTGTGACTTCAACGTTTTTATGTTGATTATGCACAGAACAAGAAACAGGTGAATTTCTTGCTGCACTGTTGTGGCTTCGGTTGTAAACAACTTAAAAACCATCCACGGTATATATTTCTGGCTAACTCTGTGACCAGCAGGGACAGAAATGGCGGTTGTTGCCCAGAAACAAAAGCAGCGGCCACAACAGGAACAACAGTCAAGCACCCGGCAACATAAACCACCGTCGTAACAGAAAATGAATCAGACAGCATTCGTATCTGACGACCGGCCAGTGCAGAGGTCCGAGCGAGCCGATCATCGCAGAAGCTGCTGACGCTAAACTTTTTATGCTGCAGCTCAGCCAAAGTATGGATTGCATGGATTCAATCTCTGTCTATCGAAAGGAATTCTTTCACAGCACGGTGATGTTATTAAAGCATATATTTCGCCTACCAGCTGGGCACCATCAGCTTCACTTCAAATAGAAACTGGATTCAAGTATTTAAGATTTAGCTTAAGATTACGCAGGTTTCCACGTTTATTTCGTTTGATGGTCAAAAAAGCGAACGAAGACGTTATTTCTTATATAATGCCAAATATCACTAGAGTCTAGTGACTAGATGATCTTCTAGTCCAAAGCAATCAGGAGCAGAAAGCGGTTCTTCATTGCGCGAGGTGTTCAGCTGGCTGCAGTCAGAGGATCAGGGTCATTGCTCAGCTGCGGAAACACTTGCCATGAATTCAGTAAGTTTGGTGAAACAAGAAATAGAAGAAAGAAAATGTTTGCAAGTTCATGAAACTTTGAATGAGTTTTGACCTTCTCACGTGACACATATTTTGTTTCACTGGTCCGGAGGTTGTCACTTCGCTCAGGAAGCATTTGCAAAATTTGAAGCAATTATTTTTGTTCCTCCCCCCCAATTTTCCGCACCCCTTAAGGCCACAGTTGTTGAACGCAAACAAAAGAACGCGTTTGGAAAAATTTTGCATTAAAATGCAGTTTTTAAGCGATGCACTTTAGAATGTGATGTGTGAACAATTTGAGAAACAAGTATCTGTAATGAGCATAAAAAATACTAACGAATAGTTATAAAAACTCTAAACCGAATGATCGTACTGCTAAATTTGAATAAAGAAGCTATTTGCAGACATCTATTAGTCGATTACAGATTAAAAATCCGAGGAAACCGGTTTGTTTGACGGCAACTTTTTTTGAGATCATCAGCCAGAATTTTAAGTGGCGTTCATTAAATTAACGTATTTTCAACTATCGTTTATTTCCGGATTATTTTTTCATGGTAAGAACAACATTATATTTTACTGTTTGAAAGAAACAGCTCTTTCTGATGGAAAAAGTGCGACAACAGTTTTTCAAGTTTTTCGGTAACAAACAAGGAAGTCTCGTTTTGAGTTCAGCGACGGCTCAAACAAATGATAATAGGAGTGACCGAGGCTGTGATGAACAGCTCTTCCAAATGCTACAACCGCTTTGTTTGTGGACGATATGCTTGGCATTTCTTAAACATAAACTGCGCGTGGCTCTGAATAAACCACTGAAGGTCGGTCACAACAGATGACGTAACCAAGCACGCTCATATAAACACGTACATGTCTTCACATCGGAGATAAAATCTGCAACTTTTAGGATTTCTGTTCTTGTTAGGCGCGAACTTGCTGGGAATCACCCGCCTTTGACGACCTGGTGTAAGAAAATGTCTCACACCTGCAATTTCTGTCAAAAACGTTGACATGCTTCAAAGACTCAGATATGTTTCGGCATCTTTCGCCACCGTTAAACCTTTGTGTGAAGCGTGACAGGCCACCAGACGGTTTTCGACCTCGTCTAAAGCTAATGGTTGGCTTTTCGTTGTTCATCGTGTCCTTCCAATAGTCGCAAGCCTATAAATTGATCTTGAACTTGAAAACTAAAATAAATGTTTGAGTTTGAACTTATTGTGGGATTGGTTAACGAAAGTCAGTTGGTGCAGTGGCTATTGCGACAAAACCTAAAACAGCCAGTTTTATTTCGGTTTAGTTGTTTTACTGGGAGTTGACGGACGCAAAACAAGAAATCCATCTAAAATGAAAGCGTTTCATCGTTTTTTCGTCGCTCACAAGCTCAAGTGTTAGAAATTGTTTGCAGCTTTTGAGGAGAACAAAATATCTTTAGCAACACGTTTTACCGAATGCGCAAACCTGATTGCTGAAGTTTGTGAGCGAAACAAAAATGTGACTGTGGTGTTGGTTGTCGTCATAGAATAGACAGTACATTGTGACAGTGTTTCAAACTCACAAGCACTGCAGTCAGTGACAGACACGCTCAGCTTTTCCGGCCTTGTCCGTTCGCTCTGGTCAGCAATGCAGGGCAGTTACCTTCAAATAAAACTTTTGAGTGATGGTAAGAAAACTTTTCAAACATGTTCAAGAGAAATGTTCTTGTGTAGCCTGCATCAATTCAATTTTTGATCCAGTTAATCAATAGCAATCTTCGATTACCCGCCTGTCCTTGTAACGACGTACTGGTGTATCGTTCGAAAAGAGTGATTCACAAGATCTACCTGTCTCACCAACTGAATGACATTTATCTGACTTTCAGAAAAAAGCCGATTTTAGATAGCGTGCAAATTGTCTCCCTGCGCATGCTGGGTTCAGGCAAGGCAGTGCAAGCTTTAGGAAAATCCAGGCTAGTCGGTCACCTGCGCTGTAACTGTGCTATGCGGAAGCGTCTGCTGCAGACCGGAAGTTACGCAGCTGGTGCGAGGGTGTCAAGATGTTACGTCAACCAAATACACCATGACAAGTGTAAGATGCAGATTTAAAACCAACACGACCGGAAAAGCAGCATCGCCATCAACGATCAGTTGAGAACTGGTTTGTTGTAAAGACCTGTCCACGTCAGCTGCTCTTTGCTTGCAAACCATTGCATAACATATTTCAGTATCTCCTGGGTAAAATGTCTAAGCACCGTCGCATCAATCTATGCTGAAAAACGTTTCAAACTTTAATGAGTTTTTTTTGTAAATCTGTTAATGCACTCTTTTAAAAAGTTGGTTGCAGGAAGAACGCATACCAGGTTTCATTATAGCGGAAGTGGTAACTCGCAATAGTAATTTTGAAACCTCAACCTAAGCCCAGATGCGTGAGATCGGGTGACGTTGGATTTCAAAACAAAGCAGATGTTTTTGAAAACTGATCCAAGGCAACTTATGCATAAATAATGAAGTTCGTGGCTTTACCGCTGGAATCAATTTACGCAAAGCGGATGACTTTATCTTTGGCAGTTTATGAATCCACTCAGAAAGCACACTGCTGGTGTGACACATGAGGCCAGTAAAAATTTTTGCCTGTAACGCATTTTCCGCTTACGCTTTACTAAATTACGGCCATTTTTATGTGAACAAAACGTCTACAACTCTGCGTTAGGTCTATAAACAGTTGATTGAAATCTTTTTAGGAACCAACACGTTACTTCCGCAGATATAGTTTTAAACTTAAACGCTTCAGTCATTGTTCTATAGCGCAACATCGTGCTGACCTACCCGAACAATATTAAAACACTTGTAAAGAACTGTCATAGCAGTATCTCGCATTTATCAATTAAACAAAAAGTTTCCAAATTTAAGCTCATAAAAGTAACCCTGTGATTCCGCCGGCTCCAACGCCGTTGTACATTGCTCTGTTTTGTATGTTTTTATCAACATGCGTTGTGCAGACAGTGTCTGCTTGTACTATGGACTTCGTGTCTGCTGACAAATAAAATCAATCGATCAATCAATCAATCCATCAAAAGGGTGTAACCCGGTGCATTACCAACAAACTACTGAGAAAACAAGCTTTCATTTTATGAGATTGTGAAGGTATTTTGTTTCAATTTGCTGAACAACCGATGGACATCTTTTGCATAGTTTGTAAACAACCGGGTCGAGTCAAGACTATTGTCAAGGTCATGCTTGAATGAATTCAAGAAATGTCAGTTGCCGATAAAGCAGAAAACTTTTTGTGTCGTCAGAAGGAGACACCTGACGTCGGTACGACGTATAACTCTACTGTAGTATTTCCCCAATCTCATTCCGTTCTGTCGCAAAACAAATGAACTGTGAGTTACCCTGGTGCCTCGATTTTTTCAGCACTGCTCAAGCATCCCAGCATCGGGTTACCAGCAAGGGATAATCACGCCCTGACTGGTGAGGTTACGGGTTGTGAGATTGCGGAACCCACCAGCACTTCAGCGTCGGGTGCGATCATGGCGTTGGTGCTGTCGAGCTGCTGCTTCATCGTTGCGCCTGAATCAGCAACAAACACAAACCGCGCGACGGTTTTGAGCGACGTCAGCTCTGTTGCGCACGAGCTATTCATGTCTCTTGCGTTGTCATGGATTACCGCCAGAAACATGTGGTGTGCTACAGATGCTCCTGGGTGTGAAAAGCGAAAAGGATGCGTAGAGAGACGTAGGGAGAAGTTTAATTATACCGTAAGCCATTTGTGTTTTTGTGATCATTGAGAAGATTCTTCCCATGATCCACATCAAAGTAAATGCAGGCAATACCGGTCTGTCTTTTACAGTGTTCATAAACTGTGCAGTGAACATAGAGAGTTTATTTATTTCTGATATACGCAAATATACCTTTAACAGTATTGAGGAAAATCTGCCCCACTACTGAGTAAATGAATCTGATGCGTTGCAACCTTTGTTGAAACCAAATCGCAACAAGAAACTTATGGAAAGCTGTAGTTCCTAGGAGAAAATCTTTCCAGTCATTGTAGTAAATACAGCTTCACATTCAATCAACTTCTCGAAATCGATTAGTTTGATTGAAAAGTAGCAATAAATTATTTAAAGTCTCTTCTGTTTAAAGTTAATGTTTAAAAAATGTTTGTTTGAAAAGAGAAAATGGATGCCTTATCGGACGGACGCGTTTTTTTCAGCTCTCAGAGGTAGTTACTTGGAATGTGAAGCTCTAACTGGAAAAACCTCTTGTCTTGGAATTGTTTTAGAAAGAAACAGCAAAGCCTGGGGTCATAATTTGCAGTGGTGGTTAAAACTTGAATGATATTTTAAAACGATTTAATTATTTGAAAATAATAATCTAGGCTGAATGACTGGAGAACAACTGCAATGTAAAGCATAGGGTTTAGCCTCAATAAGGTGCGAGGTATGTATGAGAAAAGAAATAAAGGAGGTGAAACTGCTTGAAGGTGCATGTGAAGATTGCTTAGCTGTTGCGCTCTTTAAGTGAGCAGCAGAGTTTTTATTTATTCTTTTGAAGAGGATTGTGCACTGTTAGATGACTGGCAGCAGGAGAGGTGTGATGCTCCCCTTTATGTATGAGTGCATTACTCAAGTGCATATCCCAGAAAAACAATACCAACCCTGCTTGTAAACTCTTGTTAAAGAAAGAAAATGACGGCGGAAATTAGTGCGAAATTGTGCGAAATGATGGCGGAAATTAGCGACTGTCTTTCGGCAAATTCTGGATGATTTGCAATGAAGTTGGTGTGTGGACCTGTGTGGACCTGTGTGGACCCGTGTGGACCCTTCAACATGATTTCAAATAGATTTAGTTGTTGATGTAAGCTGATTATGTGGCAGGACAAAGAAAGGTTCAGCCATCAAATGCAATGTGCAAAAGACATGGTCTCTGCATAGGTTGATTGGCAGGCTTTAAATCAACTGAAGCGTGACGACAGCGATCAAAACAGAACCCAGAAAACACAGATGTTGAAATCAAATTTTCTATGCAATGAAATAATTGGCATTCACGATGTTTTTCACTAGATCAGGAAGAGTTCACCGTGGCAGCGAGAGGTCTTGTCAATTTTTGTCGCATTTCAGTGCCACCAAAGACATCGATTCCTGGTCGAGCCATTGCAAAACTTTACTTGCGGCTTGTCCAGCTTCGTGCTCAGCGTTAATGGGAGGGTGCAAGGGAACAGTTGACGCGCAGTGCTGTCATTGACTCGCCACCAGTGCAGCATTCACTTTGAAAGCAGCCGCGTGGCCCGCGACGCAAGTAAGCGGAGATG
>JGI24022J15233_10000343_pt1 | contig 27343 bp, 15 predicted proteins | sample Ectturendosymbi2_FD_15233 | JGI IMG/M metagenome (IMG submission 15233)
CTATTGTTGTTTGGCCAGAGTTGATTTAGTCTGTTGGAATTTACCCAAATTTTTCCAATTTATGGAAGCATTTTTAACTTCACCCAAATTTGAATGAAGTATTCCCAATTTGCTCAAATTTTATCAAGGTTATTAAAATATACCCAAATTATTTTGATTTTATCCAAATTTGAATAAAACTCTTATAATTCACCCAGACGTTTCTAAACGTACTAAAAGTTTAATGGAGCTTTTCTATATAGCCCATCTTTGAACAAGACTCTTTGAAGTCGCCCACAGTTGAATGAAGCTGTTGCAAATTGGTAAAATTTGATTTGACTGATGCACTTCACTCAAGTGTTTCCAGTTTATCTAAATGTTTGTGGTACTGCAGTGCGTCACTGTATAAGTTGCTGCCTTGCGTAAATGTGGATCTGCATGGTAAATCTATTTCTTTGCTGCTTATTGTCATTTGTCACCTGCACTATGTAATACTTATTTGGGGAACTGTAAATACAACCTTGTTACATCTCTGGGTATCAGCTTTCTTTAAAGTATATTAGTCGGATTTGAATAAAAGATTAATTAATATCTTATTATCAAGTTGTCGTGTGTAAAAATTGTAGTAGTTTGATGTGTATCCACGCACTTCTGTAATTTCTTTTGGTTGCATCTGATGCATATCTAATACATGTATTTTGCAAGTTAGTATATAGTTACATACGTTTGATATCCCTTTAGAGTACACAGTCCCAAAATTTGGTCCAATATTTCTAAACATTAAAATCTCTCTCGCCGTATTCATTTAGAAATCAATATAAAAACGCCCAGCTATCTTGCCAAAATTCCTGCTGATTTTCGTTAATATGCTTGTCACTTTTCTGTAATATTGTTGTGATGCCTCTCTTTTACCTTACATCTTCTACTCACCCTCCTGTACATAAGCATGCTTTTCTCCCACTGTTTTTGTTGTTGTTTTGTTTACTTATTTTACCTGATGTTGATTCGATGCATTTTGTTACTTTTCTTTTACTATTTGTGAAGCTTCTTCAATTACAAACTAATCTGTGCTAGCAACAGGGCTGGCTGAAAACTTGACCCATGGTCTTTCACCAACCCTTTGTGATTAAAACATGTTAGAACAAAATCATCAATTTTCTAAACCTTGAGTCTCTGATGTTTTGTATTTTCATGAACATAAAACGAATTTCTGCTCTTTGATGCTGTTGTTTTTCTCTTGCAGCATTCGTGTTACTTCGTAATTTGAGTCACAAAATGCATGAATATACTACCATTGTTAGATTGTCTAATTAAGTTACTGTAATTAACCGAGTCATACGCAATGCAGGCTATGTAAAATTCACATTTACTGACAGATACCCATGAAGGATGTGCATTTTTCTACAAATACTCTTGAGATATCAAATATCTGTAACTATATACTAACTTGCCAAATACATGTATTAGATATGCATCAGTTGCAACCAAAAGAAATTACAAAAGTGCATGAATACACATAAAACTACTACAGTTTCTACACACGACATCTTGACAAATGATATTAATTAGTCTTCTATTCAAATTCGCAAAACAACAGCGCCATTCTGTTAACAGAGCCTCTAAGCCAGTGGTCTTCAACGTGGGCGAAATCGCCCCCCAGTGGGAGATTTTATGCGTTGTGGATGGCAGGGGCAGATCCACGGGGGGGCGATTCGGGCGATCGCCCCCCTAAAACCTACGAAAGTAACTTTTTTCACCATAGTTTTGCACAATTCGGAAAAAATCATTCGCGATATAAAGTCATGTTGACGTCTATTGTTTTGTCACAGCAGTGTGGTGAAGTATACTTTATGTCGCGTACAGTAGTGAACTCGTAATTAGAATTTATTGCCAAATATTACTGAAATCTCTCCCCTAAACTTGCTGGTTGGATCCGCCCTTGGTGGAGGGATTTTGTGACTTACGAGATTTGGGGGGCGATTTCAGTTTCCAGGGAGGCGATTTCTACACGCTGAAACACTAAAATTTTGAGTTGATTCCAAAAAGCAATAGTGTATTTGTTAATTTGGAATCAAAGCATTTGATGCATTTTCGACTCCATGGTTTGTAACACAGGTTATAAAACATATGATATCGGACTCGTGACGTAACAAACTGTAACGCTTCACTGCACTGTATCCAAGTCCACTGAGATTGTCACTGGTCGGGAGTCAAGCACTGCGGTTCTCACGAAGCTTATGAATGTGCAGGTATTTTGTTGAGTCTGATGTTCAAAATAAGAGAAAAGAGTAGAGAAACTGCTGCATTGAGTATTTTGTTATGTTGGTTGACACAATCGTTGCATGACCAACGTCTATCGGATACAGCTATAGGAAAATATCAATCGGTCAAACTCGATATTTTCAAGAGGAAAAACTTCAACGTCTTTAAGATAGTAAAAATGGCCCAATAATCATAATACTGCTATCACTAAATCATCGTATCAACTGTCGCGGCGATAGCGAATTTATTGCAAGTTGTCGTGAAGTTTAGTCTAGTTAATTTTCGTCGTGAAATGTCACAAATCCCTCCAACCGTATGTGTTATTACAGTATTAGCAAATTTGCCTTAGAACAAGTTTTCACGGCCTTCGGTAGAGCATTGCCAAACCATTGTTTCGCAGGCAAAAATATCACCGTCTGTGACTCCATTACAGAGGCGTAACGAGGGGGGTCAAGGGGATCACAATTCTCCGGGAGCCGAATGACTGCGGGGGGCACCGAAAAGCCACAACAATGTCACAAGTACTTTCTTCAACAGTACACATTTGCTTCCAAAAGACCTTAGGTTCGAACATGGAGGCGCCAAACTTGTTTCTTGCCCCGGGAGCCATCTAAGCTCGTTAAGCCCTGCTCCATTATCATGTGTTTTACAATCTTTGGTTAGTATCTTGGTACATAAGAGTGCTATGTTGTAGAAATACTGACAATGTGAATGTTGCGAAACAATTGNCGTAGCAATAAATGGATATTGAAACTAGTTACAGCTAGCTGTAAGTTACAAAACGTGCTTATTGCGTTTTTCAATTGCGCAGTGGCGTAGCCAGCTCAAAAGTTTGGTGAGGCCCAAAAATAGGTGGGTGCCAAAATGTTTGACCTTAGGCGAGCAACAGTATTTGGTTTGGGACACCGCTTCTCAAAGCACAAAATGACTGGATATGCTAAAGATTTGGGGGGCATGGCCCCACGGCTTCCCCCTGTCTAGACCTATGTATAGATGTACTGTGTTCGTCTGACTTATGACAGAGTATGACAGCACAGTCGACTAGGGAAGGAATAACTCAGACCGGCGAGTAAGCACAAACACCTAATCTTGGCCAAACTAAGGAATCCAAAAATCTTTTTCGCCACCTGATTTGAAGGCTTGCTAAGAAATCATTCTATTGTGGAGATCACCCCGAAAGTTGGATTGCGTAGAAAATGACTGGGTGAAAAACTTTCTGTCAGCTAATTAGCATAAGCAAATGCGATTCCACTATCCAGGAACGACTCATTGATTTCCAGAGAGACGATGAAGCATGCGCTACATTTCAATCACACGGATGGCCAGGTTTTTGGATCAAGTGCAGCTAGCGTTGTCCAACACTTTGAGGAAAAGTGAAGCTATTATTATTACTGGCGTTTCCAGCAACGTATGTTGCTGAGCAAGGTTTCAACCAAGCACTGCACATGCGTAATAAATACCGCAATCGTCTTCACATGAAGAAGACCGAGGGAAACGTCATACGATTTGAAATGACCAACTTGCAACCTACTTTGAAAAAGCTTGCAGATAAACACCATCGCAAGGTTCGCATTAGTTGGAACCAGCTGACGCAGCTGTCTTTTGGAAATGAATAACATTTATTTTAAAAGTGCATTTTCATTCGTTTTGTTTTGTGCTAAGTAGATTGCCCGTTTATATTTCATTAAAACTGAATTATTTTCAAAACAAAATAATATATTCAGACAACGCAAAAATTATAGGTTGCAGCGATTTTCAAGCAAAATTGCTGTAAGGGGTGGTTGTACAAAAATATTGAAGACCACTGCTTTAATTTATAGAATGCCATTCGGAAAGACTTATCAAACAGACCATACCGTACTTTTATAAAATTATATAAGCAGCTGATCTTTGAAATGTAATTTTCATTGTTCCTTGGTATTGTATATGTGTGACTCAATTTCTATTGTAATATCCAGGCAGTTAGCCGGGCGACTGTAATTAGTTCGACGCTAGCTCCACTGTTTGTTGCAATTCGATTCTTGATGACCAGTATACGGCTTCGTCTGTTGTTCTAGTGTTTTCTTTGTTTTTGTTTTTCCTTTTGCTTGCTTTCTTTGCGTTAATCATTCTCTTTGATTGCCATTTTGTTTGTTCTTTTCAATGGCCGACTGACTTGTGATGTCGCGGTCATTTCGCCAATCCTCGCATTCTTTTCTTTCATGCTTATACCACGCGTAAAAATACAATTGGTTGATCGATGGAGTGTCAAATGAAACATCTCTGGAACTTCTGCAAAATTTTTTCAATTTTTATTATATATTAGTCGTTTTGTCTCAACAGCAGAACATTGGTGGTACCGTAAAACAGGACATTGGTGGTATCCCGATATTCCATAATCTAAATCGTGACATGTTTTTAGGTGAAACTATCATCATCAAGTATTTACATGCGTCTAAAGCGAATACAAAATTCTCAAAGTTTCCATTTCACTTTACACTTTCAAACGAAAAAGCATAACAGCTGAAGAGATTGCACATCTTCCAACAGCAATCTGTAAATTTCTAGTTGGTTGTAAAGTTGACATTGTTGTTGTGGGAAACATTACATTTTAAGCACAAAACTACAAAAAACAAGATTTAAACGTTTAACTTACCACTAGGATAACGTCAATACTACCATTTCTGCAACATGCTAACCAGCAAGGGTAGCCTGTTTCTCCGAAAATAAGCTTGGTGCAAAAACAGCCAACAGTCATGAAACAAGACAAACAAAAATGAGAGATTTCACACGATAAGAGAGTTTTTGCTGAACCCACCGTCACACGAAGGCAAAATAACAAAACTCATATTTCGATACAGCTCAAATTTAGGCTAAAACAGGTATGGGCAATTAGCGGCCAGCGGGCCACATTAGGCCAGCCGCAGCGTTTTCAGTGGTCCGCGAAAGTATTCAGCGTAATCTTCAAACTTGACATATACTGTAATTTGGAGGATTGATGAAGATCTCAACAAGCAACCTCATTCCTAATTTCAAAAAACTTATTGAAAAGTGTGAAAAGTTACATTGGTCTCATTGAATTTCTTGCGCTGAATAAAATTTATTTACACAAGAACTATTATGATAAAACCTTTTCTGTGTACCGTTATTGTTTTGTTTTATCTATTTTACGATCGAATTGCAAGGTACGGCCCTCCGCTAAACGCGGCCTTCTCAAAGTGGCCCCGAGTCAAATTAATTGCCTACCCTTGGGCTAAAACATTATAATCAATACGATTTGACAATTCATCTTGAAGTGCAAGGTAAGTAGATTTCACCGAGATTGATTGTGCTTTTTTATTAATACACGCGAATACTGCAAACATAATATGCGGCAAAGTTAAACCAATTTGTTCTGGCGGCTTAAGCTTGCCTACATTGTATTTTCTTCCACGAGTCGTATAAACGCATTGCGCATATAAAACCTTATACTCAGAGCAAAATACTTTTGTTTATTTTTATTAACTAACTGTTCCCTTCACAGTTGCCCTATAAGTAGGTTCGCCCTGGGGAGGTCTGCTGCCCAAATGAACCCTGGTCGTACGCAGCCTCCCACTCCCCCATGCACTTTATGCATCGCAGCGGTACCAGGCCCGTAGTCAGTTTGGGGCACTTGGGGGCGAAGAGTTTTCTGAAAGGCGCCCAAAATTTTTAAACTATGTACAATAGTTTTGAACCATGTCCAACACATTTTTCCAGAGGGGGCGAAAATTTTTTCATGAGGGCGAAGTTCCCCCTAGTTACTGGCCTGAGAGGTGCTGACTGCTGAGCAGTACAGTAACTGTGCTGGCTTCATCTATTCGTGTGATATTTGCTACTGCCACATATCTATGCTCGTGTTCCTTCATCTATCGTTGTGTCCCTTGTTATAGCCACGGGTACGTAAATATTACTCCGATGTGTATGAGTGTGAAGAAGTTAAACAATGAATTATAAGCTGGATTCACATCTTACTCGGATCCACATCGTGGGGGTGCTGTGATGAGGCACGTCTTCAGCAATGGCCATATCCGCTGATTTCGATTCTTACTGCTTTGATTTTTTCCGGTTTCAGCGATGTTGCTAATTTAATGACATAAAATCCAAACATTTTTCAAACGTGTTGAGGGACTCTAGCGTTAACATTATCAATCAGATGAATACGTCAACCAGTCGCTCCAAAATTGGTCAAGATCCACGTCTTAGTTTACATGCGCGCAAGTTTTGTAGACCTACTTCGGGAGTAGGTGTCTTTGAGCTAAGTCGCTACTCGGCTTTGATTGAACGTTTGATGGCGTACATCGGAAGTGTGTAAATATAAAAACGCAATCACAATCATAGCCACGATGACGCCTTGTTCAACTACGTTATTGGCTGAAAAAAACATACTGCAGATCTTGCGGTCATAGCATTAAGATTTTCAAAAACGCTTTCGCAAGAAAGTTTTACGAGGAAATGGTGGCTTTCATTCAAACTAGAAATTTGAAAATTTACTGAAAACAAACGTTTAAAACTTCTCAATTCAATAAAAGCAGACTTTTCATTTGCCGGTTTAAGCCTGTACAGAATTATTCAGAAAAAGAAGTGCCAGAAAAAGGCACGTTCTATAGATCATGCATTAAAAACAAGGGGCATTATATACCGTATTTAAATGTTGACAATCGGTTGTTGTTTGCCCCACCCTATCAAAATTTCTGGCTACGCGTCTGTCTCTGCTTGCTGTGCAACGCGACTGCTTGCGCAGCATCGCAGCAAGTCAATGGAAGAACCGTGCGTAAAACATCCTAACACCAGGGTCTTCAAACTTTTTGTCAGAGGGCTGCATAAGCTACTAGACAACAGTTCGAGGGTCGGACATCTCGCGTAATGTCATTGTTTCGGAAGATGTTACATTCCGCCAAATGAACAAATTTTTCGTAAATATATTATTTTTCATGATTGACAAAAGGGCTTCGCAGGCCGGATGCGGCCCGCAGGCGTAGTTTGGAGCTTTTATTTTTCGCTGAGACATTTCGGTCTTATTTTTGCTGAGACATTTTGGTCACTGAAACATTTCGGTCATTTGTCTCACAGTTGTATCAAAACTCATTAGTTTATATTTTCAGTTCATTAGTTTATATTTTCAGACCTTCTGACCGAAATGACTTATTTTTTCGGTTATTTCAAAAACATTTCGGTTGATGACCGAAAGAAACAGGTTTGGAGACCTCTGCCTTAAACCAATCCACCACGAGGATGGACAGACTGTGAGCANCATTTTCCAAACCCCGGGGTAGGGNATGGAACAGATCCTGCGGGCTTTAGTGATTCGCGTTTAGCCCCCTGTGCCACTAAGTTTGATGTAATGCGTGTAACTTAAGATTAGTATTGCGCCATTTAACGAATGCATTTCTCGAATAAACCCTTTTTGCTTTTTTCACCATTCGAAGAGTTTGATCATGAGTTTTTAAACACAAGCAAAATTTCTCTTTTCAAAAAGAATCGACATGCTTGGTTTGCTTGCAAGACTCTACAGCAGCAGTTTGGCGAGATTAAATCGCCATACCGAAGTTGTATATTCTGAGGGTCCATTCATTACATTTTGCATCCTTCAAGCAAATAAATATATAAAAGTTTTGTAGCTGTGTCTTCAATAGCATATTATCGGTTGAACCATAGAACAAGCTATAGTTTCGCAGTGAAGGCTTAATCCGTCTGATTTCGTAAAATGAGTTTGCATTTAAAATAGACGCATCAGTTTGTAGCAGTGCTTGTGCCAACGTGTATCGTTGGCACACCGAATGATTTGAAACCTGAAGTCGGCACACAGTTAACAAAAGGTTGCCGACTCCTGCTTTGAACAACAAGCTAGGTGCATAACTGAAAAGCTTGCTGGAATAGCGCGGACGCACCAACTGATGCTACTCAACAGAGCGGNCTGCAGTAATGANCGTCACGCGTGTCGGCTTCGTCTGATCACACGCTTNGAAAACAAAGCGAGTTGACCGCTGCTGCTGCCCGCCACACTTGCATTTCTCGGCGGGGGTTTGATTCCCGACATGGACTTACGCTCCGACTTCATCTCACCGCGTCACAAGTCGGACGTGATTTTACTTAAAAGTGTTGAGAAGAGAACAAAGCACCAAAATATAGAAGAACTCAATCCTACAAGATGGCTACAGATGAAAGCAATGGAGAGTGTCGCAAATTGTTTGTTATCCTTTCTTTGTGGTGGTCGTAAGCTTGTGTCGTTAGCGAGAAAATGAAGTAACCAAAAATAAATTCACAAAGTCAACATTCTTCTTTCATGTTGCTTAGTGTAACAGAAAGTACGGGAAGAAGTATTCCGAATAAAAAACGCAGACGGGACGAATCGTGGGCTATAAGGTAGTTCTTCCCGTAGAAGGAGCATGAGCAGGCATAGCTATAGGATGTCTGAAAACGTTTTATAGGGATGAAAATCAAATTAAGTCATCTTATCCGTGTTTACTGACAGTTCGATAGGTTTGCAAGAGATTACTATGCCATTTTTACAAAAAAGCTAGCTCTAGAAATTCTTGTTGGCGGTATCGTTCAAGTTTCGAAGAAAAGTGCGAATCTTCCCATTTCATTTACGTCGAATGCATTTGTTGACGAAAACCTGTTTGCAGGAAATTAACAACTCATTTCAGCGTTGAAATGTAGTAATCCGAAGCGTGTCAATTTAAAATCTCATGTTATTTTTGGTGCAGTTTACCACAAAAACAAATGTTTTCGTTACCAAGCTCGTTACAAATTTGTTTGAATTCTGTATCTTTAATTTTCTAGTGAGGATAAGGCGCCTTGTTGCCAGATCTGTTTGACGAAGTTTAAGAAGGCTTGTCTTAGTTTTGTAAAGCTCAGAAAATGTGTCGTAGGTTTAAAGGGAAGCTCAGGAAAGTTTGTTATAGTTAAAAGCTTTGCTGAATAACCAACATATGCTTACAAATTTATTAGAAACTTTATGATAAAAACATCACGCAATTTACTATTCACTTGATTACTTGTTGAAACGATTGTAAACATGTGACAGCACAAAAATAAAAACTTTAAATTCTGTTGAAAATATTTTGTGAACTGTTTGAGTTCACCTGTTCACAAAGGGTGTCTGCAGGGTTTGGCATTAAAGGCTTGTGTAAAGTTGGCCAGCATTTCCTGTGTCTAAAATACTTAACTCATTCCAGAACCAAGTGTGTGCCGCTTTATGAATACACAAGGTGTTGCGTAAGAAGCACGTCTGTGGTAGCTAAAGCATTCCAATTTATTGGCGAATAACCAGAATGCGTATTTCTGTAACAATGCATTGCGTAGTTGAAAAAATAGTAAACTTCTACATAGCAAAGTTTCACTAAAACTCCGTCATAACACCGAAAGTGCTCTCAGGGAAGAACGCTCATCGCAGTGGACGGAACGTGTCATCACAGCTTCGAAACAACCGGCTTTAGGCTTGGATTGACACTTTCAAATTTTGCAGACCAAGGTATACAATGCCACTGTGTGTAAATCGATTTATATCTGGAACCCAGGCAAAGTCCGCACGTCGTTGAAGTAATTCGATTTTTTCTAGTTTTTTTGCTACTGTTTTATATTGGCTAGTCTTCTGTGAAATATCTGTTAAACTAGGAAAAGTTGAAGGCTTAAATACACCCAGTCTGAAACGAAATATGCCAAGTAAAAATACGTACAATTTTATTTCATATTCAAACAATGCATTTTTTAAAAGTTTATTTAACCGAGCACATCTGCGACACAAGGTGTATTTACAAATATCATGGCAAGCTTTTTTTATCATGGAGAACCTGTCAACGTACGCTTTGCTGTATTTTTTTCTTGAATATACTGCAAGAGGTTTAAATTTTTGCTTGAAATAGAGATAAGATGGAAATGCATAAAATTCTTATATGCTGCTTATTAAGCCAGGGGTCCCCAAACTACGACCTGCTGGCAAAATCAGGCCAGCGAAGCCATTTCATCCGGCCGCAAAGACATTTTTTAATAATGAAAAAATATTATATTTACAAAAACTTGGTTGATTTGGTAGAATGTGATATATCCCGAAACAATCACATTACGTTAAGATGTCCGACCCTCGAACCGTTGTGTAATAGCTTATGTGGCCCTCTGACAAAGAGGTTTGGAGACCCTGTACTAAGCTTTCAAGACGAGAAGGCAGATCTACTGAAAAGTTGTTTCTGTATCAGACGCAGCAACAGGTGAACGTTTCGCTCTCAGTGGCAAATGAAACATTGCACCGCATCGCCTTGAGTTATGAAAACGAATGTTACTAGGAAATGTTTGAGGAAATTACAATCACTGGTCAAAAAACAACCTTCATAAGGCAAGGATACAGTTAAAATATCTCTATTTGATGAAGAAGAAAAACCGTCTAATGAGCATTGACCTTTCGAGCACACTGTCTTCGAGCATTGACCTTTCGAGCACAAACCTTTCGAGCACACTTTTCGAGCACACAGACCTTTCGAGCACACAATTAGACAAAACTCCACCTGTATATCTTGGGTGTCTAGTAACAGTTGCATGCTTTAGATTTCGAAGTTCTGATATACCGTTATAAACATGGCTTGGCTTTCACGCTTTGCAAATCACTAACTGCACCGACGTTGTGTATTCGCCAATCGAATGATTCGGGACATTTTTGTCAACTTCCACGTAAGGGCGTAACGACTGGGTGCAAGGAGGGCACAGTGCCCAAGCGCCGAATCACTATGGGGCGCCAAAAAGTCCCAACAATGTCACAAGTACTTCCTTCAATGCGGTGCATTTGCTTCCGAAAGACCTCAGGTTCGAACATGGGGCGCTCAACTTGCTTCTTGCTCCGGGCGCCATCTAGCCTCTTTACGCTAAGCCCCTGCTTTCACGACAGTATGGCTATGTTATACACGTGTTAATTTTCCAATTACATTGCACCCTATCAATCTTCAAGCATCAATTTTCGTGAAATTTGCGTGCAATTTTTAATTTCTCGAGATAAAGATGTTTGTTTTTTCTTCCTTTTCCAAACAGGCTGGCTTTTTTTCTGTAGATCGCAAAATACTGAAATGTGGAATTTGCTTTTGAACGTTTTTTTTCACAGTCGCTCTTGCATTGTATTACCTACCACACAGTCTTTCTTGACAAAGTGCCAGTGAGGGCGTTTGTATGCAAATACTTTTTCATGAAGTAGTTTTGAAGTTGCTACTTGTTATGGGCTTTGTATAACGGTGATTTGATCTTTTGTGTTTGGATATGAAATTTATCTGCAAAGTAAAACATTTAACCAACCAAAGAAATATTATGAAAGCTATCTCCTGAAAGAGATTTTGTAATAAAGGATGTCTAATTGACAGTATCCACGTTTTGTGTTTCAGAGATTTAGACCAAGTAACGCACTATCTCTGGTCCTCTGAAAGGAGTCATTTTTATTGCTGCTATATCACTTGGTTCGTCAAAAGTTTTCAAAATGGCTGGTCGAGAAAGTGCAGAATCAAGCAGTGACAACAACGCAAACACACTTGCTGATGCTGGAGTTGAAATTCCAAAGAAAACGCATTCATCACCTACAAAAAGCGCATCCGAGTCTACTCCTGAAACAAGTGGTTTCTGCGCGGAATCTGACCAATTTTCGCAATCTGCATTACCAGCACCTCTTGATCTTTCAGCAAACGGGAATGGAAAACTCTCTGGTGAGTTTCGACTCATTGAATGCGAAGCTTGTGTCCTCTGTTGTTTCTGTTAATTACGCGATTATGTAAATATAAATCTGTTTTGATTTGAGGCCAATGATCAGTACTCAAACTAGGTGAGGCTTAAACAACCTATTATCAACATTTACATAGACGTGATATTGAGCTTGGATACCACAAATTTGCGCTTTATGAGCAAATGTTAACTGGGATGTTCAAATTTATTTTTCGAAAAAGTGACCTTATGACACATTGAGAAAGATGTTGGTTTCGCGTCTTTTGCTATTTTCTTTCTTAAGGGGAAAATTTGGAAGCAAGAAGGCGTGAAGTGTCACGGACCTAAACTTATTTTGTTTTGCATATAAATTCGAAAAGTGCATAAATTGAAAATGCAAGTGGAGGTTCAAGAAATTTGCACCCTTTTAATACCGGGATTTGCCCAATTTGAAAGCGAGCAATAACTCGCCAACCGATTGCGCTAGAGAGCTGTTCAAATCCTCTAAAGATGCTGAAAGTCTTGTCGTTTCGATTTAAAAAAATTATAAAGATTTGGATTTGATCTTTTTTGTGGATGACGTCACAATAGGGGTAGATTTAGTTTTTTTTGGCCCACGTTATCGGACCCTGCGCCCCAACCCCAAGAGGAAATTTTTTGTTTCTTTTAAAAAAATCTAATCGAAAATCCACATCTTTAGAGCTCTTGATTGGCCTTCTAGCGTAAGCGGTTGGCAAGTTATGACCTAAAAACCACACAAACCGTAAAATAAATAAACAAAACTTAAATCCCCTGGGGGATTAATTAATTGTTTCGTTTTTTAAGGCCATAACTTTTGAACCATAAACGCTAGAAAGGCAATCAAGTCTCTAAAGACTCGGATTTTAACCTAGTTTCCAAAAAACTTGAGTCAAAAGATTGGATCATTGTGTTGGCGCCCAGGGCCCGGTAACTTGAGCTAAAATGGCCTAAAACCTACCCGAATTATTATCTTACCCACAAAAAACTCAATTCCAAAACTGTCCAATTTAAAAAAATCGAAACCACAAGACTTGCCTAATCTTTAGAGGGTTTGAACAGCTTACTAGCTCAATCGGCTGGCGAGTTACGTTGGTGCGAAGTTCTGCAAAAACGTGGCGCGTGCGGTAGTTAAAAGTCGGGACAAATGTGGAATCAAGAAGGCGTACAGTGTCATGAACCTAAAATTATTTTGTTTGCTTATACAGTAAATTCGAAAAGTGCATAAATTGAAAATGCAAGTGGACGTTCAAGAAATTTGCACGTGATCAAAGTAGATTAGATAAATGTGGCTGAATGTCTTAAGCTTGAGCAATGTCTTAAGCAAATGTGGCTGAATGTCTTAAGCTTGAGCAAATGTCTTAAGCAAATGTGGCTGAATGTCTTAAACTTCGACAGTTCATCAAAATTGACGCACAGGTTTTGCTTGCCTCTCTATTTTTCGATATATGTAAAATGGCACAATATAAGTTGCTTGCACTACAACGTGCATTAGACGACAACGCTTCGGTTGCAAATGTTTTTTTCAACGTGTAGAAAAGCAAGTTAGAGACAGATAGCGCATTTATTAACAGATGAATATGTACAAGCAGTAATTCATAGCACCTCTTGACGCAGAATCCGCTGAATTTGTTGAAAAAGCAAACGAAACCGAAGGAGAGAAGTCTGAACCTGACAAGGAGTACTTGTACACAGAAAGACCACCGTTCTCCTTCATCAGTTTGATCACAATGGCTATTCTGCAATCACCTGAAGAGAAGTTAACGCTACGAGGCATTTGTGATTATATCAGGAAAAAGTTTCCATACTACAACGAAAGATATCCTAAGTGGGAACCCTCCATCCGCCACAACCTTTCCCTCAATGAATGTTTCGTGAAAGCTAACCGTGAGGACGGTGACGCTGGCAGAGGATGCTATTGGTCAATGCATCCTGATTCTGAAAACATGTACGATGATGGTTCATTTCGACGACGTCGTCAACGATTTTCGACCCGGAAAAGCAACAGTGAAAGAAAATCAGCAACAGCAGCAAAGAGTGTTCAAAATCCCTACGGTAGACCGTACGGTCCGCCCTTTAGTGATACTTCGGTTTCAAAGCCCGGAACTTCCTGTTCGTTGACATCATTTGAATCTTCCAGTAATCCACCCAATCGAAGTTCAAACCATGATGTACAAGAAAACGTCAGAGGTCAGGACATAACTTTTCCAACCACGACCGGGATGCATTCCGCTTTTTCAAATCGCATTGGATATCAAGCTTCTAATCACTATTTCAACACAGTAGGCAATTTTCAGCCTTTGGCGTGTTCGGAAGACCCGTGGCAAGCCCGTTCGTATCTGGGACAGGTTCCATACTTATCACCGATGCCCGATCCGTATCTGCAAAGGCAGCCACTCTTGCCGTTACATCCAATTTCACCTTGTTATCCGTCACAAAGTTTTGGATTTTCCGGTTTTTCCACGTTGCAACCACCCGACGATCCCCAAAACTGGTCTTTGCAACGTTTTTTTGCACCCACCGTAGATCCGCAGCCATTCACGTCGAGTTTCTCACATGAACCTTCGCAATCTTCGACCGGCTCAACTTCCAACCTGAATTTTTCGATTGAAAACATTTTGCGGAAGTAACCCGTGAAGTCATTTGTGGACTGGTTGAACGCAATTGCTTGCTGGTATAAATTGTGAATCGTTCTTTTGGTGATGTTGATCTTATTGGTGCGTTTCTTGCTGTGTTTGATGTGGTGAAGTGGTAGCCCACAGNCCCAAACTTCGGAATCANATCCGCTTCCAACGTGTTCAGTAATTTTGCACCCAGGGAAAACTTTTCTGAATGTTATTGGCCGTTAAAGTTTTGCATAAAATACCGACTGAAAAACTTTCTATTATATTAAAACTAATATGGACGTTTTGCTATCACTTTTAAGTTATACCAATTTTTCAATGGGAAAAACGATTCAATTCAACTTTCACGTTTACTTATTCATGGTTTTTCGTTCCCTGACTTGAAAACTGAACCGATAATGGCATCTTTTGTAGAGATCGGGTGTACATACCAATAAAAAACGTGGGTTTAATAATTTGTAAATAACTAGGCGAGCTTTGGCAAGTGTTGTTCTGTTAATTTGCGAGTTTTTACGTACGTTTGTTATTTTTGTATGTTCATGTTTTGTGGTTTTGGATAAAAAATTTCCGCTTTATTTCCTCTTTTCCAGTGGTTTTCAACCTTTTTTGTACTTCGACCAGTCATAGCAACTCACTATAACCGATCGACCNCATCTCAAACCCGAATAAAGCAAATGTAATACAGCTGTGNACATAAAATATATACTCCTGACCCCTCCAAAAATGGTTCGCGACCCCATCTGGGGGCCGCGACACCCAGGTTGAAAACTACTGCTCTATCCACTCATGAGCGTTTGTCAACTCTACCGCCATGTTTTTCGTTAAAAAAGTAACCATGTTTAGGTTTATAAATGATGTTTTCGGACCTTTACATAGTTGAAATGACTTGTTATTGCTCGTTGTTTACACTGTCAGTAGAACGGCTGTACAGGACATTCAACTTATTGGATNACAGCACCGATTTGTATATCACTGACAGACTGATGCGGTTTAAGCGCTTGAAAGTATTACGTGACAAAAAGAATTTTAAATCTGCTTTTGGNCTCTAAGTAGGTCACAAAAGGTGTGACAGAACTATTTTGGCTTCTAAAAAACGTTCGTGTCGACAAGACGGTGTAAGCACTTTTTATGACTCTCATGAACGTTTAAAAGATTGTTTAGTGCTACTATAAAAATCGAAGCGAAAGTCAAAGGAGCAATTAAATCAAGTCGTTTATTCTGTTTTGTTTTTGTTACTGCATAAGCCCTTTTGTGACGGTCACCGCAAAATATCACCAATGAAGTTTTTGTGGATGTTAGTAGTTAGATTCAGCTACTGTCTTTTTTAAAAATTACCTTTGCATCAAACCAGGGCCGCAACCAGCTGATATGTTCCGGGGAGGAGGCACAATAATTGCCACTTGATGCTGTGCCTGACAACCAAATATGTTTTTTAAAAATTTCGGGGGGAGGCAAATGCCTGGTTGCGGCCCTGCATCAAACTGTATTGTAAGAATATGCGGGGAAATGTGACATAAGTGTACAAAGATTTTGCGCATCGTATCTTTGTAGTATCCGCAGTGCAGTCTTGTCCTTGCTAAAATGCTTTTGCGATATCCCACCGCAGTAGCCTGCATCTGGTGCTTTTACGGCGAATTTAAACCTTTATGAAAACGGCACGTATGGGGAACAAGGATGTTGGTTAAGTTCCCTCCCCAACTTTTACCCCAAACACCCAAAATCGTGCCAGCATTTTGTTTACTTCGAATTCGACTGCTTTCATTGCCATTGGTCAGTGGTATTTCATTGATCGCAGTTAACTTCACGTTCAAGTGCACATTGTAAATTATTGCTAATTTTCTTGTATACAAAATGCAAGAAACAGAAAATTGAAAAATAAACTGAATGCTTTCTGCTATGGTGGCAGAAAAAGAGTCCACTTCAAAAACGGCATCTAAATATATATCATTTCAATGAGTTATATAACGCTTGACGAATGGCTTAAACCTTATCCTAATCGACATCCGTTGGCTTAAGCATAATTTTGTTTTTTCGCTTGGATTGCTTGTATGTGCTGCGTTATTTTGGGTGGTATGCAAAATAAAACAAAGCATTGGTAAGTTTTTTGTCATGTATTTAGGACATGCCTGCTGAGCTAAAATGTGTGTACCATTTTGAAATCGCCTAAAAATATTAAACTTTTTATTCGAGATTACATGAGACATGAAAGTTTTTCAGGTTTTTGGCCAGCTCCTTACATAAGATCTTAGCATTCTCATGTATGGCCTAACATTGAGCTACTATAAAAAAGCTTGTACTCATTCAGATGTTCTTGTTCCTTTTGACAGCATATTCGGAAGGTAACTGATGTCATCGGGCGAAACTCTTAAGTCTAATTAGAATGTGCTGAAGAATATTAAAATGTGCCCCAAAAAAAATTGCTGGCAAGCTAGATGGTTGTTTTTAAATTAAAAAGAGAACTTGTGTCAGCATGGCAGGTGAACTAAGCAGTAATGCTGCTGTTGAACACGCAACACGTCATTGACAAAACAAGAAAATCACGGAGTCTTATAGCGAACGCTGATCTCATGCTACGATAAGGCACGACTCATTATGTACTGCGCAGAAAAAATACTTCACCCAGATTGTTGCTGAACTGGCCTCTGCTTTTGTAATATTTTTTGTGAATTGATGGAAACGGCAACACTGTTCCCATTTAGCACTCTTAGCACCTAAAAAAGTGAAACCTCGCTAATTTAGATCATGTCAGCTTCAGTTTCGGTGTAAAACTGGTTTAACGTTTGTGAATTGTTCAAGATTCCAGGCGTTGTTATCAGCTAAAGGAAAAATGTCTACACGGCAATGCTGCGTGTTGTATCAGTACAAATAAATTTTATGGGTTGTAAATAAAATAATTTCAAATGTTTTAAATCGATCAATGTAATTTTAAAAATTGTGACAATTTTTGGGAACGATAAAACGATGAATTTTCACATTTTCAGTGGAGATCATAAAAATTCAAATGAGTTGTTGATTTAAGGCTAACTGACCCCTTTAATACCTTCTGAGATCACATTTAATGAGAAAAGAAATTGCGCCTTGTCTTGTTTACTCGTAGCACCGCTATTTTGCACGATACAGTAAATTGCATAAGTTGTTAACCGTAAAAAATAATGTCAGAAAAGGCTAAATGCGCACCAAGTGAAAAGTTGTTGCAATAACTGCGCCACAGCTATAAACTCGTCGAATAACCAATTGACAAGTTTTTGTTAAGTTTGTATTGATTTCCAGAAAGACAATCAATTTTTTTCAACGGCAAGCATATTGGAAATAAATTTTAAATTTCGAACAGCTGATCTCCTCGGAACTCAAGAGTCGTGAGCGAGAAACCTTGCAAGTTAAGGAGTAGCGTCGCTAGACGGTGACAAAGACGTATATTTCGGTGCAAAATGGTTAAACGCGGAAGTAAAAGTGCACAAACTGGAAGCAATTGCAACTTAGAACACAAAAAAACGTGTTTTGGTGTTCGTTCAGCGACAACGAAAGATAATCTGTTGTAACATTCCGCTTTTCACATAACTGAGCAACAAGAGCAAAGTTGGGACTGGTCGCCTCCAGTTACGTTCAGGCCTCGCTTATGCCGACTTTTACTGCTGGACCGAGATGGCTGATCGTCAGCAGCCGCTGCTTCTTGGTCACTGTTGCTCTGAAAAAGTGGCGGAATGTTGGAGCCACGAATCTTGGGCTTGGGGTAAACACAAAGAGCGAAAGCTGAAATTACCCTTTGCTGGTCGATTAGGTTGTTTTGTTTAAGCTCGGCGCATTTTTTGCAGGACGATTTTCTCTCCTCATCTTGCAGCAGCATTTCCTCGAATGGGTCTGTGAGATCGGAGCCGGGGCCCTGATGGAAGTCACCTGAAGATAATGAGACTTTGCCTCCACGCGCTATTTACTGCAGTTTAGCCAAAAAAGCAAAGAAATTATCAAAGGGCATCATGAAACGAAAAAAGCTTCTGTTGGACAAATTCAGAAACTCTCAAAAAGTGTAAGATGCACATCAGCTCCCGCACGCTCCTTCGTTTCTATCTACTAACCGTTTGGAGGCCAGTGTTCGTCTGTTTCCTTCATTCTGTGATTTTTGAAAAAAGTAATTTCACTAACGTCTTGTCGAATCTCATCCAGCTTCTCAGAGAAAGCTCCATCAGATGATTTGATTGCGTTGACGCCAAGCGCCTCAGGCTCTTGATTGGCATTGGAAAACGTGTCTGGAGTTTTGTGACCTGCATAAAACAGTCTTCTCAAACCAACACCAAACCCGCAGAATGAAAGTTATTTACACTGTATCAAGTTTTTTTTCGTTGGATTTCACAAATGAAACGGTGTTTAAGTTTCATTTTTCCAAATCAAGCACATTCCAGTAAAACCTTAATAAATGATGTTGCATTTTGACAAGTGTCAATGCTTACCTTCTGTTGAGATGACCGGTGGGACGGCATTGCTGCTGAGCAACGACGGAAGAGAGAGATCTTTCAAAGTGTATTCTGTTCCGGAATCGACATCGTTGTTGGAGATGAGTGATAAACTCACTTCGCATTCCCTAGTTCCCTCAGGTGACAGACCAGAGGGTGGCGCACTTCCATCGCTTTCTTTAATTGATGGCAGGTCGTCAGGTTCAAAGATGGACTCCGCAGTGACGTCAGCAATTACCTTGTATCGATTGTTGGCAAGGTTTTCTGATGAGCAAGTTCTGGTGAATGAGACACAAAGTCACCGGCAGGCTGTAACTCAGAGATGTGGCTCTAAGCTCTTATCCTTGAAAATAGATATAACAAAGCGACACTAAAACACGAAAAATCCCTTATGTGTAACTGACCTGGGGTTTTCCGGGTCCGTGTCAGTCGAAAAGCCCACGGTTGAATGCAGGATGGCTGATTGGTCGAATGAAGGTCGTGCTGCGTTAATAGGTGTTGACACGATCACATCGCTGCTCACAACGTTTGCAGCGCTCGACTTCTGCAAAATATTTCCTATGATGTGCCATTTCCGTCTTGAATGAAGTTTTTGGTAGGGAAGTTGAATATTGCTGTGATACGAAGAAAGTCTCAGTAGGTGAGAAAAACTGGACGTATTTTAGAAGAAATTAAAATTTTTTGACAGACACAAGCTTTTTGTGCAGTCACCTGTTTGCACAGGTATGCATTTTAAACGAGAAATAATGTGGTCAATTTAACTTGAAAGTTGAATCTCCAAGTGTTTGAAGAGGCGTTTTAGCTAATACTTATAAAGGTGGTGTATACACAAAACCTCAATACATACAAGTTACGAAGACACTAATTCCCAAAGTTACTTTTGGTGCAGCAGGAGTTTAAGCTGCGAAAGTAAACCGAAACATAATTTAAGAAAAAGTGCCCTTAATTTGAAAAGTGACGCAGTTTATCAGCACATCTCCCGATGTTTTCAGATAAATCGAAGGATGAATACCGTATAAGATTAGTAAAAGCTTTCGAACATGCCCAGCGAACTTGGTAAATTGAAGTTATGCAGATTTAAAAGGTGTTATATGTTTTTCATTGCTGTATTACACTGGTTTAATCTTCCAAGCCAGCGTTATCGAGTAGCTTAATTTCACGTAGCTTTGGCACATACAAAAAAAACCTTTAAAACATTGGTGGAATTTTCAGAAACGAACCAGCACAAGCAGCTGTCACTCCTATACCAAAAATCTGCAAAACAACCACTTCAAAACTTATGAATAGCTCTCTGGTAAAATCATTACCACAGTTTTATTGATGGTTCCTCCATTATCGTTGCGTGACAATGCAACTTCCTGAGTTTTTTCGGAATAGCTCATTGTTTCCGATTCTGCAGTCGTTTCTGGCACCACTAAAATTTCCCTGTTCGGCACAAAATCTTGCTTCGACCTCGAAAGGCTTTGGCTTACTGAATGAGAACTGGTATTAAGTTCTAGCACTTCGATTCCCAATAAATCGGATGCGCTGCTGTGTTCTGTTGAAATTTTCCTTGCTTCGGGTGAAGTTGCTTTGTCAGTTTCGAGTTGAACTGAGTTCTCAATTACTTCGTTACCAGTAGGTGGTGTTTCCGCCTCTGCTATTTCCAAAAGCTGATTAAGGCCAGTACCGAAATCGCGCAAATGAACCGGCAACCTGTGTATAGAGAAGAGGATAACCCGCGTGTATAGAAGAGAAACATGGCGTTTTGTTATGTTAAGTCATACCTTCGCCTGTTTGTTGTTTCTATCAACGCTTGATAAATAATGGTTTCTTTACTCGAGTCGTTCCAAATACGACATACACACTTCAATGTCGGAGAAGAGCCGAATAAAAGTTACTAAGTAAAACTTGCGTTGAATGAAGCAATGCGGTAGGCCAAATGCATTGAGCATTCAAACTCGAAAAAAAGTGTTGAAATGGTAGTAACAAACGTCCCATCACTGTATTGCACAAATGAGAGGACAAACGCACCAAGCATGTAAACTGCTGTTATGCTCAAACCAAGCTTAATTACAATATGAAAACATAGCCTTGTAGCTTAGTGGTTGTTTTTCCACTTTTGTGCTGATAAGTGTGAAGGTTGACTTTAGCCCAGGTCTTAGCAAGAACCTATAAACTGTCAATACGGACTTTTGCCTGGTCCACAGTGTAGAAAGCCTGGAAGCTGTACCCTTAAGATTTGCACAGCCAGTTTTGTGGCTTTGACTTTGTCCAGTCATAACTTGCCGACCGATAGAGCTAGAGAGCTGTCCAAACCCTCTAAAGAAGCAGAAAGTCTCCTCGGTTCGATTTAAAACAATCCGGGAACTTTCGAGTAAAGGATGCAGTTCACTGTTAAGTTCTGTCATCTTGCTTTGCCTTGCCATTGCAACTCCTCCGTGGGGACGAAAATTGCTTGGGGATGAGGCAGAGACAATCTCTGCATCAATTTAACCAATTTCGCGAAGTGCGCTGTTGTGCATACGTGGGATTTCACTTTGTTCGTATGTGCTTTATGCGTTTTTCTATGTGCACTGTGCTCATACGTTTAAACTCTGTGCGCAGAGATCCATTGTCATAACGCGATGGAACGGGCCACACACCGCTTACTTTTTATGAAGAAGGATCTGGAGACTTTGGCAGCCTCGGCAATGAGTTGCAGGTTTTCATGGTCATCATATACGGACAAAAATGTCGACTTTACACACACCTCAATACAGTAGGTCTGCGATCAGACAGAACTTCTGAAAAGGTGCTAATGATTAGAAGCTACTTTCAAAGTAAATTCTAAAGTTGCAAGGGGGCACATTATGTTTTTTAAATTTGTTTGTTTTGTTGAAACAAATTATTTTTGTTGACGTACACTCTTACATGATGATTGAGAAACCAATTCTCCAGCATTTCACTGATCGTGGATTTACGTTTTTAGATGCAGAAGATTAAGACAGCTTGTTGAACCGACAGGACTTTCATGAAACTTGTGACCAAAGCGATAAAACCAGAAAGCTTGCAGAGCAACTCCCACAAAAGTTTACACAAGTTTGCGTGTAAGTTCGGTTCAAACCGTGGTTGCTCTGAAGGAACATATTTTAATCAATAAAAAACACAAAACTTAACCTCGACTGTTCTTCCTCGGGTTTTGCGATTATCTTCGCGTAAGAAACAACCTTCGCTCGTGGCTTCGCCTCTTCAGAATCGAGCGACCGAGAGATCAGCCAATCGCGTGTTTCTTTATGTGGATCCGCTTCTGTCAGGGAGTTCAGTCTGCGAACTTGATCGGGATCCTCCTCATCAGAAGAGGTATCCAGAGAGGATGACGAATAAAAAGCTTCCAGCGGCGACTGGGCAATGGTTGACAGTTCGTGATGAGCGACTTCGTCAGCTTCACGATGGATTTTTAATGCTGTGGAATCAACTGACGATGAACTAGGTACATTTCCTGCAATATAAAGGAAGTAGACATTCACAAGTGTGTTTTGAAATACAAAAAGGAGTCTTTCAAATTGCTCATTCTTGCCTGCTTCTTCAAAGCCAATGAAAACACCTACCATGGAATAAACCTAAATTATCAAGCTCTTTTCAGTAAGAATTGTTTCCTTAATGGCTAATTCTACAACAGCTAACTTAATATACAAAATATAGCAGCTAACTTAATATACAAAATATAGATCTTCTGAGACCAAAGGCTGGGTAGAGTGCATGCAAACTTTTTCAGAATGTCTTGGTAATTACGTTTCGTGTGTTGAACACAAGTTTGCCCTAAATCTACGCACACAAGTCAAGTCGACTTTAAAAAACTACTTTGGAACATTTAGTTTTTCAAATTCTTTAGAACTGCTTGATGAAAAGCATTGTGACAAATCTCTGAAACCCTTGGACACCTTCAAAACAAGAGGCAACGAAGGACTTATCTAAATGATGATTCTTGTCCAGACCACACCCACTATGTCACACCTCATCTGCTCGAGTTATGCAATACACCAAAGAGGCACTTATCACATAAATACCACTTTGGAAAAATAACACTTATTCATATTACTGATTGTGTTTATTTTGTTTCGGCAGTGTCAGTACCAGGAGAATTATCAAATAGCTGCTGTGTTCATCATCAATTACTTGCTTGCAGCTGTTGCACTCCAAAATGTGACAGTTAAGGTTAGATATGAGAAAGTGTTGGGCACCGACCATGGTTAAGGAACTTGCATGTTATAAACGTATAGAGTAAAAATGCAATAAATTAATCGAGTGAGGTTCAGTTCGAACGTTTCCTACAGTTGGTTCAGTCAAAAGTATTGTAAGCAAAACTTCTATCATTATTATTATTATTATTATTATTTGGTTTGTATAATTAGGTGAAAAAAACATCCTTACCTATTTTAGTTTCTTATTAGTATAGACACCGTCATTTAGGAAGTATATTTAATTGGTTAACTGAGCAAAAAAGTTTCATGCAAAAGAGGACAGCAACAAAAAAGAGACCACATCTAAAATTTTCAGGCTAAAAACAGCTTTTCATAATATCGCAAAAATCAATAAAATTTGCATAGTTTAAAATAATGCGAAGACGTCTGATCCAACCAAGGTTATCTTTTCTATCGTCTAGGATTGTGTTTCAGTGCGATCTGGGAACAGATAAACACAGGCTATAGAGTTCTGTAAAAGTCACATTGCGCTTGCAACTGTTAGGTTTCGATAGTCTGTTTGTGCCACACACAGGCAAAGAACATTATTTGTCACACTACACGCTGCAAATGTATGCATGCTCAAATACCCGTTTTGGCACTTTTCAGTGGAAATGAGCATGCACGTATGAGGACAAGACTTGCGCCTTAGTTGTACCTGTGTTTGAAATTCCCTGTTCAAGCTCCCTATACTGTACATATTGCAACAACAAAACATAAGACTTAAGGTTGTTTAATATTTGTAATAAAAGAAAATGTAATGAAACATAACGAAAGTTTTAACCGTGATTATTAGTTAATATGCAGTGCTGTGCATGAGACCACTATTAATAAGTAGGTTTAAAATCGTATTTAGTAACAAAGCACTTATGACGTACTGACTGTAAAGTTTCAAAGAAAATGCCATTGTTTAAACTTCATGCATGTCAAAGTTTATAAGCTCGTAACCATGAGCTGATGTTTAATTATTAGCCCCTAAAGTAGGGGGAAAGGAAAGGCTATTTTTGTATTTTGAGAGACTTTTCGAAAAATATTAGAGCGTTTCGGTCTCTCAAAACGCTAAATAATACTGTATTGGTTCAAGCAGGGACGCCGGAACGTCGATTGGGCTAGGGGGGCAGTAAAAAAGTTGAGGGCAATGGAAATTCATGAAAAGCAAAAAAATCGTTACCAATTATGCTTGCTACTGTTCAACAACAATGTTGACCTCAAAAATAATAAAGTAAACTATAGAAAATGTGTTTCAATTCGATCATGATAAACCATAATATTCCGATGATGCCGTTATGAAAAAGACGCTTATGCCCCAGTTGTCCCTCTCTTGTAAGGTCAGGGGGTAATGCCACCGCTTTCCGGCGTCCCTGCTTACCGCTACCAGCAGTCACTGTCTCGAAGCACTACCTGCCAAGATGTCTGCGCTCAACAGTCACATGCGGGCGCGGCAAAATGCCTAATATCGTCACTTGAAGTCACTTGAACTGAACATTAGAAGATTTGTTGCCATGTTATTGTTACACAATAAAGACCAACAGTAAAACAATCCGATCGCAAGTTTGGCAACCTGCCTCTGCAGGCAAAGCAGTGGAAATGAGTGAACTGCAAACTCACTACTGCATGACACTGTAACAATGAACCTGGCTCTAGTGCAGTGCGAGTCTCGTACCGGCTAATAAACTGTCATTGCAATAAATAAACCAATCAATCGGAATTGAGCTGCTGACGTCAAGTTTTCTAGAAAATTTTGGTTCTAGTCCCAATTTCCAGCTGGGAGGGGCAAGTGCCCGTTTTGCCCCCCCTGTGGACGCATGGTTTTGGTTTGACATGTTTTTGTCGTACCACGAGTTCAAAACCGTTTGCTTGACTTCAGTGTAAAAGCGCTCCCATAATGGTCATTCTTTTCGCATTTATATGTTCAGCAACAATGTTGACTTCAAAACTAATAATAGAAATTATAGGAAATCATTCTCAATTTTATGTGTGCGTGAATAGTTGCAGTAACTTTGTTTCAAGTCGATCTTGACAAATCATGAAGTTACATATGAAATCTGTTATGTAAGGGCACCTGTGTTCCCGTTGCCTCCCCTTTCAAAGGGCAGGGGGTGGTGCTTCCGTAATGCACCCCATTCCGGCGTCCCTAGGTTCAAGGTGCTGTTTTCTGACCGAATCTTCAGCGCAACAGTTTTCTGTCGGCACGCAACATGTTTGGCGACCTTGTGGTAAATGTCACCACGAGAAATACTGTTTCTACTGTGAAACACACCTCAAGTGAGATTGTTTGAGGAGCTATGCCAGCTGCTGGTACCAGTGGGCTTTGTTTGTTCATGTTTTATTTCTACACGTTAAGTAAAACATAAGTGAAATTATGAAAATGTGTAACATACGAGAATGGTCTTAAAAGTTTCCACACCACAAGGACAGCACAACAATATGATAAATCAGCAATGCGTAATTGTTAACGTTTGACTCACAACCCTACCAAGTACAACTAAAGCTTAGGACCAAACTTGAACACAAGCACAAACTTTCACATCCAGGGACGCTGGGGAGTGGGTGCATGAAGGGGGCATTACCCTTCCTGCCCTCTCATATGTGGAGAAACGGGGGCGAAGGAGCCTTTTTATGAAAGTATCATAGCTAATTTCGTGGTTTATTAAGATCGTATTGAAACAAAATCGTTGCAGCTATTCGCGCCCCAGAAACTTCAGAATGTTTTTCTCTAATTTCTGGTATTATTTTTGAGGTCAACATCGTTGCTGAACAGAAAGCTGTTGAAAAGTTTCCATTGCCCTTAACTCTTTTACTGACCCCCTGCCCTACCGCTGTTCAGGCGTCCCTAAATCACAACCATAGCCAAACGCTTTTTATGAAAGTATAATAGCAAAAAGATTACATCTGCAATATTACTTTTAAAATATATATGGGAGAGTTGGACCTTTTAAAAATTATTACATGGTATGTTCAATCAAATTTAAATGAATTTGAAGCACTGCTACTACGCAGAATGGGTAAGAAAACCTACGTACATTAATAAACACAAAACATAACAACAAGGGGTCCCAACGGCATTCCAAAAAGGGGGGTCGGAGGTAAATCCCTATTTTCCTCATCCTCAATCCACCATTGGTCACCTAAAGGTACCAGAGAGTTCAACTCTCTTGCAAATTGGCTTGTCCTTACTGCACATTGAAGTTGCTCTAAAATGATTGACAAAGTGCACTGATTTAAAAAACGTCTCTCAGCTGCAGGTCATTGAGCAAAATTCCACATTAACTAAAGCTTTCGCTCCGTGGCGAATAGTTTTAACTCTGCAGCGTACTCTGCAACTGCACATTCACACTGAAGAAAATCACATTTAACTTGGCTTTCAACATTTGCCTCATCTTTTCTAGCATAGCAGCGACGCTGGCTTTAATTATTCAACCCTTTTCCAGGTATTGGCTGACAAACACCAACGCAACTGCTTTTTCCGCTGACCTAGACACTAACTGCAACTTTTATGTTTCCTGTGGAAACAAAAAACAAGTAATGAACTGTAGGTTCCAGAAAAATGTTTATTCTGCATCAGGATCTCAAGGTACTAACGAGAAAGTTAGGCTTTTCTGTCCAATGCCATAATGCCATCTTGCTACGTGAATAGCTGCATCTGGATACGTTTCTGCTACATTCTGTCGGATTGAAGGCTGCTGCACAGCAAGCACACACGCCGGCAAAACAAGTTGTAATCATCTACCTCATTACGGGTTGGTCGATTCACCGCCCACATTACTAAAATTGGACAGTGAGCAACTCCGCAGTCAAACATGCGAAGAGCGATCGATGTAATTCTCGCACGGCACCAGTCCCGCGCGGGTTTGGAAAAAAAGCCAGTCGCCATCAATGTTTAATTTAAGTTTGATTCAAACGACCCAGATCCGCAGAGCGATTGACTGCGTACAAATTCAAAGTTTAGAACGTTCAATGTGGTGCGGTTGGCCACTGATTCTTGAACGTTGTGATGCGATCGGAAATCCCGAGCGGCATGTGCACAAAGCTTCGCACCGCAGCAACAATAGAGATCATGCTCGCAATCTCTCTTACTATTGCTTGCTCGCGCTACATATATTATGGTGTTATTCTTCACGCACATCCCGTTCGTGGT
>JGI24022J15233_10000345_pt1 | contig 27288 bp, 17 predicted proteins | sample Ectturendosymbi2_FD_15233 | JGI IMG/M metagenome (IMG submission 15233)
ACTAAATCCAAACTTAAGGCGAGTTTGGCCGTTTGGCGGAATCTTTTGTCTTACATTTTTCAGGGAGGGCTGCAGCCCGTCTAGACGAGCCGCCCCTGCTAAATTGTACAACAATAAATTAATCTTTTAGTTGCTATTCGTTTGGATGTCTTAATCTTTTTTTGGGATCCTCTTTTGCTTTCACAGTCATGTTTCCATTGTATATGTTGTATTCTCTACCTCTCTTTTCTTTGTCCAACGGTAAATACTTTAGTTGCTTTGGAGAGGCAGTGACCCAGTGACAACTATGGTCGTCATTTCCTGTCCGTGCATTCTGATCGCATATCCTGTCTTCGGGATGCGAAACAAACTGAACTGAAATGATGATCATTTGAAATAGTTAACTGGGTGCCCTCGTCATAACGTAAAGTCAAAAATTGCGAAAATTTTGTGAGTCAACTCAAAAACGAAGCTAGCATGTCTATGCTTAAAAGCACATTTCCCCATCAGTTGCGCCCGTGAGTCACAATTAGAATTATGACGAAACAAGATAATCCTTTTCACGTAATAACCAAGTAAAAATTATCATTTCTCATGCAGCATCGCAAAAGTCACGCTCAGCGACATCTGTGGGAAAACCTACTAATGCAGCGCAGAAAAAGTCAGCAGGCTCGGTTGGAAAAGCCCCGGTCGGCAGGTCAGGTTCACAAAGAGCTCCTTTCCCAGCAGCGGGCGGGATCTCCGTGCTCTACGATGATGCAGTAAACTCCCATCTTTCGCGTTTGAGTTGGGGAAAACTAGAAGACAATCCAGCCTTAAACCTTCAGCAACTCTCTGTTCCAGTTTTGTGTGACTTTTTCGAGTACATTTCTATAAATGTAAGTACAATGCTGTGAAACCACGTTACATTGACAAATTTATATTTGTATAAAACCTCAGAATGTTGTACTAATCCAGGTTTTCTCTGGCATGCGTAACAACAGTTTTCATAGTTTCATTGAAAGGTGTTGCTGAAAAATGGTTAAATGTCAGTATTTAGAAACAGCTATCACCATCAACACAAAATTACTACAAAAAAAACTTCAAAATGTTGGGTGACACTGACAAAGTTTGATGCGTCGCAATGATTTTCTATGTGTTTTTAAGACGATTTTTAAGATTAAAACTTAAAACTTGTTGTTACTCTGTCTCCCGAATTTCTGCTATAGGCTACAAATGCAAGTTAAGTCGCCAAACAACGAAAGAAAAATTCAATTCAGACTTAATATAAAGTTTTAAATTACAAAATAAATTTGTTTTGGTCCTGACAAGAATGTTATATCTGTACTCGTTTTTATGTAATATTTTAATCAAAGTTTATTATACTGTACCTCTAATCGAACTAATACCCCAAGCTTTGTCTTAGTCATTATAATAGGGTCTACATTTCATCATCAAATAAGCTAGGTGAGGTTTGCCAATTCACACTTTACGAAGTGAACAGATATTATGTTTCACACGCCGCAGTGTTTGATTTCGTTTTATTAGCTAAATAGTTGTTTGTAACTTGAACACTGAATGACAGGTCCGCAACCGGGCAACTGCCCCCCGAAATTTTCAAAAACATGTTTAGTTGTTTGGTGCAACAACAAGCTACATCCATTTTGCCCAATCCCGAAAATAATACAACAAGTCACAATCGTTTTGCCCCGCCCCCCGAAAATATAAGCTGGTTGCGGCCCTGCCGAATGGTACACGTTGGGCAATTCCCAGTTGAAATGGGTACCCAGGGTTGAAACTGCAATGCAGGCCTATGTGTAATGAGTATAAATACTGTAATTTTAAATTAAGTAAATTTTAATGTTTACTGGTTAAAGGCGGTAGCATGTGCAAGCGAGTTTGGAAAAGTGTTTTACAACAGCGATTTGACGGGTGGGCAGCGGATACGCTCCGCATGGGTGGGTCGCGGACGGCTTGTAAAAAACAAATAAATTAAAAATATATATGAATAATTGATGATCATTTAATTTTGCATTCGGTTTTTCTCTTAAAAGTAAAGACAGAAAAGGTACGCATTATATGTTGTTCAGCATTCTTGTCAACATGGTAAGCATTATTCTTTTCCTCTAGGATTCACTTTACAGTTGTGTGCAAAACTTTCGGAACACCAATGAAAATGTCTTGTTTTGGTTTCCAATCCAGCAATTTCATTAGTTTTGTTCATGATTGCATCATCTTACTAAATTAGTTTAGCCAGCTTTATTTAGCAATGCAATACTCAGTCTGTGCTTGGTTTTCGAATGGTAATGCAATTTCTTCGAGTGTTTCATTTGAAGTGAAGAGAATACCTAATTTTGTGCAGTTTTGATATTCATTTTATTATAGTAACTTTTATACACGTAGTTACCATGTTCCTCCTCAGATTCTTAAAAAAAATACTCTTCATTTCACTTGCATGCAATATTTATGTTTAAATGTGTTTTTGAAGGATGTTTTTCTGAAATAGATTTGTTTGTATTCTATAAAAGTTGATTGCGTCTTAATGACCATGAGAAAATGTGGTTCCCGGCCTGAGACTAGTTGAGCAGCCCTGTTTTAGACTGCTGTTTGCACGTTAACCACGCACTATACAAAATTATTGTTATTTGCTTTCGCACAGAAAATAGGTATGTAAAGTAAAAGAAAGAATCAGTAAATTATGAAATATTTTAAACAAGAGATGGGCAAACATTTTCTGCGGATGGGCACATTGAAGATTCTATTGCTACCGAGGGTCGCATGTTCGTATCACATATATTACATCTATAAACGCCTTAAAAACTTTTAAAAAGTTTTACATGAGCTACCACAAAATGAAGGTAACAATAGTCACTTCTGGTTGAGTGAAAATGCGGTTTCGAATGAAACGTGTGGAAAAAACTTGATAATTCTGATCTAATCGATAAAATTACTTTAACAGAGACTACAAATATGTACTATCTATGTACGTGTAGCTGCCCTGCGGGCCGTATTTTGCCCACCTCTATTTTAAACGATCACTTTTCCTTCAACTATAGTCTATTTCTGCAGAAGACTATCGGGCAGGTGTGTAGAGTTGCGCTTAGCTACTGACGCTGAACAAAATTTTATTATTTTCTCGGTGAACTTCTACGTCTAAAATTTACTCTGATGTGGGCATATAATTATAGTGTTAAACTTCAGAAAGTTTTACTATATGACGATAGCATTACTTATGATGGGACATGGGGAAAATTTAAAATCCATCCTTCCATCCCTTGAAACAAATCCCATTCCAATTGACAAGCGGATTTACAAAATGAGATTTACTTGAATGATGATATTTGATACATTATTTTTGTAATGGACGATGGTCGAAACAGAGAGTCAATATGTTTTCAAATTTTTATTGTTGTTTGTTTTCGTTACATTACCTCAGGCGTGGATTTGCCATAAGGCTAAAAAGGCTTAGGCCTAGGGCACCAGATTTCGAGGGGCCCAAAAATTTTGGGAGTAAGGACAATTCCAGCATTTCTGTAAGCAATTATATTTGTATTTTTGTTTTGCTTAAACGCACGTTTTTTTACTATGAAAAAAGATCTCTATACAGGAATGAGCGTGAAAGATTGAACTGAATGACTATGAGCATTCTCATTTCATGGCGTTGAGAATTGGTTATTGTTACGTATAATGTGTGGGAAAAAACGCCTGAATCCATTTTTCAGATTACACGAAGCCAGTGAGGTATTCAATAAATATGTAATGTGAGTGTGATCAGGTAACTTTACTGCTGCCTTTTTCGTTTCATTGTGACTACTTTTGTTCCGGATATCGAGGGAATTCAGAATAAAGTAAGATGTTTTTGAATAGGAACAACTTGTTCAGTGAATGTAACGAGCACGTGTGGTGCTAATTTGTATAACATCAGTAGTCGCAAACCTTCCAGAAGGCCCCCGAATTTAAAATAGCCTAGGGTCCCAAAAATGAAAATTCGCCTCTGCATTAGCTGAAAGTATTATTGGCCTGCAGGACATGAATTATACTGGTTTATAAATTTGCGTGATGCCAATGCTCTAGATTTAGAGTTGTGGATGAAGCAGAGGTACTCTTATTCTAAACGCTTTTTTACATGAACGAGCAAATCTCTTGAATATTCCAAAATATGCAACATTTGTGTCTAAAGCTAATTGTGCATTTTTTATGTATATATAAATTTTAAACGCCTGGAACATCTCAAAAGATGTTCATAATTTGAGCAGGTTTACCACAAGCTCATTTGTTAGATCACGAGGACCATCAAAGGTCGTTTACCCTGATATTGAAATAAACTCATGTCACATTAAGTGGTGGCCGCATGTTGATCTATCTGCCATCGACTTCAACGTTGCAATTTAAAGTTTTCGTTTCCTTTTTGTTGCAGAAGCCGGTCACTGGACGTAATAGGATAATGTCACAAAAAGCGAGTTGCAAAACAGTGCCCCCTCGAAGGAAAAAAATGATGTACGTAGAAAAGCAAAGTAATCGTGGTTCTCATCGGTATTCTGAGCGCCACTACAGTCCCAGATCTGGCTACCAGCCTGGCAGGAAAAACTGTGTGCCTGGCCCATCATCTGGAAAACAACCGCGAGACAGCTCTGTCTCCCAGGCTGGGAGAAGTAGTCACTCGAGCCGATCACCCGATGAGTACGAATCGCAATATGACGAAGAATACGAAGAAGAAGAAGATGAAGATGAAGGTGACCAAGACGACGAAGAAGACGAAGATGAAGACGACGACGATGAGTACGACCCTGTGAACGAACAAGACAACGCTTCTATCAACTCTAACAACTCCCTTCAAGCACAACCAGCCGGCCACCCACCTCAGCCAACCTTGGGACCATCTCCAGTTCATCTTGCTGAAAGCGATCGCACGTATAAGATGAGCACAACAAACAGCAATCATGCAAGCGATGCGCAGCAGATAAATGATTCAGTTCTGGAAAGCTCCGATGGCCGAAAATCTTATCAAAGTCACGATAAAAATGAAGAGCAAAAAGTGTTTGGAGATCGCTACAGATGTGATAGTAAAAACAACTTCGACGATCAAAGTGACTTTAATGACCAAAGAAGTTTTGTGAAAGAAGAAAGCATAGGGCAACAGGATGATCTTTCTGGGGCTGACACCTACATGAACCACGAACATTACAAAGATCAGAACAGTTTTTCGGACCATGGTAAGCCTGTCGAACAGACGACTCGCGGGCATGACGAGAACTTCGATCAGCAAGAAAGTTTTGTTTTTCAGGAAGATGCACTAACCACCAAAGAAAGTTATTACCACCCGGAAAGTGGGGGAAAGACTGTAGATTTTTATCAGCAGACCTACGAGCCACAAAAATCTAGTTACGGAACGGTAGCAACTCCCTCCCTCAGCCAGGAAAAATGCAGCTCAATTCTGGTGACTAATCAAAGACCTAGTGAGTCGAGGGGTGCTTCGTCTAGACCGAAGGACGATTTGTGTGCTTGCATAAAAAACCTGGCAAACAACCCGCTGTGTCGCTGCGTGAAACAAGAGCACGATGAGCGCTGCCGCTGCGTTCAAGGCGATATAAGAGCCCCAGAGTTACCTTCCATTTTTAGTGACTACGAATATGAAACGCTGAAACAGGTTGAGAGAGGATTGCGAACTAGGCCTTGTACTCGAGTCGTCCTTGGTAAAAAGAGGTATGTCCCTCGCCCTCCGCCAGACCAGTGCGAATTGCAATCTGAGCGTTTGAGGCAGGCAACAGGGCCACTCAGGCCTGATTATGATTTCATAGAAGATCTGCCCGACACACAGTGTCGAAAAGAACCGATGTGTCAGCTTGCACAAGATGACAAAATATGTCCATCGAGGAAACCCGCCAATCAAAAAGTGTCCACCGATAGACGTCTGCTCTCGTCCATGCAGCGACAAACATGGATGTCGCACTGTCTAGACTGTGATGTAGTATGTTGCGAAAGTGACCACGCAACTCAATGCATCTTGCAAAGAATACACCACCCTGGCGAGAGAAAATGCGATTTTATCCCTGACGACTGTTCGCTCACACTTAGGCCCAGTCTCAGGCAACGCCGAATGCGTAACATGACAGCTCCGGTGTGCACGCAAAGTCCCGCTCCGGTCTGCGACCCAACTGCGTCCAACAGAAGACGACGTAGCGCTAGGCAGCAGCCTACTCTTACTTGGGCATTAGGGAATCGGGGTAACGCTAATAATAATAATGACAATGTCTGGGAGAACTCCCCGAACCCGGCGATGAGCGTTCCGCAAGCGTTTAACGACTCATCTGACACCGGCTCCGGAGATCATATGAAGCCTGCTTTTTCTGGTGCCCCACGAGATCAACCGTCCCAGTCGGTCGTCAATTTTCTCACAGGCATAGGTGCACCACAAGTTGTTCTTGGCCAGAGTCATCCGTCAAGAAAGCAGCGCGAAACTCCTAGCGGTTCAAGTCATAACCAAAACCAGTCGCTTCAGAAGTTTCCTGACGATGCCTCTTATAGCTCAGGTATGTCTTGTATCGTGCAAGACATTGCATAGTGTTGGTAGTTTCTTTTAAATAGTAAAATGAATGTTGTATCCGTGTTCGCTTCAGGAACAGCTTGCAAGCCCCGAAAATTTGTTATGTTTGGTTAGTTTGTAAATCAAAACTCTGATCCCTTGTCATTGGAATATCATGGAAAACAGATGTTCTTAACTGCTCGCTGCTGGTTTGGTTCTATGCTTTTTTTGTGAATCTTAGCGTTAAATGTTTGCAAGTACGTTTCTGCACTGGCTAACTAATTCATTTCCATACCCGCTCTTACGAAATACATCGCAGTTGTCTGCAATCTTAGATAGTTTTGCTAGCTCCATACCAAGACTATAGACCAAGCAATATCTGAAATGTAATTTCATCACCTGGTTCTTGGCCGAATTTTCCGTGGGTGTAGCCAGTAGCACTTGCCTTGCCAATCTTTCTTTGGACATTTATACGGCCACATGACTGAAGCAACGTAGCTTAGACCTGCCTATTCGGAGAAGAAGTGGCTCGGCATTCAAGGTTCTACAAATTTCGTAGCTGCGCACTTTGTCGCGAAGTGTCACGCTGTGAACTCTTCGCAGTATTCCCAGCTCTGCCGTTACAACGGTACTTCAGATAGAACTCGTTCAGTCATTACCCAAGATTCATGACCATGAGTGAGGATCAAAACAAAGACCAATTTAAAAACTAACAGCTTTGTGGTGCTCGAAAGCTTCGGTTTTGTGACCACAGAGCAATAAAGCTCACGCAGAAGTGCGTATGCTTCACCAATCCGTGTATTATCTCCTTGTTCCGCCTTCCGTCACTCGTGAATACCATCCGAAGGTACTTGAACTTCTCCACCTGATGCAGTGTATTGCCGCTTACTTGCAGCGCGCAGTAGCTTGGGTTTCTGGAGAGACACAGCACCTCAACCTTTTTTAATGCTGGTTTTCAAACCCAGTTGATCGTACGCGGCTGAAAATCGATCAGGCGCATGTTGAAGACCTGCGATTGGCAGGAAGACTTCGGCTGCAGTCAGTGGTACAGACGCTGGGGGTGCATGCGCATCACGAAAAGAATTTCTCAAAAATTTGGGCAAAAATGTTTCAACATTTTTCAACAATAATAATGAAATTATACTTCTTTGTTATTGAGTGTATATCTAAAAGTTAATAGTGACACATAAAACATATTAAATGTACATCAAACCAACAAATTGTTTCTAGCAACTTCGTGTTTTGTTCGTGAGAGTTGATAATTAACTGATTCACTCGAAACTTATGGGCAAAAAAAACATTTCATTTATGTGCATTATTAAAATTGTACACTGAGGTAATCAAGTCCATGACAGTTTGACAGTTTTATTGATTTCAACCGCAAGGCCCACAAGACATGGCCTAGCGCACATATAAAACAAAGTAAGACACTTGGGAATTTTCATCACACTCGAGGCAACTATACACGCCCGAACACACACGAGACGAAGCTGTCGGCGACGTGGATAGAAACAGGCATTTAACGATTTAGAGTCGTACTTATTCATAACACAAAAAACAAAACAAGTGAAACCTTGCAGTCCATGAACACATTTTGCCATACAGTTTGTTGCATATATGTGCAGTTGAACAGACAATGTTGTGAGACTCATGGCATAGTCGTAATATAAATAATAAGATGTATCCCACGTAAATCATATGTGTCTTCAGAGAAGGAAGGAGCTTTAGACCTATTCCTTAGCTAGGTGTGACATTCCTTCTTTACAGCAACAACTGCAGTGGGGATGGAACGCCAAACCTCAGAACTGTGAAGCAGATGCTCAAGAATACTGAGCTAGCTGGCTTCTGACAGTATTTTTGCACAGCATAGTGTACTTCGTTTGGTTGGGTTATTCAGAACCAGATTTCAAGTACCAAACTTTCTATTTTCAAGTCTATCGCAACTTGGTAGAGGAAAACATAATGTACCAACAACTACAGAAATTTGTAGGAAGAAAGTTTGTCGCAAAAAGTTTTTCGGGCAAATTTAGGGAAATTTGACAAAATATCTTTGCAGCCCCAAAAACCTGCCTGCTCCTACACCTATGGCTACAATGAAGGTATTTTCCTCCTCCGAACGTACCTCATGTGCATCCGATGGTGTGGGAGTAACTTGGTTAAAGTTTTTTTGACATACTCCGTCCATCTGTCAAGGATGTCGTCCTCAGTAGGGCACCATTTTGGTCTTTAATGGATGATATTAGTTTCTTTTCCATGAAGACGCCGGATGATAAATTTCGTTAACCCAAGATTGTATTTTGGATTTTTTTCACCGTGAGGACTGCGGGCTTTTGTGCCTCAGTGTAGCGCGAATGCAAAGACGATTCGATTCGGCTTGCTCTGAAGCCATGCCTTGTAAGCCACTTTCTTTGCTTGAATAGCGTCTTTCAACTGTTGGTTCGTTCCAACACGGGGTTACTTTTTTGCTATTATTCGCGACATGGAATTGTTTCCGTTCGTGTACTCGAGCAGCTGATAAAGCTACAGCTACTTTGAACAGCTGCCACTGCACTGTGCGTCCTCTGTGCGTTGCGGGAGCTCTCGGACACGGACTATACTCTGTATGCAAAGGTCCTTGTCACATCCTTGTTCGCCAGGGTCACCCATTTTATTTGCCAAGACCACCTACTCCTGCACGTTTGTGTACGACCTGTTGTTTTTTCAAGACATAACTTTCAGACCACCTGGTGGTGATTGGTCGCCAGTTCTGCTCCATTTTTGACAAGAACGACTGACGCTGAATGGACAGTGCGTTGTTACAGCACAGTTGCAGTAAGAGCCTCCCGTTATCATTTACATCAGCATCACCATGTTGGCCAATCGCAATCTTCCATACCTAAGCATCTTTCTCAAAGTGTGTATTAAAGTCTCCGAAAAGGATCGTGGCATCACTAGTTTCTTCCATGAGTTGCGGGTACAATGCACTTCAGTTTGGGCCGTATACCTGTATCAAACATAAGGAGCTGTCTAACAACTGCAACCTCAACATGCACACCCTTTCTCCTAGAGGGATCCGTTCATTAACGTAACCTCCCAGATGAGGGCTAAAAAGTATACCCACTGTAGCCTGGGCAAACTTTGCCAGCTTAACGCTTGTGTAGAACCGTCTTCACTCGTCGTCGAGCTCAACAGCGTTTGAGCCACGATGCATAGTCGAAGAGATGCCAACGGCATCCATGGAATATAGTTTGGCTTCGTCGACCAGTTGATGCCCTTTTCTTGTGAGTGAAGTGATGTTCCAGTTTCCAACCACCAGCTTATTATGTCCAGATTGCTGTATGCGCGTGGCGCTCAGGGTCAAGTCTCCTATAGAAGCACTCTGCGCTGTCCCCATTCGCCTCCGCAGATGCGTAGCTGGCGTAACGTCGAGCTTCCACTTGTGGATAGCCAATGGAAGACTGTCGCGAATTTTTCAAACGGACCCCTTTGCGCAAAAGCCCGAGCGCAGTCTTAGGTGACGCACGCAACGACCGATGTGCGATGGTTTTGATTAATATTACCCATTTCCTTGTTGTAGCTGTCCCAATTAGATCGTTCGACAGACCGGTCTCGCCATTTACACAGCAACATTTTCGACATCCGGGGATAACACGGGAAGACGTTGCTGTGGGCACGTTTGTGTTGGTGAGGCCTTACATTGAGTCTACTGCAAGCGCAGTCATGCAACAATCACTACACCTGAAAAGGAAAGACTATATGTATTGCGCGGTATCACCTTTCTAAAAATTGGACGGGGTGGAGGATATTTTCGGCCCCTTTTCTGCCGCAAAACCCCTTAACCAAAAGTAGTTGGTGTTTAACGGAGTTTCAGTGTTACTTCAGAGTGATTAGTCTATTGCTGGCATACAATGCCTTTTTAAAGAAAGAAAACGCACAGTTATAGCTTCTAGGCTATAAGTAAAAGCCTGTGAAAGCATCTTCTGAATTAGACTACCGTTGGTGTAGGGCATTTCGACAACAGTCAACTTCCTCTATGTGCTATTTTTTTAACTTTTCTACATCAAACGTGTTCTTAAAAAGTTGTGCGGAAGGTAGTTTTCTTGTTGTTGTTAGAAAATACACTTGAGAGTATTCAATTCACATACTTTCATGCGAAAGGTAGTTTTTTTGTTGTATTGGAAAATACACTTGAGAGTATTCAATTCACATACTTTTATGCGAAAGGTAGTTTTCTTGTTGTATTAGAAAATACACTTGAGTGTTTTCAATTCACATACTTTCAGTCACTAAATGCTTCACAAGATAGATGGCACGTTTGATGCGTATATTGTGTATAGAGGCTACGTGATAATATGAACAATAAGAATGTCGTAAGCGACGTCATTTCACAAAGGTTGTGAAGTAGCTAAACATTTTTCGCAATCGGTTACCGTGCAATAATGTATACTGTAACAATTTTACATGACAAATGGCATGCTGAAATTTAGTGCTTTATTCTCTAGAAGCATATAGATTGACGGATTAGGTGTTTTATGAATTACCCTGTCAAGTGCACAAGTTACCTCGAATGCGAACTACGATGGATTTTAGTAAAAAGGTTTTTCTGAGAGTGAAATGTGTCAAACGGCAAAATTCAGTCAGTTGCGAAAGACAAACACGTGAGAACCTTTGGGTGAGGGTAAAGTTTGTAAAGACATTTCTGCTCCGGTTAATTGCAACCTGCACCAATGATAAATTTCATGCTAGTTTTACAAAAAACGCTGATGAAAACGGGGCAGTCTTTTACACTACAAATGAACTTTTGCTCTGTGTTAATCATACGAAAGAAAGAACGACGATTTTTCCAAAATAGAGTTTTGACAACGTTGCAGAAATCGTATGTGACTTCCTCATATCCATTTTTACAAAACACGTCACGGTGATCCGGGTATGTACTGTACTTTGTTTTTTGGGGTGTGTTAAGTAGACAAGTTATAAACGCGGTCATACGAATGGGCTGTTTGTCTACCTTGCGTGAGACGCGTGATGACTGAATTTTGTTATAAGATTGTGTTTCATTTTGTTGTTTTGCAGAAGCGAATGTGTCACTAGGAGTCGCCCATCCCAGTCAAATTGAGTTTGCTCCACTTCACGAAGACCGCGGTTTGTTAAAACTTTGCTTTTCTTTTTTTGTTTGTGTTTATAACTATTGAGATGAGTTTGAAAAGTATCAGCGTGGATGTGTTCAACTGTTTCATCGAAGTTGGCGAGTTGATTAACCGATAACTTGCATGTTTCCGAAACTTTTTATGACTAGTCATGTGAAGGTTTTGGAAACCTTTAACAAACGAAACGGATCTGATATTTTTCATCAAAAGATTGCCTTTACCTTTGCCTGCATTTGAAAAGTTTCCGATCTGTGTTGCCTAATGCTTCAAAATTAACTTTCTTGAAATTATTTCTACACTATCAGCTTGTGTTATTGTCGTTCGAGTTCTTCACTCATTTATTTCGTGGGAATGCGATTGAAGTGACAAGTTTTTCTTGTTTTCCTGAAACATATGCTGCTGTGTTTCTTTATTGGAATCGACTGGCGCTCGAGTTGTGATACATGTAGCAACCATTAATCTCCTCCCCGGTGTTAAATTGGTTCTTCAGCGCGAAAAATGCGAGTAATGCATGGAACTTTCATCGGCTTAACTCTAAATGCCCTGTCATCGTGAGGCAAGTTGATTAAAAAAACTGACACAAAAAATCCAGCGTGGAAGAAAGAACGCAACATACATTTTGACTCCCAAGATAAAAATGTATATTCACAATGGTATTCGTGAATTTAGAAAAGTTATTTACCAGCTATGGGTACTGTATAATTTGTTAGGGGTATATATATTTATTTTAGATTCTCGTGACAAACTCTCGACGAAATTTAAGCATTGTTTTTTGCGAATTACTTGACAATGACAACTTTGTAAAAGCGATTTTATAGCTAATATTTTATAATCGCAATGGTTTTACGTAGCAAATTGTATGAGTGGATTATTATTTGAAGCTGCTCTAGGCGTTGCATCATTACGGAGGAATGCGTGTGATGTGTGTGCCACATAAAATCTGAAAACCCACACTTTGCTGAAACGATAGCACTGACCTATCAGTTTATCGATTTGCGGCCCTTTCAGAGCAGTTAAAGCCTTCTGTTAGGCAATTGAACCGGTGCATTATTCCAATAAAAGGCTTAAGAGTGCAAAAACTTTTGAAATTGGACACGACGCCACGATGCTACGAGTTTGCGACAGTAGGTCAGTGAATTTCCTAACCCAAGCTGTCTCCTTTTTTCAACATACTTCTAAATGCACTGCTAGCGCGATGTAATCCAAAAGCATTTTTCAGGTCATGAACGCCTTGCCCGCCAAGACAGCAAGCTGTGGGCTGCAGGTTAGTGAAGTAAAAACAGAGCAGCATTAAAATAAAAACTTTGTCAGTTGAAAAGTTGAAAAAGTGTTGATGTAACTCTTATGCTAACGTGCTCTCTCTGATACCTGTTTCTTACGCGTCGACCATTGCATCGGCTGATACCTGAAATGTCATTGGTTCAAGAAGGGTGCGATTGGTAAATACCTTCATGTGTAGTAAATTTTTGTAGATTAGTTTCCTCCATCAATTAGCGCGATAACGTTCTACTAAACAAACTGGTTGAAACATCATTCCTAACTACTATTTTAAATTAGGGAGAAAAAGCGACTGACGTAGCAGCTTCGGTATCTTGAGAAGCTGCCACTGAGAGATCAATATTATTTTAAAGTTGTAATCTTTCCCTCAATTCTTCGACCCCTTTTGTTTTCATGACGTTCATCGTTTTGCAATGCTCTTGTATTTTTATTTCGCAGACAAGGACCGTCCCGATAGCCGAGAAAGCAAGCAACGACAAGGTACTACGCGTCCTTCGTTTGGATCGGTTTTTGCCAGGGTTCTTTAACCTTTTCGGGTTTTATAAGGTCAGAGAACCTCATAAAATTCTTACAAAAGCTGCGGCCCTCTTTCCAATGAAACACATTTCAATAATCGAAATTGCGTTTTAGCCGACATCGCCATAGACAACAAGTCTGCGCCAGGGGCGCAACGAGGTTAGATGGCGCCCAGGGCAAGAAACAAGTTTGGCGCCCCCGTGTTCGAACCTGAGGTCTTTCGGAAGCAACTGCACTGTATTGAAGTACTTGTGAAAATGTTGGGACTTTTCGGCGTCCCCCGCAGTCATTCGACGCCCCCATAGTGATTCGGCACCCGGGGAATTGTGCTCCTCTTTCCCCCTCTCGTTACGCTCCTGGTCTGCGCGCAAGACAAAGCGTCTATGGACCCCTCAAAGCACATTCATGGACCCCAGGTCAAGAAACTAAAGTTTTATTTACAAAGAGTGTGTGTATACTGCAGGGGACACTATAGAACTCTGACTAGAGGAAGAGTCCTTGGCCTGTTACTTTCTATCCAAGCTTGTACGCGCTGTTTTCGGGCTGTTCAACTCGATGATCATTACATCAAGTCTGTCGGTCTTATGCAACTTCATCACCGCACTACGACCTAACCTAACAGCTACGAGGGAACGCTTAATATGCAAGCAAACAAGAAGAGTCCAAGAAAAACGTGCGATGCTGCTTTAATGACAGTGGATGGCCACAGTTGCAATAGCTTTCGCAGCACAAACACATACTGTTTTAAACTTTTAGCGGCAATGATAAAGTGAGATCAACTTGCTACGGACATACATTTCCCATGTCTTAGGTGAAGCCATCGACTAGAATGTAGACATTTGCTTCTACTGTTTAAGCGTACGGGTTTAGGGTTTATACTACAAACCTTAAACATTTTGTTGCCGAAATTTTTTTTACTTTGATGTTTCGGATGTTCAGAAATTTGTATGTATAGTTATTTCCAATTTTTTAAATGGTTGTTCTTAATAATGTGATCGTCGCTCTTTCGTGATGTACCACGTCGTGTGCAAGTAAATCGAGTTTTTTATCGGAACATATCATGTTTGTTGTTGCTGTTAGTACTTTTTCCATCACTTGTCTTAAAGATTTTTTGCCTTCTGTCTACAACTCCATACGTGGCATTTTGATTAAGAGCTGAGGATGCTTATTCAGAAATCAAATACAAACTCAATTAGAAGCAAAGCGGCTGATTCTTAGCCAATAAATTAAAGCTTTATTCAATAGATACTCGCAGTTAGTGGCGGCCCTAGGGTGGTTTTGAAGCTCACCTGGCCCCAGCATGACTCGTGGGGAATTGCCAATGACGGAGTAATTCAAAATCAAAACAATTTGCAAAATACCTTTCATGGCGTGGTCAATTTCTTGCTAAATCTTTTTAGCAACCATTTCCAACATTGGCGTTAACGTGCTCAGCGACGCAAGAAGAGCAATACTGAAAGGCAAATGACTGCTTTCACCCAAGGCGGAAATAAATCCTGTATCGGGCTTGAGAGTTCCGCTTCCATCATGATAGCAGCAATTATTCGCAGCTTATCGACAATGATGCACTAACTCTCAAGTTTTATGAACGAATTCATATAGGGTTAAAACGTTCTGCGCAAGTAATGGAAGCAGGAAGAGAAAATTGTGCTGTTAACTGATTGGCCGTTTGTCCGGGTTTACGCCGGATTGTCGGCATTCTAAGCGTTTTTCCTACGTCCGGCCACACTTTTATTCGTCCTCCATTTTCAAATCTTGCCATATATTGAATCAAGCTAGTCTCAGTGCATGGGAGCAGAACAAACGCAACGCAAAAAAACAAAAATATCTTGAACTCAATGGCGGCCGTAATTCATAAAAATAAAAGTAATGCGGCCGGCAACAGCGAAAAGGTTCTGCACCCTTGGGCTAGGCGAACCATTGACACTGTGCAAAGCGTTTATGTGAAACAATGCTGATTCATCTGCAATGGTATACGTTGATTGTTTTCTGACAAACGGAAGCTCATGTCATGCTGCTGTGACGCACGAGATTAACAAGGAAACGGTGGTGCTAGCTACCTGTCTACTTTTGCGGTATTAAACGAGTAGCTTTACTAATGAGGTTCAGAAAACTGTGATGTGAAGTGAATCTGATGTATGATTCTGATACAGGTCTACTATTTCATAAATTTTTGTTGTGCCCAGAAAAATGTGTTTTAAATATTTAGTAAAAACAAACATCTTGCCCCCTAAACTGCATTTTGCCCCTCAAACCTTAAAATCTGGTTACGCACCTGCATTCATTCACAGCAAATGGCAAATTAAGTAAAAGTAACCAACGTGGAAAATGGAGCAGGTTATGTAACAGTACTGACAGAAATGTAACAGTACGATGTGATTAAGATCGATGAAAAGGTTTGAGCTCACAGTGGATGCAGTTTATTGTTTTAATTTTGGAAGCTTAAGTTAGAGAATGCCGATTAGATTTGTGCAAATTTTCCGGATAAAATTTTTATACAGCTTATGTATAACTTTACAACAGGCCCGTAGCCAGGTTTTAAGGTCTGTTTATTAAACATCTGTTTTATCTTTTTTCCATGTTGGTAACATTGACGGTAATAATGCCTGTATCACGCTATCGCCTTGCTGGTATCACCAGGGTCGGCACCAGAAAAAAATTCAGGGACAAAGTTCGAGAATTGATGTCCCATCGCCCCTCTAATCCCCAGTGACTCTGGTTCTCACGTTGCACATGCAAACTGTGTCGTATGACAAAGTGGAGAATTGGCGATGATGTTATCTCCCCAAAAGAAAATTCTAAATCCAACCCTGTTCACAATTATCCTGTCGATATTTACCTCACATTTCTGTTTTAAAAAAAACTTGTGTGTTGAATTTGATTTCGTTGTAATGGTTTAGATTCGCATGAATGAAACTCGTGGCTTAGAGGGATAGGTGGTAATATATCTTGTAAACATTTTTCAACGCTTGTGCCCAAAAATGGCTCTCCTGTCCAATCAGTCTCACTCACAGCACAAACCTATCACCATTTATTCACGAAATCTCATTCACTGCACGAATTTAAACGCATTCGAGCAGAACCAACTACCCTAAACGGCGTACTGACTTCATTGAATTTGTCTTGGGCATCCAAGAAATTAGGTTATAGTGCACGGGTCATTTGCCAGAAAATTGCTCTGTTGTCTGTTTAAGTTGTTTCATTCTTGCCGACGTTTGATTCGCTGGGTGTTCTACAGCAGTAGCAACAAAAACCTGAAAAAGGCTTTCTTTTGTTTTCAATACACTGCAAATATTTTTTGACTTGAACGTTTTCCTGATTGTTAACACCCTGTCTAAAGAATTTATTTTAATGTCACTGCGTGTCGGGAGATGTTTGCAAATGGAAAACAAGATGTCTGTGTCATGAACATTTTTAGGCTTTGAAAAATCTGCTCAAAAATTGTATGGACAAAGTCGTGGTTGAAATTCTTGTTCAGATCGACACCGAGACCACCGTGACAACCGAGACCACCGTGACGACAGAGACCATCGTGACGACAGAGACCGTCGTGACGACAGAGACCATCGTGACGACAGAGACCGTCGTGACGACAGAGACCGTCGTGGCGACAGAGACCGTCGTGACGACAGAGACCATCGTGACGACAGAGACCACTACGATCGAAGTTATTGCGACAGCCGAGACCACCACGATCGCCGTGAACATCGCGATCGTAGAGAACACCGTGATCATCGTGATTACAGAGATCACCGTGACAACAGAGATCGTCACGATTATCGTGAAAAATCACGACATGGAGGTATCATTGCACTGGATAAAACTTGTGTTTGATGTAATATCGTGTTTAGAGTAAAAATCTTGATGGCCTCTCTGGAGGGCCTTACGAGTTTTATTGTCCCTGAGTTATTTATAGTTTTTAGGTTTGATTTAAAGATATTGCTTGAAGGATATTTTTACGTAGCGCCTTAAAGTTTCACATACTTTTTTGAGCTGATGTATAATATGTCACGTGTAAAGTTTTGGATATAAGCGTTCCACGTAATTTTAATGTCTATTTAATTCACCCGTGCTTATGCGCGTTTAAAAGTATGTTCTTATTAATTGCCTCTGACACACTCAACACGGCGAATCGTTTAGAGCTCCGCTTTCTTTGTCGCACTGCTTGTATAGCAGGTTGTTTTCAATAGAGAAAGGTTGCTTATAAAATCGTCTCTACGGGAGTCGTATTCCTAGATCAACTTAAAAGCTGATAAATCCTTTTGCAAAACTGTTCTTACAGATCGAAACCACCGTTACGACTCTGACTGCTGTGATTCCTGCGATAGAGGTGACGGAAATAATTTTAATTTGTTTCATATCGATAAGTTTTTTCTCGGTGTGTTGTGACTGGTGGTCACAGGAAACAGGCGACAGGTAAATAGCATGTCCAACGTGATCAGATCACAAATGCAAATAAATGCGTTTCCGAAGCCAAATTCCAAATTGTGGACTGCATTCATGAAAGCATCGATCATGCGATCATGATAACAGTTGATGATTCGACCATGGCTTGTGCAAGGCAAACTATCCAAAAAAGTGGCATGATAGTACACACGCATGACAGGCGTATAATCGTGTCCTGCAAATACTTGTTGAATTTTCAAGAATTTGTCAGATAAATTTTATTTTGTGTGCTTATACCGCTTGATACTTTGAAAAAGCATACTGATTTATTGTAGTGATGTCCAAAATTTGCTCTATAAAATGCACGATATGCTACTGATGGTGGCTGAATCAAGGTTTCTGGACACGGACGAACAAGTGGCATGTTCTGGAAATAACAGTAAATGCTTGCAGCAGCAAAGGTCGTAGCTGCTGCGAAATTGTGCTTCAAGTTTTCTACGAAGTTGTTGTGGTAAGCCACAGACGAAAATCCTGCTGCGGTATCAGTGGATCTGAGGAGCGAGTAAAACTATTCAAAACCTGAAAAAGAGTATTTTCACAAAAGCTACAATATAAAAGAAATAGTTCTGGTGTACTAAAACTACACATACCTCCCTACATTAGAGCGAAAAATTCAAAATAACAGCAATCCAGCAACTAAGCACGAGTCGGGCCTAAAAATAGTACTGAAGCCAAAAGCAACGAACAAGACGCGCAGAAACGTTATATTTCGCTACAAGAGAGCTCTTTATTACGTAGATCTGATTGTAAGCGTTACGAAAAAATTATGGTTCTAGATTTAAAAATGTGTAACCCGCTTCTGCGATCTGCTGATATCACAGCAAAATTTTCTGCAATGGCTGAAGAAGTATAAGTGTAATTTGAAAATAGCAAAGAAGCCATATGAAAATCTTGTTTCAAATACATATGTGTATTGTGCTGCGAAACATACCAGGCTCGTAACTAGGGGGCGCAGGGGGTGCCAAGGCCCCTAGAAAAATTTTTGAACCCCTGGAAAAATGTGTTGGACATAGTTTAAAACTATTGTACATAGTTTAAAGCTATTGTACATAGTTTAAAATATTTGAGCCCCTCTCAAAAAACTCTTCGCCCCCCTGGTGTCCCAAGCTGGTTACGGGCCTGGTATATACATTTCACACTAAGCAGCAAGTAACTACTTTTCTGAGGAGGAGTGGTCAACAATGTGTAGTTTTTTCCCGGACGGCTTTTGACAAACGTTTTAGTTGTCATATGAGGGTACTGCCAGGAGGCGTGGTTGCTAACTGGCTTGTTGTTCTTAGACCGTGACCACCACTGGAACCGTCATGGCCCAACAGCCAGCAGCAGACCGCGCCCTGCGGGAAAATCAAACAACGGGAAGCACGTTTCCAACACGAGCATAAGTAGGCCTACTTCAAGGCACTCACACAGTGGCAACAATTACTATGACGCACGTGACGGAAGGCATAGTCGAAGGCACGAGGAAAAGCATTACGGAAGTCATGAAGACATGTCACGTCCCGATTCTAGGTGAGGATCCTTGCAGTAAAAAACTGTGCCAGTTGAAATCAGCAATGAAAAAAAGCCTTGCATAACGATTACCAAAGTTTGCATGTAGTGATAAGAATATTTGCTACATTTTTGTTGTGTGCTTCAACTTCGTCAAATATTTTCTTTGATCCTCATAGGGAAACACACCAAAGAGAGTTTGGACGTCAAACGTTTTAAATGTCCCTTTGTATATCAATTTTATGATTTTGAAACTTCCAAGGATATTGACGATCGACCACGCAGTTTTATTAAGAGACATGTAGCCCTTTTATGTGAAACGCTGTAAAATGAAAAACACATGAAGTTAATGTTAAGATTTTGTTGCTCATAGGCAAACTGTCCATCAGCGAATTTAGGTTTCTCCAATGTTTATGGCTTGTAGATTTTCTGCTGCTGCGTTTTTCTACTGAAAGTTTCGTTTTAAAGCAGTTGTACTACTTTGGATATTCGGATGTAAAATTATAGCAATGCAGTAATTATGTGGTATGATATTTCTTTTTGGGTAAAATTTCTTGATCTCGACACCCAACTCCTTGATTTCTTGGTTCTTTTCTTGGGAAAAAGCAACCGCGGGTCTCAAAAAATCCTGTATGACCTACTTTTAAATCTTCATGAGCGTCATAAGGCAGCTTAGCAAGCGAACTCTCCATTCGCAACTAAAGACAAAACCAGAAACATGGTGATCATTGCACCGAAGTCAACTGATAACAGTTGAAGCCAATGCATGAAAGGCCTGATTCCATTAAAGGTCATCTGACACGAAAATCATCAAATGCGATTTTTTGGTGGAATTCGATCAATTATGTTTCCATGAACACACCTGTGAAATTTTTCCGCACAGCGAGCTAAAATGGCCAAGTTATGCGCTCCCAAACATGGGAAATCGGGCAAGCTCCGATTTTGCGGTTTTCTTGCCGACTGATTGTCGTGACGTCATGTCAGAACATGCGGTGAAGCGCGTTTGGGTTGTCGTGCATTGCCAGAAGGCGGGGGCCCTAGATTGAACGTTTAGTAGCACTAGCAGTAAGCTTAAAGCCAAAAAATGAGATAATTTTGAAGCCTGCGTTATCACTGAGAAAGATCTTCAATGTTCCATCAGCCACATCAAATCTGATTTACTCTTCTTTTCTAAGCGCCGAAGTAAATCTACTCAAAAACGTTTTGCCAATTGCTCTTCAAGGGCAATTTAGCACGGTTGGTATTTCCGTATATGCCTTCTATCACTTAAATATGGCTGAGGTTTTTTTTCAGCCTGTGCAAGCCTTGCAAAATGGCGTTGCAAAATACCGCAAGGTCCCTTGCAGGTTTTCCAAAACTAAAAGTTCCGTCGTGCGTCATGTGAAAGGTCGTGCGTCATGTGAAAAGTCGAAACAACTTGTCGCGTGTCACTCATACCTGGCTTTGCTCTGTTGTGATGGTTTACTTTCACGTTTTTTGTGCGCAAACTTGAAAAAGTGGACTCGTACTAAACCTGCCCTGCACTGCTTCATCCCTTGAACTCAAATCAAATATTCCACATACGTCTGCGATGCTCGATACAACTTCCCAGTGAAAGCAGAAAATTAATGGTTTCTTTGTTTTATTATTATCATCGTCTTGCCGCATGAAACTTGTGATTTTAGCAAAACAAGTAAAGCTTGATTGCATTTTCTAGGTATGGGTTCGTTTTAAACTGCGGTGCGGAGTTAAGCTGCAGTAAATACTACGCAGACAGGGTACGTTGTGTTGCAATTTGGTTGTAAAACATTCTTTACTGTCATTAAAATGTTGCGCAACAAGATCTTCAGCCAATAAGGTCAACTTTACTGTTAAAGCTTACCCCAGACGACTGAAATGAGAAACGTAACGGCGCGAATAGTCACCATTATATACCGGATAATACATTTCTGAGTTTTAAAATCATGGGGAGGGTGAAGATTTGTTTACTGTCACAGGGAAAGTGTAGTCGGTCCAGCATCAGCCTTTGACCGCTTGAAGTGTTGTCGTTTTTTAGGAGCGTTGATTTTTAACCGGGTAACAAAACCTGTTTCCTTTTTCAGACAAGCCTGGCAACTTCTGCCATCCCGCTCGTCTCTCATTTCGCTGCCCCAGGTCGGCAGCAAAACTATCAATCAGATCTGGAGCAGCTTGAAGGTCTCCGAGTCCAGAGTGTCAGATCAGTGCTCGCAAACCAGCAGCACAGGGAGCTGCACATCGTCTACGGCGCGTTCTGCAGCCCGTGTCGCGTCTACTGCGGCCGACGGCCTAGTCCGCATGGCGGTCGTGGCCTCGCTGTTGTACCTAGCGTTTCACGAAGAGATTTTTGAGTTTGATAAGCAACCACCTATGTAACGAAAAATCTTTGTGTATAGAGTCAAGTTTTGAAGTACGTGTGGTTTTGCGTAAAAAGAATCGGTTTTACTGCATATTGTGTTTACTTTATATTTCATTAAAAGATGTACTTTAATTTTAGCAAAACTCTCAGGAACCAGGCATTCATGGAAAAGCAGGTCGTGCAATGTCGACTTGCCTGGGTTCTTACGGGTAACGGGCAATCAGTGTTAGCTTTCAGCAGGGGTTCCAAACCTGGGAACCTGAAGAGGTATTTCTAAGGATAGTGATAGAAGGGAAAACATATTTAGATTTTAGGTATTTCCAAATATTTATACATTAGGGCTGGCGCAAACCATTCCAGCGCCCTAGACAAGATCCATTTTCAGCATCCCCTCATAATTTATGACGTCATGCGATTAACCGTGACAGGACCTTTCTGCAAAATTGCCCACCGACTGTACTTGCTAAACGCAAACAGATGCAATTCCCTTTGCACATCTTAAAATTACCGTTGGAACCTACGCAAGGTCCATTCCAGCACCATTCCCCAAAAAGAACCTTTAAGGACGATTTTTTTTACACGAGACTAATTTATTAGATGCACGCCGAATTTATTTCAACACCAAATTCATCAAAATATTATCTAAACACGTATCAGCTGCTAAAGCATTAACATAAACAAAAATTCTAACAAAGGCCTCTCAAAACTATTTTAGAGTCTGATGTAACAATCGACGACGACGTTCCGCATGCGCAACAAACCTCTGACGTTCGCGAAGGTCACCATTTTGGTTATACTGCGTGCCATCTGGTGTCTGTTTGTTACATGAATTACGGCGGTGCGTCCTATAATCGAAACCTGACTGGTTAGCTCGGCCAGGGGTCCGCAATATGTGGGTTGCGGCCCCAAATTTGGGTCGCGATACCTTCCACTCTAAGCAGTGGCGTAGCCAGACCAAAATTGGGGGGAATTTTTGAGGGGCCAAGATGTTTGATTTTAGGCGAGCAACAGTATTTTGTTTGAGATACCGCCTGTCAAAGCACAAAATGACTAGATATTCTAAAAATTTGGTGGCATGGTCCCCTGGGACCCCTGGTTACGCCTGTGACTCTGGGTACGCGAAATAATTTAAATTTGCCATTCTCATTAGACAGAATAAATGCAATCATTTACTGTTTTATGTGCTAAATTTTATAAAATTTTGTGCGAGAAAATTGCTACTGTCACTAGTAGTCTTAAAATTGATATTTAATTATAAAATATTTTCCACAAAAGTATATGCTCACGAAATTTTTGGGTCGCGAGAATTTAGAACTATTTTATAGGGTCGCGCCAAAACTTTTGCGGACCCCTTAGCCAGGCTACTAACGCTAAAAATGCTGGCGTTTGGGTAGTGTTTCCTAATCTGACTGCACTGAATGGCTGAAACATGATTTAGTGAAGACTTCGACATAAAATTACTCCGGTAAAAACAGCGCAGCTAGGAAAAATAAAGAAATGACAAGAACGGAGATGGTAACCTTAAAATTTTTCATTGGGCTTGATAAAGTATGGCTTGCAGGGCATGCTTTGCTGGCACTGACAGCACGCCATTGATAGACTTGTGAGCACATTAAGCAAGGTCCATTCCAGCGACCACCCCTCGTATACAAAGATCTCTAATCTACAGACCCGTAGCCAGGTTGTGAGGCTTTCTGGGGCGAAATACATTTTTAGGAGGGCACGATTTTTGTGTTTACTATATGTTTAAAACAAATTTTTCTCGACAGAACAGAATTTGGTGGACACAAAAATTTGGGGGGCACTGCCCGAATGCCCCCCGTGGCTACATTAGAAAAGTTTGTTACATGAATGAAAGTTATACCAAATTGTGACATAACTTACCTAGTATATGTGAAATTCAAATTTATGGGAAAAATATTAACCCTTCTTACAGCAAGCCTGAAATAGTGCCGTACCTCTATCTTCTCATAAACTGCGTAAACGTGAGTTCCATTCACTTTCATCATGTTCATTATCTTTTCTTGGTGTACGTTCGTCGCTTTCTGAACCACGTAATTGTATATTTTTGTCCTTTTTGGCGCCCCCTTTTGCCCAGCGCCCTAGGCAGCCGCCTAGTTCCCGTAATGGTAGGGCTGGCACTGCACATATCAGCCGCAACAAATTAACTTCGAGACATAAAAACGGAACCTACATTTATAGTTCTAAAAATCTTAACGTTTTATTAACTTTCACAGGATTTTTGTTATTTTACTCAGCCTTTTTGTCATAAGAAATTTTAGGGGCGCATGCTCATCTGTCGAAATGCTGAAGGGGTATGCGGGCAAAGAAAAGTTGGGAACGCCTGGATCACGGAGAGGTAGCCTGAAAACGGCTACCAGATTCAAGTAAGGCAGCAGGCGCGCAAATTACCCCCATTCCCGACGTGGGGAGATAATGACGAAAAATAACAATGCATGAGTCTCAACGAGGCCCGTAATTGGAATCAGTAAACTTTAAAAGCAGAATCAACAATAGCAATAACTTTGTCAAAAAAGCCTAACAGTCAGATAGACTTTATTACCTTTCCAGCCTTTATTTCTGTAGCTGTGTAGGGACCGCAATGTAGGGAGCTGATGTTATGTACATTTCAAGGATTCCTACTGCTTGACGGGTCAACCTACTTGTTGCAGAAGTGCGGGTCAAACTCCCAACTAAGCGAACTGACGTCTTGAGACAGCCAAACTGAAGCAGGAGGCATAAAGTTTCTCATCACTTTGTCCGTTAACTCCCCGGTAAAGCTCTTAGTTTAATTGCTTTCCTTGATTATACTGTATCCAGATACACAACAAACTCTTCAACACACTTGAAGGTGAAGTCAGGGCAACGTAGTGTATACGTTTAAGCGGCTTAGTACCCAACAAATTCGAGCGTTACAGGAGCGACCAATCAGCGAATCGCGACAGAAAATGCCTGAAATCACACATATGTATTCACTATAGTTGTGTGCATCCCATTTGGTAAAGACATTGCCTATTGACCACACGACTTTAGAAACTTTACTTATTCTCACTAATTTAACGGAAAGCATCGCACATTCATTCGATCAGCACATTTTAGTTCGCATTCCTTAGACCCCACATTTTACTTTTCATGAAGAGTCGAAACAAAACTTTTAAAAGAGTAAATAGTCTATACAGAATTTTTTCTAACGAAAATGTGCTGCTCTTTGAAGCTTTCGCTGTTCAAATAGACTGCTGCTTTACCGCATCTTGTCCTGGAATGGTTGAATGCTATAAAACGAATGCTTTCCTTGGTCGAGCAACCAGTACAAGTGCATATTGCCATCTGACCAGAGATTTGTAAGGAACGCCGAACAAAGGGCACTGTTTCATCTTCTAACAGTTAGAAGTTTAGAATCTGACTCATTCACATTTGTCTGATCGTAGCAGGCTGATGCCACGTCATAAGTAGACCTGTCTACGGCGCGCAAAACATAATTTCAGCAGAAACAAAGGCTTATGCCGTGGGACGGGACAGACAGAAACGCATGGTTTGTATGCAAAAAATAAGGGACAGTTGACGATGCATGTGACTCAGGGTTTCAAAGTCTCATGTGTGAACTGACTTTTCCGTGCCTTTTTTGCATTTTAAAATGCCGTGCAACTTGATTGATTTGCGTTGGAGATAAGGTTGTAAAACGTTATTTTCGCAACTATAAAAATGTTAGCTCTACTTTTCGCTACAGGTTGGTTAGACCTATATGATGATTAAACATACACCCCTGGCGTTTTTCCATTATAATTTGCCTAAACATGTATGTCATGGCATATGACAGAAAACCAACGAACAGATAGTTGAACACTTCTCTTTGTGTAAAATTAGCTTTACTACCTGTAAATTCTTTTGAATACATTATCTCTTAGAAATTCAGCACATGCTTGTTACAAAAAGTCTAGGAATTGCTGGCAAACACTTTGTACAATTTTTGTTTTTTTATGCTTCATATGCCAAGGACATTGAGCTATATGCAAATCTCACCATTCAATTGGTTTCCAAGTGTCCTTTATCTTTAAAAAGCATTGCCAAAGTTTCTTCCAAACCTGTACATCTGCTAGAAAATAGCTATAAGCACTGGCAGACTCGTAGTGTTACAGCTGCTTATAAGAAATTGATCTGCGTTTCAGATAAGGAATCTCAATCACCCGCCTGGAAGCATTGAGCTTCCCGACAACTGTCGTAGCTCCAAGTGTATCGTTTTCATCACAACCTTTCACTGGAAAGCGCATGCGAGGAAGCAAATTTCTCTATGATGTAGCCTAGATATTACTCCGAAAACAACCCTGAAAGTATAAAGGTGTATTTCACGCCAGACGCAAAATAAAAGAGTTCAACCAATACGCCAAGAAAATATTGTGCAGAGAAGCCAGTGCGTTTCGTGAAAGCAACTTTTTTCAACGAAGACAAAAAGGAAAGAACAATGTGAATGCAAAAAAAGGAAAGAACTATTCAGTGACATTTGTAAGACTTGTTGTTGCCACAACGTAGGTCAGATCAATCATCATTTCTGCAATCGTAGTACATTCGATTGCTTCAGTTTGACTTGCAAACCTGTTATATATATGTATTTTACCAGAGTTTTAGCAATTTCAAAATGTTGTCATTTTAGTTTTAACTCTCGCAAGCTGGCAAGCATTCTTAATTAAGATTGAAAACAGAAGAAAACCTGTCTTAATTGTATTTTGCGTGTACTAAATGGGTTGGATAATGCTATTTTTTACAGATTGTTGCAACATTCTTGCTTGATTTCCATGGTTTTAATTTACGTTTACTTAATTTGAAATCCTTTTGTCAAAGCTCAAAAAACAGACTACTTTTGGCTGTTGTCCGTTTGGACTTGTGTTTTCGTTTTTTTGCTACACCAATGCACACCCATTCTCTGTCAAAAGTTGTAATGTCGCATGACCAGCTTTCATTTCCGTAAGAAGTGCAGTTGATACTTTGCTGTTTCAAGTCCAGCTGCATGCAGTGCACCTGTTTGTTTGCTTTGATATTTCGCTTTGTCTTGCTAAAAATCTCATCCATACTCTCGTGTTTGGTTTGATGAAGCTTGCCTCTACTGCGAAACTGACGCAGTAGGACACGCTGCGCCTCGAAATCATAGAATTCCATTTGATCAAGTTCTCTTTCCTTTTGCCGTACAAATTCACGTCGCCACCAGCTAGCACTCATTGTTATCGATGACACTGCAAAGCAAAAAAATGGCTTTACGGACCAAGGTGCGCAAAGCCAGAGGAAGAAGGGCAAAAATACAAACAGCTGGAAAAAGCAAGTACTCTCGTACGGTGCTATGCAAAATAATACCTGTTGCTTTTAAGCGATGGCTTGTAATATTAAGTAAGGTGGAACAGATAATGAGGTGACACGTCTCAAAACCCAATAGGTTCGAATGAGATCACGGTTACCCTCAAGCGCGTACCAGCGTGGTTACACATATGCACACCTGTTCGTGCACTGGTATGCATATCACCGGCATCCCCTTTTCGTTAGGATGTGATCGGTTTGGCGCATAATTTAGTAACACACATAATCTCGTAAATGTCCTGGTGGTCTGCTGG
>JGI24022J15233_10000346_pt1 | contig 27284 bp, 18 predicted proteins | sample Ectturendosymbi2_FD_15233 | JGI IMG/M metagenome (IMG submission 15233)
CCGCCATCTTTGTGGCCTTTAGCTATGAAAAATAGATACGCTTGCAAGTTGTAATCGTCGCAGAAGAATGAAAGCAGAAAGCAGGCAGATTCCTCAGAAGCTTGCCGCAAGGCTAAAGTTTGCTTACTGTCACGACATAGTCATGATACAAATATTATGACACGTGAAACATGCAGTATGTCACAAATATGTATTCAGAGAAGGAAGCAGCTTTATGCCTACTCAACTAGGTGTGAGGTTACGTGCTAGCAGCAACAGCTGGAATATAAATGGAAAACCCGAAAACTGTGAGGCAGATGCTCAAGAACACTGAGCGAGCTGGCTTCTGACAATGTTCTTGCACAACCTAGCGCACTTTTTCAGTTGGGCTACTAAGAACCAAACTTCAAGTACCCAATTTTCTCTTTACAAGTCTATAGTAACGTGGCAGAGGAAAATAGAATGCAACAACATCTGCAGAAACTTTGTATGGAGAAAGGTTGTCGCATAAACGTTTTTCGGACGATTTTGGGGAAAGTCGGGCAAAGAATCCTTTGCACCCCCCAAAACTTGCCTGCTGTTATACTGGTGTTTTCAAGTGTCAGGGCTTAACCCTAATTTTCAATGAAAGCATGTACATTGGTAAAACGGTTGGGAGTTTGGTCAAGGTATTTGTAATAGTCAAGTTCAGCAAAGTTGCATGAAGTTTTGATTAACTTTGCAGGAACTTTGATAACGTAAAAAACGCTCTCATTGAATGGAACATTAAGATACTTACAATTAGTCCAAGGCAGGTCGCGCTAATCGCTGCAGTTACCGAGGAAATGTCAAACAGTTGTAACACGTGAGTTAGGATTTAGTTTCTGATGAAAACTTGTAGTAGTGAGGTCAGATGAAACCAAAATTACGGTGATCAAAAATCAGTTGTTGCAAGTTTTGATATCAGCAAATGTCGCAGAACAAAAGCTTTTATTCTGGTGGTTTTCATAGCGAGATTGCCCCACAACACAGAGAGCCCAATACGGGACACAAAACAATGCTTTAATGTCTGATTAATCTAAGTTATACATGCTTTTGCCCCTTTTACTTAGTTGCCTCTGTTTACCAGACAGTCTTCGGCAACGATTTGTGTTTGCTTATACGGATATTAATGCAATAAATTCCGTTCGGATTGTCTTAGTTCTAGTTAAGATTGAGCTTACGGTAGAACCTTCGTACTGTTTTGCCCATATCAGGACAGCTCAGCACAATTTTGAGATTTTATTGAAAACTTGCGTGCATTTCCCTCTAGACATTATTCAAGACAATTAACAGGAAAATGTTGATATTTTCAGCATTTATCTTCGTACTAGTGACCACAACCTTGTCAACACGGTTCGAAGCATATTACCTGCATATTGGACACCCTCCTTCGGCGCATCGACAAAATTTCTGATCGTTCTGGTTATACTGGTTGTTCTGGTCTTTTCTACAGTTAGCTGTTCGCAGTTGAGGTCGATTGTCAGGTAAGGAATAAAACTTTCCGCAAAACACCTAGAAGTATAAATACTGTTACAACAAAATATAAACTCGCTTCATTTAGTTTCAAGGGGTGAGTTATGAAATGGTGCATGACAAGAATAAACTCCAATATTTTGAAATTGGCTGAAAGTATATTTTTGTACCACATTTCCAAACGAAGCTTGTGGCAAACACACCTTTAAGCGTTTCTTTGCAGCAACTAAAATTAAAATCATTAAATGCAAATAACGCAGTCCCTATTTCTATCGCTCAAGCATGTAAACATGTTGACACTTTTGTATAGATCGACAAAACCTCCTCTGAACTAAAACCACTTACAGATGGTTCATTATAATAGTAAACGTTGACTTTGGCAGCTTGAGGTCTCTCAACGGGAATTCGTTGCTCCATGTGGAAGACGATCCTCAACTGCTGAGCAGTTATACGGCGTAGATACAAGATAACGTTTTGGTTGGTCACTTCGTATCGCTCAACTGAACAACACATTGTTATTTTCATTGAAGTGGTTGACAAAACGTTGATGAATTTAACAAAAAGATAACACCGCAGTACAGAAGCGGCAAATCTAACTAAACAATTATTTTTGTTTGGTAAACTAATGTCTGCTATTACATTCTTGCAGTGCAAACACTTCCGACCTTTTTTTGCTGAAGTTTAATCAACTTATGGCGTAGAAGTTGCTCATCGAGCACAGATTAGTGTAAGACACCAATCGTCATATGGCAGCACCTACTCAGGGTTTATAAAGAACTGTATCGGTGCACCTTGATTTATTTATTGTTTCACGTAAATCAGCTAATACGCAGAAACAATGCCAAAAGCCATGATGCAAATAATACCAATTGTCCGTGTATATTAGAATAAATGAAAACATACTGGCAAATAAACCTATCAACGTAAACAAAGATTGTCACTGTGTCACACAGATTTGATGAAAGATCATGGAGGTCATCTAGTCAGGCGGCGCTTCACTGTAAGAGATCAGTATCGCAACACTAAAGCGGCTAGCAACCGCTGGATGTTGGTCAACTTGCTTTGGCATTATTATTGCAGAGACTTCAATTGGACAGTTGTTCTGACCAACTCAGGAAGGTTTGCAAGTGAAAAAATACTAATGAACAACACCAAATGCAAAAACACAACTTTCCATGATGTTTGGAATCTCATGCTGTCAAATGATGTCAAAATTCTTCATTTGCTTTTGCTATGGATCCTACGTTTGAAGCCTGATTGAGAAATAAATTGTATTTTGCAGTAACCTGTATCCCACAGCTTCCATGAGCGTCGTAAGGACTTTTTTCAGGGCGGGGCCGCGGGGGATTTTTCCAAAATTTTTCTAGGGGATCAACAGTGATGAAATCTGGCTTTTTCCACTCGAAACTAAGAAAACAACCTTTTTTTCCAAAATTTTCAAAATCCAGAGATGGCCTTGGCCCCACCTGCCCCCCTTCCGACGCCCATGGGTGGATCCAGGAATTTGGGTGCCCGAGGCAAAGGTTTTGAGGGGGGCCTTTACCAGAAGAAGTAGACGCTCAGGCTACTGGAAAAAGTCAGCAATTATGAAACTTTCATCGCATGATATGCGTTTTGCATATTCTTGTATTTGAAACTACTCATGCATACCATAATAATAAATGACATTTGGAAGTGCTGATAATCACAGAATACTACTTCAAAACGTGCTAAATTTTTTCTGCCCATCATCAACAGTGTCATCGCTTTTCAGATTGTTAGATTTTATCCGCCACACCAATATGAAAAACATTACTGTATTTGTAGTAGCCTACACGCTGCAACTTATGTGTGCTCAAATATCCATTTTGTCCTTTTCAATGCACCGGTAAATGAACCGTGAACATATCAGAACTCACCCTGTACGTTGGCTATGTGTTTCTTAAGTGTCTTTCAAAGATGTACCTTGCAAAAAGTAATACACTGATGTTAACATGTTCACAATTGTGTGAATTTCAATGATTGCTATGAAGCAGAATTAATGATTGGCAATAAGGCTTATTGTTTTAATAAGATCAGAAATTAATTGACGTTTTGAGTAGCCTAAGGAGGGTCACCTCTTTTTCAGAAAAATGGGTTCGAGGCAAGCGCCTCATTTACCTCACCCCAAATTCACCACTGCCACAGCTACGGAATCTTTTAACACAAGCACCCTAAGAAGTTAAAATCTTAGATTGAAATTTCATGTGAATTTACTCAAAAAAGCTTATGCAAGGGTTTAGGTGCGCTGAATTAGCTCTGTAACAAGTCAAAACGATTTCTGCGGTAAAAGATAAAAAATTTAAATTGATTTAGCCAAATAATTGAGTGAAAAAAGGATAATTGCTTTAAAAAAATTAGGTCTTTGGCCTCGCGTGACACTTTCTCGACAATTGTATTGTCAGGTGCAAAGTTTGCTTCACCGGTGACTAACATTCAAATGTAAAACACATGTAGGGCATGACTTTTACATTTATCGTAGATTAGTGCTGTTGTTTGTTGCGTTTTTACCACAACTAACTATAATTTTTTTTTAAATATGTGTTGGACGTTCTGTTAATGCAAATGCACCAATGCTTCTTTACAGTTTGTTTGAGACTTCTTTGAGACTTCTGGCACATTGATAAAGATTCCATTTCTTCGAAGTGCTTGTTTATTTGTTCAAAGCAGTAAAGTAACATGCTTCCTCAGACCACCTTGTGTATTTGGAGAACACAAATGCTTAAGTTTACCAATATTTGTGCTTGCTTTGAAGCATGACTTGGAAAAACTAGATAATTCTAGTTGTTTAATTTGACGAATTTGTGATAAATGAAAATAATTTTAATTCTACTCTAATTTGTGAAAAATTGGTGTGCCCAAATTTCTAACTCAATTTCTGGTTTTACCGAAAATACTACTTGGCCAACGACGTTTTTCAGCAAGCGATTACAACAAGGAAAAAGCAACAAAAAATGTCAAGTGTCATGCAATCGTTACATTCTTTAAAGCTGCATTATATCATCATGGGGCTGGGCATTATGACGAACAGTAGCTGTACAACCTAGTAGTGGTAGCCACTAGCCAGTTAGGTAGGTATTAGTCTGGCAATGGAAAGAACACACTTACAGTATACTGGCAGTTGTAATAGTTTATATGTTTTGAAAACTGGCATACATTAGACTAGAGTATCATAGCATTAGGCTATTCGTTGTGATGATGATAACCGGAAATTTTACTTAAAATCTGGATTCAAGTTAAGAGATATTAATTTATAAATTCTTTAGAGCAGTAGGCTACAAACTAGAATTGTATCATACAATAGCCGGCTACGAGGGTCAGTCAATAAATAGACTTTTTTAAAACTCAACTTTGCTTTGACTAGCAATCAACAGATGTTTTTTTATTGTATAGCCATAGAGGCTACACACACATAACATCCTCTTACAGAATTGAATATTAGTACGAATTAATTTACACAAGAAATGGAATTAAGCATTGATTTGATTTGAAAATGTAATTCTAGTTTGGACTTCAGTTTAATTTCTAGTTTTCGTGAACTCAGTAATACTGTTCGTTTCAAGCTTCTTGACGCACCACAAGTATAAACCGAAGTATGTTTTAAAAGCAAAACTTTAACTTATTGTAAGAAATCTTTGCTTCAAACATGGCTAAGAACGTCAAGGCCGAGTGACTACTGTAGATGTTTGTCTCCTAGGATGAAGGTTGGGTTGCAACAGCAGCTTGCAACGAGTTTCCAGTTCCACTCAAGAAAAGTTTTCACTTGGGCATCTTTTTGTGTTGCGTGAAATAACATTCATTAAACATTTTATTTCGTGATGTAGGTCAAATGCTACAGTTTTAAGTGAAGTTTGTGGTATTGTTGGAAGCAGTGGCTGCTCGTATGTAGGCACTACGGAAGTGCGGCACCGCCTACTTTCACGATATGTTTCGTTTTTCGGTCAGTTTATTGTTTACTTTGGTATTTAATTTTCCATGAACAAGAGTTGACAACGTGTCCTCCCTACCCAAAACGTTTTGCACCAAGGTAGATATTAGACATTATTTGTTTTTACTTGGGAATCACTGCAAATGACGAGAACTTGGAACTGTGACTGCGAGTGTGAGGGCTTGCAGCGCCGGCCCACCCACTTTGAGAAAGGTTCCTCCACCACTGATAGCATGTCAATGCAATATAGCAATATACGGAAATCTCACAATTGGATCGTAGAAAGAGAAATATCAAGTGTCATAAAAGTCCGCGCCGCCGTGGAAATCGTGATGCTTTCTAGTCTTTATAAAATCTTTGCTGGAAGTAGTTGCAGCACCCCCACGAATCACAGTCACGAGTTGGAAGCATGAAGAAGTTATTAACAACTTGTAGCAGCAAAACGCTTGGCAAAATTTAAATGTGATTCCCGCGACAGAGACAACATTAAAACCTCAAAATCACACCTTAGTGTTGGTAAGCTGTGAGCAAGAACTAATGATTTGTTGTTAATTACGCATGAACAACATAGCACGAACAAAATATCTGACACTCACTTATTCCATCTGCAACATTAGCGATCTCCAAATTGTCCAAACTTGAAACAACCGGAACAAAGCCAGACATTAGACCAATGTCTACGATCGACATTTCGGTCGGCTCGCCTACTGCTTTTGAAACTATGACCTGTGTCAGAAAACACATTTTCATACACACTGAACAATGCTTAATGTTAAAACACGTAAAAAATTATGAAGTTTTGCGACACTATTTACGCCCAAGAAAAAGGAAAACATCATTTTACAACAGTACTAAGAAGTGCAGATTGCTGGAAGTTGAATACAGCGGTAAATAAGATGTACATGAAAATAAACACCAATTGAAGTTGCAACAAACCAGGGGCGTGCAGAGGTCTGGTGATGCCGCAGCAGCTGCTTGATTCTATGTCCCTACCAAATTCTAGTCTTGCATCGAGGAGTGTGTGAAATACAGGCATTTGAAATACGTGAAACCTAGTGCTGACAAAAAAGGAAGCTTAGAAAAATTTAATTTAAGATATTTCGAAGTGTATCAAAGATTAGTTTCAAAGAGTATCAAAGATATGAGTACCAAAGATTGGCCCACCAAAACAAGATAGCACTTGTGAGGCATGATAGGAGATGGAGTTGTAAATTTTTTCTATTACGAATAATATCTGAAATTGTACAGCCATGCAGTTTAATGCATAGCGGCTGATTTTTTTGACCCTGCTTGACCCTCTTCTGGGGCGCTACCCATACTTTTGGCAACCACTGAACTAGAACATACGAACAGTTACCCACTTACAAATTTTNTTCATAAATGATCTCTCCTACCGGAAAATATTTGCGCTACTTCATTTTTACATCGATTGAATAGAATTCTTTTTCAATTCTGATTATAGCCAAGTTTGTTAGGAGGTGCACCCCCAGTTTAAGAACCCAGGCTCTAGTGAGAATCGAAAGATATTTTGATGACTATAAAAGTCGCAGAGAGACGACAGGCTAGCAGGAGTTGGCCTTCCTGCAAAGGCGGGAAGAGAGATAGGGTGTAAGGCCTTTAAAGAAAACGATGGCAGTGCTCCGTCTCCCTCTCGGGTCACTTGACATACATTTGCATGCCTCCCTCAAGCAAGTTCCCAGCAGATCCATGCGACATGTTTTAGTAACCGTACAATACGAAGAAGCATCTAGTTGCAGCATTTTAGGTAAATGCAATTTTTGCAATTTCACTCCCTGCTGTTGATGCCCGGGGCCGTTGCTGCCTTCTCCCCTCCTCTGCACGCCCTTGCATGAAACACTGACATAATGCAGTCATTCTGAACAAAAAATTGTCCGGAGTGTAAGCAACCTATGTCAAGCGTACATTTTAGATAACACCGAGGAAAACGATTCATGTAGCCTGCGAGAGAAACATAGGTGTAGGAGCAGGCAAATTTTTGGGGGTACGAAGGAATCTTCCCCGAATTGCCCGACAAACACTCAAAAAAATGTGACTTCCAAGAAAAGCTCCTCATGTCATTTTTGGGCGCCATCTTTTTCAAATCAAAGCATGGTGAGCGCCATTTTTGCTCATACTTTCAGGGAGTTTGCTCAAATCTTCAGGGAGTTTATGAAGGTTTTCAGAGATTTTGCCCGGATTTTCACCAAATCAAAACTTTTGGGGGTGTGCTTGTACCCCTGCACCCCCGCCTCTTACACCAGTGGAGAGAAACATCTCTAATCATTGCTCTGTACAGTGATTTGTATTTGGCCTTGTTTAAAAGTTGCACCAGATCAGCTACATCCAACCGAAATTGCTTACCGAGGCAAAAATCATGCCACTATCTTAACGAGGTCCGCACATTGAATGACTTACTTTCATCTTAGCAAACTAAATTTAGTTTAATCTAATGGACTNAAAGCGTTCAAATCCTTGCTGCAATAGTAATGACTATTTGGCACCTTTTAACCACTCTGTAACTGTGACTTTCTACGCAAGCTTAGTGCCAATGGGACAAGGGTAGAAATCAGAAAACTAGCAAAAATTTTTGCACAAAGGTGTCAGTGGACACGTGGGAATCTCCAAGCACGCAGTACTGATATGTTAAAGTGGCACTGAGGACCACATGCATCAAAAGTGTTAATCAAGACAGGTTGTCAATGTGTTGGCTTCTTATACTGCAGCGAAAACCTAAAGTGGTCCGCACAAAACTTTCGAATGGCGGCATGCAGGCCGTGAGTTGGACATAGCAGGACTAGATGCATTCCAAATACGTTGTCTATCAATACAAACTTACATTTTAATGTATACGAAAGAGAATAACTTATATTTGGAGATATTTGACGTTCGCTGCTCATAATCAAATGGCTGCATCTGCAAATCCATTTGAAAGTTTGCTAGGTTTGTCGACCATACAAACCTATATGAACGAGCTTTCAGGACATGCATGGGCGTCCGCAGAAAATTTTCCAGGGGAGGACAATGTCGAAATTTTTCTTATCGATGTCAGGTTGCTGACAGTGCAATGCAAATGGACGTTCACAAAACGCTTTACCCTTTCTTCCCCATTAGTCTGTGCTGGTTGAACCTCACTTCTCAATCTTTTGTCGGAAATTTTTTCTACACTTCGGCTATCAGAAATGCTTTTTCTGTTCATTAACTGCCTAATATCCAATTTTTCGAGCACCCTTCTACAAATAAGTCATAATTAAAGAATCAACGGCGAGAACAACACCAGCGGTGAAAAAACAAGAAAGTTAGACACTCCTGCAAAACTGCTTCAAGCAATGAGAAGTAGAACTATACGATGATAAGACTATCGAACAGCTTACTAAGTTAGATCACCACGCAGGCTTTGAAAATCTGAGCAGATGAATTACGAAAACTCGCCACAGCAAATATAGCTTTGCACTTAGTGCTCACTAATAAATCAGAACTAAACCCGATGAACACGTATTCCCACAAGTCTGCATAGACGCATTCTAATAATAAGCCACGTATTTTTATATTGTGTAAAAAGAAGCCTGCATACGAGTCGTTTGATTAAGCTATTCACTTGGGCACGTTGATCACAGTCTCACACTAACAATGGAATTTTCAAACTTGTGGAAGCACTGCTACAGATTTACTCGTGCTTCTTTTCACACAGTATAAAACGATACGTGGCTTACCGCTATCAGCAGTGTCACAGTCTCACTGCATTACCTGCCAAGATGTCTGTGACTCTGTGTTCAACAGTCACATGCAGGGCTCCCATTCAATGATTTCAAATAAACTCATATTGCACACCAAAAAAAACGTATTCGTGCAATAAGAAACAGAAAGCAGATTGTGTTACGAACAAAAACATATGTGTGTGATTATTTCAATTGAAACGATAATTATCGAATACTGATTTCATTATAGTTTCTCTTCCAAATTTTTTTCTGCAGCGCAAACATTAACATTTGGACGACCTTTTTGCTGCTCAAGACGTTTTTCATAACGTTGGTACATACTCCGTTGATGACATCTCTCACTAACTGTAGGAGTAGGCCTACATTTGTTTTTATTCTAGGAATTTTGTGCAATTTTCAATTGCTGCGGGATCCAAAATCCCACAAAAATATAATCACAATGCCTTCTTCCTCTAATTCAAGTTAGTTTTTTATTTGTATGCATAGGGAAACATCGAAATTTAAAGAATTAATCACAATAGGGCCATTTTTATGACCTAAAAACTAGANAATATGACTTTATTTCACAGAAAATATAGCTTTATATNACCAAACAACAATGACTGAGCGAAACATACAACTACTGCACAAAGAAGCATTACAAGCGAATATAGGCGTAAGATATGGTAGCCCTTGGTTTGTTGAAGCCCCGCTAAAATCAACGGCTCAACAGTGGAGCAAAACATATACAGCAGTTTGGTTTGAAGTAAATTGAAAGCATGAATGGACATAATTTATTTCTTTGGGGCAGCAACACAATGCATTTTTATGCAGTGTGTTACATTTCATCCAAATAATTTGGTTCACCTACGTCTTTGCCAACATTCGCAATGTGCCTAAGTGAGTTCAGTTTGCAGGAAGCAGCTTAGACCTAGTGATACAGTAGTTTCACCCGGTATTTTGAGATTGTTTTAATGGTTTACTTACTGAACTAGGTTGAAAATTGCAAATTATGACTTTATGACCTAACATGGAAAATATTACATTTTATGACTTTATAACTTTTGTTATAGACTTCGTAGGGGTGCGATTTTTGTTTCAAAGTTCGTTTCATAGCTTCGTGAAGCACAGAAAAAAATTATGACTTTATGGTCATAGTCATAACCCTTGTTTCACCAATTTCTTCAATTGGCATTAGAGAGAGTAACATTATATATATAATCTTATATGAGGATATGAAACCGATTGAACACGTTCTGCTTCATCCGATATGCATATTTTCTCACCTGATGTGCGCATTCAAACACTGTAATATAAAGTTATCTTTGTAGTATTGGACACATTTGAGTTGCTGATGAGTTATCACTTCTGAAAAAACAGATTTAACGCGATTTTTCATAATTAAACTTACACACCCAGGTCGACTAAAAAAAGCAGTCTGGGTTGTAAAAACCCGCAGTGGGAGCCCTGGTCACATGTGGAGAAACGCGTACTACCGCAACATGAAGTGAACATTTGAAGATTTATGCCAGGTTATTGTTACGCAATAAAGACCAACAGTAAAACAATCCCCTAGCACAGTGGTTTTCAACCGAAGTTCCGCGAGTGGTTGCCAGGGGTTCCGCCGAAACAGACCGAAATTTCCTGGGACGAAATTCGCAACCACAGTTCTAAGTGGTTTTAGCAAGACCACTGTTTCACAGTATCCTTGCCACCATGAATCGCATTGAAAACTCTGTTTATCAATTGCTTTGACTTATTGCTTCATTTGTGTTACGGAACCCTTTGCCATAGGATTCCATGAGCAACGCAAACATTTGCGGTAGGTTCCGCTGCAGCAGAAAGATTGAAAATCGCTGCCCTAGCAAGTTTCACAATCTGCCTCTGCAGGCAAAGGAGCGGATATGAGCGAACTGGAATCTCATACCGGAAACTGGAATGTCATACCGAAAAATAAACTGTCATTGCAACAATTAAATGAATTGATCGGAACTTAACTGCCAATTTAAGGTTTTCTAGAAATTTTTGGTTCTTAGTCCCAATTTCCAGGGGGGCAAATGCCCATTTTTCTCCCCCTGCGGACGCCCATGAGGACATGTATTGCATAAAAGAAGGAATTTTTGATAGCCTCAGTCATAGGGCATAAATGCATAAATAAGACATTCAAGTCAAGCAGAATTAGTAAGAATTCAGTAATTCTTGAGAAAAAAGAAAAAAGTCCGAGTGATACTCACAGTTATTTTGACTTTCATAGGAAGAAGCGGGTTGTCATTCATTTCTTGTTGATTTAATACGACCAGGTCGACATCCAAATTAAAGTGACAACTCTCTTCTTCTACCAACGACCTGTACGTGCACCTGTATGACACGACTCCTTCGCCAGTTCCTGAAATTTATTCAGTTGACAACTAAATGAGTCATCAACCAGTTTCAAAAATCAAAGTTTTATCTCATGTCTTTTTAAACGAGGTATTTTTATTACATTCGAATTACCATTTAAAATGAGGTACTTCGCACAGTTGCCTGGACTGTAAATAGAAGGACATCCAAGATGTTTTATGAACAAACACACAGGGGAATCCAGGATTTTTTTAGGAGGGGGGTTCAGGAACAAATTCATCCGGATATGTATTTCCTGCATAGCGGTGAAGACCCGACTGTTCAGGTAAGTTTCTTTAACAAAAACGGATAATATCCATAGGCGTAGACATTTCGGCCAAATCGCATTCTCACCGTTACCCAGGCTTACTGGGACGTTTCCGGTGCAGAAGCGGCCTTCACAACACTTCAGAAATTATTCTCAAACTTATATAACCTTAAAAAGGTAACTTGTTGATAATCGAAACATTTTTATTATTAGCAAAACAAACACAGGTCCCCGCCGAAGAAACGCGTTGGGCAGGCATAAAAGTGACACAAAAATACACGAAAAAAACAAAAGGCTGCCAGTAACCTTTGTTGGCAGTCTTTACAAGACCCATGTCGTATTTTTTTCGAAAATTAGAGATGTGCATGGAATAGAAGTTCATGACGTTCGGACTTGGAAATTTGTTTATTTTCGGAAAATTTTCCGATTTTTATTACACATGACGATTGTCTACCAAAAATGGCGACATTTGTTTACAAAAATACCTGCCAATCAGTGGCAAACTATCAATCACAAAGTATTTAAAACAAAATGCTAATGATTTATCAAAGCCATTCGACCATGGAAAATAACTTGAAGGTGGAAAAAAGGTGGTTATTTTGAAAACAACCACAACTCCACCTCGAAGAAAACGCTTGGGGTACGTGCATAGGCGTAGGCAGGGGACCAAAGGGGCAATTCCCCCAATTGTCTAGCGTTTTTTGCGATTTTACGCTTTGGGAGGCGGTGTCAAAACAAAATATTGTTGTTCGCTTAAAGTCAAAAGATTTGCCCGCCCCACATTTGTGGGCTGACTAAGCCGCTATGTACGCCTAGCGACAAACATGCCAAAAAATCGAAACAATAAATACTAGCACTTTGCCTTGGAAGGTGTTTATTGCACCACAAGGGCATTGAAAATGATAAGACAATGTTTTTCCATGTTACAGCGGAAAATGTCAAGTTTGTAGTTTGCAGCGAGTTAATGACCAACTTCTGCTCATCCATTCAATTTTTCGTACGAACCGCCGACTATATCGCGGTAACGCAATTTTAGAAATACTGTGCAGTAGGTTGAAAAGATTTTATTAGAGACAGAAGAATATGGGTCGATAAAAAGCATTTGATTTCGTGCTGAGCTGAACTTTCGTCCAAATATTGTTGCTGGCAGGTCTGATACTAATCTATAGTCACCTTTTGCATAGCCTACAGCCAATCTAGCCAGGTCGTAACTAGGGGGGCGAAGCTCCACCTAGAAAGATATTCGCTCCTCCTGCAAAACGAATTGGACGTAGTTTAAAACTATTGGACATAGTTTAAAAACTTTGGGCCCCTCTCAGAAAATTCTTCGCCCCTCCTGGTGTCTCAAGCTGGTTACGCGCCTGAATTTATTTCAGCCTAACTAACATGTTGGCTACGTTTACGGTTAAGTTTGCTGTTATGGAATTTATGCTGTCACTGAGTGCTCTAACCTAGCCTGTAGTTAACTGCATTGTAAGTTTGTTGCAGCGTAATTTTGATGTCTTCGCTTAACTAATCAAATGAGCTGCACTCATTCACGGAAGCTTGTAGGAAAAAATAGTATAGTCTGTCTACTGCTTGTTCAACTTTTGTCCACATGAAACCCAATGTTACCCACATGATATAAGAGTTTAGATACTTACGTGCGATTTATGTAATATTGGTACCATATTTTTTGTATAAAAACTTGCTTAAGAAGTTCAATTTTTGTGATGTAAACACATTCGGGGTTCCGAAATTCAGCAAATTAAGATTTGCATTTATTATTTTCGCCCCAATCCCTGTGAAAGAAATGGTTTATTTATCAAAAAGGCTATCCAAAAGATCATCCCAGTGGACGTTTCAGTGTGGGAAACCATGGATCAAAAATCGTATCTGAAAAAATTCAGGGGAGGTTCAGCCCCTTAGCCTCTTGGATCCGCCTATGAAACAAATTTAGTTGCAAGATATTTACGAAATTAAGGCAATGTTTCCAATATAGACCTGCAATTCTATTGAAGAATAAGACCAATTGCGGTAGCAAACTTTATGCAGTAACTGTTATGCACCAACGAGTAAGCCCACACGACCGCATGTAGACTAGGTTACTCTTTTGAAAACATCTACTTTTTCGTTCCGATCTTTTGCTAAGGAAGTTTGATGACTGACTTGAGCGAGGAAAGCCACGAACAGCACAGGGCAGACAAAACTAAAATTGGATATAAACTGGATCGAATCTCAGTGAAGTAACCTCAACCACCTCGTCAAATTAGTTGCTTTGCTACTTTTCTTCGAGAAGGAATGTCTGAAATAGGCCTGACATCACTGCAATTAGGCAAGCTTGGGCAACTTTCACCAAGAACGTAAATTTTGAGCTCGGTTAGAACTACTCGCATGAATACGATTAACGTTCAGAGCATCCGCATAGGTCAGCTTCTTCATTTTTTGTTTTGAGAACCTTTACCTACTGCTAGAATCTTGGCTGAGTGGTTGCAGTTGGGTCACGACTTGTAGCAGAAGTGCCACTCAGTCATCAGCGTTTCCACCATAGTAAAAATGACAACTTTCTTTGCCTTTAAATTTCTTTGTTTCCATTGCGGTGCGTGATTTCCGCGGCATGAGTGCAGTTGATGCACAGGTCTACTGTAAACGGCAGTGTGATTTTCGTCGCTAAATAGCGGTTAGGGTTCAGCCCGCCCGTGGCGTCCACTTCGGTACAGGTAGGTCTGGATTTCGACTCGCGGCCGGGTCTTGACAAGATACTGTAGACCAGGGGCGCAACCCAGCTCTTCATTTCCGGGAGGGGGTAATTTTCATGTAATTTCGTTCGATGACGAAACTTCATCCCCCATCATGTCGTGTAATTTGAAATTACCCTGGTGGCAACCTGTGAACGTAATTTCGCTTTTTTTTTGAGGCACACCTTCGCAGAGACAGGCATTGTTTGCATTTATCCTTATTCTATATAGTTTGCATTGGGTTGAGGAGTCGGAAGTTTTTGGGTGGAGTCACAATCGGAGTCGGATTCCTAACAACAGTAGGAGTCGGATTCAGATTTTATATCCGACTCCAGAAGCCCAATTGGATCATTTTTTACATCACACTCTTAAGTTGGGAATTCCTGTTGAAATGGTACAATTTCTCATGAAACTTTTGTTGAAACAGAGAATTCAGGCTGTATACCACGATTTCCATTGATTGCTACTTGCGACAAAACTGTTCACAGCCAAACTTCATTCACTTTATGTAAAGGGGTCGGAGTCGGGAGTCGGAATTTTTGGAAAGGTCGAAATTGGAGTCGGAGTCGGACATTTTACCTCCGACTCCGCAACCCCGGTTTGCATCTTGGTGGATCAAGGATGGAGGTTGGGACACTCTGTCAAGCAACGTAGGGAATGTCTTCGTGGTTCTGGAAGTTTGATGTCATTGCTGCATCATATGACGTCAAGGTATTAAGAAATTTATGTTAGAAAAATCTCTTCATCAGGTGGCACAGTAGATAGAGAGAGACTGCTTCAGAGCTACAACACATCGTTATATTCAATCAATGCTCGTTTCCAGCACCAAGCATCATTTGAGAACCACCCGAAAAAAATTGTTATGAGAACTACTCTTTACGATGAACAGTCATTTTACTATGGTTAGTTTGTTTTACGCGGTACAATGAACCACACTATCTACTTGACTTGTCTTTTGCTTTTTTAATGCAGTTGAGCTATTCGGCTAGTTAGCATATTTACAGCTGTTTGCCTATAAAACTTTGTGCTATACATTACTGAACGCACCTGTTGCACTGACGGAGACGCTTTTATAGGCCACGACATTTGCAGGCACTTCTATTGTTGATTTATAACCTACGTTCTCCTCGTTAATCGTCAGGGTGCGTTCCGATCCAGGGGCCCAAGTAGTGTTTTGAGTTCCAGTGAAAACGAGATTAATGTTGTTCACCATCGGCGGCGTTTCCTTTACGAAAAACATATTTGCTATCAGAAAATTTTCCACACGTCAATCGCAATAATTCTTGATAAGGTCATAAAATGGCAACTGCGCAGCTTATTTTACGGGCAAAATAGAAAAACATTTAAAATGTCTTGGTAAGTTTTGCAAGTACACGATTTTACCAACCGAATGATCCGTTATCTTTTCTTTCCTATGAATTTGTGAAAATACAGTTGACTTAATTGTTTGAGCTTGTTTTTGTTGCGACATCATTTGTCATGAGATTGTAGGCGCCAGTGAAAGAGTTGCAGCCGGCGCCAGTGACGTGAATACTTGTTATCCGGAATAAAACCTGAAATACCTGGGCACACCAACACTTGCTGCAGAAGCTCGAAAATGTGCAAACGCAAAAAATAAGAAAAATATCAAAACACATGAAAGAATGCCGAAAATGTTACCATAACTCAAGGAATCATCAAAAATGGGTCGGGGGTAGGGGGCGGGTTGGTGCCCCACCTTAACTGCCTGCACACCCATACAATCAGGAGTGAAAATCCTTCATCAGTGGGGATTTTAGACTCGTACCAAATCAATACGCATTTTAGACTCTTTTACAAGGAGAAGTTTCAAAAACGCAGCGGTAGCCATATTACTATTTAATAATTCAAAAGCCATTTCTACAATTTTCACACAATTTTGTAAAACTTTTGAAGTCGATCAGTTAATCTTGTGAAACGGATGTGAATGTCAAAATTTGTTTCGAAAAATGTCGAACACTTTCAACAGCAACGCTCTTATTTAAACAACACTTTATGTAAATACTGTCTTTTATTCATGAAAAAGCAGTTTGACATAGAATTCGGAAAAGCAGCACAGGCCTTTCAAAAATTACCTTTGAGCATTATTAAAAGTTATAACCTAGCTTGATTCATATTTAGTCAGACTAAAACGAAAAAACACAGGGGAAAAATCTGTGCTATAAATGATGCGGTTATCCGTGGTTGTTGTGTTCTTGGCCAACAGTTTTGGCGTATTGTGATAAATAAGCCCCAACAGAGCCTGAAAACTTATTCAAGCATTTCAGCTTGGTCAAGGTCAAAGTTTGATGAGGCTATTTTTAGACAATGCTCGAAAATAACTTCTTCTTGTGCAATTATATATTTTCAAAACAACTTAAAAATCATCATTTATGTCAGAAATTTAATTACGCTGAAACTCATCAATGTATCACATTTGAAAGGTGGGATTATCACCAAAACATAACAACCCACCAATAACGATCATAAGCTTAACTATCATCAAACATGAGCAAATATCCAAGACTCTCTTGCGATGAGGACGAGTTTGATGGAAGCAAAGAGGTATAAGACTAAACAAAAACAATCTGCAATACAAATCTAATGAACAGAAACCTGTATGCAAGAAAAAATTTGGGGGAAGATTACCTTCTACAGTGAAAGTAAAAATCAGTTTTGCAAGAATTTTTTGTGGCTCAAAAAGAAACACTTCGCGCTGAAAAAACTGCATCATACAACTTTCAACAAAACTAGAACGAGGTTAAGCCATCTACCTGCATGGGACACGGCAACTGTGATAAAACTGCACAACACAAAGAACTTTCTTAGTAGGCGAAGCGGAGGAGGAATTTTATTAACTGCACGGCCATCGTAGGCGAACCCTCATTGCGTCGTTGCTGTTGGCTTGCGTGTGATTGTTGGTTATTACCAGGATTCTGTCATGCAACCTAGCCTGAGAGACACTCCTCCTTGTTTTGATATAAAATACAATCAGTAATGCAGTACCACCGAAAGGAAGTTGTTGTTGACAATTCAGGCTTACTTAGAATTTTAGACTTATCATTTACTTGAGCATTGTGGCAAGGGTGCATCTTTCGCGTACCAGGACAAAGTTAAAAGTGAAGATGCAAAAACTGGAAAGGAGAGTTTTGTCATGCAACAGGATAAAGAGAGTAATTTAAACTGCTACAAAGCAAGCATACGAGATATTCTTTTACGATGGCCTACATGTAGTCTTATGATGGTCTACTTGACGTATGGTTGATTGAAGCAGGCAAAGACAACGCTTTTAACAGAAAAAGGTATGCAGATTGAAATTACATCTAGCAAGGCTGTCAAGCAACTTGCATATATGTTATTGTAGAAATTGGAAGTTGGCGGAGTCGGACTCGAACATATCCATGATTTGCGGAGGAGCGATGCGGAGTCAAAGATATGAAACTCCGTTCCCCTCTTCCTCACAGCACAAACCGTTAAAACAGCATCATGAACACATGCTCAGCCTCAGAAACGAGGATTACAAGGGGCAGACAAGGGGTGCACAACCTTTTCGCTATTTCCGGCCGGGTTAAGTTTGTTTTTAGAAATTACTGCCGCCAGTGATTTCAAGTTATTTTATTTATTGCATTGCTTCTTTTCTGCTTTCACACACTGAGCCTAAGTTCTTCCACTCGTCTGTTTGGCCGTTTGATTACTAAGTATCCGCATACACTGTGCAGTACACAGAGTTTTGTTAATGCACTGACACCATGACATGTATTTTAAATTGCATGTGCACGGCCGCAAAAATGTTTATCCAAGTCCGCATGCGGCTGGACGACCGCAGGTTTCTCAACGCTGGGGTAAACTTAACCTCCAGAATTGGTTTGGGAGCTGAACAAGACAAAAAGCGACTACAGTGTGGGACAGCCTCGTGTGTCTTCTGGACAAAACCACGAAATCAACTGAGACTGAGAGTGTGGCATTGAATTGATAAACGCGGGAGAAAGCCATCAGATAACGCGTGCAAAAGAGTAACCTTTTTCATGATCTACGTGCGTGTTTCTTTGGTAACAGCACACAAAATCCAAATCTTGACTATAGAAGTTGTGTTTATAAAATAGAAAGCTTCCACAGAGCACAAATTCTTGAATTTATTATTCCACAGAATTCGTAACCGGCAAATGAAAATACAAAACCTTTGCAAAAAAAAGAAAATCCTCTGCAAAGCGTGATATTGATCTTCACAATATATGCTTTGAGTTCAACTAAAGCTTACCACTCCTTCGACCCAAGCTTTGTAAGTTGCCATTGCTTGAAGACCAATCACAGTGTCCTGAGTGGAAATGAAAGCACCTGCATCATTCCGTTGAGTGACCAACCAAAGCATTATTTTTCGTGTGAAATCCAAATCTGCCTGGTGGACTGAAATAAAATTTTTGATTAAATTATCCGTGTCGGTCAGTTTTCGAAACAACCAGAAGAAAGCATGACTTTGCAGCATTCACGCACAACGATAAAAGATATCACAATCATTTTTGAAACAGCGGTCCTGTTGTAGTGGTTGATATTTTTTTGCATTTATGAATATAGTAGTTCTGCAATGGTGATTGATATTTTTACAATAGCATTGTTGCCATTCTACACAAAATTTAAACATCTATTTCCTGAAGAATCAAGTCCAAATTTTATCATTTACGGAAGCTTGTTCGTGGAATCAAGGCTGATAGTGTGCGTCAACTAAAAAATGATATATCTCAATAGGCATGAAAAGAACTTTCCTTGTAACATGCCGTTTCACTAATACAGGACTGTTTTTTATATTCTACACGCGAGACCAAAGGTAATTGCAGACCGGCAGCGTTTTTTTATTCAAAAAGCTGTCAATACTCCTCAAGTTCAAAAGTTTTAACTCCACAAAGCAATCTCCTCAAAAACTACACAAGACTTATTTCATGCTTGCCGCAATGTTTGTAAATGATTGTTTCCAACAAAACTACATCTGATATTTCGCAGCAACCGGAGAGATATGTCTGTTGTTTCAAAACCAACCGGTGCTGAGTGCATCGCAAGTGACAACCTCAAACAGCATAGGGTATACCAGCGCGGACGGCATTTACTGAACTTTAGCGTACGAATTGAGCAACAGTACGAGGTATTTCACACACAAATTCAAAATCTAAGAATTGCAATAACCTCCAAATGGAACTCAACTGATTCACAAAGCAAAGCTACACCTCTTTAACTTGTGAAACTTTCAGAATAAGCTACTACAAGCAGGGCCGGCCTTAAGCCGATGCAACCAATGCAGCTGCATTGGGCCCCGCGTCTCTGGGGGCCCCGCGCCATGGTGTTTAGGTAGATTGTTCATTTTTTCCAGATACCCCTTGCGTTCGAGAATTCATTAGAAACGGCTTATAAATCTCATTGTTAACAAACAACGCTCTTGTTAGAACTAGCGATGAAGTTCCTATTATCGAACGTTACCAAACGTGCTCAATTCTCGTGGTAAGGCTTTATATCTGCGCTCTACCTGGGTTGTATAGCACGGTTGACTGAACACGATGACGTCATAAAACTATTGCTCAGAGGGGCCCCCCCCCCTTGCATTGGACCCCGCACCTGCCAGGGGCGGCCCTGACTACAAGATACACCATGAAGATGGATTCATCTGGAAACAAACTTAAAACTACGAATTGAAAGTAGAAGACAGACTTCTAAAATGATTTATATGAGGACGATGTGCCACACAACAATTGTAGAACGCACCAGGAGTTTTAATTTTTGCAATTGTTATTTCAGCTAACAAGGCATAGGCGGTGGTTTCCACATCCACAGCAAGCGGTTTCCGAGTATACCAGTACGCATGGATGTCAGTACCAGCGATGTGACCAGCGTCACTAGCTTTCCAGAAAACTTGTCTCGTGCCCTCTGTCGTTCTTTTTGAACCACGTAGCCTTAAAAAATATTTGTAAAATAACACAGAAATCTCAAAAACGATCTCAATACGGGTGTAGAGCTCCGAGGGTCATTTCATTTGACTTTTCTTACAGAAGCGTTTAGGAAACCAACTTCGTAACAAATGGCACGTTTATGAAAGTGATCATGCAGTAGAAACTGAAAAAAACAAACGGTCATCTTTCTGTTCTAGCTTGGAAGGGCATAGTTATCAAATATATTTGCAAACGGCATGTGCGTCAGCGATAAGCACGAGATGTCATAATCTGAATTCAAAAACGATGTTACCCAGTCCCCGAAGAATTACTTGTAATTGAACCTGAACTAGATTCACCGTTTCGCAAAATCATAACAATTTTACCACTTATAACCTCAAATACGTGCAAATCTAATCGCCAAGTTAAAATAAGCAAACATATATTTACATTTTCTGCAAGAAGAATGCAGAAAACGATGTCAATGGCATATCGCAAACGTTTCGATAACTGCTGTTATTATCATCAGTGCACTGCAAAATTGTAGAAATATGCAGAAAAAGAAGAATCATTTCCGAATATCAACTGATCTACAAGGAATGAGAATGGTGTACACATGTAAAACTCCATTCTTGTAAAGCACATAAAGAAAACTTACTTTTCGTCAATGGTGAACACCTATCGATAAGATAAATACTTTGTTTTCTATGTTTTAGGATGTGAATTTACCTCGTGTGCAGTTCAACTGTCACTGGATCCAGTGGATCATTCAAGGCCAAAGCGTAAGTCAGAAGAGCGAGGGCGTAGGGTCTTTCAAACGTTGGATTGTTCCTGTTGTTTTTCAAGTAACCTAAGGCTGTTGTGACGCCCGCTTGTATTCTGTTGTTCAGGTCAGGCAAGCACATACTCTGAGTTTCCAAAAGACTGATGACCACGTAAGCAGTGAGAGTAAGAGAACCACCAACAGCTCCCTAAAATACAATCAACATTCAGGAAAAATTGCGATAAAAATGTATACGGTAAAAACTCCCAATATGTTTTGAGTGGTGTTAAAGCAGTGCGAAGGTCTTTAGGCACATCTTGCCTATGTGCATAAAATCAGACGCGCTAGGTCACCTGACCAAAAACAGCACTTGCCAAGGGTCACTAACAAATCAGTTTGAAACGTTTCATGAGCTTACTGGTCATTTTTAAATACGAGTTGATTTGAAAAAGTATTATTACTGTGACTACTTTACAAGAAAAACGAAAGCGTTTGGAGGAATTGAACTGCTGTTTTGGGGAAACTGAAATACCTATTATTTTGTATTTATTCCAGAGCCACTTTGGCCCGGAGTGTTGACGCCTGACAGAGGATCAGTTATGGATTACCGGCCGATCTGAAAAGCCAAGTTTGGCTACACAAGGGAAACACAGTCTACCTATGGGAGACTAGAGTAGGTGGGGAATTTTTCTCCACTTAAGCAGCCTCTGTAACTGAACCGGGCCCAACGTATTGGACATATCTTTACTTGGTACTCAAAGGTGATGTGAATTGCGGTCTAATAACGATTGGTCAACTCAGTGAACTTAAACTAGGCGGGATCTTTTATAAAGTTTTTCGATACGAAAATCCTTACTCGTAAAGTTTCTGCAAAACAGTCGCACACGTAAAAAATGAAGCTCTTCCAACGTAAGGTTTATGATTGAATTAAGTTAATTGTATAAATGTACACACGTCTGAAGCTTTAGCAAAAAATCTATGTTTTGTTTGCGCGGGATGTTTTTTATATTAACTGGTGTAACACCGCTGCTTTGGCATGATTGTAAATCTCATTGCTTATCTTCCGAACTGTCTTGTTTTTGCATTATTTGTAGTGCTCTGGTATATTTCGTTGATTTTATCTATAAATCGAAAAGTACTCAGTCTCTCACGGTGTGACCGCTTAATAAAGTTCATTTACTGATTTTGTTAACTTTAAAAAAACAATGGTTTTTTTGTGATCTGCAGAGGTTTTGAACTTTTATGCTTNATTAATAAGTTTTGGCTATGACCAAGAATTTCGAAATTATTGCTTTCACAAGTATATGATATTTTTTACCGCCTTGAAAAATTNCATTAACTTTTTCAGGTGCAAAGCGTATAATACATGCATGGTGCAGCAGTTCACCACAGAACTGCCGTCATCGTATTTTGAAAAGAGAATTTGGAACATTGTTCTTCTTGGGAAGAAAAAAACAGTGCTTTGAAAATTCCAAAAATCTCAACTGATAGTATTGTAGAAGTTGAACCAAAAATTTCAAAGTTTGCAAACAAGTCTAAAACCAATGCAACTTAAGATGTTGATATTTCTACTGGAATTTGTTTCTTCAAAACGGATCTTGCGGTAAATTGTGCCAACACCTCGAAAGTGTCATCCTGCACCGCCATCTACCTGCTTGTCAAGTTTTTCAAGAAAGTAGGCTGCTGATGAAAAATACCGTTTGTATTGTATTGCAATTGGTCAAACAATGCACTAAACTACAGTTTTTTGAGAAAATAGCGTTGAAAAGAAGTACTAATGCTGCAACACAGAAATCTTATGCGAACAACATGCCAGCTGATGTTAGTAACACCAGCATAAGTAATGAATCTTATAAGCTGGAACTCCAAGAGCATAAAACAGAGGTAGAGGATGGTGTAAAGAAGGAAATCACGGAAGTCTGCGAATTAATTAAAGTAAAAGGTACAGAAACGAAAAGCAGTGAGGAAGTACTGAAAGCATTTAGATTCTAGAACATTCAAACACACATTGCAAAATTCGAAAAAACAACTAGAAATTTCGCTCCCTTCTCTTGAACTGTCTGCACACCTTTTAAAATATGGTGACAGAAAAATAAAAATTCAGTCATCTTCTATTTTGCGTCGTCAATTACGAAAAACAAAAAGTGCTTCTTCCTCTGGAAAAGGAAGAAAACCAACATGTGCCCAGGAGCTTATCGAGCCAGTAACGTTGGGGGGGGCGATTTTAGTAATATTTGGTAGTCAAGTCTCATTACGGGTTCACTACTGTAGGAAAGCTGAAATATACTTCACAACACTGCTGTGACAAAACAATGGACGGCAAAATAGCTTTATATGTCGCGAATGCTATTTTCCCAATTGTACAAAATCATGGTGAATAAAGGTACTTCCGTTGTTTTTTTGGGGGCGGTCGCCTGTGTTGTAAGCTGATGCAATGTGCCAATTTTTCGTAAAGAATTGCTACATGCGGGTATTTTTGTAATGTGCTGTAAGCTGATGCAATGTGCCGATTTATTGTAAAGAGTTACTACATGCGGGTATTTTTGTAATGTATTGTGAGCTGATGTCAGTTGCTGATTTTTTGCGAGGAGTTACTACATGCGGTTTTTTTTGCAATACATGTTTGATTTATGCTACAAGTTTGATTAGGCTGTATCTGTCTTCTTATTAGTAGGCTTAAGACCAAACAAGCAATATTGGCAGTAAAATACAATTTTTGTAATACAAAAATGGTTCATAAAGGTCCATCAAACAGAGTGGCAGTAATTGTAATGGCATATTGGTTCTCTCCAAAACATTGGTACACAACCGTACACCCAACATAGGATTTTTGAGACCCCCTTTTTGACTTTAAATTAAACAAAGATGTTCTGACTTTAAATTAAACAAGATGAACCTTTCTCACAAAATCACCGATAGATTTCATCTAACCTTTATTCCCACCAACTGGTTTGCTGTCTGGTTTGCATGAAGTGGTTTGCATAGTTTGCATGAAGCTGAAGATGCACAGTAAACAACTAAGATAAGCTGTAGCTAAATAACATGTGATGTGGAAAACGGAGTCTAATTATAACTATCAAAGAGTGTTTACAATACCTTATTCATGAAGTAAATGGGATAACCTGAGAGGGAAACTTGCTTGATTAACAATACTGAATTTGTTGCACACTACATTAACTTTTATGCACTTTCTTCTAACCACCAGAGGTGAGCTGGACAGGATCAGGATTGAATATCCTGTTGGATATTTGCGATTCTGTTTGAAACAGGATTGGATTTGGATAAGAAAATTGGATCAGGACAGCAGCAGGATATTTGTCTGATTTCTATAACGAAATTTCCTTGAGAGTGTTCCAAGATGTCACAAAGGATGTTTTTACCACAGTTTGTATATTCTCATGCAAAAATCAAAATGTTTTTGTCAGTATGTGCTGCACTCATAATCAACGATAATTCGTGCTACTCTATTGTATACTTTGTTCCAGCGAAGTAATAGGCTACTCTTTTGTTGGTTGTATGCTGCTTTGTGCTTGGTGGCATGTGTTTGTAGGTTTAGGTTAATTGCTTATTTCAGTGTTTCAAACTACATTACTGTTGGTAAGAATTTTGGACTTTCTTCTTCCAGTTTTATCCAGCCAAACCTTGCTAAAAGAAAATTTGCAATTTATGGAGGCCACATAGTTTCTCTTTAGTTTAACTTGTGATCTATTTTCAGTGTTACTAATGATCTATTTTCAGCGTTATTAGATCTATTTTCAGTGTTACTAGATTAATTTGCATTGCCATTTTCAAACATTCCCTGCCTTCTACCTTTGAAAGATGTTTCCACCTTTGATTTTCAAATTGACCGTTGTATGTGATGTTGTTTTGAAGTTAATGCAGTAATTCAGCCCTCAGTCAGGCTTCTTTCATGCTTTTAGGTTTTCTAGATGATCAAATTGTATCAATTATGTGTGTTGAAGATCATAAAGCAGTAGCTTCAGCTTAAGCCAGTGATTCTTAAACGGGTGCCACTTGGCTCACCAAGGGAGGAATTTTTACGTGGCCGCCACAGCGTATTCAGTGCCACAGCGTATTCAGCCACAGCGTATTCAGTGACCCGGGGAATCATTTAGGATAAACCTTTAGATCTGAAAAGTCCTCCAACTTCAGTAAATGTTAGTGCTGAGGCTAACTTGAACGGAGACTTGCTTCTATTTTCATTAGAAGGTACGGCCCTCCGCCAAAGGCGGCCTTCGGAAAATGGCCCCCGAGCTAAATTAATTGCCCAGCCTTGTTCTAACCTAATAGTTTGGCACTGTTTAAATTATTGATTGGATTTGTCAATATATGTTTTTAGAAGCGGTAGGAATAAACCTATTCCGCGCTATTGTGGACAAATTATATGCCTTATATAAACAATCTCCGAAAAATTTGAGGGAATTACAGAAAGCAGCAGTAGCTGTTGGGGAGGAGGTCGTGAAAATCGGATAAATGTTGAGGGTGCGTTGCACCCACAACACAAATTGGAATACAGTCATTCCGAGCTGCCTCTGCCGTATAGAAGAATTACAGCATCTTTATGCACACCAGTGGCGTCTAGAGGGAGGGCGAACGGGGCTCCGGCCCCGGGCATCCGAGGAGTGAAATTACAGAAATGAAAAGGCTGTAATTAGATGATTTTTCGTTTTGTACTGTAAGGCTACTGACATATGCTGCATGGATTTAATTTGTCGAAACTTGTCTTTTTTGTCAACACAAGTTTTTACGTATTCAAATGCCAGTAATTATCACATTCTTCAATACCAGGGACCNATGCACTAGGTGTGCGGTGCACACCCAATGAAACTGATAGTGACGTGACTTTTGCAGATCGTGCGATCAAGGGAAAATCACAAAAAGACGATTGAAAGATAATTATGGATGCTTTTTGTGAGCCAAATTTTACAATTATCCTATTTCAACTTGCTTGGTTTAGCTGACTTTTTGATGCATCACTAGTTTCCCGTTTTAATTTTTGGATGTGGCAATCCTGGGTGTGTGCTAACACAGCTGCACACCTGTGCTTGCAATATGTGCATCATTTCAAACTTCGTATTGGCAGTTCAGGTGGTTGATCGTAAAAGCTCACACAAGCCCGTATCTGTTCCGTCCCCAAAGAGGTTGTACATATAACAGCCACATAATAAAAATCGAAAATTATCTTGCGTAATTTATGCGCATTCTCAATTCTGGTGCATTGCAACAAGTTTCAAACTGTCAACCCCAGTGACCTAACTGGAGGTTTGAGCCAGGGGAAAAAGTAAGCTGAAGTGTGTCCACTTGCTAACACTACGAAAAATTTTTTAGAGACGGTGGTGAATTCGGATCTGAATGGCTGTATCAAAACCCTAAATCACAGGAAAATACTCCTAAAAACGCAAAAAACAGTAACTCACTGAATTCGAAAAGAATACTAAAACCGAATTATAAGCTACGTGAAGGCCCAGTTTTTAAATATAACTTGCCAGAGGTGGCGGTTGGCCCCGCTGCCCTCTCGTCAGTTACGCCACTGGTCAACCACTCAAGGATCATAGCTTCTTTGCTCGACTGCTATTCGACGAGACTTTCGCGCGGTCTGATGCTTTTGCAGCTGTGAACAGTGGCGTATCTAGGGTATGGCAGGCATTGCTCGTGCTGCGGGCGCCACTTTGGATGGGAGCGCAAAAGTCGCTTAGCCCAAATGTAGATTTGTGACTTCCAGTTTCTTCAATTTCTATTTTGCACCCCATACAACCATTAACTACAAAGCTGCGTCAACACAGTGCCCTTGTCTAATGCACATATTGCGCCAGCCAGCGCCGGATTTTGATGGTAGGGGACCCGGGACCAAGGCGTGGTGGGAGGCCCCATGTGCGGATCGGATATGGAATCTTTAGGTAGGGATGGCTGATGAAGTCACTAGTATTTCCAGGAATCATTAATATTTACGACGTAATCTTGTGACGTCACATTTGTTGACGCAAGTGTAACAAAACTTTGTGATGCAACATGATAAATGACAATAATTAGCGATTTGTGAAACTGCTGCAAAACCGGGCATCAGAAGCATCGTATTTCCTTTTTTTGAAATTTTGCTTGAAAAAAGCTGGGCGATCCAACGTTTTCATCATCTC
>JGI24022J15233_10000350_pt1 | contig 27213 bp, 21 predicted proteins | sample Ectturendosymbi2_FD_15233 | JGI IMG/M metagenome (IMG submission 15233)
AGGATGCGTAATTTTACGTGAAATCGATTTCCTATTAAAAATTTGCTGATCGATTCTTTGCTTACACCCATCGTGGAAAGTACATTATTGTTTTTTTTTATCAAGAGAAGACCCCACTTGGCTCATTTCTTAAACCCTTTTATTGTATTCCACAACTCCAACATTTTCAGTATGTATCATTCTTTGGCAAGATATTAAAATTCTAAATTTATGTTTTTCAAAATGATAATGTGTACATATAAAAACTAAGCTCATTCACAAAAAAACATAAAAAGCACAGTTGTGCTTTATGAGGACCGAAACTTTGTCGCNTAGTGAGCAAATTCAAGAATAAATGACCGAAAAGATAATCGAATAAGTGAAACAGTCTGGAAGTCTAGATACTCCTTCAGATTGTTTCATACAAACTTCAGTAAAAACAGGTTCAATTTTCGAGCCATTGTATTAGGTAAAGCTCCTTATACTTTTTGGAATATTCGTAGATAAATTAAACCATTTTTTGTTATTGGATTTTCACTAAATTACACCTGATGATATGCCAACATTGGAAAAAACAACTGCTACCTACAACTGGTGTCGGTAGGTTTTCAACAGGTTTTCTTCATTTTCAATTGCTTATATTGATGGATAGTTGACCTACCACCAGGTTACTACATTGTGACGGATGGTATGAGTAAAAACACAGTACTTTTAGATAAAGATTTACGCAAGAAAATCTTTCATCGACAATGGAGATGGGCAATATGCAAATGAGATAACACCACAAATTTTGGAAATACTTGGGTATGAGTTTGACAGTCCTTACCCATTGCCAAAATCAGGTGAGTAGTTAACAAAACAGACTTAAACGCTTTCATAATGTTTTACATATTTGAACTGGAGCACTGTTGAGAAGCATTTGTTTAGGAATTGTTTCCTAAGTTCCAATATTATGCAGAATAATTTCATGCTTTAGCAAAAATGAAAGTTAGATATGCATCCAAAATGTTTTTTACTATTAAAACAATTTATATTGTTTTTGAACAATTCACATGGCGAGTACATTTCCTAAACGTGGCCATTACCAGTGGGGGCCGGTAGCGCTGTGCCACCTCTTTTCTGGAGGGCGATCTTCGTTCACAGGCAGTGACAATCTCGTGCAATCTCTTGCAGAATGTGACCTCGCCGATTTGCATTAGTGCTTCCCCTTAAAGTTGTTCCTCAGTTTCTAAAGAACAAATGGTAAACTGTAATTATTTGCCCCTAGATCAACTGGCAGCCACGGCGTTTAATGCTGGAGCGATGGAAAACTGGGGTCTAGTGATCTATCGGGAATATTTACTTCTGTGGAATCCAAACCTTGACACACCCCACGACAAATACAGAGTGACTGAAGTGATTGCTCACGAGTTGGCGCACCAGGTTAGACGTTTAGTCGTGTTTTCAGTTCCGCGTTGTAAGCAAAACACAAGTAAGTAGTTGTGTCAGCATCAAGGAGCTACCTCAACTGCAGCAATCTAATTTCTGTCCGCAGTGGTTCGGCAACCTGGTAACTTGCGCATGGTGGAATGAGATCTGGCTGAACGAGGGGTTTGCCACTTACGTTTCCTACATTGGAATCAAAGGAGTGCAGCCAGAATGGAAAACTGTGAGAAGAAAATTTAACTTGTTCAAGTAAACAAGTATCGCCAAATATTAGCCAACCTCCTTTTTTAAAACAATAAGTGATCCTGTTGATGCCCGCCAAGCTGTGAGAAAGGCATACAGCTACACAAAATATAGAAATCGAAATATAAATGAGCCCATGCCACTTGTTGGTTAAGTTTACACCATTGAATAAGCATAGGTCGACTAAATTTTTGTTGAAGGTGAATTTCCGCACAAATAAAAATTTTAATTTCAAATAAAGACAAACAAGCAACAAAATTGAGAAGAGAAAATATCCAGTGAATTTTAGCGTTGTCAACATTAAAAAATTAAATGGCAAGCAATTTATGTTCTTTTGTTTGAAAAATCTAAAAATCTATGCATCTGACACACTGTCTCCAAAGGTATGGAAGTATAACTATGCCAGGCTTTTTTATTACCGCTCAATTATTGCTTTCACATGATCAAGATTTTCTATATGTTCACATTGCCCGCTTACGATCAATCAAAAGTAGACTTTTCTTTGGTCGGCTTCATTTCCACGAAATTTTGCGTATTCAGAATCAAAACATCTACCATTGACCTGCCACCAGTGCAGCATTCACTACGAATGCAGTCGCGTGGCCCATGGCGTAGAGTAAGCAGAGTTGGCCGTCGGCAGGTCACCGGTGATGCTCCAAAAGGAGTACAAAACGGATATAGTTAACCTTTATTTTTTCAGAATCAAAGGTATTTACGTTAAAGGAAAATCAACAAAAGTTTAACGATGTTTTTTGAAGTTGTTTAAGTTCGCTTTTCGTCTCTTATTCACTCTGGCTGCAAAGCATCAAATGTTGGAAACGTTGACATAGCTCAGACTTTGCAAACATAACATTCATGAAATTTCATTATTTTAGTTGCACTTGTAGCTTCTTGATTACGGTATGTTTCTCAGGATGAGATTTTCGTAGTCGATGATCTCCAAGTGGCTTTCCGAGCCGATGATTCGTCATCTTCTCACGCCCTGGTGCATCCAGAGGGATTCTTTTCTTCAGTAACCTACTCTAAGGTGCGTGAAGGTTTGTTAAATCCAGAGAGAATTCTCATATTTTTAAAATACCCTACATTGAAACTAGGAAAGAAGCACTCAAATTCCTTTTCAGGCAAGGTTACCTGGCCTTGGCATAAGTCAGTTTTCAACTAAAGTTTAAAAAGATTTTAACATACGTATTAACCTCGTTCTTTCAGTAGCTGTTTTTTTGGAAGCGTTGTGTCGAACAGTCTTTTCAAAATATGCATATATTTCGTATTTTTTCGGTAAGGGGGAGGGGTTTACCGCCAAATGGAAGAGGTTTCCAAAAGGGTGATAACAAAATCTGCGCTGTTGTGCAACATCTGGTCTCCTAAGCCATTTTAGCATCAACATGTCTGGCCTTTTGATTGACGAGCAAGCTTCGCGACTGCCTCCCATGAAGGAACTCGCTGATAAGACAAGCTGAGTCGTCGCGGGCAGCTCATAGTTAACCTCAGTTGTACCTGCAAAAAGAAATTCGGCATTTGAGCGGGAGTCATCCTGCGTGCCTCCCACAGAAAACGTTTGTTTTTAAAAATATGTATATATATTTAGAAAAACAACAACTTTGTTTTTTCACGTCAGGTGAGCTAGAAAATAATTGCTGAGTCGTTGAAAAATGCGCCTGTGCTCCTAAACATCAGTTGCCCTTTTGGTTGGTGTTACTCGTGCAATGAGCTTTTAAGAGTTACCTCAGCAGGTTTGGTTTTAGCATGTACTGTTCCATCACAACAGGAAAATGTGATGGAAGTTTTCAACGTCACGGGTTCCATCAATGACGTTGCAGTGGTGCGTGTGGGCGGTTGAGCATTTCCAAGAGAGAATGATCGCATTGAAAAAAGTCACAAGCAAGCCCGGGCAATGGTTGGATCACTGAGTGTCCCAGTCCTCCAGTCATCATTAGACCATACAAAGCATCCAGTTGTTCTATCCAATGAAAGGCGTTGCCAGGACGCTTGGCCCATGTTAATTGTGTAACTACAGGGGCTATCAGAGTGAAGAAACCTTCACCACCTGCACATGTGTTTCTCTTACCTGGACCGATTACTTTCCGCCAATGATGGTACACCTCGAGACAATGCCTCGAGTGGGCCTACCGATTTTTATCGACTCGAGTCACCTTGAGAAACGATGTTATGATGACTTGAATCGAATCACGTTTTTCAACGAATGACTCGAGGTGATTCGCAATGAACGAATGACTCGAGGCTATTCGCAATGAATGACTAGAGACTCGAGTCAGAGTCATTTTTACAAAATCTTCAAATCTCACATTGACAAGCACAGTTAGTTTGCACACTAAGAAATGGCTTTTTTGCTTCAGTGGCGCATGACATTAATGACGCAAATTTTTATTTGTGAATGTGTATCCTAGTGGTCGTGTGCTAATTTTTCAAGATCAGGGATTCCACTTGCCACTTAGATGGAGTTGAGACTTTGTTTTCACTGAGGGGCAAGCGGCGCACAGTACATTGGACCCATTATCGTGGCTTATTTTAGCGTAATATTTACATATCGTGATTGTGACAGTACCAGTGGTTCTCAAGTGTTCATGAGCTGTGGCCCACTTTCAAGTTTAACTGGCCAATACTTAATATATCGTGACACTTGGTTTATGCAATATCATGGCAAAGCTACCTAGTGTAGGCCTATGCTCATGGCCCTCAGAGAACCGCTCCGTGGCTTCCGAGAGGGGCCCTCGGCTCCGTTTGAGAAACCCTGCTATATACTTTTACCATGGATCTTTGTTGGGCCAAGTGAAGGACAAGGAAGTATATTTGTTGCAGCACTGTTAGGCTGTACTTGTGGAATTGATTGAGAGTGGAGGAGAGACGTGAAATAAAAGAGAAAAATGCTGCTTTCACCAACTGTTCAGATCTAAGTAGCCTGGTGCAGTGATACCAGGAATCAGAGCATAGCTTTTAAAATTTACTGAAAATGTTGCTACACTGAAACAAAAAAAGCACCGATAAGTATCGTCAGACCCACTAGGTCACAAGCACCGCCTACCTAGACACTATCTCTACAAGTGATACTTTTATTTATTTATATGTTTTTTGATGGCGCTTTAAAACTACCGTGATCTTGTAGCGCCACGACTGAGTTTGCACAATGCGCGCAGCATCATTTGATACGATTCGTTTATGTGTTCTGGTTGTATTCCTTGCATCTCTTCTGTACACCGTGCGCCCGCGAGACGCTTTGAGCAGTAACGTTTTACAATGTCTCACAATACCACACCTGGCAAAAAAAGTTCTGAAGCAACACTGTGCACTACATCGTAGCTCTTAAGGGCACTACTTGCAGCTAAAATCATGGAGAAAATTTTTTATTTTATTTGACTCGACAGTGGTTCGAGCTTGCAAACAAATGATTCAATGTTACTCAACAGTTCTTGTGACTCAACCGAGTCATGAGTCGATTTTGACTCGAAAAAATCTTAGATGACTTACTCAAAGGGCATGTGACTCGACACGACTCGTGGCTCGACAAACATGACTCGGCCACATCACTGCTTTCCACGGCTGAGGAACTCATTCTGCCTTTCCCAAAAGACTATTTGATGCACAGCTGGGTCCCTGCCAGGCGTCACTACTGCGGGTCAGAGTGGACTTGGGATTAACAATGGCTGAAGAGTATTCCAGTTTTGCAAAACTGTAGAACTTCCACATTGCAGCTTCATCACAGGTTGCAGTTTTTTTGTCATGCCCTGGATTTGCACTGCATAACTTAGTGACTAAATATTTACAATTTAGTTTATGCTATCATCGGCTTGCTATTGTTAGGCTCTGTTTATCTACAATGCCGGTTTACGCATTCAGCCTTATAATTTGTATCAATCACCTGTAAGCTGCAGGTTATGTCTGAGTAAGGAAAGCGCCGCTTTTCAAAAAATATATTTTGTATGTACAAATGTTCCTGGTTAGTTGACGCTCGTCAAGTTATTGCCCAAATATAAGCATTAGCATAAAAAATACTTGTTCTCTAATCAAATCTTATTCATACGTCGCTTATTATTATAAATAGCTATATTCAAATATATTGCAACATTGTGGCCTATGAATAAAAATGCCAATAACCTAGGATTTGTTAGAAAAGCTCAAGAAAATAACATAAAGCATTGAAACGTATCAACTTGTGCTGCTTCTATTCAGCGAATAAACAATTTGAATTTTTGTATCATGTTCGAAGATCTACTAATTTTGCTAGAATGTAACACGTATTTGTTAAAGAAGATATCATTATTCCGTTTCCATTTTGCGTGTTTCGTGGTTACTGGTCATTTTACCGTGTGCAATCTACATTAAAATGATGATGAAAACTCTGGTACCTTTTTGAAATAGTACAACAGTCAAACATGGCTTCATATATACCTGCAGGCAGTTTGGCCTCTACTATACGACATTTTTCCCTTACTTCATATTACAGTGAAACCAAGCCTATTTTTTGCATTACAGTTGCTTTCAACCAGTTTACGTTTCCGTGAAATTAAATAAGTGGTTCAAAATTATTCTCCAAGTTTTGAGCGTTTCTACAAATAATGATCCCATACTTTGTAGCTTCTTTCCAAAACAATTCTAAAGTTTGAAGGAACTTTCACTGACTAGAACTTCCCTTTTGAAACTGCCATTCAAAATTCAACAAACCCGTGCATCCAACAAGGCGTCCTTTTCCAAAATAAAGCATTGGTGTATCAAGTTTTATGCCTCAACGGAAAAGCCTTCTTGGTGTAATTAAGAACAACTAAACGCGACACAATCAAACAGTTGCAATCTTTGTAGTCGACGAATTCATCTTACTTTTTGCAAACCAATAAATGTAGGGCAAAAAATTAGATTGGAATAAAACATTTGTTTGTTTCTTATGATAAAGTAAAGATGGAAAGGGTTGTGTAGTTTTAGCACAGTTTTTTTGAGTTGACTGGTGGCGTTAATTTTCAAAATTTTTCAAATAAGGATTTTTATTGAACAGCTTCAATTTGTTGTATTTTAGATTAACGTTCCCACAGGTTGTGTTGTAAAATATTTTGTCTGCCTTGATTTTGTTCTTTGCTCAAGGATTGCATATCAATTTCACTTGTTTACACTTCTTTGTTTCTTGATTGTTAAAAATAATTGAGAAAGCGATTGCTGATTGCCATTTCTGGATAGCTTTTCACGCATTGTTATGCCACAGTTTTTACATCAGCAATCCAGCAAGAGAGATGTTCTGTGTACATCGGCAAGCAAAGCATTTAAATTAGCAATGGTTCACTTTGCTTAACTAAAATACAAAGTACACAATTGCTTTTTCCTGGCTACCAAGAAATCTTGAATTTTTTCGAATGTCGTGTAATCTGACGTTAGAAAAATGCATTAGCGATTTAGGACATCAAACAAGCGCTTCTAAATAACACTTTAATCTTGTGATCATTTCAGGGAGGATCTGTCATCAGAATGTTCAATAGTATCTTAGGAGAGCCAACATTTACACAAGGCTTGAAGGTAAGGACAAATATTTAAGAAAATTTTGTATTCTATCTATAACTGAGTCCTGCCTTTGCAATGCCATTAGCAACAACCATGCCAGTAGAGTGGCCAAATTTGGGTATTGGTGTTATTTTCTGAGCGAAAATCAAACAAGACACCTTTTGGGCTTTTTCACCATCATAGAGCTGCAAAACACGAGAAATTTTAACATGCAAATTACGGAAAACACGTGATCTTTGGGAAGTGTAGTGAATGTGATGAGTAAAAGGGTAACTGGGTCCAGGCCCGCAGCCACATTTAAGGTTTGTGGGGACAAAATACGTTTTCATGGGGAATTATTTTTGTTCTTATTGTATGTTTGAAGCATGTTTTTCTGGGCACAACAATATTTGGGGGTACAAGAAACTTTTGGGGAAACCCCGAATTCCCATCGTGGCTACAGGGCCTGCCTGGGTCTTTCGTGTTAAGTGGAAAAATTATTTTCCACATGCATGAAATCGATTGTCTGTTATGGTAAGTGGCGATTCTAAGGCGGGCCTGGGTGGGCCATGGGTCCCCACAGATTTTGTTTGACCCCCTGATTTCCCCCCATTTTTTTCTTAATTTCCCGTTCAAGATCGTTTGGTTGACATATACAGTAGATAACTTTCGGCCAGCAATATATTAAACGACAATGTAGTAACCCTCTAGCCTGCATTCAATATTTTCCAAATGCATGATAAGCTGTGTTGTTGTTTTCGACGGTCGGGAAACTAGAGTTGTTTAAGACGACACACACCAGTAGTTGCTCAGATCCTGCGTGAAATTTAGTCAGACCGCGGTTGTGGTGTTGAAAAATTCATTTCGAAACTGAGAAACAGTCGCAGAAATGGAAAGATTGATCTTTCGAGCATTTCAGTGTGAGATGGAACTGGATTATATAACTTTCAGCAGATTGTTGCTTGTCCCAGTAGCAAAAGGTTTGTGAAAGCATTAAGTATTGGTTTCATGTTTACTTATACGAGATTATCCTGGCTGCAGTGTTGCATTCTGCTGCCTTGTGTATATGACTTCGAAACATCTTACGTAAGTGGTGTTGGATTCATAAAGCGTTTGCAGTTCGACGCTGATGTCATTTTGATCAGTGGCGAACCGGTCATTTACTTTGGAAGCCGTAGAGCATTTTTTGCCTTTGTAAGTAAGAATGTTGGCAGCGCAGGGTTACCATACACCTTTTGAGAAAAAATCAAATCACGACTGACAAAAGTCAAACCGGGCAAAAAAGCCAAATTGTTAAACAACATGAAATTTAAAATTCTTTATTAATTGTAGGAAATTTTAGAAGAATAAAGTTGTAGCAATCTTTATCTTTCACATTTTCCACTCGAACCTTTGGCATTATGGAATGCCAGATATTCGACAACTTTATTCTTCTATGGGTTTCCAGATAACGTTTGAGAAAATACACCAAGCACTGTCTAAAAATCCTAATAATACTTTTCAGCAAAATATTTAAAAAGCGAAGACACTAGTCTGGCAGCATGTGCCAACTGCCTCCAAAAAAGCCAAATATTGAGAAAAAATGAACAACTTTTTCGACGCCAACTGTCTCTAAAAAAAGTCAAATTTGCAACATTTGGTGTCAAAAAAAGCAATTCTGGCAACCCTGGGGAGCCTAGGCGGCCTGCACTTTCTTTTTCATTTGCTGACCTGTGAGTGACGACAACGATTCTAGTGCTCCTCTGAAGTAAAAATCCCGCCTTGCCAACACACGTGGTTTTGGATGGCGTGGTCGGACGAATTTTGCATGCGCTGATAGACTGGGTCTAATATTGCTACATTGATTCGGGACACTGCGTTGGTTGGGCTCAACCCACCTCTGCTTTGCACTTGGTTTTAAGCGGATTGTCATTGCTCTGTTGCGAAACTTTAAGATCGTACGAGTGAACTGTTGTAGTCGTAACGCTTGTGTGTTTCTGCCGTTCGAAAACATCGTTTTAGTTTCTTTAATGTGTGGTTACAGACTATAGCATGTGTTAGGCAGAAGTGTGTGAACCAAAGGGGTTCCTTAAAGTTGCGCTCAACAGGTAGTCTTTCTCAGGATCGGTTCAGTATTTGGCCGTAGACAGATCCGTTGCCCAGCTGCAGGTTCGTAACTCAGTGCGGAATCAGCGTGGCGATCTGGAATTTCCGACCCGGTCATAGCCAGCAGCGAGAAATCGCTACAAATGGTTCGTGAGTTCGTGACTACGGTTTTAACTCTACCCATACATGTCCTGAAACCTCATAGAATATTGTACGGATTTTCTTTAATGATTCAGACGCAATTGTTTCGCGTATTTCAGCTCATTGCCCTGGAGGTCAAACATTCCTATCATAAAAACATTTGACAGAATTCGCAAACTGTACTCATTTAGTAAAAATGATTTGAAACATGAAATTAACTTTGGCAAAGAGTTTTTTCGGAAGGAGTCAAAGCTGCCTATATCGCTCGAACAATTTTTGTCATCAACTACTTAAAGCTATGTTTGATTGTTACTGGTAGCTGTAACTCTTCCCGCCACCAGCACTTCATGCGAGAAAATTTTTTCAAAAATGAAATTAGTGAAAACATTTCCCAGAAATTCCACGACCAGTGAAAGATTGGGTAACACTGATCTACTTGCAGGTGAAATGTACGAGCTGAAAAATAGATTTAGATGATTTGGTTGATGAATTTGACAGTCGACATGACAATCGAAGGATTACATTACATTGAAGTGATGATGATATAAAATTCTAACGTAGACTGTGCAGGATTGTTCATTGCCCATTTGTCTGAATCTTTTTAGAGTTAGTACGTGTTTCGCTTGCGACAAGACTGTCATAAATCAACGCACAGTTGAAAAGTCAGCTTTAAGGATCAGTCAGAGAAATTTCAGTGAATATTCAGTGTGAATATTAAGCTGAACAACTTTGTTGGGAATATTCTGCAAATTAAGTTTTACCGCTGCTGTTACGTTTTGCTATCAGGTACACGCCCCTAAGACCGAAACACATATTCGTACTGCTGCGCTGCTATGCTACATTAGCTTTTACTGGTGCCGAAACCTCTTTGAAGTTAACTGCGTACTGGATTGAATAGTCCTCACCCTATGCGTGCTGCACATGGGCATTGCACTCGTAATAGTAGTTGCATAACATTGTTATGGTTACACCACAATCACAAAATGTCCATAAGCTGCCACAAAAACGGATTAGTCGGTAGTCACCAACCGTCGGCAAATGGCTTATTTTGTACGTGTTTCGTAGTGAGAATATTTTGACGAAACTAGTTGGCTATCAACAGCCTACTTGTCTCTTTGTCAAGATGGAATAGGTTGTTGAAAGTGGAACCATTTCGTTTTCATGTGAATTGTGTTCACTTTCTAAAGCTGCTTTCATTCATGTGGGGCCGGCACAATTGTGTACGGAAAATGGTGTTTCGTTTTGCATGTGTAGTGCTGTGGACGTTGCATGGTTAGTACATAATATTAGGCATAGCAGTGCACGCGTGTGATTCCACCTGCAGTGGCGTTCAGGTGTCTCTAGTGAATAATAACGCTAGTTCACATTTAACGATATTCACAAGCTTACATTGGGTTTGACAAGGTTTGTCACATCAAATTAAACTTCAAACCAACGAAAAATCACCGTGGAAGATAGACATTTATGTTGCCCCCTACTTTCTCTTGGCCCCACAGTGGCCTCCCACATTTTAATTCTAGAATTGCCACTGGGTATGGTACGGTTTGTTTATGGATTTTTGTGACTCAAATCACGAAATGACATGAATGCAGCAAGAGAAAATACAATGACATCAATGATCACAAATCGGTTTACATTGATGAGAATATAAAAACATCAGATGTTTCATATTTCACATTTAATGATCGTGTTCTAACACCTTGAATCATAGAGGGTTGGCGAAAGTTCACCTGGGTCGAGTTCTAAGCCAACTTTGCTGCTAGCACAAATTAATTCTTCATTGAAGACCTTTTACAAATAGTGCAAAAAGTAACAAAAATGCATCGAATCGACGTCGGGCAAAGTAATCATAAAATCAACAACAACACAAAAACAGTGGGTGAAAAGTATGTCTACATATCGGTGGTATGGTGAGCAACTGTAGAGGTAAATGATAGGAGGGAAAATAGGAGCATCAACACAATATTACAAATAGCGACAAGCATGCAAAACGAACATCAATAGGAATTCTGGCACGAGAGCAGGACGTTTTTATATTGTTTTCCAAATGAATAAGGCGAAAAAGATTTCCACTTTTCAGGAATATCAGACCAATGTTTGGGTCCAATATAGCCTACTCTATTACGCCTTTCGGAAGACAAGTTTCGGACGTATCGGTTGTAGCCTGAAATGTGATGGAAACTGTGGCAACAACTGCGATTGCTTGAACTTCGTGCAATCCTTTTCTCAGCATTATCTACGTGTGACTGGGACTAATAATCTCGTTTCATGCTTCAAAGGTTGACATTTGAACAAACATTTACGAGGAAAGATAATTCAAATTTTGTTCAATATTATGCGTTTAGTCTTGGAAGTGATCTGGTTTACAATACAATGAGTTTGAATAGATCTTTAAGTTTCTATGCTGGTATTAAAGCTGCAAAAGCTTTGGCACTTGTTCGAAACACCTTTCTTGACGGCATTTTTCTCTTTTCTGATGTTTTGTTTTACATTTGTGGGTGGAATTTTTAATTAGTTTGAAGTAGTCATAACAGCAACTACTAACTCTGGCAAAGTATTCTATAAAGAGGTTCATAAGGTCATTCAGTACAAGCATTTTTGGCCCTAATATCTCCAGCAGTGCCAAAAATGTTGTTAATTCAAAACCTTTCACACATTCGAAGGTATTCCTAAAAATTTCGCTTTTGCTGATAAGTGTGTAAATTCAATAAAATGTGCACGTTGAAATGACATTCAGAACTATTTGGACAAGCACAAGTACGGGTCTGCGACGCACGACGACCTTTTTGACAGTTGGATCGAGGTGAGTTCTAAACAAACAGTTGTTGCTTCACATGAATTTGTTGCATTGCTATCAAATGGAAATCGCTTGACAAATAAATTATAATTCTACAAGGTGGGTGGATTGTTGAAGTTTAATTCAAGTCCACATGTCCTCAAGACAGTTTGTTAGACACTGTCTTTTGTGTAAGCTTGCGCTATGGAATGAATGGGGAAGAAACAAGTCCCAGCAATATTCATTGCGTTCTTCTCTGTAACATAGGCTTATTTATCGTAGGAACGAGATACATATATTCTGAAAGTGAAAGATTACCATTGCTACAGCGCACAATATTGGGTTGTAAGGAGGGCGAAGTCTTTCCTGATATACCCAAAGTTTGAGTAACGACCCTTCAACAAAGACTCAATAACATTTCTCTAAAATTCTGAAACAAACTAATAAAAAGGCGCAGACAGAGTTCACAAAACACTTTCCACTTATTTGAAAATCCCACGGATACTGAGTATAAATTGAAAATTTCATATCATTGAAAAGTGCCGATTGAGCTTTTTTTCTGTGGATGCGGAATTCTTCGTGCTATTTTTAACTTGAAAGACATTTTCCCCCCAATGTTTTTCGCGTAACTTATCAAAAAGTTTCATTTTCAATTTTTTCCAGCAAGCAGACGCCGATGGTCTCAAATTCCCTGTAGACCTCAGAGAGGTTTTTGAAAGCTGGACGTTGCAAATGGGATATCCGTATGTTTATGTGGACAGAGTGGACCAAACCACTTTTCTTATTGCACAAAAATACTTTCTGATCGACCCCGATGATAAGCCAAATTATGAAGATTCTGAAGGAAGTAAAAAATACAAGTAAGTGTTTCATTGTGCTGAAGAAAGCATGGCAATAAATACGGTGAATAGCTTTACACACAAGCATTGTTTCCAGGTACAAGTGGTATATACCGTTTACATACAAAACAGAGAGCAATGTCAGCAGCGATGAAGTAGAGCTTAAATGGATGACAGCTTCGTCGACAAGTTGTGAGTTATACTTTTTCTTCTACGAGACCAATTGTTTCGAAAATTTTGAATGTGCTTGTGCAAAAGGTGCTAAAGTAGTTTAATGACTATATCCAAACCACGGAAGTTTGAAGGCAGATGATTGGTTGAAATACTATTTGTTCAATGTGTCCTTAGTGTCCTTTACTGCCGCCAATGCGATGAATATTCCCACCACTGGTTGCTCTGATTATTGAGATGCTTTTTCATGGTTTGCTTTTGTAGAGTGTAGAGCATCGCATTCGCATAAACTTTTGTGCCTACTTTGTGGAAAAATAAAACTAGAATTGCCGGTTTTCATGTTCGCAAGATTCTGTGCACAGACTATTCAGAATGTGTTTAACAAGAAACAAGTATACATTTTACTCACGGTGGTCCACACATGACTAGAAATGAGAAAGAGTGTATTGCCGAGATTCCTAAACCTGACCTTTCAAACTCTAATCAGGGCTCTCCGAGCTTTCTTGCCCGAGGGCCACATAAACTATTACACAACGGTTTGAGGGGTGGACATCTTGCGTAATGTGACGGTTTCGGTATATGTTACATTCTACCAAATCAACACATTTTCAGTATTGTATTACATTTAATTATTGGCAAAATGTATTTGCTGCCGGGTGAATTGCATCGCGGGCTGGAGGAAACGGCTTTGCTGGCCGTAGTTTGGAATAGTGACATAACTGACGGTGGGTCAGGGGGGGCGGGTAGCCCCCCGTGGCAAACCAAATGTAAAAACCGGGCTTCCTTTAGCTGACATTTTGATATTTAGTATTGTTTAGTTTTCAGTAGGTTGTTGACATTTGTGTTTTTAGGGCTGTTTTTGGTTTCTTTAGCTAGTATATACATACACGACATCCGGATTCACTATCATTTCGTATCTTTTTCTGAGTGTTGGCTAGTGGCCCCTTCAGCTTTTCCCTCCCAGCTCAAACCTTTAGTTACGCCACTGGTTTGGAGACCCTTGCTCTAGTTGGTTGATTCATTTTTTCAAGGGCTCATTTGGTTCAGTCATGGCTTGTTTAATTTGTATACGCAAACTGTTGTTCACTTCTGGTTATGCGAGTCACAGAGTCCATGTGTAAAAATTGAAAGCCCTAGATTTGCTGCCAGTGGCGTGGACAGCCCAAAAATTTTGGGTGGGGCTAAATATTTTGAGTTTAAGCTAACAACAATGTTTGGTTTGGGACAACTTCTTTCGAAGCAAAAAAAGACAAAATATGCTAGAAATCTGGGTAGAAATGACCCCTTTGGAACCCTGGCTACGATTATGTTTGCTGCAAGCTTTCGAGAAATCAGCCGAATGGGATTTTCTTTCATAACTTTGCAATGAATCAGACTTGCACATATCTGTTTTCATGTAATTAGGCTCCAAAAGGTGACGAAGTTAACTCAATCAGCAATTTTTTTAACAGGAAATCGATTTAACATAACTCTTCACATCCTCAGTCCTGAAATCTGCAAACAATGCTTATGGGTGGAATGTTGAAAGGCTAGAGCAGGGGTTATCAACCTGGTGTACATTTGCATATCTGAAGAAGTGCATTTCAAGTTAGCAATAGAAGGGAATAGTATATTTATAAATTATTTATATCGAAACATTAATGAATATTACTTCCAAAAATCATTATGTGCTTGTTGATGAATATGTCAACTAAGAAGAGACACAAAAGGGAGTCTACCTTAATAGTTCTAAAAATCTAAAGGTTTTATTAAAAATTCATTGAATTTGTGTTATCTTAATCAGCCTTTTTACATTAGAATTTGTAGGGGTCCATGCTCGTCTATCGACATGCTGAGTGAGCACATTGTCGATGAAATGTTGAGAACCCCTGGGCTAGAGCACGATCAAAGAAAGAAAGCAAAGTCAAGAGAAATATGAATATATTAAACACAAACTTCGACAAGTAAAACTGGAAATACGACATTCTCAAACAAAGTATTGTCGAAATCCATTGACTGACTTGAATTTTTTCATATGCAAGCACTTTGTTTTATTTTACTTCGCCTCAACCCATTAGGTCAAAGGATGCTTCCGATAGTGATTTGACTATCGAGGATGTTATGCTTTCGCCGGGTATGCGCTTCTCCTTGCGCTCTCAATGTAAGCGCTGCTCTGCAGGGCGCTTACATAATTCCCTTCCCTACAGAAGTCGTTCGAGTCATTCGTGCTCAACGAGACGAAGCCTACGTAAGGAGGATCGTATGCTACCTGAACGCCATGGCTTCGAACCCATGTGCCCCGCATCTCCACCATTTTTGTTTTACTTCGCCTCAACCCATTAGGCCAAAGGAAGCTTACAATAGTGATTTCACTATCGAGGATGTTATGCTTTGGCCGGGTATGCGCTTCTCCTTGCGCTCTTAATCTAAGCGCTGTTCTGCAGGGCGCTTACAATGGTATCGCGGCAATACCCCTTGATGGCCTTTGTCAATGCTGATGGAGGTTGAAATATTGACACGTCTTTTTGGAGTAGTAGCTGGCAATTTACTTTTGACTTTCTGCAACCAAACTTAGCACTAAAACAGCTTGTAGCAGACTGTCCAGGCTTAGGTCTAAATGTGTTGTAAGTCTCATAATGACGTCATAGCTACAGCCATTGTTCACGACAAACAATCCACAACGTTGCTCTTTCGTTGTTAGATTGAATAGACTGGTTTCTACAGCATAAGCACGTATGTGCAAATATAAGCGCCCTGCAGAGCAGCGCTTACATTGAGACCGCAAGGAGAAGCGCATACCCAGCCAAAGCATAACATCGTCGATAGTGAAATCACTATCGGAAGCTTCCTTTGACCTAATGGGTTGAGGCGAAGAAAAATAAAAATGGTGGAGATGCGGGGCACGTAATGGTGGAGGATGTGGGTTCGAAGCCATGACGTGCAGGCGGCATACGATCTTCCATACGTAGGCTTCGTCTCGTTGAACACGAATGGCTCGAACGACTTCCGTAGGGAAGGGAGTTATGTAAGTGCCCTGCAGAGCAGCGCTTGCATTGAGGGCACAAAGAGAAGCGCATACCCGGCCAAAGCATAACATTCTCGATAGTGAAATTGCTATCGGAAGCTTCCTTTGGCCTAATGGGTTGAGGCGAAGAAAAATAAAACCATGTGTAAGCCAAAGCGGAGTATCTTGTTTTATTGGGCAGTTAAAGGCAACATGGCCACTGGACCCCCCAATCGAAAAGGAAAATGCGATAGAAGAAAGGAAAAAAACTCCGAAAGACGATCCCTATCTTATGTGAAACAGCAAAGTCGTCCTAAGGGTAACTGGTAGTGGCCTGCCAATTGATTCGGAACATTCACGAGAAAAAACTAGTATCTCTCTTGTGTGAAGGCAGGCTTTAGCAGAAAAGCCAGAAGACCTCAACGAAAGCAATTTTTGACTGAAGAAATGCGAAAGGAAAAGCTTTGCATATGCAAAAAACACAAATAATGAAATTCGGAAGATTGGGAGAAAACTTTATTTTCCAACAAAAGCCATTTTGGTGTGCAAGGTCAACAATGTCGTCATGTCAAGAGAGGTTATGGGGAAAAGATCACCAGGAGCCACACGATTCAAACTGCTAACACCCACGTAAAAAAATTATCGGAGCTGTTTACAGCTTCCAAGTTGCTGAATCACTCTACCCTGTTATAGGGATGGTGGATGTGATAAATATAGAGAAGTAGTGGGGAAAAAGTAGTGAGAGGAATGGACCGGATTTTTCCAGCTAGATGAGGTATTTTTCAACAAGATTTCCTTGCCATTCAACAAAAAAGTGACGAAAATTTTGGAGAAGAAAGGTATAAAGATTTTTGATTAGCTAGAGAATTCACCCGACTTGATCCCTGTCGGAACTTCCGGGAGTATTGTCAAAACAAAGCTAGTAAGAAAAAATTGCGCCATCCTAATTACCAAGCTCATTGAGGATATTATTGACATATGGTTCCGTGATGAAAAAATCGCCCAGGAGTACCAAAACGTCTGGAATCGATGCCAAAACGTGTCGAACAGAAAGATCAAGTTATAACACACATTAAAAATGCGTCAATTCCATTGAATACGCAGTAAAGCAAAATTTTTTTCAACTCAGTCAATTGATTGCACAATGTTTTAACTTCTTTTACTGGAACTGTAAAACTGCTTGACGCCAATTACCTAGAAACGCAACAAACGCATACTGACAGAATCATACCGCTAAGTCTAAAAAAAATTGCAAGCCACTGTGGGAAAATACTGAAGTCAGTGCGTGACAAATTAATTAATTGAAAATGGGTGTGTTTTAAGGTGGCTAAGAGGTGGATATGCACACACACACTTAGTTGGTGAAATAAACTCTCGATAAGACATCAGAGGGTGATATAATTAGCCGATCAAAGTTGACTTCTGTAAACGTCATTCACGAGAGTCGAACAATGGACAATTTCGCAAATTGCTTTGTTTTACTTGTTGCTGCGGCGAAACACAAAATACAGTCTTTCCGTATAAATTCAACCAACGTCACAGTGCATACAGATTTGAATGAAAATGCAATTAAAGACTTCAAGGTGCAAGGGCACAAGGCCCATGCGAATTTGAAGCTGTACAACACTGCAACATGTTGACTTTTGATTCAATGAAAGCCTTGCAAATAAAAAACATTATCGTCTCAAACGACCTAAAATGTCTAAAATGCAACTTATGTATTTGATTGAGGAGGAATATGCAAATCAATTAGTTCAGTTAGCACCACTTAAGCTGCTCGAAGCAATCTGGAAAATTTTCGCTTTGATTTCTTCAGAATATCTTTGCTTCGTCTAACTGTTCAAAAATCATTACTTCTCTTTATAAAAACGAAGTTGTTGCATTGCAGGATATATTCCCAAGAAAATTAATCAGGTGTGCACTGTATCCACAAACTCATTCTTTCTACTTTTCGGATGCTTTTTCTTCACCAACATTCCGATCGTTTGCCAGTATCAAACATTTTGTTTGTACGCAACAATCTGTTTCACAAACATCAGCTCTAAGTTTATCTTATGCACTGCTTTTCAGATGACTTAAAAGTCGGCGATGATAACTACATCCTGGGTAACATTGACTCAAAAGGATTCTACAGAGTTGTTTACGAACAGGGAATTTTCAACGCAATTGTGAAGAAACTGAGCGAACCTTCGTTTGAAGTATAATTTTTGTTCAACGAAAATTTCAAACACCTCGATTGAAAGAAAAAGATATAATATTTGTATTTGCAAAAAACTTCCAATCGTTTGCGAAAAAACGAACTGACCAAAAATGTGCAATAGGTTTGCTATTGGCTACAACCTTCGACTTGGAATAATGGTGCAATATTCATTGAGTGAAAATGTATTTTAAACTGAACGAATGCTGATAAAACAAAGCTTTACGAGATAGTTTTAAGAATGCATCTCACAAATACAACAAATGTACATTTCCAGGAAGCAACTTCCTATGAGGAAATAACGTCATTTGTGAAATTTGAACACTTTTGATTACATTTCGTGGTAATTGATATTTTATTCCTCAGGATATTTCACCTCAAAATCGAGCACAACTGATCGATGACGCCTTCAACATTGCTAGGTAACAAAACACCACTTTAAGACGACAAGATTGAAGCAAAAGACCCAGAAATCTGTGCATTCTATTTCATTATGCTATTGAACTGTGAGGCAAACGAGTTGAAACAATGTCACAGCAATATTAAAAGAAGGCAGTATGGAGATAATATAGAGTTATGTTTGATTTTTTTGTACGACATGGCATAAGTAACGAGAATATATTATGTATGATCATACATGCACCAGGGCAATCTCGTGCTCATGAAAAATTACAAGTTAATAAATCTTTCCTAGCTCACCAAAAATTGTGTTTTCAATTAACATTCTGAATGGCTTACAAAACATTATGTTCATAAAATCTTTCTTCTGCATTACAGTCATGGATTGTATTCAGTGAAAAGAGTATTCAATATAACATCCTACATGTACCAAGAACTTTCATACATTGCTTGGAATTCTTTCTTGGACGAATTGGAGAGTTACGACAAAAAGTTGAGCAGCTCTTCAATCTACGTCGATTTCAGAGTACGAACAAACTTGCTTTTGGAAATTTTCCCAATTTGATGAAACGCATAATTGTCGGCAGTTTGAAAATGTTAAAATATTTTAGATTTTTTTCATTCATTGGTTTCTCCAAAAGTGCCAAATGTACTTAAAACATAAAGTGGCCTGAGCCCATTTTTTAATTTTTTCTTTAGTGTCGCCAATTAAATCGTTTAGATGTTAGACAATACTGTTAGGCCTATTATCGTAGTTTATAAATCTGGCCGATGTTTGAAATTCGGGTAGGAAAGCCAGTCCAACGTCTAACGCCTTGGATGCATACAGTAATTTCTCCTGTGCCATATTTAGGCATTGTCGTGAAACGTCGCGTCATATCGTTTAAACTTGTTTTTTTGTGGTAAGAAATGCGTTAAATCACTGGGCAGTCGAAATCCAAAACACAATTAAGAAATCATTTTTAAGCAACTCTTCTAGTCAAAATCAGTCTGAAGATGCGCTTGGCTTTCAGAAACACTTACTTAGCTTGGTGGAACCGTCAATTTACACTGAATACGGTTGGGACGATTCAAACACCTCGGATGCTTTGTTGTTTCAAAGGTAATTTTGTTATGTTTTCGGAAAAAGGTAGTTTGGTTTGTTTATTGCAAAAGAGGTGTTTTGGTTTGTTTTTGTACAAAAGAAATTTGGCTTGTTTATTTTCAAACAGATAATTTTCGTTTGTTTTTGTGAAAAGGGAGTTTTTTTTTTTTCAAACAGATAATTTTGGTTTGTTTTTTAAAATGGAAGTTGGTTTGTTTTTTTTCAAACATGCAATTTTAGATTGCTTTCATAAAAAAGGTAGTTTAGTTTGTTTTTGTAAAATACATTGAGAATATATTCCTTTGTTCATTATTTCCTGCCTGCGCTTCAAGCAACGTTCGTACTGGTCTCTTATTTTTCTCCCAGCACCTCAGTCGATTAGCTGAATTATTATGTTAATCATCAAACCAAACAAATTCTAGTAAGAGGTTTATCGAATGAAGAAACAACAGAGCATAGAGATATCCAGATCTGCCTTTGGATATCTTCCCTGGTAAATACGCTTTGCTTCTTCAGGTACACGCGGGAAATTGCGATTGGTGCAGCTTGTTACTATGGCAGCCAATCGTGTCTTGGCAACGCTACAGAGCTTCTTAAATTATGGATGAAAGATCCGAAAGCGAACAGGTGCATAGAGATTGAGGACTTTTAATTAAAGTAACAATGGAGCTTTGCTTGCGACAACCGAATAAATTTCCTTCTAATGCGTCCACTTCTACCGTAGAGATGAATGGGGATGACGTCACGACACAGAATAACTTCCACGTGAAGATCGCAACCGAATAAAACTGAATCAACTGGTGGTCGCATGAGGCCGGCTTTAGATCTCGACGGCAAGATGCCAACACATAACTCTGCTCTTTGCTTGTTCCTTCGGGAAAGACATATTGTTTTGATGGTGTTTGACGAAGAAGAAAACAATGCCGTGTTGTTTATTTTATCGAAAACATCACCACTACGATATTCGCGAAACATTCATTGCAATTCACGTAGCAACAGTAAACATTCCGATGTAAAATTCGAATCAAGAAAACTTTGATCAACGTGGGTCAAAAAAACGTTTAAATTTGTTTGATTCGAGTTTTTCATCAGAATATTTATTGTTATTACGTGTAGTCCCCCTAACACGTGTAGCCCCCTACGTGTAGTCCCCCTAACAATATCTGCTAGAAGAATATCTGCTCTTTTGCTAAGACCAGGGTTTTTCAAGATGTTTTAGGGAGCCGATTCGAATCCCTAGAATTGAAACTCGGGTCCCTAGAATCGGAGAAAATCGGGTCCTTAGAAGCAAAGAAATTGGGTCCTTTCTCGTCCATACCGGGTGCCTAACATTTTCCTTAGAAAAAACCTGCTAAGACAGAAAAAGTTAATCATTTCATTTAAAAAATAACGCAAACTTCTTTGACAGATCCAGGAGCAAAGCACGTAAAATGTGCTTTTTTAACGTTTGTGGTCAGCTACGAGTTCTTTCATTTTGTTCTAATTTGTAAAGAAATTGCGAATACACTTTGATTGTCGCATAGATTATAGCATCTGGTGTTGAGGGCGTACAATAGAGACCTACATGTCTGTAATCAACAATTGCGTAATTAAGAAAAATGTTTTGTTTGTTGTTTTGTGTTATAGTTTTGATTTTGAGAAGAAAAAATCTTTTAGCACGTTGCAACTGGGCTGATGTCAGCATCATGACACAGCTGACTTGCATCATGACACAGCTGACTTGCATCATGACACAGCTGACTTGGTCGAAATCATTTTCCAGCGCTTGTGCAACAAAGTTTGCTGGAAGTTGAATTTAATTACAAAACATTCTTTGAATAAAATCCTAATTGCCTCTATTTATTACAAGGCTAGAATTTGGAGCAAAACTGGTGACTTTACTTTGAAACATCAATCGCAATTTTTCTTGCCTCGAGTACCTCACAAATCTCTTTAGTATTTGTTCACTCGAAAGCGGATGCGTTCTGTACAAAAGCAATTGCGAAGTCGTGGAAAACTTTTAGAGCTGTATATACTGTATGTATTGATCGTATCTCGTGTTACTTTCCAGCATAGCGCTCACTTATCGATCCGCCGTCTACTGTTACGGCATAAGAGAGTCTGGATGGGATGAGTGGAATTTCATGGTTGGCCAGTTCGGGGTCACTGAGGACGGAGACGATCAACAAGATTTGTTGTGAGACAGATTTTTCTTGTGCTTAAAACTATATATTTATAGCAAACATAACCTCGGCCTGGTTCATAGAAAACTATTGCGTTTTGGTGCCTGAAGCTTACAGACGAGACTTTGCACCAACGCCTATCTGTCAGCTTTTGATTTTTGAAGACAACTTGGGTCTCTGACGAGAACGTGATTTTTGCCGTTTTGTTAGATATTTGATATTATATATTGTGCATCAAGCGCTAACGTCTAAAGACGATTTGAATCACACCTTAGCGTCTGTAAAATACTTCCCCGCTGAAACTCAATTTACTCCCAAACATTTCATTCCCGATTATAATTGATGCCATCGTCAGAATAAAATATCAAGAACAAAAAGGCGGCAAGGATATTTTTGACTCAATTCTTCCAGCCTCGTCAATGGATATTATAACAAGAAATTTTCTAGCAACAGTTTCTAATGCTGGATTTTCCGCTTGGCATTTCTCCATCTCCAGATTAATCAATCGATCAACTGTATTTTAGCGTAGCGATATAGACACATCGAAGTTTTGTGTGACAATCTGTTGACCTGCGTGGTCACAAATCAGCTAAACGTTAAAACCCTTAGAAAGACCAAACGAAGTACAATCAGAAATAGCATGAAAATACCACAAAAATAAGATTTACTGAAAATAGTAATACGCAATGTTACTTAATGGTCAGATAGCTTGGAGCTAATTACAATCAGAAACGGCAATTGTGAATATTGTATTTAAATATCGTGAAACAATGAAAATGTTTCGTGAAAGAGAAGCTGCTTACATATTTTCATGAATGTGCGGTAAGGTGTGATGTATAGGGGTTTAGGGAAAGCATTTTACGTCTTAGTGACCTGCAGACAGAATCGCGCTGTTGCTTCAGAGATTTGATCAAAAAAATGTTAAATGTCCCCTCATCAAATTATTGTGTGTGAGAGCTGGGCGACGTGATAAGTATTGATGCTATTGTGCGATTCCTCACGGCATTGCATATTTTATGCTTGAATTTCAAACACTGCATATTTTGTGCTTGAATTTCAAACGTTCAAATTTATGAACGTTTTTTGTCACGCGAAAGTTGGTGGAAAAACGTATTTTTTTGTGGGCGTTCGTTCATTGATGTGAATTTTACAAACTTTCCCCGTGGCTTGGGTTTTTCATTTAATTACTTCATCTAGCAAAGTTTCATTGGCAGTGACCCATGCAAGTATGGCACAGTGCAGTTCGCAAACAAACCGGAAATAGACTTTCTGAATGAGATCCACATTTCGAAAAGGCTATGCATTGCAGAGAGCAACGCTACTGCTAGAAAGGCTACGACCACACAAAGCGATATGTTGGTCCCATTTAAATGGCAAATCTATTGCAGCACCTACGTACCTAATGATATCCACTTATTCAAAAGAATCACACGTAAGTCCACGAAAAGAGATTTTAAATGGAGTTTGAGATGAACTTGTTAAAAACAGTATGATCTTTGTGGAAAATGATCCAGAAGTAATTATACTTTATTTTTGCGCCATAAATTGGCGAAGTTGCCGAAAACCACACGTTCAACAGCTTTTCCACCTTTCAATCGTATTTTTCGCACGTTTCACAACAAACTTAATATTGACATTTTGCTTCTTTCAGATATGGGTTGTCATGCAGCAAAGACCCTGCGATTTTGGAGCTTTACTTGGAATGGTCGTTAGATGAGAACAATTTACCTCGCAATCAACTGTACAGTGTGTTCGCTTACGTTGCTGGCCACGATTATGGCAAATACGTTGCACTTGCTTTCGCTTACAACAACTGGGATAGAATCATGGCTATGTAAGTAGCATCAGCAAAATTTTGTGCGTTTTCCCTATGTGTGGTTCGAGGCAATTTTCTGCCTACTTAGTGGTGTCGTAGTTTTTCGACTAATATAAGATATTTGTATTAGAACTTCAGCAAGCACTTTCACAGCGATAGATCCTTGGGAAAGTTGCTTTTTTAGTAGTTAGTCGTGTTTTGTTGGTCCAGTTACATTTTTCAAAAACTTTTTTGTTTGTAAGAACATATATGTTGCCCTTGTTTGAATTGAAAGATTTTATAGAAAAAAACTATTGATTTCTGCGGTCTCCTTTTGAAAATATGTAAAGATTTAAGTGGTTTTCGTGCTGATCCGCAGTTGCAGTTTACTTTTAATGAAAGGGAATAATAACTTGCAATGTATATTTTTTCACACTTGAACACATGCATTGAACTGTAGAAAATGTTTGTGGTTGTGGAAAGTGAACTGCACGTCAAATACAGCACTCTTCCAAATATTTTGATGATGATTTGCCGACTTTGTAACATCTTTTGTACTTTTTGTTTTTATTTTGGACGAAGTGACATGCTGTAAAATGAATAAAGCATATATCATTTGAAAGCAACATCTGTTGTTGCTCTGCAGAACCAACTATGGATCAAATGCTTTGGACAATCTTTTGTACTATTCCGTTGCACGACTGTCAACAGAATTTGACGTTCAACTGGTAAGATCTGCAAGTTCCGATGAATAGTTTTCAAGCTACCTCCAAAAAAACAGTGGGAAGGTTGTTTACAACAAGCTCACCGAAGATCAAAACTTCAACCAAAGAATTTCCTTAACTTCAATAAAATGCTACTTCCGCAATGCGCTCGCCATTTGTGCAGATACGTTCTTAATGATTCGTTTGAAGATACCAAAATTTATCAGCGATCTTTAAGTTTGTTACAGCTGAGAATTTTCGTGCACTTTCGTGCCAGTCGAATATCGAGTAGTATTGAAAAAGAACATCACGCAATACGATGTGAGGTAAAAATAAGCAGCAGCATTCTCAGCAGTAGCATTCACTTTCACTTAATTTGCTTAATACTCTTTCCATTACTCTTTCGATTATCATTCGATTACTGTGACCTGAGTGTGAATCTTGCGTACATCTGAAATTTCAGAAAAGCTTATATAAAAGTTAAAAAATGTCCAGCGAAACTGTTTTGTCAAGAATCAGTTTTTAGACTTGATTTTGTGGGAGTACATTTGTCAACCTTAACCTAAAAATGTACTAGGGATTGACAGCTTGGATCAAGATTTTCTTTTCGCGTGTTTTTCGTCGTCAATTCTTAAACGTCTGACTTTTGAGAAAACACACGATGAAGAAACAGTTTTACCTTTTAAAAAGTGAAAAATAACAAACGCTGTTTTTTACTGCGTTTCCATATACTCTTCAGTTTTTTTCATATACGGCGATGATATCTTAATATAAGTGAGTTCATGTGAACGTTACTTACAGGAACAGTTTGCGCAGTTGGTGAGAAAATTTCAAAGTTATTTATTTTTACAGTTGGAATCCTTTAAATCACTGGTGTCTGATAGCCCGGCGTGGACGGCTAACATCAACAGTTACATTGGTGCAATAGAATCCAACATGGAATGGAGAAGTGATAAAGAACAAGATATAGCTGAATGGTTGGGAAGCAAAGTCACCTTGAACATACCCACACCGAGGCAACGTCGATACAAAGCCATTGAACCGGATGACATTCACAATGGTTTTAAAAGAAAGTTTGGCAAGCGTTTTCCAAACACATTGTCTTTGAAAAAACGGCAATTCCGTGAAATAATGGGCGCTACAAAGTACTCTCCAAAGAGATAGCTTTCTTTTTTGGGAAAATCAATATTTTGTATGTGCTGTACAACTACTGTTGACTTACTGCTTTCCAAATTTGTGGTTACTAGAAGAACTAATTGAGTTTTTGCTACAAAGAGGAACACAGCTGGTTATAGTTGATTCCAAAACATAAGGAAAACTTATTTTTGTCAAGACATTTAAAAGTGTTGTTCATCGCTTTTATAATTTTGACAATAAAAACAACAATTGACTACAGATGTGTGGAACAGAGTAAAACTCGGATGTCGTTGGAAGTCTTATAGCAGCGATGCAGCATCCAAGGTTTTAATGACAAAATCTTGGAAGTTTCGAAAAGGAAGTTTTCGCGTCGTCAACAAATGTTCGCTGGAGCAGACCTTTGTTATTGCTACTTCTTAAGCTACTGATCTGAATATGATGGATATCTTGTATTGCATAAACTGAAAAACATGGCAGTTTTTTTGGTTTAACGATTGTATTTCCAATATTCAGGAACTCAACGTTTTTGAAATTGTCCAACAACGCTTTTCAAAGCAAAATGCAGCGGTTCTAGTGATGGGAGTGCACTGATAACCACCGTGATGTAGGCATTTAAGATTGCATGGAGTGGAAAGTAATTACCAAATAAAGAGCCCCAAATTCGAGTAGTTTGTTAGCGCTACATCTTAAACTTAACGATAACAAGCCGAGATCGGTGAATAACGATTTCAAAAAGCAACAACATTCGCACTTTTAATGAAAAGAAATGTGCAAAGCCGCGATGATAATAAAAATGACTATCACTACGCAATATCAGTCGTGAGGAATATGTGACCAGGAGTTACTATCAAGATTTTGCAAGTGAGCGGGTAGTCAAGCTGGGGTTTCAATACATGCAGAGCCGTGTGAAACGTTCAAAGAGGAATGCTACGGAAAAGAACTGATGAAGTTAACAGGTTGTCAATGAGTTTTGCTTCGATACTAACGTCCACATGGTCATCGAGTGATGTCCAAGTGAAGGGGGTTGCCTGAATATTTGCTTATCGGATTAAAACATGGCATGCCCTGGCGCGCCTTGGCCTTCGACATTCAGTGACAGGTTAGAACATGAACTGGCCAGCATAGGCAAAACCTCTAAGTAACAAGTTATCTCTAAAGCATGAAATCAAAAGGATGAAGATATGATCACAACGTGAAAATACAAAAATATTGCCGTAACGCAAAAATAAAACGATAATCAAAAACAGGAAAAAAACATTGAAAAACACGAAAAATATCAGACACACGAAGAAACTTCAAAAATATCAAAATTTTGAAAAAATTGCCATAAAACAAAAAATATGAAAAATCGCAAAGATATGAAAAAGATAGGTCGGGAAAGGGAGGATGGGGAAAACCCCACGACAACGCATACCCCAGGGGAAACCCCAGCTCCACTGGCTGATCTTGCTCATCTGGCTGATCTTCAATCATCCATATAAGGCACGTCCTGACCCCCTCCCATTACTACTACTAAAACTAAAAGAATATTTGTTTGAGTTGCTGTAGTAGCTTTTATAATCATCACTCTTGTCTTTGATTTTCTCGTGTTATGTTCAGCAAGCAGTTACTAGCA
>JGI24022J15233_10000352_pt1 | contig 27197 bp, 20 predicted proteins | sample Ectturendosymbi2_FD_15233 | JGI IMG/M metagenome (IMG submission 15233)
ATAAATTTGTTTCAATTCAATCTTGATAAACCATGAAAATGCTTATGACACTTTCATATAAAAGCACCTCTGCACCCCGTGTCCCACCTATGAAAGGGCAGGGGGCAATGCCCCCGTCGTGCACCCGCTCCCCGGCGTCCCTGGTTGTTGTTGGCCGACGACACACACGAAAGGTCCGCCACCCGATGCCTGTCACCTGCGGCGATACAGCAACAGCAGAACGCAAAAAGCGCAGGTTTGTAACACTGAACACCTTGCGACGATCACGAGTTAATAAACGACTTTGAAAAAGACTTGACACTTGTTNCGAATAGCACAAAGGTAAGTTAAAACAGATAAAATTTTGGAGCAGAAATGATCGCTCACAGTGACAAAGCGATTTATAGAACAAATAAGGCGTTGCAGCACAAACGGCGGGTGCACGTTTATTCAAAAATAAACTATTTTTCCTATTAAAGTATGATCACATATTGAACTAGTAAAGCAAGTAAACTGTTGAGATGCGATGATGTATTTCAACAGGAAGAGCGTTGTCAAATGTCTAAGTGATTCAAACCAAACTCCAACAAAGTCTTCTTGCTTTTTTCTTGCAGGGCAATGCTTTCATCTTCCCACTTGATTTTGGTAGTGTTAATTTTGTCTATCAACGAGTCCAAGGCCTCATTTAGAACTCTTTCGTAAGCCCCCTGAAAAGGATAACATAATCAGCAACACGAATCAATCCAACGACATTTAGTTAATTTACATGTTAAACAATTGAGAAACTACAACACAAAAAGTATACCAAAGTGCACTTGTGCTGATGGTTTCGTAAACAAACGTTTTCATCGCATTCAAAATTAAACGATTTTGTTGACTTCAACCAGATTCTGCCATTTGTTGAACTTTACTGACAATAATGACAGCAGCTTTTTCCGTATCGTTCGAAATGATTTCATTCAAATTTGTGGCTTTGCGTTGTTTCTTCTAGAATGAGGTTGCGCGATTCCACGTTTCACTTTGCTCCAAGAAATCAAGACTTCTGAGGATCGACTATCGCGAGGTGCGAAAGTGACAAACAATAAGCTTAAGCCGATTAATGCCGCTTTTATTTCTAGGTCCTCAGCTACCTCACAGTGTGGCATGCATACTGAAGTGTGGCATGCGTACTCAACGTAAGTTGAGTGTGGCATGCATTGCATATAAGTTTTTGGCCTCAGTCGCTAAAATTCACACTTTTTCCAATTCAAGTGAAACTGCAAAAATATGAGTTTTCTGAAAGCAAACTGAATACTTTGGTTAGTGGCCACGATTGATACTCTTCATTTGTTTTTCTATATTTTTTGTATAAAAGCTTTTCTTGCATTTGATACCAGACATTCTGTGACCAACCGATGCATACAACCGGGTCAATTGACATTTAAGCAGAATGTACAAGAGGGTGTAACACAATTTGTACTGAGTTTGTAAAAAGCTGTCTATTACTTGAATTTTGTTCAAGAAATGCTGCTTGGGCTTTTTGAATAGTTGAAATCTCAGACCTCAACCAAACCAACCAATCTTGCTTTAGCGCAAGTACTACAAAAAAGTTAAAATCTATGCTCACCTCCATTCCATCAATCCTCATTTCAAGATTTGCAATAAGTTCGTTTTTCTCTTTTTCCATTCTTTCTTTTTCTGCCTTTGTTCTCGCCAAATCACGTTGTGCGTGTGTGAGCTGCTGCCTTAGGTGGCTTACCTGAAATCAAAAGTCAAGCAACATTCAAGTTAAACAGGCGATTGAAAAGAAACGTTGAACAGTTGCAGACTCATTTCAAATTGCCGCGCATTCACATATTAGATGTGCAAAGGTGCACTGTTTATCCCAAAAGATAGAAAACTGAACAATCTTCAGAAAAAAAACATATACTAAGGGTGACCTCCTTTACCTCTGCTTCAAGCTGATGTACTTTGATTCCCATTTCAGTCTGCATAGTCTTGTATTGCCTGGTAAGATCAGCACTAACATCCTTATGATCTAGTTGTTGTTCTACAATGTGTTTTTCAGCTTTACGAAGCTTTTTTGTAGCATCAGCAGCAGTTGCTTGGGATCTTCTGGCAATTTCATTTCGGTGAGCTTGAGGAAAATAGTAAGTGAAGATTATATTCATGCAGGAAAGAACATAGTTGAAGGAATAAATTAAAAGTTTTATTTTCAGTCCATTCACAACATATTTGTAAATGGCTTGCCTTTTAATGTTACTATGTGTGTATAAATTTGGTGATTTGCTTATCGCAGATGAAGAAAAACAACCTAATTATTATCAAAAATAATCTCTTTATGAATGCCAACAACCTTCACCCAAATTTCAGCATCACTTTTTGAGATTTTTGTTGGTGTATGACAAACAAATCATCAATTCATACACACATAAAAATGCTAAAAGGAAACCCATCAACAAAAATGTCTTAAAATCCTCTAAACTTCCAGGCTCTAGGCAGTCATTGACTGATAAAAAATTAGGGGAAGGCACATCAAAGATTGCAAAAAACTCCACACTGACAAAGTTCATAAGCTGATTATTATGTGGCGACCACAAATTCAATTCACATTACAACAAGATGAAAGGACAGTCAGTATACCTAAATGATCTTTCAAAATTTCTATTTCTCTAATAGTTTTCTTAAATTTGTCTTCTTCTTTGGCTTCGTCCTTCTTTCCTTTTTTGCCCTTCTTTTTTCCTTTTCCTTTCTTTTTTTTAGGAGGCATTGCAAAGGTTATCTGCTAGCAAAACTTTTATAAACTGGTAAAATATGTCTGAAATACAATGAGCAAATCATAGCTGACATGTGGTGCATGCAAAAAGATATTTCATAGCATGAATGATGCCAAGATGCACTTGACCATGGTAAGCAACATGTCATGATCTATTCAATTGCTTTGGCTGAAACAAGCATCACAAAGCAAAACTAAAGAGGATAACAAAGAAATATCAAGCTACCAGGCGTTGATATACAAATGTTGGATGAACCAAGGGTTCAGTGATTCACGTAAAAAACAGTATATATCAGAAATTTTGATTTCATATAAACATAGTAATGTGCAATTAAATATTTGACCAGCATCTCAATTATCTGTTTTGAAAAAAAAGGCCTGACTACTGCACTCAAATAATTTGAACTAAAGCAGAACTAGTGGAGCAGACTAAGTTCTTATCTTTGAATTAAGTAATTAACACAACTTCTTTACAAATGGTTACAAATGCATACAAAAACTCTTTAAAAAGAAGAGCTTACAATTACCAAAAAAACTTTGGAATGATGCTGATTGAGCATGTTGCAAGATCATGATAATCAAATTCAAGTTTCTAGAAGATTGAAATATGGTGAACACATTGCAAGACAAATACAAAATATTTACATCTTGTCACTGTATTCATGCAAACAACAGATAATTGCAATCATGGTTTCATGCACTTAGCCATTGCTAGGCACACAAAGCAATACATGAAAACATAAAGGTTACAGTTTCTACCAACAATTATTGAACCAACTTGTGTTGTTGCCAAATGAATAAGATTCACTTGGTACTGCTAGCATCTTGTTAACAGGGCCTACAACATGCACTTGATTGGTTTTCAGCTGCATGTGATCAACCCATAATGAAAATTAACAATATAAGATCAAGGTATTATGTCTCTCCAGAAACCCAAGGCAGTGTACGCTGCAAGTGAGCAACAATACACTGTAGCAGGTCAAGAAGTTCAAGTACCTTGGGATGGTATTCATGAGAGATAGAGGTGGAACAAGTAGACTGATACTTGAATTGGTAAAACAAAAACAGTTCTGCTTGAGCTTTATCACCCTGTGCTCACAAAATGCAAGCTTTAAAACATTGCAAAGCTGTCAGTTTTTAAATTGGTCTTTGTTCTGATCCTCACCTATGGTCATGAATCTTAAGTAATGACTAAAATAATACTATGCCAAGTGCAAGCAGCAGAGATGGGATTTTTGTGAAGAGTTACAGTGTGACACTTTGCAACAAAGTGTGTAGCTGCGAAATATGTAAAGCCTTGAATGCCGATCCATTTCTCCCAATTGATGCTATCCCAGCTACATTGGTTCAGCCATGTGTTCAGAATCCACATGAAAGATCAGCTAGGTGAGTCCTGCTGGCTACAGACACAGGAAAGCGGCCCAGAGGCTGACCAAGCAACATGTGGCAGACTACATCTCAGACCTTGCTTGGTCCTATCTTGATGTGGAGCCAGCAGAACTATCTGAGATTGGTGTTAAGCATGATATATTTTGAGTCCACCTAGGGCTGCTTGGAGATCTGCAGCCTAGATGACCCTTGGTCCTTCGCAGCCTCCAACTCCCTGATGCATTCTATACATCGATGTGCTTGAAAGTCATTGCAGTTCCTCATTATAATAATTATGATGGCAACATTCATGCGTTTGTCTTAAAAGCTTGTATTTCATCAAAGTACAGTAAATACATTAGTGCCATCAAGCGTATACTCTATACTACCGCAACTCTATACTACTATACTATCCTCGTCTTCTTTTGTGTATTTGTGTTTTTTCTCTTTACTGTGATGCATGTTAAAAGTCTAGCGTTTTGCGTGTGGGAGTAAAGACGTTACACAATACACACAATCCCCTTCCATCCTTCCCAAAGGAAAAGTGGGCACAAAAATGAAAAATTCATTGAGACTAAAAAACAGTAAACCATGACATTTACTCTGAAATGTTATGAGGTGGAACAAGTATACTACAGCAGCAGCAAGCACCATCATTTTGCTCTGCCCATAACTAAACAGCTCAAAAAAGTATGTTCAAGTTGTTATGATGATTTGCATGCAAGTAACCTATGTATTCTTATGACAGTTGATAGTATGCTAACCACATAGTATTTGGTTAGTTTGTAATGTTAATACCAATTAATTCAAAAGAAGTGTGATTTTTTAGCCTACTATTTAATGGCCACATAGGTTTGAATCTTATCTTAAACTGTAGCATTTCACCACCTAAATGGATTAATTAACTGAAAAAAGTGATGAGATAGATCAACATTTTCTTGACAACATAAACTTAAATTGATGACAATTGATACCATTGAAGAAATAATACATTATTGCAAGTATATGTTAAAAATTAATCCACTGCATAAAGCGCATGCCCAAACATACACTAATTACAACAACAAAAACTGCTGTAGGTTCAATAAAAATAATATTTTTAAACATTATCCCAATATTCTCTTTGCTATATGTACAATTCTCATTCCATGATCTGTATGACATTTAACTATAACTATAAAATTTATATTTCTATTCAAAGGCTTGCAACACTCACAGTAGCATGCAAAGTACTAAACATGCTTGGAAAAAATGATAGATGCTATTATTACAATTACAGACAATTTTTACAAAATCTATATTAAGCTTTAAATAAACTACAGTAGAATTTGCCTAATTCGTCACCTCAAGGGGAATAGAAAAAAGTGACGAATTAGGTGAACTGACGAATCATGCAAACAGGTGAAAACTCTATCATAGAAGCTCGTATACTTTATCACAGTAACTCGTATACATAGTGCTCTTATTTGCAGTAAAATACAACTTTATGACGCTATGGTTGAATACAATAATTGATTTCTCTGCTCTATATGGACCGTTCAATTTAATCAAGCACCTTTCAAATCTTTAATAAACTTTTCCGCGTTCTCTCAATGGGGAGTCATGTTGTGCTTCCAACCTCGTGAATAAATTCGATAAACAAATTGCGAGGTGCAACAATTCTCAGATAAAGATTCTTAATTTGTTTGAATTCCCATACATACTAGCTGCTTAGACATCAAAAGCAAAATTGCAAATGACGAATTAGATGAACAAAATGCTTCTTAGGGATAGAAAGAGATGACGAATTAAGCAAATTGACGAATTAGATGAACAGAAATGTACACGAAAGATAGGGATTCTGCCGGGACTGACGAAAAAGCGACGAATTAATTAAGCGAATTAGACGATGACAAATTAGACGAGTTCTACTGTATATCATACTGCTTGTTCTAAACACAAATTGCATGATTTTCATTAGCAATACTCATGCAGCCAAGGCTCAGACAGTTGCACGTAATATTAGTTTACCCATAATTCAAGTTCAGACCGTTGGGACTTCACTGAATGTCAAAAATGTCAGCTGTGCTTACGAGTTAACAGTTGCCATTACTAACCAATCATTTCATACATATGTTCTTGACGTGGTGTCACTTGTAGAAATAAGAAAAATTTTGAAAACTACCACAATACCTTACTTTCTAGTCAGAATGATTAGTTTTAGTAACAGCATTGGTAATTGGTTAGTAATTTTGTGCATATGATTCAACAGTACAACAATGAAGCTGTAACTGTTTCATCATGGAGATATAAAATGAATTACTAACAAAATAATATCAAAATGGCAAAGTAGGAGGATGTATGATCCGTATGTCAGAGAATGTTTTCTCATAGCTATTCCAGAACCCTCTAGCAAAAATATCCAACCTTGCATTGTCAGTGGTGTTAGCTATTTTTCTCAAACTTGTTCTCTGAGATTTAATGAAGTATGGGTTCTGTTTGAACATCTTGGCAGACCTCTCTCATTAGCTGTGTCTTGGAGCCTCTCAATGAATTACATTATGCCTCATTGATCTTGATGTGTATGTGTAGGCTAGGCTACACAAACTGTTTTTTTACTGCACAATTCTTTGGCTGAATGCATTAACTATCACACATGCCACCCTATCTCTCAGGCATATAGATACTGTGCCTTCTGATTATCTTTATTGGCGATTTGAGCATGCAGGTACATCTTCATCATGGTTTGCAGCATTCATAATTGCTTATGACATTTTATACATAGCCTATGATGTCCTATGCTTTCAATAGGCCTACTTTGTATTCATTGTGCTTTTATTTTAAGGCTGCTGCATGTTTTTTTCCTTTCATAAATTGCTTTGCCACAACATATTTCTCACCTATGTGATTACTTCACATCTGATCTTCCCTTGCTTGTTCATAATTTATTCACTCTTTAATGTGTTGCTTGCATTACTTCATGTGTTAGATTGTTGCATAACCTAGACCTACCAGCCAAATACAGTAGCCTAGTATGGTATTATACTACCCTAAAATTCAAAAGGATAAAGTCAAATAGGCTAAACCAAAAAACTAGAAGATTTAACAAAACAAGCTAAAGACGAAGCGCAAACAGGAATCGTATTGCCCAGCGGTATCCTACAGTACTTTTCAAGCAGCTTAGGCCTAACAGCATACGATACTGCATCCTGCATGTTGTTTCAAACATGGATAAATTTTATCCATGTTTGTTTTATCATAACACACTACACAGTTGCTTGATGGCATAGCCTAATAAACTCACTGTGGTGTATCGGTACTGTAGTAGCTACAAAACAAATCCTATTTCTCAAGGTTATTGCTATGACTCACATGATTGTGCTGAATATTGTTCTGTTGTAAACTATGTAAGACGAAATTCTAAACCACGGAAAATATTGAAGCAGTGGCAAGAGCGTTTCCCAGTACAGGCACCCTAACCAACCAAAAGCTTTGGTAACAACGCAGTGCTTTCGTACATGTTTTTCCACAAACGTGTAAATGTTGTAGGGAAACCAAACAATTTTTGCTGCAGCTATTCAAGATTCCCTTGTAAAAACACAAGTTGTTAAGAATCAGCTGAAATCAATGGATGTCATTACAAACAACAAAAATATATAATTGGGGATAAAACTTTATATTTTATTCTCATGTGACTTCATTCTTACTTGTGTATAAAATTTCCTTTTCAAAACATTTAAGAATAATGTCTTCAAGGTGGCTTGGGTAAAAGTTGGCACACGCATGAAAATAGAACCTTAAACCTCAGGCATCAGGCAAATTTACGAAATTTACTTCGTGCTTCCAGCTCAAACCTTACTTTTATTGACAATGTAGCAGAAAAAAGGCAGTGATTTGCAAAAGTCAAAAGACTGGTCAAATTGACATCGTGAAAACGGTATTTTTCGCTGCACTGCTTTTATTCAAAATAATTACACAACAAATAGTATTGGTATAAATAACTGTTTGCTTTAAAATATCATTGTTTTGCAATGCCATGAAAATAAGCCAATGCAAATCTAACTGATGCATTGCCGACTTACGGTGACATTGAAACCACAAGATTTGGTATTTAAATACTGTCATGTACCCAATACGGAAAAAGTAATTCACATACTTTAGAACTTCAGCATAACAAAACCACTGTCAATGACATATTTTTTTGTCCGAACACGATCTATGTTATTTCATTCTAGACATGGAGGACATTTGATACATTGTTTTTATTTCAGCTCCAACACTAGAGGCGCTGTCGTTGTATTGCAAATGATAAATTGACGATCAGCTTGAAAATGTCATTTGTGATCATAACTTAGGCTAAGCTCGACTTTGAAAACGATTTGAGGACATATCTACGCAAGGTGAGTTTCGGAAACTAATTTTTGCGCCTACGCTTGCATATTTGTGCGATAAGAAATGGGTCAAAGCGTAAATTCATAGTTACGCGTTGCAACTCCTTGACGACATAGTACTGCGCAGGCGCTTGGCACATGCTCAGTAGTCATATTTAGCGTAACCTCATGCAATCCTGTAAACCGCGGGAAAAATGATTTGCAGTGATAATGTTAATGTACAGTACAAGTACGCCATCTGTCTTTCGCTGTCTTGCATCTTTTTACTTTGAAATGATTTCTTAGTGTCACAAACAAATCCTAGCACCCTGGCTTAGCCTACGCAAGTACGTTTTCATGACCTGCTGTTTCGTAGGGCGTAGATCAGTCGGCTGCCACAGCAACCAAGTTCTGTAATACTAGAGTAGATTATACAGTACACTTGTGTAGTGTGGATGTAGGTGGGATGATGGTGTGAATGGTTTTAGGAGGTTTTTGGTGGTTATGCATTCAATGATCAGACTGCTTGCCCATCATTTCAGATGTGTCATGAAAATGAATATTGTAATGTGTATTTATATTGATTCAACATTTGTGTTCCCTGCTTGCTTTTCATTTTGTCACTTTTGCATTTGTTGTCTTATGTTTAATGTATTTTTTCACTAAAGTAAGCAAGCATATATCTTTTAATGTATTTTTTCACTAAAGTAAGCAAGCATATATCTAAGATGCTTAAAAGTGGGTGATCCTTTTGTCCATTTTTGCCTACACCAGAGATATTAAGATCATGAGATATTAACCAAAGTTGCATATGCAAGTCATATTAGAACAACCCTTTTCCCAGAAATTAAACAGTATTTTTCGTGTTACTATCTGAGATTCATATTTAGCTTAATTGTTTCTGTGTACACTATAGTATCACAATTGGCAATGTATGCATATAACAGCTTGATGGATGAGTTCCCCTGATTTAGTGCCATATTAAACTGTCCACAAACGCTTTTTGTCTATCAAAATTGAAACCATTATGAACATATTTTGGTTAATTGCAATGGTCTGTTAGGATATCTAGACCTAGTCATAGTGATCTAAAACATCTTGTCTTGGTCAAGTGTAGCTCTTCAAAAATACACATGACATTGCTATATAAAAAATTGAAAGTGGTTTAAGTTGTAAGCAAAAGAAATAAGGTTCTATTTTACTCTTTACTTTCATTCAACATTAAAAAATTCATGAAAAGAAAACATACAGAATAGGAAAGCAAACAGTACATGCAGCGTTGAGATATATAAAAAGATAAACAGTATTGGAATTAAAAGTAATTTTTGACAAGTATTTATACATGATATTCAAAGAGCAAAAATTGTATCCATTCCCATGCAGAGGGTTTAAACAGCTCTAGCTCAATCTGTTGGCTGGTTATGACCTTTAGCCAAATATGCCCAGTGTTACCTCTTGTGGGACTTGAAATTTACCCAAGGTTTGTTTTTTAAGCCATTATTGTGGCTCCAGATAAAGACTCAGATGATAGCCTAAATTTGAAAAAAAACTTAGCTAAAAAAATGGCTTGTTGGTTGGCGCTAAAGACCAGGTAAAAATAATTTGTGGACTTAGTATGATTCAACAGTCACCGTGTATGAAAATGATGGGATGTATATAAATGTGAAAGCCTTCAAATCCTGGCTAGCTTTATTTTCTAAGCGTATTTCAAGCAAGTCATTCACTCCTTTCTCTACACAAGCCACCCTCAAGGAGACTAGTAAAAAGTGAAGAAATGAAGTAAGTCACTGGTTGACCTGCACAGAATCCTGCTATCAAGTTTCTGATTTTGAAAAATTTGACTTAACACTTCAGATTTTGGCCTACGCCTTGTCATTAGATACTCAAACAACACTACAAGAGCTGCAGTTGGAAATGATTTATCTCCAGTCTGACCTTGTCTTGAAAGAGAAGTTTAATTCTCTGAAACTGTACATGTAATTTTTATGCTTCAATAAGCAAAATAGTATTCCCAAACGTCTAGAATAGTGGTTTTGAAACTTTTTTGCTCCGCAACCCACTATAACCTAATGACTGCCATCGAAAACACAAATAAAGTGAATGTAATATAGCTGTGCGCATAAATTAACTGCTTGTGATCCTTCCAAAAATGGTTCATAACCCCTCTTAAGAGTTGCAGGTTGAAAATCACTGCTCTAGAAGATAGCACGAATGTTAGTGATTGCTTGTGTCAACATACGTGTGTGAGATGTTTAGCCCAATGAACATTACCAAAGCTTGCCACAGATGAAAGTCACCTGACCAAAACCTGAGAATTACCATAACAAATTCAATTCGACACTGGATATACTGGCTGAAAAGGGAGATCGAGCATGATACTGTTACAACTAAAACACTGACTTTCTTTGCTGAGTTGTAAAAAATGCTTTCATAAAATAACTTACCATATTGAACCATCATATGTTTGTTACAAGTTGCAGGCAGAACTTTATGTTGTGTCATTTGCATATCATAGTAGTTTAGTCAAGCAATTAATCCATCTGTTCCTCGTTCGGCTTGCTATCAAATTTGAATAGCCTGCATGACCTGCAAGTGCATGAATTAAATCCAGAGGTAGTTGATTTGAATGTATTTTCATAATACCATCTACTTATGACACTTCATTATTGAGTCCAAATTATATTTACTGGGGTGTTAAGAGTATAGAGAAATATGTGCTTGCAAGCTTATCGTTTGTAGCATAAAAATTTGTTGGGACTATTGAGCATATATGAGCACTCAGCAGACTTTGTAAGATTTCACCTTTGATAATGCAACTTGCACTTTTCCTGAGCTGCTTCAGCATCCAACTGCGCATAAATTAGATATGCAAGCTTATTCCATTCACTTATTTGTGCATCCAGCTGTTTGACACCATGTTAAAAGCTTATGAACTGAGGCTGGGTAAAACTTTTAACACTTTTTGCACTAGGTAATTCCCCAAAAATAATGGGATGGATACTAGGCAGTTTTGAGAGTTTGCCATGTATCTGTCTGTTTCATGAAACATCATGTAATTGAAGTACAAACATGGACTTCATTTTTTAAATCTGTAATTTTTCTTTGTAGTTTTTGTAAATAAATGTACAAAATTTCAAGAGGAAAAGATTACAGTCTGCTTCCTACAAGTACCAGATGCATATTGGTACTTAACCTGTTTCTGTCTTGTAAATTCCAAGTACATAAAGATACGTAGGCCAGTAGAGAAAGTGTTAAGACTGATTCTGCAGTGTAGTGGGTGAAGATATTAGAAATAGTGATGTTGAGTAGCAAGACTTTACACCATATATCAATCATGAGTCAACTTTCAACAGGTAATTTAAAAAATTTAAATGGTTTTATATCATTCTATTTTTATATGTATTGCATTTCACTTATGCCTGAGGTGAAAAAAGAGCCTTTAGGAGTTATTCTAAGTATCATTGTGGTATGTTATTTTCCTGTTCATTCTCTGCCCTATTGTTGCATTGTAGTCATGATGTGCTGACTTTTTATTGTCTTAACATGTTTTGGTGCTAAGGTATGTTCCAGAACATGCTTAGTTTTTTAGCACAGGCTGCCAAAGTAAATTCTAGAATGTACTTCACTTTTTTCTGCATCAGAAGTACCATGCGAAACCCTTCAGCTAGTACATATTTTCAGAACATCTGAGTGCCTTGCTATTGTCGCACAGAGTGGTATGTATCTTGGAGAGTCTTTTTCTCGTTAGCTTAATGTGATGCAACTTTTCTGTGTAGCATGCTCCTTTTGCTCTCAGCATGGTGTACCCCTCTTGGATTTTGGGTGATTTTGGATCGCAAAAGCCACTTTAGTGGCTAACGCAGTTTCAGCCATGACTCACCAGCAGATACTGCTAGAGAGTTAACCAAAACATCAGAAGATGCAGAACGTCTTGTATTTTGATTTTTAAAAATTAGGTACTTTTAGGTTTTGAATTTTTTTGGCCTGTGTGACATCACGAGGTGTCCCAATGATATTTTTAGGGCTGTGAAAAAAATTTTAGTGCCAATATGTCAGGGTTTTTTTTCAAAAGAAACCAGATGAAAATCTGCTCCTTTTGAGGCCTTGATGGACTCTCTAGTACTATCAGTTAGCAAGTTATGATTGAAATTTGGCTCTTCAAGTCACTACAATGTCTTTGAAGGTCTTAGAAAGCCTAATTTTTAGCCAGAACTTGACAACTGATTGCATTAGACCAGGGGTTCTGAATCTGGGATACATGTACTCTTAGGGGTACATTTAAGGTTAGCAGTAGAAGGGAAAATATATATATTTTAGTTATTTCCAAATATTCATACCTGTTTTTTTGGTCATAGACCGAAACATTTTTGAAACGACCAAATAAAGTTAAGTCATTTCGGTCAGAATGTTTAAAATATAGGCTGAAAACCACTGTTACGGCAAGTTTTAATACAACTGTGAAACAAATGGCCAAAATATTTCAGTGGCCAAAATGTCTCAGCAAAGAATGACCGAAATGTTTCAGCAAAAAAAAGCAGATTCGTATATCAGTCATTATTTTCAAAATTGTTATTAACCTATGGTTTATTTAAAAACATACCTATGATTAGTCATGATCTAATATTTAGGAAAAAATCGATCAAACAGGTATCAAACATGTTTCAGTTTAGTACAGAAATTTTCATGGTATATGCTCTTCTGTTGAAATGATGAAGGGGTAATGGTCAGAGAAACGTTGGGAACTCCTGCATTTGAGAGTCAATCAAGGCCTCAAATGAACGAATTAATTGTCTATTTTCTCTTGAACAAACAAACTGATAAATAGCCACTTGAAATTTTTTCACAAGCCCCCAAACTGTCATTGTGAGCACGTTGTGATGTCACAATGCTAAAACGCCGTATTTGATGGTGATTAACATCCTATTTAACGATGATAATTGTATCCTTCCTTAAACTTCTTCGAAATACATCTTCATTTAGTTTGTTTACAAGGTATAAAAGTTGTTAATTTCCCCTAAAACTGTTGGCACTTAACATACTTTTGTGAAAAATCATCTTGGTGCCAAAACGGTTGAGGTTAAAAAATAATCGTATTCACCACATTGATTTATTAGTAAAACACTTTGTGATCAGAATCAGCAGCTTTGCCTGTGTGGTGCTTTATATCACTTAATTATGGATACATGCAGTCAGAATCCTAGAAGAATTATGAAAGGGTGGGCAGATTCCTTGAAAGCCCTACTTCACTTGTTATCTCACCACACACACATGTTACAAGCATACATTTAGCGACTTTCAGCACTTGAGTTCTTTACCAGTCATACACCAATTTTTTCAAAAGACTGAAAAGTCAGTTTGGTCATATTGTCCAAAAATATAGACCAGTGAATATTGTTACAGTGAGTTCTAATACAATTGTGGGACAAATGACCAAAGTGTCTCAGCAAAAAAAAAACTCAGCATCATATGAATTCCAAAATATCTTTTTTAGATACAGTAGTTAAAAATTTTTAAAAGTGTCTCCTCTTTCGCTGACTCACTACAAGTCCTGAGCTTCGGTTAAGATGAACTATCATTTGAAGTGCAGTACACCACCAGCCTATTTTTGTGATGTGGTTATCGTGAAGGTAATACAGTTTTTGTTTTTTTGTATTGGTAAAGTAAGTTAATTCAGCCACATGTCCAAAAATATAGACTAATGCAGGGGTTCCAACCTTTCTCTTACCATGTACCCCTTCAGCATTCCGACAGATGAACATGTACCCCTTCAGCATTCCGACAGATGAACATGTACCCCTTCAGCATTTTAACAGATGAGCATGTACCCCTTCAGCATTTTAACAGATAAGTATGTACCCCTTCAGCATTTCGACAGATGCACATGTACGCCTAAGATTTCCTATGACAATACATTTTATCATAATTATTCATAGATATATTTAACCATAAACATATAATGATTTTTGAAAAGAAAATTCACTGATATATGTGTAAATATTTGGAAATAAATTATATGCAAATATATTTTGCTCTTCTATTGATAACCTTCGATGTCCCCCTTCGGATAGGCAAATGTACCCCTGGGGGTGCATGTATCCCATGTTGGGAACCCCTGTTATGGCACAATCGACAGAGGAGCTATGGTGTTGGTAGGCAACCGAAAATTGCTGTTTTTTAGGCCAAAATCAAAGTACGAATAAGTTACCTAAAGGCAACCGAAAACTGCTGTTTTTTAGGCCAAAATCAAAGTACGAATATGTCTTACGCCGGCTCTCAAAGTGCAGTTGTCCACTGGCTCTACCATCTCTCTCTCTTGCTGGATTGCCTTGGCACTGTTCAAGCTGAAGTGCGTTCTGAAACACACTTCTGTTTTCCAGAATCTTTTCGATTCCCTTTAGGTAACTCATTCTTGTTGGCACCTACCACTATCTATAAAACATATAAATGGCCTTTCTACTTTCCAATTGAACTCGTACAAGGTTATTATTATATTTGTGATCATTTAGCTCACACCACTCCATCCAAATTTAGCTCACGCTTTTGATAACAGACTGATTCTAAGTGCAAGCATGCAATCTCACACATGACCGGTGATAGACATTGTAACAAAATGGGCATTATTAAGTAGCAGTTTACCTGTGCCAAGAAGTACAGCTGATGAAAATTCCAATCATAATCATTTCATTATAGAGGAGGACAGTTTTGCTGTGCAGCTTACGTTTAGTGATGGAAACTGTAGTTCATCAATTTATCTCCTAGCATTTCACCTCTGTTTTGTTTCCAAAACGCTAAGGTTTTGTTTACAAATTACATGTATACATGTTTGTTGATCATACTGTTTTTTATGACATTTGGTCACTCAAAGTTAGTAAGACAACAGAAATGTAATTATTAACTGGGTCTACCATCGCCCCCCAACCGCACATTTCTGCTTCACCGTCCCCCTAGAGTTTCTCACCACCTCCAAGAGAGCGGTACCACCCACTTTGGTAACCACTGGTTTAGTGTTAGTGAAGATATCTGCAACAACCATCTAAGAAAGTTAAATAAACTCAAATTTTCATATAAAAACTTCTCAGAAGTACACTGATGTTGCCTTTGAAACTATGCCACAACCTATTTTTAAAACCCTATAATCTGCAAATTGTTGCATCTCTCATGGCCTTGAAAAGGAAATTGGAAACAAGACTGGAAGCACAACACAAAGTTGACCTTCAGTGCATGAAGTTGATAAGATAACATATCTTCCTTCATGCCAAAGACTGTTTTCAAGCAACTAGTCTCCACAAAGGTGACACACAACTTAATCAACCACCATGTTGTTTTATAGCAAATCAATTTCACATAACGTTCTCAGTCCTGAAATCTTATTCAATTTGAATAAGATTACCATCTGAAGAAGCTTTCATTCTTGTTGTGATTGTATGCTCTTGCCTGTATTGTTACAAAGCAGCTCTGGTGTACTTTGGCTAGTAAAGTGCTTCCCTTTTCAAAACTGATGAATTCTGTGTTCTTGGTTTATGGTTGTGCATTATTGCGTAAAGGAGAGGTTCCCAATCTAGGGTGCATGTACCCCTAGAGGTACATATATGCCATCCTGAATGGGTTGTTACGATTGGAAATCCCGAGTGGCATGTGTGCAAAGCTTCGCACTGTGGCAGCAAGCAACAATACAGATCATGCGCCGCAATAACTCTATTATTGCTTGTTCGCGCCACATATATGTGGTGTTGTTCTTCGCCCATATCCCGTTTGTGGTGAATCACACAATCAATGCAATGCCAACGAAGATGTTGCAACAACATCCTCTCCTTTTTACAACAAACCACACTGATCACATGTTCTATGTGTGAAGGCTGAACCTGGCACGACCTTCACATCCTGGTCATAGCACCATTTTGTTGCGATTGGAAAGCCCAAGTGGCATGTGCGCAAAGCTTCGCACTGTGGCAGCAAGTAGCAATAGAGATCATGCGCCGCAATCATTCTATTATTACTTGTCCGCGCCACATAGATGTGGGGTTGTTCTTCGTGCACATCTCGTTCGTGGTGAATCACACAATCAACACAATGCCAATGGAGAGGTTGCAACAAGGTACATTGAAAGTTTGCAATATAAGGCAAAGGCATAAAAATATACTTTATATTATTTTCAAATATTTATACATATATCAGTGAATGTTATTTTTGAATATCATTACATGCTGCTTATTGTTCAATATATCTATAATTTTAGGGGCACCTGCTTATCTGTGCAAACGCTGAAGGGGTACAGGGTCATGGAAAGGTTGGGAATTCCTGGCATAAAGTATGCATTGTTCTGAGAAATGGTGTGGAAACCTAACACATTCTTATGAACAGAACATCCCAAACATTTTGTTACAGGTTGTTGTACTATATGCATGTTTTTTTGTATGTGTGTTTAATACATGACAGTGATACTGTTGCTTGGTGTGACTTCATGCTTGAAAAAAGTATCTGACTGATTTGGTTTTAAGTACTTTGAGTGGAGAATAAGTTAAAAGATGTCTGCTCTCAGTGGAGTACGTATGGCTGATGGGAGATATGCAGATGGATCATGGGAGCTAAAAATAAAAGTAACAGACTTAAATATAAAAGATGACAAAGGAGACATTATAAAAGAAGTTGATATTCCAGTTCTAGTGACTACAGAACTTCATGTTGGTGGAGTCATTGCTCGACTCGTTGATGCCCTCAAGAGTAAATATGGTAAGGTCATAAAAAGATATGAATGCTCCTTATTGTGCTGTGTTTTACAAATTCAAACATGTGCAGTGTTCTTCTATTTTCTATGCTAACATAATAAGGCAATCCTATTAGCAATGAAATGGACATTTGCAAAGTTTGGATGAAAGGTAACCTTGTGCAAGGTCTAAAAGCAGTTAATATTGTGAAACATATGAGGTAGGTAGTGCAATCCTGTTTCACAAGACTGCTAGTAATAGACCTATTGTAAACCTAAGCTGTTGAATTGCACTGAAAACCTGCACAAACTTGTTTAGTGTACTTACCTAATATATACTATTAAGATAGGTTTCAGGTCAAATAGTACATTGCGAAAGTGCACATATTTATGCAATGCTATTGTTTGTTTTAGTTCATTCAGTTAATTGGCTTACACACTTTGTTATCCTAAATCGATGTGAAAACGGCCAGATGAATAGGTGTTTTTGTTAATGATGTTACAAGCTTCTTGATGTTCTCTGTATGATGAATTTTTAGCTTGACAGTGATGTTTAACTCTATGTATACATTTGAATTTTAAAGCTATGTATTAAGTTCATTCTGGTTTGTACGAAAAATTAAAATCCAACAAGTTTTTATAAGACTGCCAAAACAGTAAGCACCTGGCAATAAAAGTGAAGGTAAACTTTGCAGCAATGGTGGGACTCAACACAATGCAGTGAAACTTGTGTGTAAAAATCAAGGTCAAGTCAGAACTAAATGTTTTAGGAAAGTTAAGATCACTACCCATAGTGCTGCAGTTTATTAGAACAACAAGCATGAATAGTCAAGTATGTACTCTCCACAATGGGGGTAAGCAAAGAATCACAAACAGCAAACTTTTGATAGGAAATTGATTTCACATAATGACACTATTTTAATAGGAAATTGATTTCACGTTACATCCTCGGTCCTGAAATTTGCGAGTATAGCTTATGAGCGCAATGTTGAAAGGCTAAATCGAGAGCAGAGAAAGCAAAAAAACTCAGACTAAAATGAAAAAATCAGAATGCCAACTCAGAAATCAGAACACCTTCACTAAGCTGACTGACCTCAAGAACGCAAACTGGGGCCAATAAAATTATAAAAAGTGTTTACTGAAATAAATGATTTTATAAGAACTTCGAAACTAGCTCGTTGACACCAACATTAAAAAACTTAGCTCCGACCTACCAAAACAATTCTCTGTAATGACTTAGAATGTAGGAAGAATGCTTGAGTGATCTTGCATTCAATATGATATCAACAAATCTCTTGAGTGCACATTTGAATGCTGTGATACGTGCACCATGTAATGCTGTGATGGGAATGAAGGTAGTACACTAGGTGGTGGGGAAGGTTGAACATTGTCAAAGAATTACTTGACATGGGGCAGGATCATGTTCTGAATGTTAATTTGGATGTCAACTTGGTGATACCATTTATTTTCTCGAATATTCAGGTAGTGAAACTTAATTTATTAACAAAAAGAATGGTGTATACTTTGTGTAGAGGGGGGGTTGTTTATTGTGCCAAGGCACTTTGAACAGTGTCACGACAAGGCCATCTGGTCGTTACAAGTTTTACATTCTTGTTTGTTCTAATTGCTATAGTGCAATGATGATCTCATGGAAAATTTATTGCTAGTTTCACCCACATACTGTTCATGACATATCGCGCAAGTTGACTACATAAATCCCGTAGTTGGTGCATGTCAAGTTTTGGTTCAGTGGGAAAGTTTTATTTTTTGTCATAAATTGTGAAACATTTGGTGCCATGGGATTGTTATTTTTTCCATAGTAACCACAAAGTGCACAGCGCTTACAAGGCCTCAAACCACCTTTGATTTGCTTTTCTGTCCTATTTAGAGCAAGGTCCTTGTTTATTAACTTTTGTCCAATTGTAACAGGTCTTTTGTAGGTAATCATTGCCTTCGGATTTAATTTTTCTTGTTGTGTTAGAGTTAGCAGGTGGGGGAAGAATGTAGCGGTAGCCCCAATCTGTAGGTCTTCTTTCTTGTCACACTTTGTAGGTGTAGTCTTTCTTCCCATTTATATAAATGCCATTGCAAAATCATGTCATTTGTCATGTCCAAGAGGAAATTTGAACAGATCGCTTTTTCTTTGAATCACTTTAAGCTGCTGAGGTAGTCTTCTTTCCTTTGGTTAAGACTAGGGTTGTGCATTATGGAACATTTAGAGGTTCTGGAATATTTTGTAATCTTTATTTCAAATCCAGAATATCGAATCTTACTCCGGACATGTGAAGCACTATGCATTGTTGTACACCTTCTGGCATACACTTGGCTTACTGCAGCTGATGACATTTACTGTTTCCGATTGTTTACTTCAATTGCTACGCTAATTTGGAACTACCAATTACTCGCAAACACGATCATTGGTAGAGGCAATTGTTATGAACTTTCTTGTCCAAGGAAATGTTGAGATTTTGTTGAGAAAGCCAAGTACAAATAAGTTATTGTGCAACAAGTGATTGCACATTACAAAGACTTAAACTGCTTTGTTGCAAAACTGCTTTGTCAGTTAAACTGCTTTGTTGCGTAGGATTCTGGAATACCAAATCAAAGCCATTCATGTGAAGAAAGTAGTCCGGTTAATTGCATAATGTTTAATCGCATAAACCCAGATATTTGCATACAAATGTTGCTTCTATTTGTAGATTACTGTATCATATATATTCAATTGTTAGCCGCTCTTGATGGTAAGCCATCTAAAATGGTGTTAAAATATTCAGGTAAGCCTTCCTTGATTTTAAGCCACACTTCAGCATAGGTTACCTAAGTCTCTGATATACTTTCATGTGCTAGCACATTTTGTGTTTAACTGGCAACTCTGGTGTTGATGGTTACACTGACTATAACTGCCATCTGTTCATTATAATCCCTCCTATGACAAAGTGTGCTTGTGATGTTGAATAGAGAAAGAATGCGAAAAGAGAGTTTCATTGACAAGATCTAGAAAAGGAAATGCTGAGTGTCATCTGGACTTTCTATGATGTAAAAAAAAGTACGCCTCACAAAATGATGAAAGAGAAACATTATAAGCTGTTGCTTACAATCAAATAAATACAGTGCAGTGTCACTTAATCGTATATTTCACTTCCAAAGAAAGGTAAAGTTCACTGTGCAGATGATAGGTGCGGTGCCATTAATTTGACAGTCCCCGTTGGGATGGCTAGAAAAGGAAATTACCACCTTCCGCCAAGATGCTGAAATTAACACTGCAGGTTGAACTCCAAGCGGCACAATTGAAGATTGAACTGATAGATGGCAGCTTTACTAACTAATTGGTTTTGCAGAACAAAAAAAAGAAGTTCTAGTGTCAGTAAACCACGTTTGTTTTGTTCTTCACTGTCTAATCTCAAGGAAAAGTACACAACAGCTTTGAGACATATGTGTTAACACTTTCACGTCTGGTCGGTTTCGGTGATTTTCACAAAAAAACACTGGATTGCACGTGGCTTTGCATGGGAATTTCTCTAGTCTGGTAAGCGCTACAGACCCGGTCAAAAGCTCAAAAGACGCGGCAAGTCTTGTAATTTGCACTGGAAAAAAATTTTTTTGGTTGGGGGGTGCAGATTTCTTTTGAGTGGCATCATAAGTGGAGGACTTTCAGGCCACCTGGCCCTGGGTTCAAACTGTTAGATGTGAATATTTCACTGAAGTTATTGTTAGAAACTGAGCTACAATCCGAGACTTTTGATACTTTGGATGACCTGCTGGGGTTTTAGGTTCAAAAGTTATGATCTAAAGTAATAGAAATATTTGACTAATTAGCTAATTAGATAATTTGTTTGTTTTAGATCATAGCTTCTGAACCAGAAATGCTAGAAAGTCGATCAAAGGCTCAAAAGACTCAGACTCGAGCCTAGCTTCCAATGAAAACTTAGGCAGCATACTTTGGCCTAGCGGTTGGTCCTAGGCCAGATACCATGAGCCAAAATGACCCAAAAACTACTTCACTTATGATGTCACTCACAAAAAATCCGCACCCCTAACCAAAAAAAATTTTTCGAGTGCAGACTAGAAGACTGGCCGATCCATTTGAGCCCTTAAACAGCTGCCTAGCGCAATCGGCAGAGGAGCTAGGGAATTGGTAAGCCAACCGAAAACTGCTAGTTTTGGCCAAAATCTAGGTACGATATATTCGTACGCCGGCTTTCAAAGTGTTAACAACTGCATTATACAGTAATAAGCAAGCAAAAGTGTCATGGCTGCAAGTACAGGAAACGTTTCACGACTGACACAGACAATTATTGCATCACACACACAGTGTGCAGATTGAAGATGGCAGCACCATGCAATGCACGGTCTTGCAACAACTTTGTATTAACTTTTTAATTGATGACTGCTGGTTTGTTAAACATTGCAGGATTTCAGAATTTAAAATATCAGGACCAAGGGATTTTTAGAACATCTAGAAGAATGCACTTTTACATCCCACAGTTCTCAATCTCTGTACGGTGTCAAACTACTAGGTAGCAAGCATGTGGGCAGAAATAGAGCAAGATGGTAAACTTGCAGATATTAGTCTAAAACAGATAATCGCATATTCTGGTTAAATGCATTTGAGCTTAACGAATTGTCTATGCCATTAGCTGGAATCGTCTGAAAGAAATGTTGTAGCCTAGGCTTAGCAGAGGATATTTGATAAAAAAATGCAATTGCGCAGAGGTTTGAAAAAATTGTGCAAAAGTTTAGAACGTCGATCGGTGATCACATGATCTGTTAATTAGCTTGTTATGTCACAATGCAGTGCTGTAAGCTTGTTGAGTGTTTCTTTCTCTTACTCAGGAGCACAAAGAGTGCCACTGCAAAATTTATTGCGACAACTAAACTTATATACTGAAACCATTTGTTTTGCCGACTGTGCAAGTTTTCATGTTTTTAATCCAAATTCATTCCAAATCTAAATATTCAAAAATACTCTGATTTTTGGATTGAATACTAAAGGATTCAAATCCATAGGATTCGATATTGCATTATATGCATCCCTAGTTGAGATGACTCAATCTTATTGCTTTCCAGATATATAAGACTGACTTGAATGTTACCTTTAGGTTGTATAAAGTCCTTTTAATGAATTGCCTTCCCTTTGCTGTGGGTTTTACAAAGTCTTTAGTGATGAAACCAAAATCATCTCAATTGTTCTGCAATGATCAACATAGCTAGGAATTCCACTTCACCTGTTTGTTTGGCTGTGCAAGCTTGTGGAACCTTAGTTCCAAGCCACTGTTGGCCAGTGGTGAAGTTAGTGCTTGTTGAATGTGTTCATTTGACCTTTCTGATGCAGAAATCCAAATTATGTCACCAAGAAATCTGTGAAAAAGTTCTGCCTCTATTAGCATATTGGCAGTCGTCTGTAGAATGTAATGCACAGCAATGTTGGCCAATGAGACAGTGATCATCACCAGTTTTTTTGTATGTGTAATTGGTCTCTATATGGGGTGACCACATTGTTCAGGCAATTATTATTCAGTTCAACAATGACTTTACAGGCTGCAGTTATGATGTCAGACTTAAATAAATTAAAAATAATGAACAAAGACACTTCATTAATGTTTCAGCGAACACTGTTACTAGATTTTGGTGAGTTATGATGTGCAGTAAGCTTGCTGCAAGCTTTTTGCAGGCATTAGCCATCAAATGAATTAACTGAAGAAGTCAATGATAAGCAAGAAGGTACAACCCAGTAAGATATGTAGAACATGGTGTGATCAAGCAGTGTGAGTGTTGTTGTGAAGAAAAAACTCTGTAGCAACAAAGTAATGCCTTATGACCAGTACTGAGTCAATATATTTAACAAATGTTGCCAACATTCTTAAAACTCTTCATAATGTTAGATGTAAACTGCCTGTTACAGGTGCTTAAAATATATTGGACTAAGACCATCTGTTTGTAGTCAAAACATTGTGGTGGTAATGAATCATTTAAATAAATTTCTTGACTTTTAGAAGTTGTGATAATGATATGGAAATTTTTGCAAGAAAGGTAGCACAACACTTTTGTTCTGTAAAATTTGTAACAGCATTTAATGTTACAATGTTTTCTCTGTGCCAATATTTTTAGTAGGAGGCTTAATGTAAATTTAAAATAAGAAGCTTTGAGTTTGTAGGAAGTTCATATAGACAAGGAGATATGTACTTCTCTACTTCTACAACTCTGCAGTTGAAAAAGCAGAAGCATAACTCTAAAAATTTTTGTAAACAGGCTGATTTATTTGTCTCTGTGCTGTTTTCTCCCACTGTTTTGCACCACTTCTCACATTCAAACCAAATGTAAGCACAACAGGCAGGTTCCTTCAGATGCAATGAAACTCATATAATTTAGAACTTCTTATTACGGATGACGTTATTTCCACTTAAAATATATGAGAAGCTTCATGTTGGTTCCAAAAGTATGTTTTGCTGACTTTTCCAGATGTGAAACAAAGCTGGTCAGATTATGAGCTCTGGTGGCCTAAAGCTTGCAAATGGTTGGATAAAATGGGCCAAGTCCTGGGCAAGTATGAAGTTCAAGCTGATGCAGAATTGTTTTACACACCGAAACATAAGGTAGAGCAATAGCAAAAGTGTATGTGTTGGTATGTTGCTGTGCTGTTGGCTCATTGAAAGAGAAATATGCCATATATGTTTGTAGTATGATAAGCTGCATCATATATATTTTGTCTGTTGGTGCAACTCACCTCCCAGTTTTAAGATAAGTGTTTGTATGTAATTTTTGTAGGTGCGTTTGGCTGCTTCCAGCTTCAGAAAATGTTAAGTGTCTGTTTTTGTTGGCAAGAAGCATCATGTACTGTTGGCATAGTTGAGAGTCGCAATCAATAGAAAGCTTTTTCTGCTGAATTATTAAAGATGTTTGGCTTAGGTCTTCATCTCTGAAAAGCTGCTATACTTTTGGTATACACCATGTTTGTAGGGCCAATGTAAGTATTTTTTTTTTCTTGAATTTTTAGAGGTCCTTGTGAAAACCAAAAAGGCTTGCACATTTGTGCCAAAAAAGTGGTAAAAATACTCCCTTTCTTTAACGTAGTGTTTATTCAGCAAGTCATCGATCAGACAATCTTTAGCATCTTCTGACTTTATTCACGATTTAAGGAAATCTGCAACTTCAGACAGATGAAATTTTTAGTAAGACAATTTTCATCTGTCTGATGATCCCCTGGTGATTGCACTGTTTATCACACTGGATGCAGTGCTAGAGGTTGTCTTGTATGTACTCATACTATGTTTTGATTATGTTGTAGGTGGTTCGAGTCCAACTGCCTGATCTGCAGTATGTCAACATTCGAGTGAACTTTGCAGCTAAGCTCCTTCATACAGTTATTGAAATATGCAAGTTTTTCGGTAGGTTTTTTGTCGTGAACTTTATCTTTCACCTACTGAAGTGTGTAATTGATTTTGGTTAGAGATAAACCAATATCCATGACATTTTAATGAGATAATGGCCATTAAGGTTGGAAGGACGAATAGAAACTAGACATTTCAAGTTCCATCCCAAGGGATGGTTGCCTGGGATTTGCTCTGGAAATGGTAATTATCATATTATGTACTTTCTTGGCTGATATGCATTACAAGTGAACTCACAATATTGGACGAAATAGTGATTGAGCCCTTTTATATTTTTTATGTTTTTTCATAATGTGTACTCAGTTGTAATTCATTGATAACATTTTGTGTAATCAGTCCAACTAAATTTTATATCCTTTTTTGGCTTGTAGTTGCAGTGTGAAGTCATGATGTAAGATCAACATGGGGTTGTTAAAAAATCCAGGTTTTCTTGAAAAGCAGGCAATGTTGTTGCTAACCATTAAAACTAATTTCTTTGGTTTGTTTATGCATGTTTTTATAGTAACATCAATAAAATATTTGCATTGTGAATGGTGAATTATTTCATTCTATAACTTGTAGGTAAAATAATAATCAAAGATGAAGTCTTAAACACTTGAAATGCGGTAAATTGACATACCGGTAGCTTGTTGAATTTTCAGCAATATAGGTTTAGTTCAGCTGTTTGTTGTAGGTAATCAATTTACCACCTGAGGTAATCAATTTACCGCCTTTAATGCTTTGCAGCTATAAATTTAGATTCATGCAGTTGACAATCCAGTATGCTTTGTAGATATTTTCAAAATGGAAGAAATTTGATGTTTTTGACTAATTTTTTGAAAACCTGGATGGATTCAATTTTGGGTAAAATTATAACGACCTTGACTGCTCTGAACATTGTTTGTAAACATTAAACATGCCATGCTCAGTGTTTTAAGGAATGTGCTTTGTGTGTAACCTTTTTAATTTGCAATATCTCAATTATTAGATATTCGTCACCCAGAGGAACTTTCGATCATCCTTCCTCCCAAAGTTGCAAAAGACAAGAACAGTACTCCCACTAAGAAACAGCAGGATGCAAACGGAACACAAGATGATGGTCTATTGACCCCTGTTGTTCTCACTCCAGGACTTACCCCTACCTCACCTTACACACCAGGTAAGATGGATGTCACTGTTCCGTTGATCTGGCCCCATTGGCTGACTTGCAATTTCCTTGCATCACATAAAGTTTCATCACAGATGGTTTTCTTTTTGAGAAAAGGCTCCTTTCAAAAATTGCAGAGGTTTTGTTTATCAAATTATTTGCACTGCATCTTGCTTGAGTGGTTTGCTTAGTCCTCAGGTACTGCATTATAACAGTGTGTGCTGAATAGAAATCTATGGTTAGTGGTTTTGGTTTTTGTTGAAAATCGATCTTGTTTTGCCCATTATCCTATATATTGTTATTCATTAATAAATACATTGATTTTATTGGAACATTTTTTTTATTTTTAACATGTACTTAAATTTTGAGAAAGCTATGCACTCATTGGCTTGGTCAAGAGGAGGTAAGGATTAGTGCGTGTGATAATTCTTCATGATTGGTTTGCTGTATTGTTTGCTGTGTTTTCATATGCTGCTTTATCAAAATGTCACATCATAAATGTAGTTCATGCAGCATATATGATGCAGTTATACAAGTGTGGTATCTGGAATTACATCCAATTATGCTTTCTAATATGTTTCATTGGAAATGTTGTGTCTTCATTTTTCATATATATATATGTGAATCCAGCATCCTATTTTCATTTGATTACAGTGTAAAAAATCCAGTTACTGGCTGAGTAATTTAGGTGCAATTACAAGAAAATGCTGGATGTGAATAGCGGGGAAGGGTTTTGTATAAGTGATGTAGTTCTTGTTGATCTATTTCTCAAATTATGTGTGCATTAGAGTCCTGCGCGGGTTTGAAATTTTGTGCCCGCTCCCGCAAAATTTAAACTCGCACCCGCAGGAGTTTGAGAAATCTTGCCCGCACCCGCACACTTCAAACCCGCACCCGCCCCGCAGACCATCCCAACCAGCCCCGCGCTGCACTTTTTCGGTCTCAAACCCGCACCTGTCCAAAAACTACTAAAAACTCATAACTAGGGCAAGTTTTTGTTGCAATAAAATCGTGGGAAATATGCATTTATTTTTAACAAAAGTTGCAGTAAGAAGTTGCGTTTATGCACAAGCATTTCAAACGACAGTGATTTACTTTAGCGATTTATTTACATTTGATGCTAAATATTTCCAATTTGGAAATTTATCTGGCGAGGAATGGCGATCATTTGCCAACAGTTTGCGTGGCATGCTAAAACGTCGTTGCACAGTGCATGAAGTTGCTTGGCTATTTAACAATTTGACCTGCAGTTCTGGACTGATGTTTGTTTGGCCGGGTCATTTCTACAATTGCTTTTAGGTCATTATTCATTTCGAATCGGTTATCAAAGCGAACAGGACTATACTGAAATAGTTCTCAACTATGTTTTTTAAATCACACTTTTACATTTTACGCAATAGGCCTACTTGATAAAAGTTGCATGTGAAAAAGGAAGAAGTTGCAATATAAAATTCCTGCAACCAGCTCATCGTACTACATAAATTCTGAGTATTTCAGAAGCTGTAAAAAAAGTTGAAAAACTTGCCCT
>JGI24022J15233_10000353_pt1 | contig 27174 bp, 25 predicted proteins | sample Ectturendosymbi2_FD_15233 | JGI IMG/M metagenome (IMG submission 15233)
CCCCCCCCCAGAGTGCGCATGCTGCGCAGCGCTGAAGCAACATCATCAACTGACAAAGACATCCACACATTGGGCAGAGCATGTGCAAAATAATCAGACTGAGCGCGCGTGAGTGAAGTGAGAGCAGACGACCACGACAGCTGTCGCAGGGCAATTTCACGTCACAATCGCGTTACGTTATTTGCTTTGAAGGTCGCAAGAACAGTCGTGTTGCGTGAAGAGCTCTCGGCAACTATGAGGGAAATGCGGCCTAAATTTGTTTTTCTCGCTCGGAACGCTGCTATAACCGGTCAGCAGTGGATGTGTTGCACAATCCATATTCGTTTATATCCCTGGTTTTTCAGTTGGTCCCGTACGGGCTGCAGTGTGATTGCTGTTACACGGTCAGCAAACTGCGCTACAATAAAATATAAATGCGTTTTTTTCCTCAGCATGATTGAAGATCGCGATTTCGCAACCAGAAGATCGCGATCAGATTGAAAGAGCTTCTAGACTACAGTATAGAATGAACCGGAGTTTTGTGCATTTGTATATTGCCGAGAAATTTTCAATTTCCGACGAACCCTTCTTGGTGAATGTACTTAATTCCTTTCCACTCACGATATACAACGCTCATACTACTAGAAGTTTGGCCACCATGGGCACAAGCAAGGCTTACTGCGCTTGGCCTACACCAGGGGTCTCCAAACTTTTTTATCCGAGGGCTACATATGCTATTTCGTGATAGTTCGAGGGTCGGACTTCTTACGTAATGTGAGTGTTTTGGGAAAAGTTGCATTCCACCAAATCAACAAATTCTTCGTTAACATATTATTTTTCATCAACGACAAAACTGCTTCGCGGGCAGCATTTGGCCCGCGGGTCGTAGTTGGGAGACCCCTGGTCTAAACTGTTGCATTGTGGTGGAGTTTTTCTGATGGACTAAGTTATTTTGATACGAGTTAGTGTGAGACTGGTGCTGGAATTTCTGTCATAGACCGATATGTCTTTGAAATGACCGAAAAAAATTAAGTCATTTCGGTCAGAATGTCTGAAAATATTGGCTAATGGACACTGCTACGGCAAGTTTCAATACAACTGTAACATTTAATGACCGAAATGCTTCACTGACCAAAATGTCTCAGCAAAAAAATGACCGAAATGTCTCAAAGAAAAAAATCCCAGGGCCACTTCCTCTCATTTGGGAAAACCACAAAGCTTTTGTTCTCCATGAATGCCGGAAAGAATTTTTAAAAGGCACCAACATATGACATGCCCTTAAAAAACTGAAGTAAAAAAAATTAGAAACTTTACAAAGCTCTCTACACCTTTATGAGCACTCAGTGAAAACAATGTTGTTTCGTCACTGTTCCGCACTGGTACCACTCTGTATAATGGTTACGAAAAGGTTAAAATGTCAAGAACATCGTTTTTGTAGTTAAACCAGAAAATAATTAGTGAAACAATGATGTCGGTTACGCAGTGGAGATCAGAGTATGATAGCTGAGGTATTTCGTGTTGCATGCCGAAGTTATAGAAATACTTTTTGTAGATCAGCATCGTGAAATTTGCTAATCCGTACAACACAAAGTGAGTTGCAATTTTTATGTAAAACATTTGAAAAGAAGAGTTTTCACGCAGTTGACATAAAGGAAAGTGCCACGGATGTTTGTCAGTCTTGTGACGCAACGAACAAGCAAAACTTTTCTTTTTTGTTCTTTGCGCTAAAAATTTTTGAAAGTTACAGGTTCTTGCAGAAGATGCGGCAGCAACAGCTCAATCATACTTGTAGTTTCATAAGCGAGCAGAAAGAAAAAAGCTAGCTGTGGAGTTGGAGATTTTCATGGCAAAAAGGAGCAAAATATTTTTACATACGTGGCCTAAACACAAATTACCACAACACCCACCCGGATAATGATTCCACATCAGAATCTTTGCCCCCAGACACAGCTTTCTTCGCTTCAACAGCCTTTTTCACTCCCTCTTCTCCAAGTATTTCGTTGTCCCGAGCTGCAGACTCGTGGGCGAAGAACAGCTGCACAGTACACGCTGCTCAGAAAAGCGCCATGGCACAGGGTTAAGAACACTCAAACACGTTGCTAATGCGACTTCCTAAAGCACTAACAACGCTCCAGATAGCAATGGCAGCGTTTACAGACGCGCACTTGTTGGAAGTCACGAACGTGGTCCAGATCACACAAACACACATTATCTCCTTTGTAAGCTCGACACGGTATCTCGTTCTCGAAACAAACGACTGAGCTCCAGGGTGACAGGTCGACGTTTGCTGCGCACGCACTGGGGAAGTGCTCGTTCCCTTAAAAAACGTTACCGACAATCAACTTAAAAAAACGAGTGCTGTTATGTGGTAACGAAGTAACAATACGTCGCATTCCATCATGCGCCGCAGGTTTACACGCAGTTAATGATGCGTTCAACACAACAGACAGCGCACGCTGTTGCAAACCGTTTAACGGAAATAAAATTTTTCTTTAACAGGCTGCGCCACCTCTATTCGCCCACACCGATGTGTCCTCTACGTACGTAGCAGAGGCTTTCGCGTAAACAGGCCGCAGGGTTCCCACACCTTTTCAAAAATCATATTCCATTCTTTTTCAATACCTTTTCAATAATAAATTAAAAGAGTTCAATACCATTATTTCTCTTCGTTTTTCGAAATTCTTGATCATCAAACTCAAGTTTACACATTGCATAACACTGCATAAATAATTAACTGCTTTGCCTTGAAAGAGCTTCTAGACTACAGTACACAAATAACTGGTGTTTTGTGCACTTGTAAACTGCCGAGAAATTTTCAATTTCCAAATTCAGTATTTTTTCAATACTTTCAATACCGCGTGGGAACCCTGAGGCCGAAACTCGCCCTTATCTTTCTCCCACAAAGACCATGAAGAACTTTTTTGGTGTGACCTCCAAAAAAGGTCATGTGTTTTTCTGCAAACGTTGGGTGCCATTTTTTGAAGACAACAACGCTGGGCGCCATTTTTGCCCAGATTTTCAGAGATTTTGTCCGCATTTTTTAGGAATTTTGCCCGAATTTTCAACGTATCAAAATTGTTGGGGTGCGCTTGCACCTCTCCCACCCCCACCTCCTACACCACTGCTTCCACGTGACTTGCTAACTTAAGACAGTGGTTTCTCAGCCTGTGTTTCACGAAAGTGGTACGCGAGCAGGTTGTAGGTCTTATGCAAAGCTTAGGTTCAAATAACTGTCGCGAACTATAATTCCCATTTGCAAGCCCCATTTGAGCAAATACGGTGACTTAATTTGAGCAGCTGTTGCTTTGAACAGATCCACCAAAAGTAAACCGCCATAGTCCATGGTGGTCACCAAGTACAAAAGTCGAAATTGTCTCTTGCCGCGCCTGGTCATGATTTCCGATACGCTGTGAGCCAACCAGGTTCTACCCCGCACAGACTAGCTTGTTGAGACGAAACAGTTGTAGCCAAAACTACTTCTGAGCAAATTCAGTTCTTCTGGACTAAGCAGCGATAGTAAGTAAAATCTGCAAGATGGTACGCGATGACAAGTTTGAGAATTGCTGGTTTAAGATCTACTGGAATGTGTTTATGATTCCACTGTATTTCGCTATTGCCAGCAGATTTGTGTTTTGCCCGGGCATAGTGAAACTTCTCTGTACTTTACCTTGACCAAAATATTTTTTAAGGGAAGACAAGACGTTTGCGTCACCCAGTCACCGGCTACTTACAGCTGCTAACGCGGCGAATAGCAAGCAAATGAGAACTTGCAGCAATCGTCATTAAATATTACGTCGGAATAGCAACAGCGTATGAACATGTGATGTTGTAGGTTTCGGAGGAGAAACAACTGTGCGGCCAGAAAATTTTGACCTAAAGACTAATTTCGAACTGATGAGAAATATTGGCCTTTTTACCTAATAACTCGGCAGTCTTTCATGTCATCAGCGTGAAATTTGGTAACTTTAAAAATGCAGAAAACATTTGACTTCATTGCTTTTTGGTTGCCATAGTCTGCATGACAATACCACCACACACGCGCCGAGTCTGCAGCGCAAAAATGTAGAAACAAGAGCTGCAGCCGCACACAACTAATACAACCGCCTGCATCACCAGCGCTTCCGAGAAGAGTCAGAGCTAACCTTGATCAGCGCTTCCACGACAATCCGACCGGAAGTGACATCCTGGTTTGTTCTTTGATCGCAAGATGACGTAGGCACGGTCATCTTCATAAGCGCCATTCTGTTTTTGGCGCTCGCTTCAACCAGATTCACCAGGAGGCTGAGGCTCTGCGTGCAAAGTCAGAAAGATTGCAATCTAAAATGATTTAGGTTTTTGCGCAAATGTAACGCAGAACCGTCGCTAGGAAGTTTTCAGTAAAGGGGCTTGACATTCTAAAAATTGACAAAAACTTGACTGATTTATAGTGTTTCAGATTTCAATTTTGGGGGGGCTAACCCCACCAAATCCACCCTGATGTAACGGAGTGGGTTTCGTACAAGATGCTGCAGATTACAGCAGTCGAAAAACAAGAATGGTTACCAGGAGGACGAGCTCGTATCGATGATCCTCCCTGATTTGCTCGGGCGCGACAAGAACGCACGTCACAATGCTGGTCAGCATTCCATCCTGGTCGCCTACTCTTGTGCTCACCCACTCTGCGAAATATATAATGTTAGGAAGCAGGGCAAAATGGACACTTACTTTCTTGCCAAAGCGCAACGAAAACAACCACATCTTTTCTGGTGAAAAATGCTGCACGTCCCACCAGCTTTGTGCGGTTCAGTTTAACATAAACACACTTGGGTTATCAAATTTGAACAGTTACAGACTATTTGCGGCTTTAAGCTATATGCACACGGGATGCTTCTAGTGCGGTGCGTCTGATGGGTCTGCGACTGGTGCGGTGAGTTCAATGCGCCTCTGTATGCACACGTCTGCGCAAGAAGCGGTGCGTTCGCTGCGCACGGCCTGGGCTGAAATGATTATTGAGACCCGAAAGTCGGTGATGACGTTGGTGTCCTGCAGTGCAAGACTGTGTTTTACCTAAGTTCTGACATCACATATGGCATATTTTTAAGGTGTTACTACTTTTATACACCATACTGTTGAGCAAAGCTACACAAGACTTGTTGCGGTAGACTGCACAAAATCTTGAAATGGCTGGTTACACGCATTCAAAATATACGCAAATTGCCAAATTTGACTCGTGTCACAAATTATATTAAAAAAGTAGTGGCGTCCGAATTTCACAAGAACAAAGTGTTGCATTAGGTTACATATAATTTGCATGATTTGCTGCTACAATGGATTGAATGAGATTTGTGTAGGTCTACCTCCACCGTCATGAAGGCATTGCTTTAAACCATTTGTTTCACTTTTGAAGGGGCCACAAAGTCTGGAATTGGCTTTTGTACCTCAGTAAAATATCATCAGTTCACAAAATTTGTGATGTTTGTGAAATGTCATCGTTTATTTTATCATTCTTGTACTCCGTAAGTGTTAATTTATGTGATAATGGATTTGCCTGAACAAGACTCATCAACTGTTCATTGAAATTCAATTCAAGTNCTGTCTGTGCACAAGTGACAAAAATCAGCACGCACTGACGTTATTTAATGGAACCGATTTCGCCATACGGCATCTTCAGTCCACGTAAAAAGGTAAAAATGGGTGGAACTACGCAAAGCAGTGATTATTACCAAACAAAGACAATGGTTGCTTTGTTTAGACGATTTCTGTTCATTGAAAGCTATATGCACACGGTATGCGTCCTGTGCGCTTTATGGACGCATGCGTCTGATTTCGTGACGTCACGTCCTTCTCTGATGCGTCTGGTATGGTCTGCGTTTGAGCAGAACCTGTTTCTGTATTGACGCATCAGACTCACGGCTCTGGGTCCGGGAAAGAGCGGTGATGGGATGTGCCTGTAGACACTGTTTTGAATTGAGGTAAAGAAAAGGATGCAGAACGTCCGTAGAGCAATTGCTAATAGTTTGTGGATAGCTGAAATGCACCTGGATTTGCGGAATATCAATTTTTCATCTAGGCTTCAGTAGACCCAGTGCGGTATGCTACCAAACTGCTGTATTGCAACACTGTCTAGACCAGCTATGTCCAACCTAAATGGCTTACTGAGCCAAAAATTATGTCACTGTCTTACCCAGGGCCGCACATTGAATGACATATTAATGAGGGTCGCACACTAAACGGCTTACCTTGATCTTAGCAAACTAACGTAAGGCCTTGGCACTCACTGAGAGTGATCGATCAGTGAAGCCTGGTGCTTACCTAGAAGTGACTACTCGTGTGCAAACGTTGAAAGTGATTGTGAAAGAGTGGAGTGAGCGTTTTGTTGGAAGTGGGATGCATTGATGGCCGAATAATTCTATGCGATCGCCTTTCCGACGAAATAAATCATTCGCTAACCGCTGAGAAAGTAAACAGAGCTGTAATTTTAACGGATCTTGTGGGGACGAGCAAACTAAAGTAGCAGTTACCCATGAGACTCGTGGAGAATGTTGCTCACTATCGCCAGTAGATTAGAGAAAAGTGGTCAGCTTCTCAGTACCTATTGTCCAAGTGCCCAACAAGGAGCATTGGAGAATGGGGTCTGACGAGGAGGAACATCTACTTACGACATTGAACAGTGAATTCTTATTGTGCATTTGGAAAGACAGTATGGGATGTGTTCATGAAACTTTGATTACATTGTTTTGTGATGCTAGAAATGCATTGTTTCGTTCCGCTACGTAAATATGCCGATGCGCGTGCATATACTCTGAATGTGAAAACCTTTCTTGTCCTAATAGAAGAAAAAGATAACTAATCGCTTTTCGACTTGATCGCTTGACGCTGTGAAGTAAGACTGCGCTAGGAGAAAAAGGCTCCCAGAGAAGTCGCGTTACTGGGAGACGGCTTAAGAAACCGGTGCTTACCACTCCTTGAGACTTGAAACACCTCGGGTGTCCTGCGAAAGATAGCCGACTGCGTGTGTTTGTGAAATTCAAATTCGTTCAATGCGTTGAGCATAGAGCTAACCATTGTTGGTTTGTTTTTCATGTTGTTCTGTAAGAACTAAAAATTGAGTAAACTGAAACACGAAAGAAGAAGTTGTAAGACGCATACAAGATATAATAAAATATCCTAGTACATCCATCGGAGCTGTCCGTTGGTCCGACCTCAGATTCGATCAGCAAGGGATTCGGTCCTTGACGGTTGAAGTGTACGAATTCTGGACCGATTCGCGGACCGATTCTGGACCGACTGGATTCGTGGGAAAACCGCAAGGTTGGCAACACTGATGCGCAGACGCGTGCATACAGAAGTGCATTGAACCCACCGAACCAGTAGCAGACGCGCCAGACGCACCGCACTAGAAGCATGCCGTGTACGTACAGCTTTAGCATGACCTTGCTCAGCACCTAGAATCACCTAAAGTTACAATACACGGCAGAATGTCGCACAAACCACGACTTGCTTGCTAAAAAACTTCAACCAACATAGCCGATCGGGTAGGCCGGCTCCTGCAGGCCTAAACAGTACAGCAGTTTAGTAGCATACCGCACTGGGTCTACTGAAGCCTAGATGATCAATTGATCTTTCGCAAATCCAGGTGCATTTCAGCTATCCACAAACTATTAGCAATTGCTCTGTGGACGTTCTGCATCCTTTTCTTTACCTCAACAAAAAACATCCCATCACCGCTCTTTCCTGAACCCAGAGCCGTGAGTCTGATGCGTCAATACAGAAACAGGTTCTACTCGAACGCAGACCATACCACACGCATCAGAGAAGGACGTGACGTCACGAAATCAGACGCATGCGCCCAACAAACGCACAGGACGCATGTCGTGTGCATAAGCTTTACATGGGCAGTTTCACCCATCCTCCCGTATGTGAAACGGTAGCAGCGTAAAACAACACAATTTGGCAATACGCTTCTGTTGTTTCAAAAACTGTCAACACCCCCCTGTGAATCTCTGTAGAATTATTAACAAAAAATAGGACTGCTTCCGCTTGCGTTCTGCAAGTCAAAGAATTGGTGGCAGGGGCATACACCGGGCGTGGCTAGACCGGCAAGAGAGTCGGCCAAAATTGAGAAAAAATTTGGGAATGGAGATTTGGTTGTGGTATTTTGGTAGGCTATGTGGAAATGTTTGAACGCTCCAACTCTTCTAACAGCTGTTCGTTAATTTTCGCGATATACCTATTCAAGCAAGCTCATACATCGCCGAGCCAAAGACGGTTACAGAAACGTAAAACAGTTCATATAACTCTAAGAATACGAAGGTGTAAGAAGATCTTACCCCACATTTGCCCTCATGCGACATTTCAAAATAGCAGCTGTGATATTCCATGGACAGGCACTTTTGCTTGACACCCCATGTCTTTCAGAAATATGCGTGTTAGATGCAAGGTCCCAAACTAACACTTACCATTGTCGTTGCTGATGTTAACGAGCAATTTGACGATTTGTAGGATGCAACTTCTCAGGACAGTATATGACTTCACGTCACTCGCCGAATCAGAATCGCCGTTAAAGGAAAAGGAGGAAAGCCAGTTAAGGCACTTCTGAAGCAAACTGAAACAGAAGTGAGAAAGATGACGACTCCGTCAAACATACCTGTCGGACACATCCAGCTGATGCGGATAATTTTACCACCTCCTTTTTCAATGAACAACGCCTGGTGTTTAACGCATTAAAATCACGAAATGAAGCGCTTGAACAGTAAATCCACACAGAACACAGCATTGACAAACAGATAATAAACTTCACAGTGCCCATACTAACTTGTCGCAAAACGCCAACCCCTGTAAAACTCCTTTGGTTGGATACGTATGATAACCGCCTGCAATTGGCAATTTCAATTCAAGACGCTCGCTGCGGTGGCTTCTCACAACATGAAAAAATAAACGTTTGCAAAAAAATAAAAAATGTATAGAAGTACAAGGGAGATCCGTACTGACCTATTGCCAGATTGTTTTAGGAAAGAAATCGCTACATTTCCAGGCCAACTTTTTATATGCGAAAGAAGCCACTTCTACGATTTTTGTCAGAAAGTAAAAAAAAAATAAATCTGTTGGAAAGCATTCGCCAAAATCAACGAACATTTCAAGGAAAACAGTATCAACAGCTCTATATAACTTTGCAACAAGCCGTGGAAGACTTGATTTTAAATTGCAAAATCGCTTTCTTTGAGTCTATCAACCAAACCTCAAAATCGCCATGGCATCGTTTGCCCTTGGCAATCAAACACTGGTCACACAATTTTGCTACATGCACCATTTTCGCACCAATCGAATGTACCCAAGAAGGCTGAAACAAAGAGGTTCTACAACAGTTTACAAAATTTGAGATTGGATTGCTCGGACAGAAGGACATTGACTGCCCGAGGCCTTATATTTTGATCTGCATCGGTCGATGCACAAGATACGCAATTTGTGAAAGTTCCTCGGTTGTTCGCTGGTAAAAAAAAAAACGCATGAAAACCGGTTTGCGGCCACTTTGGTGCTTTGATGTTTTGTCTGTGTGGGGGGAAGACACCCCGACGTTTAAAACACGACGGAGTCTTTCCGATGTTTTCTTGATGCAATTCACAAATGCCCGAGTTCCGGTTTGGAAGTGTTCAACGGAGACGGGAAGTGTGATAGGCAACAGGTGCAAACTTACTTTTGTGCTCGCACAAACACGTTCTCTTAAAAACTGAAGCATTACAGTATATGTTTCTTTGCCGGTGTCGATCCTAGGCTCTTCGACGTACCAAGAGTCTAAATATCAGGGTTTTCCTGGGCTGAGATAAACCTGCCAGATAGGTTAGTACCGAACAGTTTAGCATAAGAGCAGGGAGTGGGATGCAGGGGAGGATCCAGCCAGTAAGGTCAGGGGGGGGCGATTTCAGAAATATTTGGCAGTCAAGTCTCATAACGGCTTCGCTATTGTAAAAGAGAGATCTTCTGAGAATCCCGCTACAAAACTAACTCCAGACTTTGAAGCACTGGCTAAAAAGGGAGACCAATTGTTCCCGCTGATATAGAAAGTGACTTTCTTTACTGAGCTGTAAAATAAATCCGCTTATCAAACTACTTTTTGCAATAAGGCTTACATCACTATGCTTTGCTGTAACTGGAAGAACAAAAAATCTTTTATATTGAAGCAGTTGCATGTCATTTACACCAGTTTACACAAAAAAGGCATTTATCTCCTCCCGACCAGACTCGCTGGCAAATTTTGGAAGACAGTGCGACCCGCGATTTCAACGAACAAGTAACACAGTCTTACATATACCAAAATACTAGCATTAAAACGCCATGCCCTCCAAATCTTATGCTTGTCAGCGACGGCCACACTGAGTCGTCTGGTGGGTCGAGTTTTGGCCCCGCAGCCCGCCTGTTGCATATGTCATTGGCCACCATGCAATAATTGGCCAGGCTAGTGCCCAAGAAGAAACGTTTTGGAAGATTAATGTGGCGAGTGCGATTGAAAATGAAACATTGTCGTAGGCACTTAACAGGACCGTGTGCAATTTTAGTGCAATTTTAAAGACTACCCGATTTCTCACATTCAGATAGCTTGTCCAAACCAATGGCTGTCTTGTATATTTCAGAGTTGTTCCTGATGCAGCTTTTTGTAAAAACGCTGGGGAGCATTAAAACGATTGAAACGATGTCAACAGCAAAGTACGTTGCATAAGACGAAAATTTTCCGCTGTATTTGCTACTTGGGGCAGAAAAGCAAAATTCCCATAAATTTACAACTGGGTTCATTGCGCTGAAATTGATCGCACAAAACACGTCACGTGAAAGGCGCAACACAACGTAGCGTCACTCGCATATGACTAATAGCTGCTGTAGAATCTACGTTATTCCGAGTGGACTTGGCCGGAGCGACATCATCTTTCAAATGGCCGACTAAGAAACGCTCTCGAAGCACGTGACATTCATTGACTCATTTATGACGGGATAAGAAAATATCACGCAACAAACCTTGCGATGTTTTTCAACAGCAGAGCGCGTTGGTGCGTGACGAGGTACATGGCGTTGCGCGGGGAGTTGACGATCGCGTTTTCGAGAACTTTCAGTATCCGTTCGAGCAAGGCAAGAGTGCGCTCGCACCGATTCGTTACGGACGAGCACGAGCTGATCTCGTCCACGTGGATCTTGACTGAAAAGAGCGAATTTTTAAAAAAATGACGGAAGAACATTGCCAGAGGCTGACAATTTTAATATTTCTGCGAGTTCGGACTAAACTCGTTTGACAAAACGTGAAAAGTTAAGCAAGCGTCTCACACAACATGCACGCAGGCCCGTAGCCATGGGGGTCATTCGAGGGCAGTGCACCCCGTAATTTTTTGTGCCCCCCAAATTTTGTTGTGTCCAGAAAATGACGTCACGGTTTGCTTTAAACAAATTTTTTTAAATCTTTCCTAAAAATGGATTGTGCTCCCCGAAACCTTAAAATCTGGCTGCGGAACTGCATGCACGTACAATAAAAATAACTAGATTTTACGCGCAAGCATGACCGTATCAAGCAACGTACTGCGAATGACCCTGTCGCATTCAACGATTAAGTCAGACGGGCAAGACATATGTGCAGCAAGCACATGCAGGCAACAGCTTACATTGTTGCCGCATCAAAAATAAGCAGAAAAGGCTGAAACAACCACCCAATTCAATAAAAATCGGCTGAAGTCAGATGTTTGTTCTTGGTTTCACACAACTACAGTACAAATCCTTGTTGCACACAACAGCAACTTCGGGTCTTTCCTGTCCGTGGCTGCGATGGGAATCGACACCCGCGTGCGTTTAACGCTGCTTACCACAGCAGACAGAGCCGACTGCAGCAGCACGTCTGTCTTCTGCACTTCCCCTAACACGCACTTTCCCGGATGTAGCGCATCCGAGCGTGTGAAGTCCATTCAGCTTCGTCGTTTGCCACAGCAACACGAGTGACCTCGGGCTGGTCAAAAACAACACTCAGCGGCAAAAGTACTTTTCCTGCGACGACCTTTACCTTCTGTTGCCATCAGTGCGGACTTACAGCGATATCAGAAGGCAAGGGAAAAAAGCCTGATTTCTACTGGAAGGGGAAATATCGTTGTTTATACCAGAAGCGACGACATTGGTGGAAACGCACGATTGCGTCATACATACCTGCCGTCAGCAGGTACGACATGCGCGCGCAATAAACTAATGAAAGGATAGTTCAACTCACCTAGGGATATGATGTGGTCCAAGCCACCTTTTAATCGGACTTCCTCTCGGAACCATTCCGTGGTGCGGCGCGCAGTGAACCGAAGCAAAGCCTCGCTGGCCAATCTCTTTGTCTGTGACATAATAAACGACGCATGGAAAAGACTGGTGCAGCCCAACGCGTGTTTGCAAACGCGTGCACCCCAACGGCCTGTTCGTGCGCGAAATCAGTAAAGGCAAAAATGGACTCGCTCGTTCAGGAACAAAAGCATTACGTGATGAACAACATTGCTGCAACAATCCAGCTTGGATCATGTGTTGTTTGTGAACTGGAAAGCACTAACAGCTGACACTCCACTCGAAAACTTACTGAAACATCGTTTCCCGTAAGCAACATGTCGCCACAACCGTCAATCAACTCCTTGATCTTAGTTTCAACGCTGTCGATAGTTTTGTCGTTTTCGGAATTGCCTTTGCTTTTAAAAAACTTGTACTTCTTTTTTTCTTCACTTTTCTGTTGAGCACCTGAAGTGGCAGAAATAAAAATAAATTATGACTTTCCCTGTGTGAAGGGTCCTAAAAAGTTGGCGGATTCTGGAGTCATGACTTCACCATTTTCCGCCTGATGGTCTAAATTCTCCCAATTTATTACGAAACGTTTTGAAAGATTGTGTGTTTTGGTAAACAAGCAAATACCTTAAAAGTAGGACTTATGCAGAGAAAAGGAGTAGGACAATCAAAAGTGAGGAAAAGATAGCGCGAAAATGGCGGGTACTGCAGCAGCTGGAGAAGTGAGTAGTGTTAACAGACTGAGGCTTGCCAAAAAGATCACAGATAAGCAAAACATCATGTATTCATGCGGAAGAATTGATCCAGCAGTGTTATGGGCGTTACGGTGAAAAGGCAACGGTGTCTTGTGTTTCTACGGCACCGCATAAGAACAAACGAAGATTTTTGTAAACATTTCGTGCACTATGGGAGGAAGTAGCATGCAACGCAAAGAGGAAAAACGTCGATTAGTTGCGAATCTAATGCGAGTGTTGATGTAAAGTGATGATGGTTTTGGCTGGTCGTGAAGAAAGAGAAACAATGTCTTTTCAAATCTTGTGGTAAAGGTAGCACGAGCTGCACAACAAACCGGAAAAAAGTTGCAGTGAAAGACTTTCCTGGCAAATATGAGCAGTACATTTATACCACTTTCACTTAACAAATACGGACCTCTTAAACATTCTGATACTGTAGGAGGTGGAAAGAGATGGGACGGAGCCGAACAGGGTTTTGAAAACAAAAAAAACAAACTTCTCTGCGAACGTTTAGACGGGTACGAAATGCAGCAAGGTGCTTACGGATGTGGTTCTAAAGCAGGGGTGGGGAACCTATTTACTATCACAGGCAGCATGAATTGTGGAATATAAGTTATTTTATCTTCAACTTCTCGTTTTAACTTGTTGAGGAAAATAATGAAAGAAAACCATGAGGAGCGAGAGAGATTCCTCTTGATTGACTTACTGTCTTCTTATCATGAAGTTTCGTTTTGACACATGTTGTGTTCTAACTGAGTAACGAAAATTCTGATGCGGGCCATATTTAATGGCCACGCGTGCTGTATTTCGTCCGCAGGCCGCAGGTTCCTACCCCTGCTCTAAAACAACTAAGAATCATTTTAGCTTCAGAGATTGGGCTTTCTATCGGAAAGAAGTCTATTAGAATTTCAACAGTTGTTAATATAGTGTAGCTGCCATCACACAGGTAAAATCTGTAAAAAAATATCATCAATTGAGACACAGAAAACAAAAGTTTGCGAAGTACAGAGCTAACGAAACATTTGAGGTAGCTGATTACTGACACAACTTTCTGCCAAAAAGCCATGTTAGAACTTGGAAACGTTGTGCTTTACGGTTTTTCAACACTGAAAATATCGAAAGAAAAGTCAACAGATACATTCTTCATCAACAACTTGTGCAGCTGCATTCTCATACAAAATAAGCCTGCCCTAAAGCAAAATATGTTTTGTCCTGAGAACAACAACGTTTTTTATTATGACAATAAAACAGTTGACACACCTCATTGGTTGCTCGTCTACGCCCTTTGCAGAAGTTAGCAAAACTTGGCAAAGCAAAACGGCACGACACAGCAACACCATACAATGGAACTGATTTATATTGAAAAAAGACGACACACGAAAAATATCAAGCGGACAACTTGAAATAGACCGTCACTTTAGCACAGAGCGCACGAGAATATATACTTCTTAGTAAGCATCCTCGGTGCCTGAAGGGCTGCTGCTGCCGCCCTCCAGAACGCTTGATTGGTAAATCGATTGATTGCGCAGCTTGTGTTAAATTGCACGCCATGTTCACGCGTAATGTACTTGAAAAACATCGGCTGAAGTGCAAGCGCACGGAATGTACGAAGGCCGGACTCAACAAGACAACATCCCACCAATACGAACAAGAGACGCCAGCGCGTGTGGCATGCAGCAGTGCAGCTATAGTGTGAAGTCTGGCGCTGAGACCAAACGAGAAACGCGTATGCAACAGCATTCCACTCGCATTTGCAGCATCGAGCTCGTGAAGAACACGTGTATTGATTAGTTCGGCGAGTAAACAGCCAAGGGAAGTGCCAGAGCACGGCGAAAAAAAACTGAGGCAGTCATTATTTGACCTTACACAGACACGAACAACAGCTGCGGTTGCATCAGCAATCGAATCTGTCCGAGTCCTAATTTTACGTAAGCAATGTTAGCAGTGGTTGTGAAGGGATTCTTGACAAAGTGGCCAACCAGTAAAACAGCGTGTCAAACAGGTTTAACACAGTTACGCATCTTCCTCGACGTTAGGTTAAGCGCGAGCTTGTTGGAGTCCCAGTTCGAGGTGATGTCTTTCGCCTTAAAACCGTTCCGTTAAACACTTAAAAGATTTGTCTTCGCTCTGAAGCAGATCCATTTGATGTGAAGTTAAAGTTTGAACTGTAAGAAATACTAGTGCTGCAACCAGTTCACTTTGTAGAATGTTAATAACGAAGACCACACCAGCAGTAAGCTTGCCAAGAAATCATTTTTGAAGCAGTATTGTCGGAAGAGTGCACAACCCATTTCCGGTCCACTTTTTTAATTTCTTATGGCAGTGTCTGCCCGCACAGGCTACTAATTTCCCGGACGTCGGGCAATTACCCCTGTGTCGTAGCCCTCCCCTGCAAGACAACTTTGTGATGCTTGCGTGCGATCGGATGCGCCTCAGTGTAATTGCAAATCAAGCGTTGGTGCGTCTAATCATGGGTTACTAAGACCGCCTCCTCCTGTGCAAATGCAGCCTTCGCTGCGCAACATTCACGCTTGGCATTGCAGTTCAATCTAAACTGTTTCATGATTGGAATGGTTTACATTAGCGGGCTTTTCTCGTCGACTCGACCTCGCATGCTGTGCGCGTAGCTTTTAACGCTGGCAGCAAGTCTTACAAAGGTCTTTACGTTTGCAAAACAATAACCTCGTTATCAGACGAGCAAAAGATTGAAACAGCGGCAAATGGTCATTGGAAGCAGCTTAAAGATGACACGAGTGGGAAACCTTTCGAAACCCACGGCATCCGTTGACAATTCGTGCAAACGTCAGGCATTGTGCAACAAGTCTAATGAATTACATCGTATTTTTAGTTACTATAAATCATCTCATTACCAACGGTTGCACAAATTCTAAGAACCCGGTTAGCAACAAGGTGGCAGCTTCTCAAGCTGAAGGGGCAGGTAGGCAAAGTAAGTTGGCTGCGTCAAACATAACCCGGAAATAACGTGGAGCTGTCACTGACGCCATGGCTTATATGTAAGGTATAACACATACAGCTATCAAACTTTCTTGATTATTTCTAAAAAGATTTAAAAACGCCCGCACAAAATAACTTTTAAAAAGTTTCACCGACGTAAACGCTTTTTGAAGCCACTACTGTTACTTACTGAAGAATATGAATATTAACACTTACCACACTTGGCCTGGCCATTGGCATTTGCGTTTTCCTTTTCCAACGGGTCTAGGATTCGCAGCAGGAGCTGCAGCGTGAGCTTGTCCACTTCCATTTGCCGGTCCCGACTCAACATGAATAAAAGCGCCGAGGTGGCCAACGCAAGGGACTGCGAAAAATCAAAGAGCAATGAGGTGTATTCTTTTTGNATCGTACTGTTGGCAGAAGCACAGTTAATGTAGCGCGTGCAGCAATAAACTGAACATCCTTTTAGCGCGATCAAAAACCGACTTGGGGTATTCCGTCACGACAATACACCAGGGAGAACGTAACAGTTACTACGAAGATCTACAGTAGCACTGACGTTTTCTGGAAGTCGCCACGTTGTCGCAGCGAAGCAAAACTCACGAGAATGGTTCAATACGTTTTGCAACAGAAAATCTTGATGCTTTTCAAGTATTGCTTAAGAGTTTTTCGAGTTTTTGCAATGTTCATCTCGTTGCGTAAATGGCATAAACTAGGTAAGTGCGGTTTTCAAGAAAACTGTACGTGACTAGTTAAAAAAAAAACTCATACACTCCGCAATTAAACGTGATTAACGTGTAATAAACGTGATTAATGTTGTTCTTCATGCAAAGTGGACAGCATGCATGTCAAGCACATCAAAAAAGCTTTCGACAGCAACGCTTGACTGATGGGCTAATTAGATCGGCTAAACAATATCTTCGATGTTGCTGATGCAGTTTGTCCGCAAACGAAAGATGCAACCTGTAGCTGTGAGAGAAATACTTTAAGTAAAAATGGCCAAAACTTAAGCTTCCCTAGACTTGTATAAAGAAGGCTTTATCAACAAAGCCTCAAAACGTTGAGCATAACAGGTTCACGGGTTAACATGGCACATACCTTTCTGGTTAGTAGCAAAACAGCGGTGAATTTCTATGATTTCGAACAGAAATTTGGCTCGACTTAAAACATAAAATCAGACTGTTTCAAAGTCGAACTCCCACATCGGATACCTTTGTCCCAAAAATGTGCCTTCGCTTGTGCTTTCCACAACTACCGTCCTACCAGCTGCATTTTCACTAAGCGGGAAATACGGAAATGGTGAATCACGAACTAAACATTTTGTTCAGTGACAGGAGGCAATCCGTACCTTGTTTTCGGTGGCGTCCTGCAAGTTGCTGAATATTTTCATCGAAACGTTGTGCGCGCGGAGGTAAAGTCGGAAGTTGTGCTGCTGGCATTTGCTGGAAAGGTTCGTCGCCGAGAGACACCTGTACCGTGAAAAGCGTTGCTTTACACCAGGCATTGAGAACAGTCGACTGCGTTCGATGCCGAACTTTCATTGATCTGCAAGCCTGTCGGCTGAGTGTATAAGGGTGGACGTGATAAACCACACTCCATTGTTTCGCCGATTTCCTGCCATCCAGGTTTCACGAACGTCTTGTTTCGCTTTAACCGCGAGTGGTATCAGGCCGCTGCGAACAGCGCAAAGCGCAGCTACCATCTGTCATGCTTTCGAATATGGGCGTAACCAGAGGGGGGCAGGGTCCCGTCCCCCCAAATTTTTGGAATATCCAGTCATTTTGTGCTTTGAGAAGCGACGTTCCTAGCAAAATACTGTTGCTCGCCGAAAGTCAACTCCCAATATTTTGGGCCGGCTACGCCGCTGCTTTCAAATACCGCTGTTTGTTGGAAATCGCATTACACGACACAACGGTTCTGTGTCGTTTAGAAAAGGTGGCGTCGACACAATTCACTCATTTCACCGAAGTCCGTTCGTGTGAACTTTGCCGCATGGACACGTGACACGTAGATCACTCTCAAATACGTCCTGATTTTAATGGCAACAAGCCTTACGTATTAATTGACCGCTTTTTTGCTTTCGTGTATCTTGTTGAAGTTGAAAAGGTTGGTAACCATTCGTTTCTTGATAACGACATATAAATAACGTTTTCCAAGAAACGAACCAACTATTCTAAGGCTAGCAAAGTCTAGATAAGCGATTCTCAACGTGGACCAGGTGGACCACCGGTGGTCTACAGAGTTCCATAAATCCGAAAACTGAACATACCCTGAGTTCACTGACCTATGTGTAACAGAGTTTCGGCTAGTTGTTCATGGGGTGCCAGCATAGCAAAGTCCAAAGTGGTCCATGGATATTTAAAAAGAAGGTTGAGAACTACTGGTCTAAACGTAACCACTAGTAAGCAAGACAGATCCTTGTTTCCATAGCAGTACCTTACGCAATGACACCAAATATAACTTACACGTGATGCAGCGATGAAAACCAAGTATTCGCCCACATCTCCACTAAAATGTTATACGTGATAAAAGTGTTGGCGACTTATCAAAACCACAGGAGAACACAATGCAAGCCTTAGTCTTATTCGGTGGGGGAGGGACAAGGGGGAAACCTGTGACGTCGTCTATCTGGATGATAGCGGTAAACGCAGCTGACAGACAAGCTTCGAAAAATTTTAGATTAGTAAAGAGACAAAAATAACTTTCAACCAGTTTTCGAGTGAGCGCAATTCAAAAACTTTAACAAGTACCATACTTTTCGGACCATGAGGCGCACTTGAAATCCTTCAATTTTTTCAAAAATCGAAAGTGCGCCTTCTGTATGAATGTGGTTGTGCTTTCTCACCTAGGACCAATTGTACGTGGTAAATGTTGCTATTTATTTTATTCCTAGTTACGATTTTTTTGTAAACAGACCACCATGTTACGTAATAAACCAACAAAAATTGCAATGAGCAGTGTATGTTGTTCCGAGAGTAGCTAGCACATACATGGATTGTATTACTCCGCGAGGTTCCTGACAGTATCAGTGCACACTGAATCAAACACACGCACAACTTTTATTTTATTCTTGTCTAGCGGATTAGGCATGTATGACAGATTAAACTCCCATTTGTACGGTAATCCGAGGGAGTTTAATCGGACTCGAAAGAGTTTAATCTGGCCGATTAAACTCCCCGGTATGTAATCTGAGTTTTGCTTCATTTAGTGCGCCTTATAATCAGGTGCGCTTTAACTTATGAAAAAAGAACGGCTCACACTCAATTGTTGATACTGCGCCTTGTAATTCGGCGCGCCTTATGGTCCGAAAAATACGGTACAAGCGCTTCGTGGCTGCCCGCACACATTTTCATGAAGAAATACGAAGGCACGAAACCTGATCGGAATCGGTTGAGATGGCTGCAATCCGTCAAGCAAGTACTCGACTTCATCTTCAAACTCTTTCGCTTCACCTTCTTCCAAGCAGTTCTGGTAGTTCTTGACATGCTTGACGACAGTGTAGTACTGCGACAAAAACAACAGCATTGTCAGCAAAATGCTTACAACAAGAACAAATGTGCATGACCATTTATTTCATAGAACAGCAACATCAGTTAAACTTGATTAACATCAAAAAGACGCGAGAGCAGGGCTTTCCAAACATTTTAGGCCATTGGGCCACTGACCCCTATTTGTGAATCTGTTTCTTCTCGGACGCCAGCCTTATTTCTTATCAATTTTTCAGCCCAACTACAACCGCGGGATATTACAAAACGAAAAATCACTGACATTAAATAAACTTTTATTGCACAAAACAGAAATCACCAATGGGATGGGGAATGCTTTTTACTGCACAATTTATCAATTCTCGGTGCTATTTCTGACAGACAAACTCGTAAGCCAGAGCCCACGGTAAATCCGATTCCGGATCTGCATTTCGTCATCCTATTTATGAAAGCTGAAAGTGCTATGTCACACATGCACGTAGTGGCAAAAGGCAATTAAATTTCAGTTGCCTTTTGTGACAGCAATAGATATTTGTCCTCAACGCTTAACCAAAAATATGAAAGAGCTGTTTGAAACTAATCATTAAACTTCGATCAGATGACAATTCGGCTAATTCTTTTGCTTCGCGTCCTGTCAGATACACTTTTGCATTACCATCACCGGATCTCATGCGTGGTACCATTTGGGGTATCGTGAGTGGAGCTAACCATAATCACGAGAGCCCGCCATGTGGTACGGTCCTGGGCAAGGTTGAGGGCCTCGTCTTGGATGATCTCTAGTGGCTTAACTTAAGGTTTGAGCCAGGGGGAAACTTCGCTTAAGGGGGCCCACTAGCCAACACTCAGAGAAAAGCTGAGAATGATAGTGAATCCTGAATCCTAATGTGGTGTCAATGCACAAAAAAATATTTTAAGAACATGCAGCTCCAAGAAGTTGATAGCCACAAGCATCCAGGCTTGCTCTTCCATCACAGCCTCTCTTGGAATTCTCATATTTTAAATCTTCATCAGCGTACTATGCTACATATTAACCGTCTTAGATCTATTTCAAATTTGGTGCCTAGATTTGTTCTTTTGTCGATTTACCACTCATTTATTCTTCCAATTTTTGACTATGGTAGCGTTGTTTATGACACTTGCTCCCAATCTGATGCTTTATTTTTGGACACTGCCCAGATAACTGCAGCAAAAATAATCACAGGGTGCATGAAGACCACAGCCAGTGACGCTGTTTTTAAAGATATATTTTTTGTTAAGCTCAGTAGCAAAAGTTAAAATCAAAATTCCACTTCACTACTATAAGATAATGTTTGGGATGGCGTCACCAACCCTGCAACCTCTCATCTCAAAAATGTTTAAAGATTTATCACCATACATGCTTCGTGACAGTTTAAATGTCCAAATTCCCTTGCCTAAAAAATATACTTTTCAACTCATTTTTTCGGCAAGCTGCTAGCTTGTGGAATGCATTGCCCGTTGTCAAATCTTCTGCTAGTTCTTCATCGTTTAAATACGTCTAGAAACTTTTTACTGTGGCTCAAAGCGTAGCTGCTGACATCTTCATGGCAGCAATCCCTGTAGCACATCGTTACGGTGTAGGCTGCGCATGAGTCAGTGTCCTAAACCTGAACCTGAACAAGCGCACTTATCGTTTGTGGTCATGTGGTAGAAAAGAAACAGATGAGCATCTACCTAATTGTACTCTTCACTGTGCGCTCCGCGTTCACCTCCTACGATCTGCAAAATCAATATTATCGAAAGAAGGTCTGCAAGATTTATTGCCAAGTGTTATATACGATCATTCAAGACTGTTACAACCTGTGCTGTTTGGACATTCTTCGCATAAATTTAACCCCACAACTAATTTACATAATGCTGTCTCTGAATATCTTCAATGCTCTAACCGCTTAATCTCGCCATAACACCTTGGACATCTCTATTACTGTAATTTCTTTATCATTCTGTGATTAATTCTCCATTCATGTTGTTTCCTCGTTGTATAATTTTGTCGTATGCTTGCAGTTTACCAACCCATCTATTACGTGCTTGAAATCTTTTGTTAATTGTTTGTCACTTGTTTGCAATCTTTCGTTAACTGTTCGTCGTGAATTGGTTCGCTCGACATGACGCGACGAAGAGTATATTCAGGCTTCGGTCTGCCGCTCGTCGTCGTTAAAATAAACACGATACAGCAATCTTGATGTGGATGTCTACACTAAAACCCGAAATCACCGGAAGACACTCGGAGAAACGTAAAAAACAACTTACTGAAAACTTAAAGAATACTAAATATCCAAATATAAGCTAAGCGGGGACCCGGTTTTTATATTTGGCTGGTCAGGGGGATTCTTACCCCTGCCCCCCAACGCGATATCGCTTCCAGCCAGACGCCACAGGATCGTAGTCATGGCAATGCCGGATGGGTGCTGTGGTGGCATATGGAGCACATGTCCGTGCCAGCGAACTCAGCGACGGGATGCGAAGCCTATCGTTGCGTTGGAGATATGCTCCCACCAGTGGGTATTGACCAGTTATCGGAGAGCTCTTGCTGTCGAATCCATCTAGCCGCGATAACAGATTCTTGGTGGAAGGCCAGGTCTCAACGCCATACAACAGCACAGACCGCTGCAATGCGCAACTCAGCGGTGCGAGAACTGGCTTGCTGGCGCCACAGCGGGGAGCGAAGGGCCTGCAATTACGCTTGATGCTCGGGTGCGTCTTCGATCGACGTTTGCAATATCAAAGGCGTTGTAATCAAGTCTAAATTCTCATGCGTCTTATTCAAGAAGTATATTTGTTAAATATCCAGAAAGTAATTCAAGATGTTGTTGAACATCAGAAAAAATTAACTCTGCATTAATTAAGGGTTTGCTGGCAATATATTCGCACAGAAAATATATCCCCAAAATTATCATTTCTTCTCCTTTTCAACATTTCAAGTTTCTTTATGAATGATGTTATTTTGTATTGACTAAGCAAAATGTTTGCATCTCTTGAAATGACAACTTCAATTGATTGAGGTTAAAAGTGTATGCCAGATACGCAAGTTTTCCAAGCAAATTTGTTTATTTTTTTGTCATATCTTCACGGACTCAATTTGGGAAACCTTGCACTAGAACATAAGACTTGCCAAATAATTACGCCATTTCTTAGAAAAATACGATATTCAATTAAATTTAAACACCCACTGCAAATTATTTTGCAAGTTTTAGTTTTGAAACCGAACTCAAAACACTAGCAATAACAGATTCGCTGGGTGTAAACTCGCAACTCGATTAGCATCGATTTTCTTCCTTGCCGATGCAATTTGTTCTACGTTCTGAAAATCTAAAGAAGATAATTTCATCTTTCCTCCGAATTGGTTAAGTGGAGCCCTTATCAGAAAAGGTATAACGACCAAGACTTAGCAATCCACGCGAGAAGACATGTTTGAAGTGCAGTTAACTTATGCACAGTTCAACGACAAACATCACTCTCTATCCAGTGTAAGTCGTAAACTGTGCACAATTTTAATCCAATAGGTGGACAATTTTTCAAAACGCACTACCAACATTATTGCAGTGCGCATATCGTTATTTTTTGTGGCATTGGTCTCAATGCAGGCTATTTTGTCAGAAAGAGGAAGGGGTCTATATTTTACCATCGAGTGGACACGGCTCACGTTCTGCGATGACTTCTCGAGGTGAGTTATTTAGTAACCAATCAATTCTACTTATTAACTTATAGCGACACGCCAGAGACAGCGTTGCGTCTTTAAAGAAAAACTGAAGATGTAGTCACGCTTAGTGTAGATTGGCAGTAGGCCTTTTACGTTAGAGTCAGTCACGTTGATTTCTATGGACTATATGCTACGTGTACTGAACAAGGATCCTCTCCTTTTTTCAGAGACGAAAATTCACCTTCATGAATGAACGCCGCACGGCATTGCGACAGTGAATTTAGCGTGTTTTGTGACGAGTGCTATGATACAACAATTCGACTTCATTTCAGTAGTAGTCACGGTTCGATGTTAACAAAAATCCGCTTCAGTGATTAGACAGGTCCAGCCTAAAATAAAAACCATAGAGGTGACATCGGATTCGAAAGCGAACCATTAAGGTGTGTCCATGCGAGGAAAAAGAGCTTTTCAGAGGATTTTTCACTGCACTGTAATAGGATGTAATAAACTAAGGCGTCACCATTAACAACCGATCACCAAAGCATTGATGCCACTTCACGGAAAATATTCGGGAAAGTCTAATGACAAATTTGTCGCCACAGTGTTTATACTCATAGTACGACAATCACCAAAATACCTGGCGCCACATTCTAACGACGCCGAATCTTTTCGTCAGCTTCGAAGGATAACGACGCTGCCAAACTGTCCATAGTGGTTGTGTGGACAAACGCTACCGAAACCCGCAAGGCAAAGCATCGCTCATTACTTGCACAACTCTTAAAGCAAAACATACCGCTTTAACATTTCTATCGCATTTGAGTGACGTGACAATGCTCTCGCCGACATTTTGTGGCCATGTGACGGATCGTGTCAGCCTCGGTATTTCTTCAGCATATTCGTCCGATGCGGCACTAGGTTGTGAGGCGGACTGAGAACCTGAATCCTGCGCAAGAAAAAAATGCAACCAGTGCACTTCCATGCAATGTTTTAATCTGAAGGCCAGCATGTGGTATTGGTAACAGGATGATCACACACCCACGCACGCACACCTTCATCAAAAATAATGCGCACTGTACGAATGTAGAACCAGCCGAAGTAAACAGTTTGTGGAAAACAGTCCAGTGGTTCTCAAACTTTTCTGCACGTTGACCCCCAATTAAAGTATACAATTTTCTGTGGACCCCGCGGCCTAGCACAACAGTTACTAATACATGGAAAGTACGTGTCAAAATAAATTTGAGTACTATTTACTTGAAATGCATGATAAAATAACACACAATCCGAAAATACACTACAGTATTGTTTGTGATGTAACACACAGAACAGTTTTCATAATGTCATCACAATGTATGTTTTAACAAAAAACTATTCAAATCGAATGTACCTTTAAACTACTGTAGCTGAGATTTGATCAGCCCTCTTAATTTTGTTTGATTTGTTGAAAAACGCCGTTTGCATTCCTTGCCCGATTAACANTAATTTTGAATTGGAGTCTTCATTGCTCCAGTCGACCCCAGCAGTTAGTCATTGACCCCCAAGCCATTCAGTGACCCCATGACTATTCATCGACCCCTTGTATAGTCCGATTGACCCCTGTGGGTCGGTATCGACCACTTTGAGAACCACTGGCATAGATGGTGTAACATCAAACGAGCCGCGGTGGTTTGTTTTGGTCCATTGGCCTTGTTCGTCAAGCAGCATAGGATTTCTCGCAAGGCACAGAGTGCCTTCAATGTCATTACATGCAGTTCATTTCTTAGCAGATGGTGCATTTGGGACAACTGATGGGTCAACAACGTAGAATTCCGAAAATTTGCTTTCTTTCATTGATTTTCTTTTTTTCCGATCTTAAATTTATTTTGTTTTTTTAAAGATAGGAACTAGCCCACGATGGGTAAGATAGATAAATCAAACGCGGTGTGGTATTTCGGATGGAGGAGTTGATTGATCTTTGCTGATTTCGTTTTCAGCGGGGCTGATGAGACGGCATTTGGGGTCGATGGGGCAAACGCCTGTGATCTTGCATTACAAATAAATGCTTTCGTTTCTGCCATGCCGTCCATTCTTTCCGCATTCTTTACTTATTGGGGCGCGGATTTCGTGGCTTTTCTGATGGAGATCAACTTCTGTTTGGCAGTTTTTTTGTAGAATTTCGTGATGTTTTCCATTCACAATTTGTCATACTGCAATTTCTTCATATGGTTTAAGTTCGTGCTTTTCTCCGCAAACACGACCATATCTTCAGGTTGCTTCATCTTTTTTACACCTGTTCTCAATTTCTCCTGGAATAAGAACCCTACGTTTCCGAATTAGAGGTTTTCAAATCACGTTTAATCAAGCCCTCCTCGAATTTCATCGAAGTGCTTGTTTGGCGGAAGATCCAGCGCCGTCTTAAATCCAAAATGCTCAAGTTTCTGGCTTTTGATGCTTTGTTTGGGATTGCCCTCCATCTCACTCTGCGTACGACACAACCCCGTTCTTTTTCGACACAGGATTTGGTGATCGTTGCCTGCTGGGTGTGCTGACGCTTTACCGAGAACAATCGAAGCTTATGGCTTCCGCTCTTAACGGAACAGCTTGGCTCTTTCACCGGTGCTGTAATAACGAGCTGGCTAGGAGGTGTGATAGGTAACCGTGCTGTACGGTCGTCAGCCGTGCTTTTCAGACATATTTGTTTTAGAACCGCAGTAGAAAGGTCTCGAACCTCCCAAGCATAGATGTGGGTGCGAAAGATTTTTGCCCGAATTTCCTCAAACTTGTCTTCGTGCGAGTATTTCATCATTTTTGGGATGACCTCCTAAAATAAAGGTCTTCATGTTATTCTCCCCAAGTTGGGCGCCAATTTTTCAAAATCAAACAACGTTCGGCACCATTTTTATCCGTGTTTTCAGGTAGTTTGCCCAGAATTTCGGGTATTTTGCGACCATTTTCATAGATTTTGCCTAGATTTTCATGGATTTAGCCCGGATTTTCAGGCATTTTCCCCGGATTTTCAACAAATCAAAACTTTTGGGGGTGCACTTGCACCCCCTGTACCCCCGCCTCATACACCACTCTCGCGCGTGGCAGTCGCACGCTCACCCGGCACCGATCTGCGTGACGTAAACACCACCTGACAAAACGCTACAAAAAGTCGACTGCTCTTCCGTCACAGCTTTGTCTGAACGTAGCGGTTTGGTTTAGTGTTAGATCTGCGAGTTTTCGGTCAGAATCATTGCCTCGTCGTCGTTTCTCAACGCCAAAGCCGCTACTACGCAGATATGTGAACACATGATGTACTGGTTATAATAAGACCATCGACGATGAAATGATCGAAATCCAACGATAAAAATCCTATTACACCAAATGTCGGTTTTCAAACCGGCAAATTCGCACAGGAAGTTACGGGCTGCGATCTTACGCGCGCAAACAACGCAAATGCCCTCGACCTCAAAAACGGGATGCTGAAAACGCTAATGAACGCTTTATGCGTCCCGGCTGTGGCGAATTTTATTCAAGCGATCAGCCACTGACAGCGGGTGCGAAACGAAATGTTTTTGCTCCTAAGTGGACGATCCCAGTCGGATAACGAACGAAAAGCAGGGCCGATCATCGATTTGCACATTGCCTTAAAATTTGTTATCAGTGCGCCGGAGTTCTTGCTTCTTCTTCGAGCAACCAGGTAACCACTCAGCTGAGCATTTCCCGGTGATCACAAGTTCTCGATTCACTTGCAGTCGCGTGTCTTATGATGCTGCCTGGAGCAGCGCGTGCCGATGTTACCACACTAATACTGCATGTTGCGAATGGACCAAATTCGTTTTGAAGAATTTCAGATAAGTTGATTTAAACGCGATAGCACGAAACGTGCATCCAGGGCTGCCGGTCATGGGCTGCATGAAGGAGAAACATGCGTGATCGAAAGTGGATTATCTGATCCATGCGTTCCCGTGACAGCTTTTTTCAAACGTAAACAATTCTGATTTTAAGCCGCGCTGTTAGCTTGGATTTCAGCGCCACAGCAACAAGGCCGCGTTTCCCGACCGACGTACCTTTCTTGATGCTTCTCATCATCCAAGCCGGAAGAGCCGTTGGGGAGTCGTCCGCGTCAGAGCTGTCGCTG
>JGI24022J15233_10000356_pt1 | contig 27140 bp, 14 predicted proteins | sample Ectturendosymbi2_FD_15233 | JGI IMG/M metagenome (IMG submission 15233)
AGATGTAGCCCAAACCTGTGGGTCTTCTTTCTTGTCGCATTTTGGGGGCCGTAGTCTGTCTTCCCAATTAGATGCCAGTGCTATCATGTCATTAGTCCTGTTCAAGGGAAATTTTGGACGGATCGCTTTCTCTTTGAGTCGGTTTAAGCTGCTGAGGTAACCATCTTTTCTTTGGTTGAGGCGCCTCAATCTAATAGCTTCTCCAAACAGGATTGACTTGAATGTTGTTTGCGGGTGGTGCGAATTCCCATTTATGAATTGCCCTCCCTCCGCTGTGGGTTTTACGAAGTCTTTAGTCCATTGTGCTTGTGATATGGACCACGATTCTGCGGCTAATAAAGGATAATAATAATAATGACATGGCCAAGACGTTTGCAATGGATACTTGCGGCAGTGGTATATAATATGAGTCATGCACCGTTTGTCAAAATCATTCTCCCTTGAAGCTTTATCAGAGTTGCCAGAGCTGTTAGGTACACTATAGATAATACATTATCCCTAAGAAAACTATAGCTGAAAAAATATTGATGAGTTTTGGTAGAGTTTCATATTGTCAAAATCGCAACATGGTATTTCTGAATTCATAAGTCTCAGTAATTATGTAGAATGTTCAGTTCAGTGCAAAAACATTTTCGTTTTACTGCTATCTACAGAAAATTAATGCAGAGCGGTTTCAAAAAGACTTTAAAACAGTGGTTCTTAACCGGGAGGGGGGAGCGTCACGAAATTTCCAGGGGGACGCGGGCCCTTACATACTCCACAACATGGAAAGTTTTTGAAAGGGAATGTGTCCCTCTAAGCGTTACGACAGTGCTAACTTTACGCCGCTGCATGTTATTTTGTTAAGTTCCTGCAGAGATGTAAGCCGGGGTTAAGTTTCGTGAAATTTTGCAGGTCGAATTGGAGTCTGCATGCAAACATTCAGGGGCACAACTAGGGGACTGCTTAGACGGCATGCCAAGTCCCTTTAAAAATAACATATGTGCCGTTATCGCATCTGAGAACATAGCATGGTGCACATAGAATTTCAAGGTAGCCGGATGCATAACATAGGGGCTCGCCTAATTCCAGATAAACATGAATGCATACACTTTCCACAGCTCCACGCAGCGTGGGATACCGCTATGGCTTTCTGCAATTCAACGAGCCTTCTGCAGTGTGGCTACACACCTGCATGATACTAATTTTCTACAGTACTTCCACCGTGTCCTTCTGTGATGCGACTATGTATATTCATGACGATTCAACTGCACTTGAGCTACACTCTTGTTGAACGTGAGACTGAGTTGTTAAATGCGGCTTGGCAGCTACACGCCACCATGCCATATCGACTTCTTAGCCAAAGAAATATACTAACTTTGCTTTCTGGCCATCTCAATGGCGACACTTAGCTACTTAATCTCGGAGCCGTAAGTGTTTAAGTCTACAAATAAAAATAACGCTTCTATTGCAATGTCCGATTTATGCGATTGACCGAACTATTTTTTTCACGTATGAATGGGTTTGGTTTGAGATTATGGAATCTTATGCCGAAACGCGGTTATATCGTTTAACCCAGTGGTTCCCAAAATGGGGTAAATTACCCCCAGGGGTAATATTCGATCTTTGGGAAGGTAGCACGGAACCAAAACCACAATGTTGTTCTGTATTATGAGCGCTCACTGCGAAATATTGAGGGTAATAAGCTACCTTGATTTGGGTAACGGCCCGAAAAAGTTTGGGAACTAATGGTTTACCCGATGTACAACCAGGGCCGGTTTTAAGCCGATTTGAACGATTTCTTCAAATTGGGCCCCGCGCTCCGCCTACTAACCAACGCAAACTTACACTTTCTATCGAAGCTGCTTGTGTATAGTGCCGGCATGGGGCCCAGTGTTTTCATGTTATTTTGAGAGACCAAAACGATTATTAAATTTTTCCAACGGTATCTCAAAATACAGTATAAACTAACTTCGGCATCACCATCAAAGTACACTAAAACCTTGATTTGCAAACATCTCGGTCTTCAGATGATATATTCGCTGGCTCTGAAAATATCTTTGCAGTGAGAAAGGTCAAAACGTAAGAAAACTCTGGAAGGGCCCACAGTATTTTGTAAGCGTGGGATCCGTTGCCAACTAAAATCCAAGTGAACAGCCCGATTTTTAACGCCTTCATCAAAGTTCTATAGTAAGAATGGTCATTGCTTTCAGTGGTGAGTAGCCGAGTTTTTTTCACCAGCACCTCTCTAAGGCAGAGAGGCTTAAGTTTTTAAGCTGTTTTCTGTTTCATTTACAAAAGCTTTACGTATTTGGCAGGTCACGTCTCGATAGTTGCTGCAAAATACGGTTCGATAGTTGTTGAATGTTGATATTTCAATATTTACTACTACTTGTTTTCTGAAAATAACGTTTAATTCGTAATTGCAAATGTATGCTGCTTAGTTAGTCGTTTAATAGTGTTGTCCATTTTCCCTGTAGTAAAGATTTAATGAGGCAACCTGAGATTGGCGAAAACGTTTGAAATAAACTTAGTTTTAAATATGAATGGCGATTTCAGGTGAGCAAAAAATAACCATTTCTTAAATAGCAACAGAAAATTACTAACAGTTAAGCTATTCGCAAATAGAAGTGACAATTTCGTTCAAGTGTAGTCAGCCTCATGATGTTCTTGTGGTGAAAATTGCATCATGAAACACTACTGAAACAAGGATTGTGGCATCAATCTCACAGACTGGTGTTGTAATTTCTGAGATAGATATAGCCTAACAAATTAAAGTTGCAAAAGTCTGAAAAAGTTGAAAATAGAAAAGCGTTTGTGGACGTTTGAAGCTATTACAGTATTTGTCTGTTTTGTAAGATTAATTCTAGGTTTAAACTTATTGGGAGATCTACAATCTTTCATATATTGTTTTAGTGTTAATGGAGAAAATAATTTTTAACCTTCTCTGGGATATTCAAAACCTGCTCTAATAAGCTTTTTGCAACCTACTCCTTTAATTGGTGGTCTATTAAGTGTTTTTCACTGTAACCATTTTCCACGTGTAAAGTATGCAGTGACAGCCATGTGTTTTGTACAGTCGAATTTGGGATATATTTAAGAATATGTTTTGTCTGTAACTAAGCTAAATATTATGAGTCCAAGACCAAGAGACCTAGGCCGAAAATATTACGTGGCAGACAAAAGAGGCCTAAAGCTAAGGCATAAACAGACCGAAGCATAAAAAGGAAAGGTGCGTTTGGACAAGTATTTTAACCACTGAGGGTATACCTTCAATGCCACACCACACTGAAGATGGCGACAACGTAGCAGATAGCCTGATCATGTTACGCCAGATAGTCAAAGTGGAAGTTTATGTACGAGAAGTGATACAAGTCGTTTCGAACGTGTTGATTTTGACAAACAAGGAACCTCGTCAGATGTACATCTGGTGAAGCATGCGAGCAAGAAAATTCAAAATATGGATGAACAAACGATCCTGCTACTTAGAAGGCATAAGTAGGAAAGTTACGGACTACCCTGAGCTATGTAGCCCAAATAGGACCGCCTGCAATTATAATAGAAGTATTCCCCCAAAACGAGAGTGATGTGACGCAGTTTTCTAAGTTTCACTGCAAAAGAATACAAAGGTCATCCATAGCTATTATTCCTGGCCTGGAAAAATAGAATCTTTTGTTACTACTGCAAACTTTTCAGCTCTGTATATCCACTAACACAGCACTCGATACCTCTCCTCTCTGTAGGACTACACTCGTCACTCCCTTCTGATCAGGGATGTGCCTGACCAGAGAGGAGGTATTGATGAGGGTTGTAATTAGTTTGTTTGTTGGGTTTAACGGCGCTGTCCATTGAAGTCTCTACTGGAGAGGTCATGGAGTCAACCGTTCGGGCGCCGCTTTGTAACATCACCGATTCCTGTCATTACGCCATGCTCCTCCTCAAAACTTTCTACACACCACTGCGTGGGGCCCCGAAAAGTGTTTCAAATAGGGCCCCGCACTTGCTAACGCCGGCCCTGCGTACAACTAGTCAGAGTAATCTGCATTCATTCTGCAAAGTAGTGTGCGGCCGCAAAGCTATGCAGAGTGAATAAAACAAAGAAAGAATTTGCAAAAGTTCACAAAGCAACTACAACACACCGTGCGAGATAGAGTGGAAACATATACTGTATATCTGTGAGTACCGGTACGTCTTGAGCAATGTCGCTTAAAAGAAAGCGTTTTCCATCTAATGTTGCAAAATATTTTTGCAGAAAATATTGGCCAAAAATTATCAAGTAATCGGTAGCCTATAATTTTGAGTGCAGGGGTCTATACAACCTGCCGTGGCGAGCGAGTGTTAGTAGTCATAAGGTTCATTGCAATATTCTCTACTTTTGAGGCCTTATTGTGAAAACATATGTACCTCTTTCTTGAACGATGCAGGAAGTCTAACAACCTATGGTTGCGCGCTTGATGCAGTCAGATTGTTTATATTCGTCCTTATTCTTTGAACACTACAACCGCATTTTAGTTTGCGACTGAGTGCTCGGACCTTAAAGTGTTTGTGTAAGGGTGTGTGCATACCACAATACTTTCGCATTTACCTGGCCCTTGACCAGGGTTGTACTCAGTGTCCTTCTCTGAAAGTAGTGTCGTACCAAGTGTTACGGGTTAGCGAACACTAGTGTTAACAAAGTGTCTGTAACTCTGCCGTTCTACCTCAAAACCCGCTATCAATTGTTCTGTTGCGTCTGTTTTTATCAATCTGCATTGTGTAGACTTTGTGTGTTTGTACGCTATAGACTTAGTGTCTGTTAAAAAAAACTTACAATAAAAGAAGTAGATAAACTTACCAAGAAATACATTTTTGTCCAACTTTAAAGTCAGGGGGCGTGAACCAATGGAAAATTACTTAAGGGGAACGTGGTGGAGAAAAGTTTAAAGCACCACTTCTTTAGAAGTTAAACGTTATGTTTCTAAATGTTCAGGTCAGTTCCATTAGAGAGTGTTCTGCGGGCGACCATCTCCGTTTGCCTGCGCCATGGGCTACTCCGCTACTTTCCGCTGTGAATACTGCACTGCGGTGGCAAGACAATGGCAGCACAGGGCATGAAACCTCTTGCATGCACTTGTTCAGAAAGGTCAAAAGGTAGCGGGTCTCTACTGCAAAGCCCTGTACTTTGGATCAATCCCACTATTTGAATAGCATATGCAATATGCACACGACCTTGGGCGAATAAAAGTATTGCGGCTTGAAAAGGAAACATAACTTGTTTAGCGTATGTTGTTGTAATTAACACATGATCTTATCATTTTTGAATTTTTCACGATATATATAAATTTTCTTGCAATTGGGTAGGAGGTTATTTCGAGAAACTGCCGTGAAACGCACTTATTGTTCGTAAGTCCAACCACCGATTATTCGTTAGTTCCAACTTCATTATTCGTTAACTCCAACCACGATCCATGCCTTTTTCGGAAACCAACATATGATTGGAGTTGATGTCTTGTCACGAAAAAATTTTTGAAATGCAATGTTAAGCAGTTGTTCGGAACGTTTACAGTTCACTTCCCATGTAGTGGAAATTTTCAGTTTAACCAAGAGAGGAATGTTGTACTGCAGAGCCGCAACCAGAATACACGAACCAATGCAATGAGGCTTCATTCGGATAATCAAGGACGGCGCTGCCGTCATGACTGTTAATGCAATTGAAAAACCGAGAGGCAGCAATATTTAAAAAAAACACATAATTGTCGCTATATATAGTTGTACAATTGCAAATCGAACGAGAGACTTTTAGTGTTTGTCAGTGAGTTTCACAGAGTTAACATTTTCCAATACGTTTTTCACATTCTTTGCAGCTTGGAGATATTATGACCATTCCTGCGGTGGGTGCGGTCGTCAAAACGCATTAGCCTAATGTCACTCTAACAACGGACAACATGACAACTGTTCCAGGCCTGACATTAAACATAAGTCAATTAAGTTTGGCAAAACCTTACAATATGTTACTTGTAACTGCTCTGTAGAGACATTCGTTGGTTATTATCCGCTCACACACATTAGCTGTCTCCAACATCAAGCAACAGTTTCCAGGTTGTGCTGTCCTGTTGAAGCAGCTTTTGTTCTTTGATTCAATTGCGTCACAAAATCTAGATACTGTTGTTTAAACCAATAAAGTATCGCTATTTCACATATCAACATTTGATTTGGTCTTTTTTCTGCTGGTGGAGGTTATATAAAGAAAGTTTTGAAAAGACAAGACACAGAGCTTTGTGTCTGTTTCGATGTTTATGCCCGAAACTTGTTGGACCTTGAAAAGTTTGATGTTGAGGTGATTGAGCCCCATAGCACCATTGACTGGTACGGTTTACTTACTGAAGGCATTGAACTTCAGGTGACAATACGACGAGAAATGCTGACAAAAGAAAACGCTTGCTTTATGCTAAATGAAGCTTATCAACCAGAAACATCACATTTCCATGACGACAGTTTGGAATCAGGGTTATTGTGAACAGATCATTTCAAACAACTTGGTTTGACTGCTTCAAATGGCTTCATTATGATGCGGGAAGTGATACTAAATGCTGTTTTGTATGTTGCGAAGTTGTCAAAGATGGGAAGCGCCAAATGAAAGTTTTTTATCGAAGCTTGAACTCGAAGTACAGCTGCCACTTCTGAAACCGCACTGCAAGATGCTTGCAACGAGTTGGCTACTAATTTTTCTATTCACGATGCCTTAAAATTTTTCCAAAGCTGTCAGTCTCTGAGTGTATTGCATGAAAATTCGTACGTTAAATTTTTCTGTATTCAAGTTCAAAATTACTGGCAAACCAGTTGCCAGTACACGAGTTAATTTATTTATCTATTTTTCTATATTATGATTACTACACAAACAAGCTACTCCAGTCTCGACAAGAGCTGCCGGAAGTTAGGGGGTCAGGTATCGGTCTTCGCAGCCCTTGGTAAAATTTTTCTCAAGGGCCCTGCGCATAGCCATGACTTAGAACAATAAGAACGAGTTGACAGACTTGCAATGGAAAAACTTGCTGAAAGTTATGTTTCTGGTGGAGAGGACACACTGAAAAAGTTTGATTCATCTCTGTTAGTAGTTTATTAATTTTGTCGGCCCGTAACATTGCCTAAACTTACTGTTAGACACGTTTTTATTTTTGTCTTTGGGTTCAATGGCGAAAAGTTAGAGCAACAACTCTATAGTGTGCTTTTCAGGCAATGTTTTTTAATTTGCAAAATTCGAGATATCGAATAGTCGAGAGCAATGCTCCCTCTAATATTTTGGAACTGCGAGGAGAGGAATAGCTTTTCAGCAATAAATTTTTACGTTCCGGTCGTATTCAAGTTTTCAGTTTAGGTTGGATTTCGGATTTAGATGCGCAACTGCGCTGTGGTAGAAAGTGCTTACGGGGATCGCTTACTATAAATGGCTAAAAAAGATCATCCTTTCTAGAGAGTACATAGACACAAGAGAACCCCTGCTTTGGAGGGCAACAGTGTTCCATGGATGCTCAATTTCTGCTAAACTTGGCCGTACCACTAAAAAAGCTAACGTCGGCTCTGAATTTGGCTTAGTATAAAAAGATCAGCGTTGGCATCTCAGAATTTGCTTTCTGCCATCTTCGGCGAGTAAAAGTGTTTTCAGCATAATAAGCACAAACCTCCCACAACACTAGCAGTACTTCCTTTGTTTCTTGTTTCTTTCACCCTCAAAACTTTAGTTATTCATCCTTTGTTGCTTCCGTTTTTGATCGCCAGATGCTTTCGTGGCATAATCCAATTGCGTCAGGGTTTTGTCTTCTCTGTTCATTTCGTTGTTGTTGTTTGCGCGTTTTTGCGCGTGTTTTGACGTGTTACTTGCATGTACTTATCAACCAAGCTCAAAACGTGTTGGGGAACCCAGTTTGTTAGACCAATTCTGGCCTTTTTTGTCCTGCATGGACAGCACTGCAATAGAAACGAACTGAATTGAAATCAACAAATCAGAATTCACACGAATTAAAGCTGGCCAGGAGTGTATGAGAAAAGACTTAATAAAATCAGTATTTTGCGAATTGCCAGCCGTTAGATGATTGTAGGCCTTACCTGAAAAGAGCAAGAAATATTCTTCAATATTTAACAAATCAACTTTCCTACAAAAACAAAAAGTTTGAAACATCGGATCATTTATGTAAAAATAATATTATTTAATTTATGTATGTCCTTAGCGGCGCTTCGACAATTCAGCAAGCGCAAGTTTTAAACCGACGTAAGTCTAACATATATTGCCCGAGGCAACGGTTCGCTTAAACTCAAGTTGCTGGAAACCCGCCCAACCTGTACTTTTGATAAAGGTAGAGAACCGATATAGTTGAGAAGGATATTAAGCGTCTTTGCTACAACTTAGAAGCGATTAGATGGAGACGACGATTCGTCACTTAATTGCAGAGAACTGTCATATGTACCTCGTATACTTGACGAACAGCTACAGAGGTGTAGATTTATTTTGGAAACAAGATCTGTGTGGGTGATCAAAGTAAATGTCTGTTACCATGTATCCACCAAAGCTTGAGACAAATTTTTGAAGAAATTTTGATGCAAGCAGAGATCCTGGGCAAGATCGTTAATACGAAACAAAATATGTTCGAGAAGCCGTTAACAGTGCCAATAAGTTTCTCCTATATTTCTTTGAATAAACTATTACTGTGCTTTCTTAAAAAAACTCGTGACAAAATTCTAGTCCTTTCAAACATTTGGAAAACGTTGTGTGCAATCTGGGCGTATATATGTCGCGGGGCACACTCCTTCAAGACTGTATTTCTGCCGATTCAGACAAAAAGTTGTGAAAGAGACAGGTATTTGAAACAAAGTTTCATTTGCAATTTGAGTTATTTTTACAAAGTTAAACTTGGGAGTTAGCTACCGTAAATCTTTAATAGTTTCTGTTCGTGACCAGGAAGACTAGTGAAACCACCGCAAGTTAATCGACCGGTAGTACTTTGTAATGAAAGTTTGAAATTTTGTGCAGTTGGATACAAAACGTTTCCTGAAGTCGTTTCAACATGCAGGTTTTCATATTTCCTTTTAGCTAAAACTAAATATATTGTTACTTAGCAACCAATCAAATATTTGAAGCACATTGTCAGACATTCAGTACAAAAATAGGTCTAAATTAAAGGAATCCGTACTACTACTACATAAATTCAAACGTCAAATAAAGAAATACTGCAAAATTCTTGCTTCGCAACATTGAAACAAAAAACTTAAACCAACAAGATAAATGTAGAGCATATGGTACTATCCTGTAGTTTTATTTTGAGAGACTTGCCTTGGGTGATAAAGTCTAACGCAGGTCTTTGAGGTTGCTCTAGTTCCAAGTAAATTCCTTCAAATATAGAATTAAAGTATAACGTGAAATTCATTTTCATGTATGTAATCTGAACGTTTTGGCATTGCCATTTAAATGTTTTGATTCGTATTTATTTTATGATGATGGAAGGCAAGGTGATGCTTGAAATGTAGAACTACATTAGAATTTATAATCGAACACGTTTGATCAAAATAATCTCACCTCACTAAATTCATGTACTGCAAGTCAAAACAAATTTCTAAAACCCCATACAAGCAACTGTACTAATGTGAATAAAGAGCTAAAGTNAGAGTGCCTTACGAAAATCCAGGCCATTTACCCAGCTTGGGTTGAGGATGTCTTCCAGTTTGTCGAGTCTGTAAAACCTAATGATACATCAGCATCCCACAGCCAGCTGATCGGGCTCTGAAACTCTTTACAGAAAAGAGAACGCTGTTCCACTGCCTTGTTGCTGCACTTCATGCAGTTTACTTTACAAAAAGCATTTTCTTTGTTCATGGTTTGCAGATGAATAATGCATTTTATTGCAGGCAGGGAAATCCAACAACTTGCTGTTAACAAGTGTCATTGCTCGTAATTACTCGTTTATGAAATAAAAATGAAGAAACTGCACATAATTTTCTATCTCGCAACCAAGAGCCGCAGCCAACTGTTGGTTTCTGGAGGGGGGAGCAAAATGATTAAAATGATTGTAACTTGAAGTTGTACACAACTGAACATGTTTTTGAAAAGTTCGGGGAACAATTGCCCGGTTGCCTTCCCGCATGGTTGCGGCCCTTCTGCGACCTAAACCTAAAAGCAAACCAACGTTGTCGACGGTTTCCGTTGATCTCCAAAATGTCATTGCTGATATTTTACAAAACAAAAAAGCTTGTGCAAAATAAAATCATTATCATACAAAACAGGAGTCTCCAAACATTTTTGTACGAGGCCCACATAAGCTGTTGCACAACAGTTCGAAGGTCGAACATAAACCCGGTACGGAACAAAAGAAGGTCAAAACATGGATCTTCTTCAATAATAAAAGTATATTTATTGAAAAGAATGGTGAAATTGCTTCTCTGCTTCTAGCACATTAGGAAAATATGGCTTCAGATGGCATGAACCTAATATCAACAAATACCTCAGATTGCGGAAACACATCAGCTAAGGTTAGGCCAGCCGCCAATAGAGTAATACTTAGCCAACTGACATTCACGTGGTGGTCTTACGTAAAGATATTGCTTTGGGTTATAACTCGCATTAATTTCAACCAGCAATCCAAGTGAAATGGCTTCGCGGACCGTATCCGGCAGGTGGGACTTACTTGGGACACCCTGTTCTAGAGCATATGCTCCTTTGTTTTGTGGAAATAATTAAAACGAAAGGCAATCTGCGTACTGTACTTTTGTTGGAATTTGCAATTACGCTGCTTTCTACATGTTCTCCTGACTGTAACCTGCCCTTGTTTGACTCATTTTCCAACTAAAGAATTGTAAAAGATAAGCAGTTGCATCTGTAAAAATTTACTGTATGTCAACAATAGAAATTAGAGTCCTCCACCACTAGGCAAAATTCACTGCAACAACAACAGTAATTTTATTTTTTGGCTTTAACGCTAGTAAACTTGTTAATATAGACACAGTAAGGCCGGGAGGCTGCGAAAAGATACACCGGTCATCCCGTCTGCCACCATCCATACATGGCCATCTATATACTTTATTTGTAATGATTCATCTTTTGCTGCAAAGGAACCTCCTTCAACTTTTACTGAAAAAACTGATTTCATTTCTGAAGGAGCTGAAAAAAAAGATGAACTTCAAGGAAACCTTTTTATATTTTTACTGCATTGGACAGAAACAAAGGAAAATGTAAATGGGTTGATAAAATTTGTTTTCACTTGTTTGATTTGTCAGTGAAGGTGTAATCAACATCCAGCAATTGTTTTTGCAAACGTGTGCATGGATTAGCTCTGGGGTATGTTTAAGGTTTTTCAAGATATTTGCAACTATTTGAAAGCCAATATTCTTCTATAAAGTTGGATGTACCAGTACATTATAAGAAAAACAAGGGGAGCTTTTCGACCGTTGTGATTGAAACTAACGCAAAGTGCATGATCACATAATGCTGCTGTGTTGCAGCTATTCGCTATTAAAAACTGATGCATGAAAAAATTTTGTAATAGATTTATGTACCGTGTGAACTTTCTGGAAAGAAGACTAGACATTCCTAATGGACATTTTGAAATTCTCACTTTTTATCTTAACAGGTCTTCAGGCGCAGTATGCGCCGCGCATTTTGTTGTGCAAAGTTTGTAATTTCTTTAGCAGCAGTAATAAGTGCAATAAAGATAAACGAAGAAATCAGAAAACCAGTGATACATGACTTCCGGAAGCAAGGCTTTCATGTGGTGCGCGTTAACTATCCAACAGTGAGCAACAGAGGCGTACACACGTTGGCAGGAAATCAAGCATCTAAAAGTAGGACGAAGAAGATAAAAAACGATCATAAAACTTGCCCAGAATTTTGCAGTTGTTTCGAGGAAAACAGTGATTACTTTGTCTCTTGCTCCAACGTCAACCGCACTACTTTTCCTTGGGCGGTCCATCGCAATGTCACCGGTCTGTTCCTCCCCAACTGTCACCTTCGGCTGCTCATTCCCAATATGTTTCACAAGTTGTACAAGCTGGAATCGCTTCACATTACCAGGTGCGTTTAATTCCCATTGATATTCCTGTTTTATACTCGTTACTCATGTTGCAGCCGTAATGCTGCATCGCCTTGAGCCACCTAAAGAGAGAATCAAACCGTTGACCCTCCGCGTAACAGCAATGTTAGAGCCTTTCCCAGTTCCCACTCGTGAAAGCAGACTCTACCATTGCTAGTACGAATTCAGCGTAAAACAAGCTCAAGACGACTTTCAACGGGGGATTCCAGCCATCGTCACGTTGGGAGCCATTTGTTGCAGGATGTGCATCGTCTTGAACTACTGAAGCAAGCACAAGAGAAAGATAGCGATTCGAGACATTAAACCAACGGGAAAGCAACCTGCAACAATATAGATCGCTCACTGAGTTCACTCTACCTTTACTAGGTTTCAATATCATTAAATAGGGATAAGTGAATTACGATATAATTCGCTTGTGGTAACTATCACAGTGACTTGTTAATTATGGGCATCATCTACCGGTAACCATTATTTACATGTGGTGCCATCTTTAAGCCGCCACACGAGAGACAGTTGCAATAAAACAGACAGTAATGCGAAATGTACAGCAAACGAAGCATGTTGAGGCACCTGTTGTTGCTTCTGACAAATGATGCGGAAGGCTTTGTCTCGGTATGCTGTTCTCTTGTTACTTTTATAAAGTTAAATGCTCCGTTGACAAAACAAAAAAGTCAAAGTCATTTGGTGCTGTGGGCCACATTCACGCAGTTAGAGTGCATGCAGGCTAGGCGGTATTGTAAGTAACGATACAATCGATATTTTCATTGCTATTTATTCATAGTACTGCGACTCTAAGAAACCTGACATCCTTTGGCAGTTACAAGCATGTTAATATATGGTACCAAAGATCGTGCAGTAGCATTAACTTTTAGCGTTGAGTTGAGATGCGCGTCAATTGAGACCGGGCTTGTTTAATTTCGAGGCTTGTTTAAGTTCAAAGAGAACAGTTATTCGCAGACATAAGTATTACTGTACCATCGAACACTGACATGATCTTCGTTGTTGATCCAACGTATTGACAAAACGTTTCGATGTCAACAGTTTGAAATGTAGCTTTAAGGGTACTGTTGCATTGTAACTCAATTAGCTGCATTTGATACTTCTTTGGCACCTCTCAGCAATGACAGAAAAATGGTTACTGAAAATAGCAAAGTCGCTTTCCAGACCTTTTAAATCAGAACATCCTTCTTTGAAAGCGTTGTAAATTCTTCGAATCCACATGCTGTAATCTTCATCAACTCATGGTTTTGAACTGAAAAGGTTGTTACCTGTTACGGACAATTCACGCAACAGAATATCTCACAGTTCAACACTTCTGCACTAAACCAGCATACCACGCACTGATTGAGTGTCGATGTGTTCAACTGTGAGATATTCTGTTGCGTGAATTGTCCGTAACAAAGTTTTCAAACTATGAGCCTTTCACAGTTTCGTCAAGGTACAGTCTCGCTCTCAACGTACGAACAAAAAACGATAGCGTCTTTCTTTACACAAGTAAACTTATTAACGTTCGACGAGCTTAAGCTTCTTCAAATTAAATCAACCTAGGAACAAGGCAGCTCCTCAACACGACCAACCGCGTTCACGTAAATTTCCACACTAAGCGCAAATCAATTTTTTACAACGTGAACGGAACGATGCGCTGCTAAATTACAACGAAGGAACGCGGCGAATAGCGCCACTGGCGGAGAATGCAAATCACACGCACGGTGCAAGAAAATTCCAGCGGTGAGAAACAACAAAAATATGCACGTTTTCTACATTACCTTTGGTTTACCTTAATTATTACTTCAAGTCATATTGCGTTATGACTGTAAATAAAAACGTAATTCTGCTATGACATACATAAACGTAAATAGACCAGCCCGTGGTCTAGTGGTAAGTGCGTCCGCTTCGGTGCTGGTAGGTTGAGGGTTGAGGGTTCGACTCTCGGCCGGGTCTACCTAGTAAATTGGTACTGCAGCCTTCTTACCAGGCGCACGGTGTGAGGAAGAGCCGCAGGGAACTCACGGAGAATACACACAAAAAAACGAGTAAATTGAAACCAGAAATTGTGCAAACTCAGTCGTGACGCTGCAAGACCATTGTAGTTATAAAGCGCCAACAACACACCACCTTATCAAACAAACATAAATGTAACTCCCTCAGGCCTAATGCAAGCAAAAACTGGAATGACGCGGGCCACAACACGGAGCATGGTGTGTCGGATAAACGATTGTCTTTTACAAAAGCTGCTTTACTGAAAAAAAAACATAACTGAATAGCGCGGAGGTTGCTACCTTTATCAGCACCTAAGTCCCACGAATCAAAAAACGAGAAAGGGGAAAGGAATTAGACGTAGATAGAGAATGAAAGAAAAAGAGAAAATATAAAAGTAAAGGAAAGAGAAAAACAAACAAATCCAAGTGGGTGAGGTTTAACACGAAGTGGAAAATTATCTTGAAGCTCTACGGCTCACCAACACATGAGCCAGAATGGATGTTTGATATTATATATTCGAGACTGAAACTTTGGTATTTCAGCTTCAGCTTCTCGGTCATTTATAGCTTTCAAAATATTTGCCTCAGGCCAATTCTTACTGAAATTCATTCACAGTGTATGCGATTTCGTTATTCCATCATTGACACTGAGTTATTTACTTGCCTGTAATATTTTTTATTCAAGGATAATCAACATATTACGTTCGTGTGAAAAAACAAAATAACCTTGGATTGCAAACCATTTAAAAGTTTTGTCTCCATGTGAGTTTCGCATTATGTTACGTCCGCTATAAGTTAAGAGAAAAAGCTTTCTGGTATTTCGCCAGTCACCCTGTCTTTTAGACTTGCCTAATAAATGTGCTTTTGCTGAAAATTTGCAAGTGCAAGACATTGCCTTGTTATCGCAACTCTTATACATTGCAGATGCAGGACTAAAAGAATAACAGAACTCGCTCTGACAAACCTCACATCCCTGCTATCTGCTGATTTCTCAGGAAACGAATTTGAAGAAATCAATGACGATCGCGGCTTGGACAGCGCGATAACGGATCATTCTGCTGTATTCCGACCAGTTGCACTGAATTATTCAGTATTTTTAAAGACAGTAAATCTTGCTCACAACAAAATAAAAGACCCTATTCAGTCAAAGGCTTTTAAAAGCTTTAAATTTTTACGAGTGTTTAACTTGTCACACAATAATCTAAATAAAGTTGGATCTGCTTTTTCTAAGCTAATGGCATTGCACACGCTAGATTTAAGTCATAATTTCATTAGCTACGTAGAAGATGACGCGTTGGAATCAAATGTTGTTTTGAAAGAGCTCTACCTTTCTCATAATACCCTGAAGTCAATAAAGCACAAAGTTTGGAGGCACTTGTTCGAACTCAAGGTGCTGGACTTGAGTAGCAATAAAATAAGTACAGTGGAACATGAAAGTTTTGCAAGTCTTATTGCTGTTAGAGAATTGTATCTTCAAAACAATTCAATATATCGACTTCAACAGAAACTTTTTGCATGCAATTCGCTGCTAACTCAGTTAGATCTCTCTTCAAATGTCATCGCAACGATTGCGCCGAACTCGTTTGTTGAACTCCATCAGTTGACAAGTTTGCTTCTAAATTCCAACCGCCTTTCCTCAGTAGAACCTTACACTTTCGCAGGCCTGGTAAGGTTGAACATTCTTGTCCTATCAGACAATCGCATTCGAAATATTTCTCCGCAAGCATTCTGCGAACTTACAAGCTTAAAATATTTGAAGTTAAAAAATAACAACCTTCAGGAACTTTCCCCATCGGTTTTTGACGCAATGCATTTTATTCATTCAATCAGCCTGAATGGCAATTTTTTGACGCAAGTACAAACCCGTTGGTTTCTTGTTCCAGCCTTGCGCATTGAAAGCAGAAAGATTGTTGAGGAATACCCAGGCATGTCCATACCATTTTCTGTGCTCACTGCGTTGTCATACAAAAATTCTGTTGATCATTTTGCCGATTACGACCTTTCGGACAACCCGTGGGACTGCAGTTGCCAAACAAGAGACTTTCTAACCTGGTTTCATTTTCAGAAAACAATTCGTGTACGTAATTTCCGTTCGTTGCGTTGTCACGATCCGCTATATCATCGTGGTTATATCCTCACTGAACTTTCACCAGAACAGTTATCTTGCTGGCCAATTTCGTTGTTCCAGATGCAAATATTAGCCGTCGTTATTTTCCTGGTTGCGTTGTGCTCAAGAGCTTTCTGGTCCCGTCAAACTTTCATGCGAGGGAGAAAGACACACGTACTGTGACTTAAAAATGACGGATACACCTTAACGTTCGTGGATGAATCCACATAGAGTATTCAGTTTCGAAAACCTAATCTCTCTTGACTACTGATGAACGTAAGAAGTCGCGTGCCCGACCATGCTTGCAGCAAGCAAGTTTTCTTAACATATTTTCTCGTGTCACCGTGACGTGTTCCAGACCGACTACCTTATTCAAAGTTATTGAACTGTTTTGGCAATCAGGTTATTGACATGTTTATTAATTTTCATTACTTTGTGAGTGAATTTTGCTGCTGCTGGTCAACACAACAGAAATCGTCGATTTCCACACCACGGAAAGTGCATGTGGGATAGCTGGGACGCAGACTGGCTAACAGGCCTGCACAACTCACAAAGCTCGAAGGGCCCAATTATCAACAAATTTGCTGCGGGCCGCAAAAATCTGTTTCATTTCGATGTAGAGATTTCGTTGTAGTATGGAAGAACTTCTGAAACGACAATCACTTATTCGAGGTCGAGTTTTTGCAACATTTTCTACAATTGAGAAAGGTCTCGCGGGCTGCAAGCGGCCCGCGGGCCGTATGTTGTGCATGCCTGGGCTAAACGACAGAATATTTTGATCTTTGTTGGACATGCGTTCACATAATAAACCGTAGGCAATGAGACTTGATTTTGCTGTTTTCTAATCGGTCGTGTGAGTGCATTTCTAATCAGCGTTTTTTCGCAGAGTCCTGTCTTGCGTTGCACTCTCCGCGTCGCAACGACGCCGCGCGCCTCGCCTATGACGTGACAACAACATTTAGAACGCTGTCAATCGTAGACTTGACAGCGTGTTTAACGACTTTGTTTGAACGTCTTTTTTACAAGAAATTAACAATCCGTTGTTCGCATTAATCGAAAGATTTACAACATGCATTAATCGCAAAAGCAGATTTATAAAGTTCGCTGACATCTTGCCGCGAGTAGCAAGAACGAACTACGCTTGTTATTTTCTGGCGAAATCTACAGAATAAATAGTAGGCTACGCAATCAAGTCGTTTTGGATAGTTTTATGGTGGGCCATTTGCGTCATGCAAAAAATTTTGTTATATTTCTTTAAAAAATCATTGCAAAAACTTTTTTCAGTTTTGAAAAATATATTTTATTTGAGAGAAATTTCAAACTGAAAAATAACTATTTCAAAAAAACAATTTTCCGACAATGGTTTTCCGAAGGAAAGCTTTCATGACGAATTTTTTTTCGTACTGTGCCCAACTCAATCAACGTAGTGTTTCCCGTTGAAGTTTGTGAATAAACTATACTGGAAATTCATGTTGCGTGCTCATTTTTACTGCAATTTTTTTCTAATACATACATCATCGCTTACCTTATTTCTTCTATAGGATGTTTCTTTTCATCCTCTCAACGAAGTCTGATGTCTTTAATAATAATCTTTGTTGAAGTAAATTTTTAAGTATAGCTGTTGTTGTGGTAAGCGGATATTGCAAAATGTATGCAGGAATTGAAAGGTTTCTTTAGGTGGCATTACATTTTCCACTTTGCAATTAGATTAGTCTAGGCACAGTACATACAGATGTGCCACAGGTGTAACGTGGTATACTAGATCACAAGCATTCGGAAAGGTCATCATACATATTTGTAATAACGCTTGCAGCAGACCTTGTTGTACTGTTCTGCAGGATTCTTAAGTGGCATCAGAATGATATTTGTTCCTAAAATTTGATATTTGTTCCTAAAATTTAAATAAATTACGAATGTGTCGCTTGTAGTACTGAATAACTCTGTCATGAGGAAAAAAAGGTACTTCCCATATTCGATAGGTTAGTTGGATCATGTAATGCCTAAAGTTTGGTTTACCATAGTTTTTTTCAAGCAAACAGTGATAAGGGCAAATGGGATCTGGGGGAGTTCTATAATCTCCCAGTGGAGTACGGGGATCTTTCCCTGACACGTTTGCATTCAATGCATTTTAAGGACTCGTAGTGGTCTCTGGTCATATGATTTAAGCCATCGTTTATTTGCAAACTTCAATAACAAACACTTAACTCGCGAAGTTTTGCGGATTTTCGTAAAAAAATGGTCTTGATATTTTTCTCGGAAAAAATGTTTTCGCCACATATTTTTTTGAGAATATATTTCTTTTCCACTTCCAAAAAATTTGTGAATTATAGAAATTTTTTTAAAAAAACTAAACTTTTGGGGAAAAATCTTTAACAGTATTTTCCAAATTATATAACATTTTTCCATGGCGCAAACGGGCCACCATTCTAAGCAGTATGGAAACTGTGCGGGGGAATGCCCATGCCACTAAAGCAACCTTTACTTCCTACGAAATAACCTGTTAACCAAAAAACCGCTGCTGCGACAAGCCTGGCGTCGAGTGGCACTCAGTTGAAAGTTACATTTTAGGCGGAACTGGGATTACGCATCCTTGCATTAACACCACGCAACAAAGATCCACCAAACATGCTGAAGACGGCAAGGTACTAAAAATAAAGCTACACCATCCCATGCAACATGATAACACCACGCAGTTGCACGATATGCGCTTTCGCCTAAGCAACCAGAAAACCTTCTTCTGAACGAAATGTCCCGATGACATGCTGCTTCAATGAACAGTCGTGTTTTGCATATTTTTGTTTTCTCGAACTTAAGTTAAACTGAACGTAAAGTTAGTTTGGAATCACTAAATTTTGGGGATTCTGTACATTTCTATCATTGGAAATAATATTTTTCGTGTCTCTCGGGTTTCACTTCCCGTCGAAATTTCTGCAACGCCACGATTATCCTCCCCCGGTCAAAGCAAAATTATTCTCCACTCTTATCCTATTTTAAACAAATCTTTCCACTACTATCTTTATTTTCGACAAACAAATTTTTCTCCACTATTATCCTATTTTCAACAAATTAAATTTTTACTCCGCTATTGTGCTCCACCAGAGCAAAACAATCGACCGAGCAATTACCTGCTTTTGGATATTGATTCTCTGATAGGGGTCCGTGATAAGATGCTTAGATGGTCTCAAAAAATCCTGCTGTTTCAAAAACTCTTGCTACTTTATTTTACAGTCTGCCGGTACGCTAAGATTGAAAACACTGCTTGCTGACAATGATAGAATGAAAAGCATGTTACGGCGCCCGGCATCATTTGAGATCTGCATCACGTGCTACAGGTCGTTTGGATGAGATTTCTTTACGATGAACGAAATGCATTCGACACAATAAGGAAATAGACTTTGTTAACACTGGCACATGTCTTTTTCATCAGACACGAGCCTTTGCAAGCAAACAGCTCTTCTTTGCGTTGACGGCAAAATAAACCGTTGACAGTTGTGTTTGCTCAATAAGTCTTGCAGCAAAAAAGTAATTCCTTTTTCGAATGGACTGCTGTTACATCGACACGGCGTAGAATGCGATGTGTGCGAAAAGTAGAAACAAAACTGATGGTCGGAAGATATCTCCTCTGCTGATGTGAGATCCTGAAATAAATTCCAGTTCAAGCATTTTCACTCTGAACCTTTCGTTGCACAGAAATAATAAAGCATCGGATTTTTTTCAAAACGAATTGGTTCCTGCTCTTTTGCCAAAAGGTTTTTGTTGCATTTGGATAAGTGAAAAGAAAATTTCTAAATCTGAAAGCAGCCATTTCCAATTCTCGGAAACCACAGTGACATAGCGGGTTGACAAAAGGGTAATTTTTTACCTTATGCTGGTGGCACTGCGCAGCTTGATTAAGACCGAGAGCAGAAATTAGTACATTCAAATGCTAATGATAATATTAACCACCAAAGTTAAAAACACTTTAACTTGTGATACAATAACTCTGAAGTTATAGCCAAAATAAAAAGGCCTCATCTTGCATGCGCAGTTGAAATAACTTATTTTTTGCTTGGACTTTTTCCAGAATATTCCTTAAGTCGCACACTGGTTACCGAATTGCTTTTCTCCAACAAATCTGTATTGTTTTGATTTTTAATCAAGTCCGCAGTGCAGTGGTTATTCATATGGTCAAGGAACAGACGGGTCCAGCTCCCAGACCAAAACAATTTTATCAAAGGTGTCTCCTTTGCTATCTCACTGGTTACAGTGTGTTGGAGACGTTTGTGCATACTGCATGCGTTTTCCAGGTACAAGCCCGGTGGGTAATTTCTGTTTCATGAGAGCTCGGACCAACTTGTGACATTACTAAGTACAGCTCAACCAGACCCCGAGTCTCGTAGCGACGATTCTGGTCCCACATTTCGTTGAACAAAAGCTCAGACGTTCATTATCAATTAATATAATAAACCACTTGAAAATCCACATTCAGCTTATTTGTTCCAGTTATTGGCCACTTTTTTAGATTTTTTCCCACGTTTATGCAACGTATCATTAAACAGTTGTCTCAACGCCATTTTGCAAGACAAAAGCTGAGACACAGTCTTGGTCAAAAATGGTGTTGTTAATCATGAAGTTACACGCTCGTGTAGTAAACGCCTTTAAATCGGCAAACATCATCGCCTATAAATCATCAAATCCTTCCTTTTATGATACAAGATTTTTCATCAAGGCTAGTTTCGCTAACGAGGGTTGATAAAAACTAAATATTTTGAATGTCTAGTAGGGGGTAAGAATTGTCAAACTCGAGTAGTGCAATGCGCAAGAACATGAGTTCAGGAATTCATCAATCAATGACTTAAAGTTTAAGGTTTAAACTAACCAGGTCTCATCACTTAGTTGAAGTCAAAAATTAACATTTTGACAAAAAAATATTCATTTCAACTGAAGCGAGATGTATACTGAAGTCGAAATTTTACCACGTAATTCCATCCTACCTACGCTAGTCATTAGGTAGGATAGAATTACTCACAAGTAAATGTTCGCAATTGTGCAAATTATTCAGAATCGCAGTACAAATTATTCACAAGTAAATGTTCACAATTGACAGTTTCACTCACCAACACGCACAAAAAAAATTTTTCGGAATCTTCTTCCTTCAACATCTGACAGACAAGTAAGTTTTATGGGTAGACCTTCTCTGTTAGTTATCATAGGTTGGTCCTGTTTTATAGCCGTCACTGAAAAAGCATATTTCGTAAGTTCGCAAAAGCCGGGCTTTTAAGACAAAAACTTTATTTACTCTAAACAAATGGTTGCAAAAAGTGATTTTGTAAACATATGACATTGTCATCCTTCTTATGAAACTGTAACAGCTCCGTAACATGAACTTTGATTCGCACCTACAAGATTGATTTCAAGGCATGCCTGGATGAAAACGCGTAACTAGCCGCTGTATTATTGTAAATAAACTCAAGTTAAAAATTTCACGACTATTTAGATCAAAGACTGAATTGATTTTAGACTGAACTGAGAAGCACCGATACATTAAAAGCCAAGTCGTTTTGATTTAAAAAATTTCTCCTAGGCGTTGTGAGAGAGTGCTCTTAGTAATCAAGTTCATTCTATCAGCTCATATTTTTACAACTAAGCACTCTCTCAATTTCAAGCACATTTTTGTTGTTTCCTGAGGTTGTAAACAATCGCCCAGTGTCTCTGGCTCTTTGGCAAGAATCGCAATTCAATCATGTTAGTTTTTTTGTGAACTTGTTTTTCCTGATGTGCATTATACGTTAAGACTTTCGCACATTGGTCTGTTTAGTGTTTAGACATGCATCATACCTGAATCATTGCCAGTCGGATTGACGGATGACTGTGACTCATTTAAGTTGGGAAAAGAAGCTCGTCGAAACATTTCAGTAAATCCAGGCGGCAAGTACAAGGAGAGAGTGCCGTTATATACACCATTAACCTGAAAGACAAATGATTACATGACTTGATTTGAACGTTTTCTTGCTCAAAATGACTGAGTCAGCGTTATCAGACGAAAACGAATAGTTTTTATTCATGCTGGGACAACATTTTTTAACATTTTGTGAACTGAACTGTGATGAGGTGCTTTACAATCAGGTTATTTTAGGTTGCAACCTAGCGGCTGAATTTTCGATATCTGAACATTTTTGAAAAAATAATGTTGTTACATCGTGATGTTCAACCGCATGTAATCCTTCCCTCGGCGAACATTGTACGGAAATGCTCAAACGCCTCATTACAATGATCGTTTTCCAAGCAACAAAACATGCTCTTTCGTTTGATTTTACAATACACTCAGGGATAATACTCCTCTGCATACGTACACTCAACATTGATCAATGGACTGAAACCGTGGTTCAGCGGCGTGCCTTGAGCGTCATGTTCAACTTGTTATGCTTTGCCCATATGTAACGAAATAATCACCTCTACGATTAGTCGAATGTTGCGAGCAGTTGCAACCGATGTTATGATAATTCTAAACGTTCGTTGGTGATCGTGAGCACGTTTGTGTTGCGCCTGAAAGGTGTCGAATCTTTCCTAGAGACCAGTCAACGCGCTTTGAGAACACAAGTGTGTAAGAGGAGAAAAATCCGGATTACAAGATGTGAAAAAAGCAGATTTTATCCGGTACTGGCGAAGATCCGGATTAAAAAATCCGGATAAATGGAAAAGTTTTATAAAGAAAAACGTTAGAAATCATTCGTACCACCAGTTTTGTGCGGTTTTGGCGAAGATCCAGATTAACCGAATCCGGATTAACCGAGGTTTTGTGTACTCTCGGTTTAAAGGGAGTTTTCCAGAAAAGATATGCCAACAAAAATGTTTCATATGCTTCAAGCATTATACCTTTGTGCAAACTACCTTTAACCAAATTGCGTACACGGATTGTTCGTTGCCGATTTGGACGAACGGCTTTGAAATCAATAAATGGTGAGAGTAACAAAATATTAAGACAACGGAACATAGCCCATTTAGACCGTAGGTCTTTTGTCGCGCTTGCAAAGATGACAAACCTTTTCAACCTGATACGTTTATTGTCTTCAGATAAATCGCCCAGAGAACAAGTAATGCTACTTCAGACTCTCTCACACTTAAATTTATCATTTAGTCGTGTAAATTGCGACCACACTTATACAGCAAAATTTGTTATAATCTGGGAAAAAATTTTGGCGTATGTGAAGAAATATCAGATAGAGCTTGAAAACATCCTAACCCACGATGCCTTTGGGAAATTTCCAATAATTAACGTTTAAGTTATTTAGTTTATTCACTTGTGTTTAAAAGTAGTCGGCCAGCGAGTGAACAAGTTCCTTTAAAACGAACGTTGCGAGGGCTAGAAACGATTTGCCTATAACTCATGATACCTTTCGCAGGAAATATGATGTAAAAGCTGTTTCTATAGTGAGGTTTAGGTACTGTCATTATTGCGTCAGCGTCTTAATGCGACCCTGGGGTCACTTCAAAAGTCCTCATTTGGCCCTCGGGGCAATTGAGTTTGATACACCTGTTCCAACCCATGAGCAAATCAGTTCTTGCTTGAGCCCTATTAGTTTGTATTTGAGTATTACAAGGTTAGAAACTAAATTTTAGCCAATTTTTGGAAAATAATGTAAGGATTGAAAACCAACAACGAGATTATTTATAATGTTTTTTTCAATGCCCCCAAAATTTGCAGCTCTTCTCCAACCACGTGAATCACTGATTGCAAGTCAAGGTCAACCGATTTGACTCTGTACCCTCAAAGTTGTTTAGGGCAGATTACTTCAATAGCCAAATGCCATCAGCGCAATAATGTACACGTCTGGCAATAAATTATTTTTTTCTTTAGGGTTGGAAACGCAGAGAAGCGATCCTAGCAGTTCTGCGACGCAAAAGTTGGTAATAAGAACGAAAGTGGACCAAAATTAGAAAATTATTGAATTATCTAAATTCGTTATTTAAAAACTTAAAAACCCTTAATATCTATTTGACGATTGCTTAGCTTGAAACACGGAAAGTTGTTTTGCACCATAGAAAACGCTTTTCTAGTTGCCATCCACTTCATAATAGAGTTGGTATCATTCCACAACCATTGCATGTTTGGCCTGGGAACAGAGCGTAGAGAAATGCAAGTGATGTTCAGCCACGATCCTTCCGTCACGTGCACAGTGAGCAGGCCTTCTTCATGTTCGTGAAACATTACTTCGGAATTAAAATTCACTATAACTTCATCTGGTGGTTCTAAAAATAATTTTGTAAATTTTGTGTTAATCAGTGAAACTTCAGGTCAATGCAGTTATCTGATAAAAACAATAAATGTGCTCGTAGAGAGGGTATAGCTGCACATAGAGTAGATCCTGATTTTGTGCGTTAATTCTCAATTTCGGATTGAGGTAAAACTGTCAACAGATGCTTTCAGTATGCGGCCATGCCGTTCTGCGCCGGCAAATGTTAAAGTCAAAGTTGTATCAATATTTTATGCCAAAACACATTGCAACACATTTCTTTAGTAGATAGACGATGGATCATGACCTGCCGCAAAGAGCGCAAAACGAGTAGACCTAAAGATTCAAGTTCATAACAATTTTGTAACTTTAGCAAAGAACCAAAACCTGTTGTTTTTGACTTACTAAACAAGCGCAAGTAATGTATCGCCTGTGCGTTTTCAACAGTGCACTTCATATACCCAACGTCTGTTGCAGTAAACCTATTGATGGTCATCGTAAAATTTCCACCTTCCCTCGTTGCTCCCGTAAAGTTGTACTTGCCCACGTCACCAGGATCCTTAAAACAGATATCCAATCAAGTACAGTTTACAGCAATAGCTTCACAGACTTAGAAGAATTGGCAGGATCAGGGCAACTGCTAGGAATTTTCAACAATAGTTTTTCGTTTCTCATCAAACAGAAAATTGCCTACATGCTCACTTGACAAAGCTCTTTGCGGTACTACACAAACACTGTGGGTTACTGCTTATTTTGTAAAACATAAAACAGCGGACAAAAATCGCTGCACACAGGTAGTGGATGCTATTTGCTTTCCATAATTTACCTTGATTTTTTACTTATACATTTTTGCAGTTATAAATTTCACAAGAGAAGTTCACTTGTTTGCACGAACGTATGAAACTACACTCTTGACAACAGCTGAATGCAAGGTTGCACAGAAGTAAACAACGAGTTGATTGTCCACTGCTGAAACGTTGAACAAGAAAAATACATTGCTTAGCACAATTGTTATTACAGCCAAGCCAAAGAGTGGCGTTGCATTCAAAGTAACAAAAAAACTCCGGAGCAACCTGCAGCCAGGTTGTAAGGTTTGGGAGCAATTATATTTTAGGGAAGCAAGATCTTCGTTTTTATTATATATTTAAAACAAATTTTCTGGCCACAAATAATCGGGGAGGCACTGCCCCCGAATTTCCCCCGTAACCACAGACCTGACCACCTGCAACTCGATATGATTAAACGAAAAAAAACAAATAGTGGAGTAGGTAGTGTGGTTGCATTTGCAGTTGTCTCGCTGCCTTCAATGTCACATACAAAAATTGGCAAAGTGTATAAAAGTTTTCTTCGTCATGCAAATCATCTGAGCTTTTCACTATTATTTAAGTCAGAAGTTCCCAACCTGGGGTAGATGTACCCCTAGGGGTACATTTGCCTATCTGAAGGGGTGCATTTGACATAGGCGGATCCAGGATTTTTTTAGGGGGGCTCAATGACGAGTTCATCCGGATGTGTACTGACTGCAAAGCAGTGAAGACTCAATTGCTCGGGCAACTTTTTTTATCAAACACGGTTAAGAACCACAGACATTTTGGCTAAATTGCATTCTCACATTACCCAGGCTTTGTGGGACATTTCCGGAGCAGAAGCGGACTTCAAAACAATTAAGAAATTATTCTAAAACTTATCTAACGTTCAAAAAGTAACTTGTTGAATGTCGGAAAAGTTTTATTATTAGCAAAACAAACACAGGTCCACGCCGAAAAAACGCGTGAGGCAGGCATATACGTGACACAAAAACTTCACGAAGCAACCTGAAATGCCACCAGTTACCTTTGTCGGCAGTCTGTGCAAGATCTGAGCCGTATTGCGTTCGAAAATTGCAGATGTTCATGTAAGTGAAGTTCATGACGTTCGGACTTGAAAATTTTTTTATTTACGGAAAATTTTCCGGTTGTTATTGCATAACACCACAAACGCAACGAGGGGGTACAAGGGGGAATAATTCCCCGGACGCCGAATCACTCTGGGAGGCCAAAAACTCACAACAGTGTCATAAACACTTTTTTCAAAACAGTACATTTGCTTCCGAAAGACCTAAGGTTCGAACGTGGGGCCAAACCTGAAACTTGTTTCTTACCCCTGGCACCATCTAACCTCGTTGCGCCCCTGCACGTCACGATTGTCTAACCAAAATGTCGAAATTTGTTTACAAAAATACCTGCCCATCAGTGGCAGACTATTAATCGCAATCTATTTAAAACAAAATGCTGTTGAATCGAAGTCATTTGGCCAAAAAAACAATTTGAAGGTTGAAAAATTGTATATTATTTCGAAAACAAGCACAACTTCCCTCCCCCAAAAAAGCGCTTGGGGTATGCGTAGAGACAAACATGCCAAAAAACTCGAAAGCAATTATTATGCTGGCACGTTGCCCTGGAAGGTGTTTATTGCATCACAAGGGCATTGAAAATGATCAGACAATATTTTTCCACGTCACAGCGGGAAGCGTGAAGTTTGCAGTGAGTCAATGATCAACTTCTCATCCATTCAATTTTTTGTACGAAACGCGACTATTAGAAATACTGTACAGTAGGTTGAAAAAAAATTATTAGAGACAGGAGAGTATTGGTCGATAAAAAACGTCTGATTTCGCGGTGAGCTGAAGAAAAATTGCTGCTGGCGGGCAGGGTGTATTGCTAAAAAAAGAGGTGTGGGAACGGCGTTCCCATACCAAACATGAAGGAAGATTGATTCGCGTAGGCTACAAGCAGGGGCGGAGCTAGGGGGGTGCCAGGGGGGGCCACTG
>JGI24022J15233_10000357_pt1 | contig 27133 bp, 11 predicted proteins | sample Ectturendosymbi2_FD_15233 | JGI IMG/M metagenome (IMG submission 15233)
ATCCTGTCGTTCTTCGTCGCAAGAGTCGTCTCCCCCGACTGGCCCCTTCGGGGAATCGGAGTATGACCGTCGCCCATGGTCAGAACTGTCGCTGTAGTTGTCCCCATTGCACCTCGTGTCACCCTTTATGATGTCATCAGATTTCTGTTGATTGATCAAGCGTTGTTGGTGCTGGCGTTGGAGGTTTTCCATGACGGCTTCCAACTTCATGTTGGTTACAGTGCTTGAGGGAGGCAGACCAGGGGCCAGGCCGAGGTCGGTTTTGGTCTGTAAGTGGAAATATCAACTCGTAAGAAAAATTACAAACATATTTGCAATGAATTGGGACAGCTAAAGTCAACTTGTGAGGCAACTCGCGTTTTCTGATAGAATCCAAAAGTATGAACTACTGTACCTTTGAGAATTTTGTAAAAATCAGCGTTGTGTAAAGCTGCTATAGGTGATAGTGAAGTAGGCATCTTTTCTGACACGAGTGAATACTTTCTTTAAAAAACTTACGAAAGCAGAAATTTTTTTGAGTTTTTACGTTTTCAATTACAATCGCACAAAAGGAACAATAGTAACGGGGTTTCATGATCAACAATTATCCTGGTGTTTCTTGATATGTCTAAACAATTTGTTCATAAGTTTCGAACAAAATGCTAGTCTATTCCTACTACCAGACACCACAAAATCATCTGACTTAAACATCATCAACGTTTTCTGAGAAAACCTATGCAATGCGTAAGAAAATTAAGAAACCTCTTAAACCTATCGAAGAGATGCGTAAGGGGGAGGTTAAAAGCATGAAGTAAATTTAGAGGGGAAAGTTACTCTTCATCAACATGTTAAACTTCGGGAATGGAAAATTGATTACGTTCTGTTACAAAACGAAACAGAAATAGTCATCATCCAGCTAACCTTATGTGCTCATAGAACCTGTAGGCGAAAAGCAACGTAGTTGCAATGAAATTCTTATTAAATTTGTCCGCGATTTTAGGAACAACTTTCCCGTTTTATGAACAGTGTAAATGTTCTGTCTATCCAAAGGAATCCTTTTCCAGCAAAGAATCGGACACTAAGATCTTACCGAGTATATATATCGCCTAGTCTAGTGGGTAGACATATCAGCTTTTATTCTTTGTTATCAGTTAGTTGGAAAACCACGTTTTTCCGAAACTGTTGGAAATGACTATGGTTACAGATGTAAATTGTACAGCAGCTTTCGGGGTTACCAACATCTTCTACTTTTATTACTTAACCAGTCAAAGCAACCGCACCTGAAGAGAATTCGTACAATTTTCAAATTTTTTGCTGAGCAAAAACTTTGTGTTAACTTTGAAGAACAACTTCGACGAAAACATACCACTGGTGACGAGGCACACAATTATTGTATTTTATCTGAAATTTTGAGTAGCTTCAATTAACCAAAACTTTTTTGAACAATTCTAGGATTATTTCATTGCAGTAGAATAATGATTGGTGATATCACTCGCTCAGCGCAAAAAGTAATCAAGATATAATAAAAGTATTTTGACAATCACCGGAAGATTTTTGCTGAATTATGAGGTAGCAGCAAATGAGGCAATCAGCAAGATCAAAGGTTGTTAACCGCGTAATCATCACATTCGCAATGGCGAATTTTTCCTTCACTTTGCGCAGATTTAAAGCATTCCTAGACTATGCCTGCGGACCGCTGAAACGCAGTATGTCTGCGTCATATTGTCTGCGTCATATTCACTGGCCCAAAGCAATTTGCGTAATGATGTCCGAATGCTGCAAGGCAAGAATTTTGTTTATCGAGCTGAGCTTGGCTGTGAGTGGTTGCTGTAATGTGAAGATCGCTTTTTCCGGCTTTCGCTTTTATCATTCCGTTGAAAAACATCTTGTGAAGTTGATTAATCTGGTTTTAAATTACCGTTAGTGCTTTGCACAAAAAGTCAACCAAATCTTTAGCAGACGTATCACGCCGTTTGTTATTGTTGCTCTGAAATACTGTTTATTTGTTACAAATCGTAGTATGCACTTTTCTGCAATTCGCAAGCAAGATCAGCAGTATTACGACGTTGCCGTGGTGAGAATACGTGTTATGAGGAAGCAATAATCGTTTGTGACGTGTCAAAGCCAGTTTAGAACGTCGATCCAACGGTCATTACACAAACCATTGTGCTGTCACAATCATGCTGAATCGTGTATTTTAATGCGACTTGACCGGATCAACAGAGACCTTCTGACGTGTATGAACACCAATATTAACTGGCGGCAAGTTCAAGCTGCTTTGCGATACAAACCCACGCCGAGAGTGCATTTTCCAAGAATTTTGTCAAGTTTTTTTCGAAGAACTAGAGGACAAGAATATACCAAAATAGTTTAGAAATTGTAATTTCATGCGCATACTGTTACAAGCTTTGCTATATACCGGTTAGCAGCAAGTTTCTCTTTTAGTTGGGTAGATGGGAGAGATCTATCTACGTTACATTTTTTGTTCAATAATTTGTGCTTACTACTACGGACATGAGTGATACCTTCCATATCAGAGGTTTTAATTCACCTGTGCGGTAAATAAAATAAACGATCATCACTGATGTGCAGCTTTATCCACACGAAATATTCAAAACGTTTTGCGCTCGGTAATGTGTTGTTCTAATGTAGGGTGCTAGCTGCACGTCTATGAGGTGTTCTGAAAAACTTTGTCAGTTTAGTTTCATCTTCCTATTTTTTTTGTTTATTTAACGCCCGGGTAGTTTTTCGACAAAATGGCGCTTACAGCGGGATCTAGTTGTTATCTTCGTGCTGTACACATTGTAGTAGATTGTGTCATTTACCTCATTAATCTATTTTTGACATATGGAATAAAATAATGTAAAGTCAACTATTATAAGAATTAATTTCTGATCAGAGATACATCGTTGCCAAAAGCTTTTATAAGACTTGTTGCGTGAAACGCAGTCATTTTAACAATTGCTTTACTTCTTATAAAAGGTGCAAGTGCCTCTTTTGCGCTTAATCTGGAGTCCAGAAACGTTATGAAAGACCTGGCTAACTATTTCATGCGTTTAGAAAAAAAATTATTGACCTCATACAGTAAGTAGATCTAAAAAGTTACTTTCGATTTGGTGATGAGGGGAAGCTTAAAAATGTCTACTTTTGCTATTTTTCAACATTTATGAGACACCTCTTTATGCAGCTAAATCAACTGGCTTTTTATTAAAAAACGGTTGAAAGCAACTTTAACCGAAACAGTAATCACAAGCTTCAATTTTAGCTGGGTTTAACTTTTAAATTTATGGCGTTGATGTCTATGGAATAAAAAAGGTGTTATCTGTCGTACATTTAACCTTTTATACCAAATATCTTCCAGTCAGTGCCAACGAACAAAGAAGATACAATTCAGTCACAGATTTTTCATTAAAGAAGCTATGCTGTTGATGTGAATATTAAAGCCCAGAACAGGTATTTTAGTATAACGAAAATGGTAACAGACAAGTTCTTCTCTGAGTTTGTGCATTAACTATCACAACTGGGTTGAAAGACGGTTTTAACTTTTAACCCAACCAAAATTGTAGCTATACAGAACTTAAAGTTGCTGATTTTCATAACAAAACTTCAAAAGGGTCAAATAATAAGATCTTTTTGGATGTGTGCTACACTACAGCGTCAAACCTCTGCGCAGTTTTTTCTTATCTGCGTCGGGTAGAATAATCACAAAGACAACTCCAGAAGGCACATCAACAAAGTTATGGGTACGTCACCACAACTATTTTGCAACGCATTAAAAACTTGTTCTCTGCATTTGGCTGCCGTTTAGTTTTTTTCTAAATGGCAACAGCACAAACACGTTATATTTTGTTAGTTTCACTTTTTCGTATGCAATTCAAACGTCATTTGAAATTATTTTGAACTTATGAATTGTAAACTCCAACTTCGCGTGAAACTCTAGTGTTTGCATGACGGATACTGCTGAGCAGCGAACAAATTTGGAAAGCTGTTCCATACCTGAGAAGTGATTTGCACTTTTGTTATTGAAAAAAAACAGTTATGTTGCAAAATTGTTCCTGGGAGAAGTTCATTTGTTACACTTGCTGTATTAGGACATGCCGAATATTTCACAAGTTTTGTTTGTGAAGCCTTTGNTGCAANACAGCGGTACAAATATGTTTCTCACTACTGCAACGGACATAACATTTGCAGGTAGAGTAATTCTTTGTCCTGACACACTCGCAGCATACCTCGGTAATCTAATCACTGGGAAAAAATACATGGCTTACCAAAATTGTGTGTGCTGGCAAATGCTACATTACGCGTTCAGCCAAAGGGACTCTGTAACAATCTTTTTACCTCCGAGAACTAACCTACAATGCCAAGTCGCACAAATTTTGTCTCAACCTCACGGAGCTCAAATGTAGTAAAAACGGAATCGATTATTATCGGCTGCTTTGCAAAAGTACTTTGCTGCAAACGCCCGCAAGAAAATTCACATAACTCGTTCCAGCGACCGCCGCTGCCATTGCAAGAAACAGGAAGTTGATGTTATACCTCGTTGATGGAAGCAATCGCGAGACGTAAAATTTATGAATGGATCAATCAAGACAGCGTTTTTGACTCGGGGTGCTGGTCAACAAAACATGCAAAGTTCTGCCTGCCTTATTCAAGAAATTACAGGGCTACTGCGTAATTCAAGTGTTAAGGCAAAGAAACAAAGCAATAATTTGTTGCAGTTCGATATCGTCTGGAACCCTAGGGAGCTTATCTAGAAACTTCCTTCCAACCAAGGGGCTTGTGCTTTGGTGTTAGCCTGATGTTAATGATCGCGTCGCTGATGATGATGATATGCAAGCAGATACAGGAAAGCTTGCCCTGCCCCGCACTTAATATTGCGTTTATGGACAGTAGGGTGATAAGTCGGGCAGATAGTGTTCTAAAATTGTTGCTTGTTGATCAAAACCAGACAGTTGCAGCGTGATGACGTCACGATCAAGTGGCGTTGAAGAAGTCGACACTCAAGGGTTGATATGTCGCGATCTTTTCATATAGAGAAGTCCATTCTCGCCGCCCTGATAATCGCCCCGGCATCCATTAACTGCCTGGTATGGAACATACGCGATTACACGGTCACTTTTAGCATTATCGTGCGACAACATTGACGCAGATATGGCGAATGCATTCTATTCGGCCATCATAAAGCTCATTTATTTTGTCGGGCTCTTAGCATGCTCCCGCGACGTGGTTAGCTGGATGTTGACGAACCGACCGTAACGCAGCGATCAACTCCGTACGGATCGCCATAAAAAGGTCTGGTTTATTGAACTTGTCTGCAGGGAAGACGCAAAGAAATAATGGCCTGGGTTGTTCAGCGCTCCACGCAGTGACCACCTCCTGCCGCGACTGCAGTGATTAAATGCGTTGTAAAGTGGTTTGCAACTTAAAACACACTTTTGCACAAGGGATGTTGGATTGAAGCAACGCAAAATCGACAACATCCCTCGCAATGCTATGTCGGAGTAGTTTNAAGCCATCCAACGGGCTTAAAGTTCCGATTTTGCCATAAATGGCATCGCGTATGCGGGTAAACGATTCAGAAATAGTGACCTTTAAAAATCCGGATTAAAATGGAACAAGAGTATCGAGAACCCTGACGTTGTATGAAAACATTCGTAAGTCTGGTATACTACGGGATGATTGCTATCCGTAAAACTTGGAACCAATAAGTTTCTTAAAAACTCTTGACAAACACAGCCAGCAAACTTTTGACAAGCATGTATCTGTAAAAAAAACGAATAGAAATCTGAATTTTTTTTTTACTTGCAAACTAATGTAAACAAAACTCAAAAAATCTTTGTGGTGCTGTGTGTAACAGACCTAACAGCAAGCAAATAACGTAGCAAGATTAAAACTTTTCTTAGCTGTTGTAAAGGAGAAAATGCTTGTAAACGCCATGCCAGGTGCAAATAATCACAGAAGAAAGCAATAACAGTAAGTGCTGCTGCAACCGTATATTTCGGAACGGCTTACTGCAATCCGCTTGAACATAACGGATAGGCGCGAGCGATTTCATTTGAAATTTATAGCATTAAACTGATGTACGTTGAGAATAATCCCCTTATAAACACAACGATTAAGTGTCGACAGAGGACTTTCGGCACCCGACATCGAACCGACTCATTTTTTACAATTTCTCGGTGCCACGCGATCACCCAATTATGACGTCACCATTCACCTGCTAAGTGCCATCTGTCAAATATGCTGCGTATTGAGCAGCACAGCGGCAAGGCTTCATTGTAACGAGATCATTAAGACATTTCGACGTCCAGTGATTAGCCAGAAGGTACACGTGCAGTGTCTCGCTAGGAATGGGTATTCGGGGTAATAAAAAAGAGGAAGATAAAAATGAAACTGCTCCGGAAACATTGTTTAATGCTCTCAACCGAAAAACATGAAATATCTTTCAAGGGCGAGTTTTTCCAGAGGGAGGAAGGAATTGACATTCTGAGGTGAACTCGATTTGGAAATCCACTTTTTGCAACTCATTTTAAGCGACCATACGCGCCAACTAAATTTATATTAAGCCGGTGGAACAACTTGATATGTGAACCAAAGTGAACTGGACAATATCATTGGTTAAACGAGATTTCGTGACCACGTCAGCCTATGCCACATTTCGCGCCTCAGCTGGAAAGATCTGAAAAGTTCTTGATTGTGAAAGTAGAGCAAGTAAGCCCACTGCTTACATGAACGTGCTTGCGCTTAAGTTCCAGTTTTTTGTTACCAAGCCTGCAGATAAATACTGAGATTCACGAAACGTTTAGAGTAGTGATTCTTAATGTTTTTTTCCACCACGCCCCCTTAAATAACTGTCCTTTGTTTCAAGCCCCCTGACAATTAAGTTAGCTGTGAATACAAATCTATTTACTGAAATTTACTGATCAAAATCTCAATGTTGTAGAGCGTGTGAGGGCTCACGCCCCTCTCGAAATTGAGTGACGCTCCCCTGGAGAGGAGTGCCCCCGGATAAGAACCACTGATTTAGAGATTGTGAGGGGATGTGAGTTGCATGCGTGTTACAGAAATAAATCAGTCATTTACAGACGACGAATACAAACAGAAAATCCTGAATAGATGCAGACTGTTAAGGATTTATTTGGACAAATTATAAAGTAACTATGTGTACTCCTGAATGACGCAGATGCAAAAATGCATACCATTACAAAGAGGCCTTCTGCAATTCAACTTGACGTTTTTAAAACCATTGCTTTAACATATATTTTTTGGTACAAATCCGTTGAGGTCAACTGGATTTCTATTCCTGAAGTGGCAACCTTCAAATGCGAAGTTAAATATATGATGGACAAGCTAATGCAAAAAGAATATAGATGATTCAACTCATGAAGGTCCTTGTCTTTAAAAGGCCTGCAAAGATGTTAGTGTTCATCGGCTGCATGCAATACTCGCCACATATGGTAAATGAGCTGGGACAAAACTGCGACATGTGTAATACTCTAGTAAGTTGAAACAATTGCCCAAAACAAGAAAACCACATACAAGAGATTTTTAAACACAACGCGCTATCATACAACGTATTCAGAAAAAAATTTAATATTTTACCACACTTTCGACTGGCATTCGCGACTTAGAAATCACCTGCTGTGCGAGGTTTCCCACCATCATCTTTGCAGATAAGTCTAGGCCAGAATTTTGAAAACCTTCAGCACTTGAACACGTGTGTCGACCAAGTATCACGTTCCTAAATGTAGAGACCACGCAGGAATTCAGAGCCAAACTAGCTGCAACACAAAAACACTGAAATGAGAAAACTTGCTGGACGAAAATTTAGGCCCGTAGAAGCTGGACAGCAGAGATTTCGTCTTTCGATGGCGAACTCTGTGTATAACCGCAACTGAAAAAAGCGCATTCGCAGGAAACATTAACAAGCTGGTGATTCTCAACTGTTGGGCTGGAATTTAAAAGTATCCGATGTAAACCTGGGAATGTGTCTGCCACATGTGACCTGCAGGTCAGCAAAAAAAACTTCAGACGAAATCAAACTGTGTCGGTATTTCAGGAAATTCGTCGCTGCGATACAGTACATTTTTGACGATGTAGTGATCAGTTTTATTCTACCAAGAAATTTTGGTATAATTTGTTCTTGTAATAGGTTGTTGATGAGGCTCACAGTCTACGCAGTAAGCAAATGTCTTACTCATCTAAATTTAAGTCTTATTTAGTTGCAGTCCACAGCTTTTATTTCGTGTCGCAAAATTCTGTAGCATGTTCCGTTAGTTATTGCAAGTAAGAATCTCGGAAGTAAAAAAGAATCTCTCTATCCTTCATTGCATCAAAGGTTTCCACTTTCCTCTTAAACTCCCTGTCTGTCTTTATATGTATCTCCGATCAAGTGATTGATTTAAAGGGAAATTTATAAACAACAAACGAACTTTTCAAACCAGGCAGATATGAACAGGAAATGCTGCCGCAGACGGGGAGCAACGAGGAGGTCTGGCTTCGGGCAAAACGAAAGCTAAAAACAGCATCAAAAATATTCTCAAATCCATGCCTTCGCATTCGTCCACCAGCTGCCATTTTCTACATTGTTTTTAGGTCAGTGGTTCTTAACCGGGGCTGCGCGCCTCCCCAGGGGGAGCGTAAGTTTCCACGGGGGGTTCAAGCCCTGACGCGCTCCAAAACATGGAAAGTTTGACCAATAAATGTATTTGTTTTTAAAAATTATAAACGTCAGGGGGGCTTGAAACAAAGGACAGTTACATTACGGAGGCGTGGTAGAAAAAAACGTTTAGAACCACTGATTTGGATTTTTTGCAGCTTTATTTTCATCGTCTTGAGGCTCACCATCAAATCTCTGGACAGTTGCATTTATAAGCGCCACCGTGCGTCACCGAGTTTCGACTTGCAGAGGTAACGCATCTCTGCACTACTACGTGTCTAGTGTCTACCGATTGTACCTTTCAAACAAATTCTAGTTGCAATCATTTGCAGGATCAGGTTACCTGCACACCATGATGTACCAGTGCGTAACTCCCGCAGTAAACATTGTGACAATAAAAGTCAGGACAACACAAACGAAATTGATTGGAAGTCTAATGCTGCGTGGATATCGCATGAGCTACAGTTTTTCGGTTCGGTGCATATTCAGGAAGATTTCATCCCTGCGATTATCCCTGAGATCTGACCCTGTACAGGAATGTTGGCAGTGGCATAGTCAGCCCTAAATTTTGAGTGAAGGCAAAATTTTGGGAGGGGCAAAATGTTTGATTTTAGGCGAGCAACAGTATTTTTGTTTGGGACGTCGCTTCTCAAAGCACAAAATATCTAGATATGCTAAAAATTTTGGGACCCCTGGTCCCCGTGGCTACGCCTATGGAAGTTGGGTAAAAATAGGTCGAATTGTTCTGGGCCACGCTCAGCAACAAAATTACTATTCAAAACTTAAACTTAATGCTTCTGCGATATCAATGATGTATCAATGATGCCATAGCAAAAGGAAACTTTCTGTCAATTTTCGCCGAAGCAGAACCTTAATCTGTAAATATTTCTATGCACATTTTGTATGACGTCTTGGTTAGGCGCTTGTCGGAAATAAAAAATTGAAACATTTTTTTTCGATGTAGTAACTGCTGTATTCGTTAAACTCAGAAGCAATGGAAGCGGTTCATGAGGGCGCGTGCACTCAATAGAAAGCGAACAGAAATTCACTTGACGCTTGTCCACCAGCATGCGACCACAAAGCTTGCAACCGATCATACAGAAACAGGGATCTATGCTTGGTGAGTGACGAAGTCATGTTCCACTGAACTCCTGATTCGGTTACATGCTTTCAAACTTGGCGATTTAAGTTTCTAAAAGAATCAACGTACTAAAATGTTCTTGCAACACGATTTTATCCCGTTCGTCAATTTTTGTCCATGCTATATAACGCTGACCTTTATTTGTTTCATCGGACAGTTTCTATAAAAAATGAACAGCTGCGTCGTGTGCGTAGCCCAGAAATACTTTGGATCAAGCGCACAGAGTTAAGAGAATGAAAAGGCAGGCCAAGTGAAAACCGGTATGAGCAAAAAAGCAAGAACTTGCGCAAAAAGCGATGTCGTCGAAAGAGCACGAGTCTAATTGAAACGCTACATCATCCGCAACTAAAAACTCAAACTTTGATCAAAACGATCGTTGTTCAGCTGTTTCTTCGCAATACGCCGTCGAGAAAGTTGGTTGTAGTTGCGTCCGGAACATACCATCCCGGCCTTACGCATTCAGAATGCTGGGCGTCTGCTTTAGATGCATTCGAAAGCAGGGAGCCATTTTGTTAAAATTGCTTGTGAATACGCTTGCCACAGCAGACGCCTGCATCCCGCCAGATCAAGACAAGGCAGAAGCGGAGACCAATTTTTTTAGATTTAAGCAGAATGTAATTACTTCGAGTTGTCGTAGGTAAAAGTGCTTTTACCAAAGACAACATGTTCTGAAACCGATATTGCTTTGTAAAATGAACCTCTTGAAGACAGTCAGGTCCGGATCGCATAATGACATAAAAAATAAGCAGTACACATGAAAAGCAACATCAACAAAACGTTAGATCAACTGAAAGTGCGCCTCGCCAAATGCAATTACAGAGTGTTTTGCAAAAAGTAACACTGAGTTTATAAACTAAAAACTGACGAAACGCTTGAGTGTGAATAAATCGTTTTCACAAGATGGAAGTGTTTTACGAATGGTTTCGTAAAATAGATGCCGTAGCACAAACATTATTATCCATTCTTCCTGATAATTTTTCAACATTGTTCGAAGGCTTACAGAGAGGAAATCTGAATTTGAAGCTGGGGAATTTGGTTTATCTTCCCGGGTTATGACTTGCTTTTGGTCCGCCTTCAATAAAACGTTTTTAACCTTGCAAGCAGTGGCGATACTCGAACTGACTCAGAAAATCCGTAATAAAAGTCAGCGGCATCAAATCAAATGGCTCACGTAACAGAACTTGTTTCCCTCCACCAGATGTCTCGCTGTCTGAGAATCCAGCTGTTTCATCCCCTCCTCTTAAACACCGAATACTCCTCACTTGCCGCAAATTTGGGGCTCTGGCCGCAGTCGAGCGGGCAGGCAGCAAATCTTGACTGAAAATTATCAGTGAGAGCGGCGATAGCGCACAGCACTAATGTCGACGTGATATCATCACATAAAATTACTTGTTAGCGGCATGATATCGCCTATTGGGTTTTTATCGAGCGCGGAGAACATAAACGTGGACTTCTGCTATCGACACGACAAACGTCAAGCGGTTCGCGATTGCACGATTGCACGACAGCCTCATGCGCATGTTAGTAATCGTTGCCGTTAACACTTTAAACAACAAAGACGTTCTCTGCCCTCGCGCTGGCGTCAGGTATTGCAGATCGCGATTAAAATCTACTCGCCCGCGTCATTGTGTCCGAATCACGCAAAACCGTACCGGGAAATGTTTGCATTAAACAAAATTTCGATCTGGGCGCAGGAAATTAAAGCAAGGTATCAAATTCGATCGACATCGGTCACTGTCAGGAATGAAATGTCGGTCGTAGACACACTTCCTATCAGGGGTTGATGGGATAAGAAGCCGAGAAGTTTAAAATGGTGGAACGCGTTCAGCAGTTCAACGATCTCAGCTGCAGGTAGCAGAGATAAAGGTTGTGGATCACATTCCAAACGCCACATCCTGTTCACCTTTCACCAACACCGGTTCTTTCTTTCACAGTGAGAGGCACATGGGCAGTTTGTGAACCAGCGCAATCTCATCAAATTAAGTGCGTCCGCTCATCGAATTGATTACTATTACAGAGAAACCATCCGACGGACAGGAAAATAAAGCAGTGCAAGAGTATACTAATTGCAAGGGAGCAAACGCTGCTTGCTTGCGATAAGTCCTCTTCGTCGATTTTTTTCTCTCCGTTCGTGCTTCTGATTCAGAGCGTTGAGAACAATTCGAGCCGGCGACGAAGTTTTTCGGGCCAAGCGCAATCCCTCGATTTGCGTAAAACAAACAATCGGAATTTAGTCCCCCGTGAAACGGGATTTATCAGAAAGTAGCCAGATTAAGCCTTTCGGGGTGTATCGGCTGTTGTGTGCACAGATGGGAAACACTTAAACACGAGATGACGTAGAAGTAAACGTTAACAAACGATGCTAATGCGACACTTGGTCCTTGGCCCATGTGCGCGACAAGAAAATTCAGCAGTTTATAAATCGACAAGCATCTACCAGCATTTTCTTGATTAGACTTACTACGCAGGCAACGTAAGATAACCTCACTGTTACTCCCCTTCACAAGCAAAACATTCCTGCGATTAAATGCCGATCTGACGGCTGCTGGTCGACTGACTCATACTTTAACCTTTTTGTTGTAGTTTTGTATTCTGGTCGTGTTTTTTTTCGAAAACCTACACCATGCGCAATTTCAGATTTGCTCTAAATGACGTTCGAAGTCACATTTTCGTTCGTATCAACTGCTCCATCACGTCTGTAAGAGGCAAACTGATGGTTTGGAACGGTTAAGGTCCCATGTTGTCCAACCAAAAGTTGACTCCCTCTATGAGAAAACCGTCTTCAACGGATCTTCAGAAAAAAAAACGCTTGTTTCGCTGAAACGGAGTCGGGATCTAGTTCTGAGCTTATTTGCTTGTGCTGCGTATCAGTTAGATGAAAGGACAAACGTTGCAACTTGATAAAAGCAGGCTTAGCAAGCAAGCACATGATTCCCAAAATGACAGACTCGACACAACGTTTTTCAAAGTTTCGCGTTAAACTTCAGTAACTATTGAAAAACTAACTTAGAATATCTGCGATGTTTGAGTCTGTCTGTACTAACCTTCCTCTGCATAAGCAAGGCTACCTCTTTCCACTATATTTCGTGCAGGTATTGCAGCTCATCCTTGTGCTCCGTGGACATGTTTTCCTCGCTTTAACTTCCCGCTACGAACGCTCTATCACAAATGAGCGGATTCGGTAAATCGAGAAAGTCATCACGCGCATCGCATCGCACGCACACCCGCGTCTCCAGTTCGCCCAACACGCTCGCGTCTGGTCGCCTTGCGTTTTTCGATACGCAGATCGCTCCTCTCGCACTCAATTAATAAGTGTCACTCTCCTTCGCTGAAGCGTCGAAGACGTTCGACATTCTCATCTGCGCCAGACCCAAGTTAACAAGGGACGGGGTATTTCAAGTGCTTTTTGGTGGTAGCGTCGGATCCAGCCAAATCAGATTATAATTCAAGTTACTGTAGACAATGACGTTTTGAAGTAAAGTTTACTCTATTTTGAATAGGGTAAAGAAGATATCAAGTAACCAAATGTTCCAGTTAAGACAAATTGGAACCACAGATAATTCAAGTGTTTATCTGTAAAGCACTCCGGATGGTTTGAATTGCTAAGTCTACTTGGTTTTGGCATTGTCGTGACGATTCTCCTTTCCATGGGTTTGCTTTGTGCGATATTTTAAAATTATATCTGATGCAAACGCATTTAATTTGCACAATGGCTTGAAAAAACGGCCGATCTTAATGTTTAGCCACAAAACATATTAAACTTTTTGAAAACATAGGAATTAAAGTTATAACAGCATATTCAACGAAGCATATCTTTCCAAACAACCTGTTCCTGGACATACACCTGCCAGGTATAAAACAGAGCTCGATTCAAGTCCTGTCAACAAACTAAAACAAGTGATACGGAGTGAATACAAATTGCAAAGAATTATCTTCTTTCCTACGTCAGCTACTGACAATGTTTGAGTCAATGCAGCCTTGTTGTTTGTAACGGCCTGAAGACAAACCGCTTGCAGGTCATCCGGTACATGCCGGCGACGAAAAATGGTTTCAAAACAAGCAATGTAAAAAACTGTAGGCCCAGATATAATTACAGGTTGTCTTGCTTGCGCGCCTTCGCATCTCGTATTGACCGTAGAAAAATTCCAAATGCAAACCCTTTTTTCAGAATTGTCAAAGGCTAAGAAATGTGTCACAAGACACAGTACATGTTTTTCACAATAGTGTATGCGTACATCCCATTGTAAACTCTATAATACAGAAATATGCTTTAACACAGTACAGTATCTAAAGGCAATCCGTTTGTCGTTGGTCGGGAAGCCCCACAAAAAGCAAATCTGCCAAATGATGATTCAGAATATACCATAAAACACAAACGAATACCAAGCCTGCTTCCCTTTCATGAAAACCCAAAAGCTGAACAATGACAAGCTTTAGCAGCATCATTTAAACTCGCCTTGTTAAGATCTCTTCAAAAAAGGTTTTGCTTTTGAACGGAAAGTTTGAGAGGTAATCTACTCTGAAACACTTTGAATAGGTTCACAAAATTTTATCAGTCTTCGCCCCTTGTTTCGACAAGAAAAACAGTGACCTGTGCACTTCTCCTGTTCAGATCGTCAAACTTTGAACGCGCAAACGAATTTCCATGGATGTTAAGCGGACCGCATGATATCATCGCGGATTAAAAACACAAACAAAAACAACCAGACAGCGGCTGCTCGCATGCCACTGTTGCATGTGGGCCATAAATGATTTCGAAACTACAGGCTAACAGCGTTGGCGACGCGTGACGCCCATTGTCATTGTGCCGGTAAACAATGGCGGACGCAAAAGATCGATTTAGTGGAAAAGACATCAAGTAGTCTTGTTAAAATTAAAGAACCTTTTTGCCGCTGCGACGCTGCTCGCTTCACGAATGATATTGCTTTTTGATGAGACAAGTTCAGGTGCTGAGAGTATATGCACTGGCTTCAGTTCAGCACAAATTCTCGCGTTGCAATTTTCAAATAAAGGACACATTGCATGAACACGATATAGGTGGCACGAAAGAATGTTTTCAAGAACAAAGGCAATGAATAGGATTTTTTGAACGTTTAAATGGCCTTTGAAAACGACTTTCAAGAGGTTCTGGGCTTGGAAGCGGTCATTCACACGCGTCGACTGCAATAAAACGATCTGAAACGACACCTTCCATGATTGTATTGTGTTTGGCCAAACATTACTGCAGCACTGAGCGAGCCGTCTCCGTTTTTCTCTGACTTGCCCCATATCTTGCCTTCGAAACCAGAGGCGAGCTTTCTTGTTGTTTCAGTAATTTGATTAGGCGATTTTCGCTTCGATCGCACAACAGTGCTCATCAACCTCGATCCTTTCTTGATGCTGCGTTGTGAAATATTTTGCTGTGGTCATTCCACTCAGCTTTTCGCTGTGAGCCCTTCAGTGTCGTCGACAACACAATGGACTATGTGGTTGTCTTCCACTTCATGAAATTGCTGCATTAACGAAAAATGTACTTGATTTTACGAAATTAGTTTCAAAGGTTCTGTGATCGGAGCGTTTCGAGACAGCGCTGAATTTCGTAAAAGCATCGTAGACCCGACGACGAGACTTGACAAAATTTCTAAACCAAAATAATTTTCACAAAGTGCCAGATAACTTTCCGTAATTGAGAAATTTTATAATCCAGGGACGCGGGCACTTGGCAACTTGACGTTTGGTCGTCGAGAAAATTTAGCGGCATGGCCATTGCACGACATGTCTGCTTAACTACAGGGCTATTCTGCAACAAGACATTACGGCGACAGATGTTTCGGCAGCAAGTCCTTGCCTTCTCGCGCAATTGCTTTGCCGCTACAAGCGCTGCCTGGAACTGCCTGCGTGCAGAACCAGGCGAGTAACCAGGAAAATATTTTGGGGGGATGGGAGAGTTGCCTGCTCGCATAAAAACTGGGTTTACGCTTTCAGGAAAATTTTTTCTCAAAGTTTTAATAATTGCCATCGAAGATTTCGGGGAGCAACCGCCACTCTTCTGGTTACGTCCCTGTTTAGAACAAGAGTTTTTATGAATCAAGACTAGAGTGTTTTTTTCAAACGCTTTCAAGCTTAGCTTTCAAAATTATGGTTCCTTAAACCGTACTGAAAAAAAATTATTTTCTGTTTGTACAGTGGGATCCGGAGCCCATGTTGAAGTAAAGTTCAAGATTGTTAAAAAACCTCCCGTCATAGCTTTCCTCTGTTTCGTCCAGCGTTTCCAGTTTACGGTCTGCTCTGCGAATTGTGGAGGTAGGTATATCGGGGGAGCAACGTCGTCACGAACGCTTCCCACGGTCAGTCGCTGTTTAATAACCAAGTTTTTGAGCTCGTTCTTAATGAAGGTGCAAATCCTCGCCAGCTTGATTATTAGTTTTCGATCAATGCCAATAATAAAGCCAATCAAAACGTTATTGGGACTTCGTCAGTCTCTACGGGAAAAGGAGGATACTCCGTAATAGATACTTTCTCTATTGCCTGGCAACGACCTTTGGGTTTTGCATGTAAGCTCTCATTTCGACATACAGCGTTCCAGTCATGGAACACTTCAGAAAACTGACTCTTTTCCGTTCCACCGTGAGCTCCCATCAAATGTAGAACTTTGCAGTGGAAGAAAACCGGTTTTGCACAGATTAATTGATCTGTACAAGCAGCAGATTGCCTGCTTACAGCTATCTGTCTTTATTCTGTATAACTGGCACATGCAAACTAAATGATGAGAGAACTACAGGAAAAGTTTTGCTGCATTTCTAAATATCATCTACCACTGACCAGGTGCCATGCAACTTTGAAATTTCACGGATATGCATTTGCGTTTTGACGTTTTTTTATGAGCAATTTTCACAACTTCTCAAAACAGTGGCTTAATTTATCAGCAAAAACACTGTCCGAACAACATCAACTGCCAACCTAAGTACATTTATTTTTGCAAATATTTGCAGGGACAAATAAACAAAGACTAGTTTCAAAACTTGACACCTTGTGTCAAGCATCCAAAATCACAAAATGTCGTTGTAATACTGATCTCAGCTCTTGAGAAAATATTAGCTTCGTTCAGTTAATTTATAGCCTCTATTTAAATAATACCTGATATTCTGGGAAGGATTGCTTAAGTGAAACAGATTTAAATGAAACACTGTCAAGAAAGGCAGTATCAAAAATGTAATCGTTTTTAAATTTTTGCTCACGCAAAGTAATTTTCAGCAAACAAACTATTGCAGACAGAAAACTGACTGCGTCGTCAAAATCATGCACTTAGAAAATCAAAAAAATTGCGACTACGAATCAACATAACTCGTGTTGCTGTGAATTTGACAACAATACGACATGGCATGGTTGAGAGAAACATTTTGTTCGTAGTTTGATAGCAATGGGGAAAACTCAAAAATGTTTTGTAAAAGCCGTGGAAGTCCTTAAGGAGAAGACAATCCAATCTTTCTGCCTCAGTGATCAAAATACGATCTGAGGCAATCTTAATTGTTTTGGGTTCTGCGGAGCTTTTTCTTCGTCTCAGATCGGGAGCTGCAGGATGACATCAGCTTTATGTTGACTGGTATTTTGGCAACAAAATAATGACTCTTTTCAATTTGACAGCGACTTCTTGTCGGTGTGTTTCCATTCTCTGCGTCCAACACATGGCCAACTACCAAACGGTAAAATGACTGCCATGGAGTGCTCCATTACTAAAGAGAAAACTTGGACTGTTCTTGTATTAAACATCAAAGCTTTCGGGCTTGTTATTTTGCTGGTAAAACAGCCAACGGTCTTGATTTTGATGAAAACTTATAAATAAACCAAAGTGTTTTCTTTATGGTGCGGTGGTTTTGTTATTCTCGGAGGAGAACTCGCAGCTGTGACAATTCGGAAGCGTATCTTCTTTTAAGAAAGTTGGTGGAAATGATACGGTGGTGTTTAAAATAATCGGCTACCAACGGAAGATCTTGCTTTCGATCGTGTTTTACGAGTGACATTCCAACGAAAAAATGCCTTTATATTGCTCGCTGTTTCGCTATTTGCTTGCAACGCTTTCATTCCCACCAACTCAGTTGTTGGTGCTAAACGGGTGCACCTGCAGTAATAACCAACCATCCACGACCTATTATGTATAATTCACTACGTTCAATCAGCTACAATTTGTTGGCTGCCAACGCTGAGACCGCTTTCCAGATAGCCCGATCTTGCGTGACGTCACAAACGTTGCAATTGTTTCCAAACAGGTCTTAACGCAATGAATTATTAAACCTAAACAGCGTGTCTACGGCGTAGAAGAAGCAAGCAAGTAACTGCGCTAACATTTGCAATCAAAACAGTTTGCAAGTTATGAAATTTTCATATCCGTGTTTGGTTCAAAAGCGTTTACCGGCATATGAGTTGAGTGAACCCGTTTTGTGATGAGCGAACGATGCGATCCGCCAGGCAGAGTTTTGTGCTGGGGCGTTTCCTTTGCTCAGAGGGTCCGATTATGCTTCGTCGGGTTGTTGATGATGACCTTCCCTGCGGGGCGTCGTTCGTCTTTAATCGGGCGAACTTGTGCAACGCGTTTGTAAATTGCGTCGCAATAAATAATTGCTGGAATAGACTGCGCTGCGCTGACGTGTAAATCGGTTGTAAAAGCGATTTTAAAATTGGTTGCGCCGCCACAGCCGCCTGAGAAATGTCGTTCGGCCCAACGGCCCAGAGCATTTTGAATAAGTTACAGCATCGTATAGTGACATCTTAAGTGCTTGGTCAGCAACAGGAAAAGTGGCGACAATGAACTGAGCCGCTTCTGCGAAACGACGCATTCTGCGGCAACAACGTTGATAGGCCAATAAAGATGACCGACGGAAAACGATATACAAACTAAGAAACCCGCAAGAAAGACCGTTGCAATAACGAACACGGATGTTACATAAAAGTCCGTATGTCCGATACGTCAGGGGTGGTTTTGATAGAATTGAAATGTTTTACTCAGTTAATAGTCTTTTGAGACTTGTTCTTTTTTTGGAATGTTAAACTGTGCGTTTTTTTTTTTTTCTTTTCTAAGTGGCATTAACGTTTCTGTGTCACGTAAACAGACCCATCAACGNTCTAAATTAACCATTGGAACCAAGTAAAACTTGATAGTAGAAATGCACTTAGAACCACATGATTAATTTAGTTTTACTGTATATCGGAAAACGAAATGCCGTGCGTGAAATATATACTAACGGTGTCCTACCACATCATACAGACCAACATCTGACAAACCGTGGTTTCGCAATCAACAGGAAGCGTAAAAAACGGACCAGCATTAATTTATCACAATAGTATTCTGCGGAGTAACAAAGACTGGTTGCCATGCAATGCATCTGAGAAATTTGACTACAATCTGAAGTGCGTGCCAGTATATCTGAAAAGCAATTCAAAACAGGAGCCAAATTCCAAGAAAGACAAGAAAAGTCAAAGGTTTTTTATCATCCTGTATAAAGTGCTGTATGCATGAACAATTTCGACAATTTTAAGAAAACAAAATTTGCTTACTAATACTTGGAGGAAACTGTCTCCTTTCGTGAAACTATAAGCACTACCTTTCCGAAATTATGGACAGCGCAACAGGAAGCATAACACTTGTTCGTTATTTTAACAAATATCTCCTAAGTTTGATATGCAAGTTTTTTCTCTCGGCTTTTATCCCACTGCAATATCTGCATGGCAAAGTCTTCTGCTTAAAACATGTCGACGCACTTCTGAAATGAAGGAACTAGCTGCAACAAACTCGCGATTGTGACCAGAGTTGTCGCTACAACTAACAAACGACATAGCTCAAAGTAAACCGAACAGCCAGCCGATGAGAACGATGATGATGATGATGATGTGATACCTTGTACAATTGTCCCGTATATCTGCGCTGCTGTTTACTTTGGCAGTACTCGAAGCAAATCGATTGAAACTGTTCTGCCACTCCATACAAGCAGCCGTGTGGTTTGTTGCTGCTGCTACATCCTGAAAGAGATCACCCTTCTTGCAGCAGATGGCCTTACGTTCTTCAGTAGTCTCCAAGTCAACTATTGTGTATCAGATAGTTTCTCCTGAAACGTGCGCGTGGCCCTCTCGGACATAAAATGTCAATAATTCGATTTAGAGCATTCAAAAAGCATTAGGAAAAGTTTTACAGAAGCCGACGTGAAGCCGAGTGCTGCCTTCACTAGTGGTAAGGGAATGGACGACTTGTCATTATTATCCTAATCAAAACTATTTCACCGCAATGAAGAAAGTATTCAAGCGAAATACTGTCTCAAAAACTCCCGTTTGAATCACCAGATCAGTTTGCTGATAGCAAAAACATTTTTGTCTAACCAAAGTGTAATTTTGGAAACCCCAAAGTCATCACGAAAGCAACGATTTTTCCTAACAATCTTGTTTTCAAGCTGGAAAACACGTTAGAAAAAATTTGTGAGTTCAGCATTAATTTTCTGATACTTCTCGATCAAAAATCTTTCAACAAGTTTACCATACAAGAAGGAGAGACCTTAGCGACGTCTATAAATTTTGTTTCAACCAACAGTTTTGTCAGTTTGAAATCTTTCTTCAGCTTCTAAAGATTGTCAAATCGTCTACAAACACGGTTGCTTTCCTGCAACTGCTGTGCGCCAAATATCTTTTGATCCTTTAAAGAAATTTAATTTCACGCAAACGTCGATCGAACTTTACATGAACTTGCACAATCAATAAAAGCTTGATGGACATGTTTAATAACAATTAGATTGGCTTCATCGATTCCATGTGCTCATCCGTTGCGTTAGCTATCTAACTGTTCTTCAAAGGGCTAAACAGCCATATAGTTTAGAAGAATTCGGGAAAGGAAATGCTGCATGAGTGAACACTAGATTGCGTTTTAAATTGTATCCTGAATTATGAAGCCTTGACGCCCCAGGATAAGTCGTTTGAATACGCTTTTCAAATGCAGGCCAGCCTCTTTTTGATTTCTCATTTTTGTTTGTTGTTCTGACAGGGCAGAGTGGGTGGGAGGAAGGTTTAAATCTGAGAATGTCGCAGAAAAATAAAAGCATTTAAAGTTTTGCCAGTGTTGCAAACTACACATTTTCTTCAAGTAATTAAAGTGTTAGATGATCAGATTTTTAAACATATCTTTGGTTTTAAGCGTAAAAGCATTTATGTAGCTTTAATGGCCTGTCGAGTTCCATGTTGGTTAGTTGCTCATTTCTCATTGTTGTATCTTTCATTCGGAGGAAGTTCACTTGAGGTATTCCCAACAGCATCAAAAACACAAAACGAAAGTTTTGCTAAAAAGAAATTTTCGTGTTTGGTGGAGTAGTACTGCAACATATTTTTGACTAATTCTACAGGCAATGAATAGAAACCGTTCCTGCTCTTGCTTCCGGTTTAAAATTGTTATAAAATTCATGATATTTTTTCTCAACTTAATCAAGCGCAGGTCTGTCAGCAACTCACTTCCGGTTCAAATATTGGTGTTTATTTAGGCACTGGGTTTTTTCTATTTTAGTTCATGTATCCAGGTCGTGAAGATAGCATTGCCGCAAATTTATAGTAAAAATGATCGTGCATTTGCCTGGAGAAGGCTAAAAATCAGTTAATTGTCTTGAGTAATACAAGGTGTCACTTTATTATTTTGATTTTATTTCAAACTTGTCTAATGCGATAAATTCCATAACTCTGTTGCATTTGAAAAGTAAACACAACACTTGTTTCTCAATGCCCAAGTCAGGCTATAGGGGACACAAAAGCTTTCATGGGGTCTTTCCATTGAACTAGTAGTAACGTAAATTTTGAATAAATGAGTTCAGAACAACTAACAATGTCGAAACTACAACTTGCAACCCATCTGTTCAGATAAAATCCTAAAACATCCTAAAACAAGTTGTTTTTGTTCAACAGCACCACCTAGCGGAATAGTCAAATTAAAGGAAAGCGAAACTGTTCTTGTGAATGTAAACGAAGCGAATGCAGGCTCAGCATCATGCTCGCAATCACAGGATCAAAGGAGAAATCGGGCAATTCCCCCTCCTCGGAAATATTCAATATCAGTTGAAAGCACCAAAATCTTTTTAGGTGTAAGGTAAAACAACAAGTTGTAATCATTTTGCCCAGCCCCCGAAAATTTCAGCTGGTTGGGGCCCTGATGAGCATGCAACGTTTTCAAGGAAACTTGAGCAATTTCCTACAAAGAAACTATAGTTGCCAATGCGACCTTTATATAGGTCATGTCATGCCATTAGTATTTCAAGCAAATGCAAACACAAATTATACTTGTCTGTTTTGGGCGAATTGGCCTATCAACAAGTTCACCACTGCTACGGGTGCAAGTGACATAAAGTGAATGATGATTTTTAGGTAGCATGCGTTATCGATAGCATGAGCAATACTTACATATCTATTGTACAAAGTAACTTTTAAGCAGCTATCTCTTGCTACACTGTTGGTGAGATGTTTGCAGTCGGGTGAAAAGGACATCTGCCACTTTTTTTCGGACAACTTCAAGCTGATAGTTGTTCATATCACAAATCTATTTCTACCGCCTTCTTGCTATTTTTATTTAGATAATTCTACTCCCAGCAGTATTTCTGTCCCTTATTGTATTTAGGCAGATATCATAGAACTTTCATTTGAGTTCTGTTTTGTCACAACGAATAACGCAACATGCGAAAGTTTGAATCTTTAATGCAAATTTCTTCAATGGTCGAAAGCTTCTTTTGACTTGTGCAAAGTGTTTTATCGTGCAATTATTGAAGCTATAAATGCCAGACGTTTTTCACAAATACAAGAGTTAGCATGAGGAAAATTTTTGGTTTGCATTTTTATATTTGTAACCCAACACGCTTTGTTGCCATGAATACAGCATTTTGTAATAAAATAAAGTGCTTGAAAAAACAAATTATTTTTCAACTTAGTATTAGTAAAACCGATACATTTTAACGTGCACTAATGATACATATAACTTAAAGATGTGCAATAAAATCATTTTTACTACCCTCTTTCAAGCAGGCTATAATTTCCCGTCGGTCACAAGGTACAAAAAATCTGATGTTTAAAATGCAAAGAAACTGAATACGTTAACAAAGAAAACGGTAAGATGGTTTTGCTCCAATGCAATTTCAAGATATTTCAATATGTGCTTTTTTGCCTTAATTGTCAAGTAATGAAGTTACAACACAATGCAAATTACAACACACTGAAATAAAACATTTTGTAGAATTTAATGTTACGAATCTTAATCAGCAACAACACTGCTTCGTCAAACGCTTTCTGGAGAAAGATTTTTGAAAACAAGCTCATCTGCTTCGATTGTTTACATTATACTGACCGGATTTTGGCATGATAGTTTAGCGAGACGAATCGCTTTTCTTGGTTTTAACTCAGGGGTGGGCAATTAATTTGGCTCCGGGGCCACTTTGAGAAGGCTGCCTTAGTGGAGGGCCGTACCTTCTTATGGATAAGCAGATATTGGTCAAGTTGCTAAGTCGGAGGAAGTTTCAGATTTGAACATATTTCCTGAATGCTTCCGCGGGCCACTGAAAATGCTGTGGAGAGCCAAATTTGGCCCTCGGGCCGCTATTTGCCCACCTCTGTTTTAACTAATGGTGTAGGCCACCTCGCGTTAATCACCGCTTGGTCGTAACACCAGAACCAAATTAGTGAAACACTTCCATGTAAGTTGTTTTTTGTAAGAAGATTGAAAAAGACATCAGTCTAAAACATTCCAGTTACGTTGAAAACAAACCAGAATATCATATTACAAGTTAGCATGCTGAATAAGCAAGAAAGCCAGCAGATCAAATTCACTGACAAACAATTTTTTGAGCTGAGTTTTTCGACACTACACCGAACAAACGACCCTTCTCTGGCAAATTTTGTCAAAGATTTTTTTATAATAGGTGCCTAGCTTTTACACTTACCTATAAGAATGTCAAGTCCTCTCGAAAGAATAACTGAGAAAAAACAAAAATTTTTTAAATTCCACTGAAATGCTCACAGATATTGTGTCTTCATGATTTTAGCTCAGTTTTGCAGCCGTCAACTGGTTCCCTTGCATGCACGTCAATTTCACATCCATTCCTGGTCTATATTTTAGTGCAGTGAAACGCTTTCGAAGAACCTAATATCAACCTTTTCAAATGCTTCGCACACATTGAATGCCTGCAGTAGCGATGGATTTGCCGTGTTCTCGAATTTTATTCGAAACGCTTTCAGCGCATTGCGGACTGCTGACCGTTGTGTTTCGAAGATCTGTCATGATCGTTGCCAGCTGGTGTCAGTGTCGCGAGGCCAATGTTTCTGATATCGAAACCTGACACCGGGACATGAAACCATACCCGACGAGCAGATAGTGAGCAGATGTCTTGGCCGCTTATTAAGAAATCATAAATATTGATATTAATATGACGAACATGCGACGAATTATGATGCGACAATGCTGCGCGGACGTCCTTGAAACGTGAGGCAAAGTAATCGAATCCAGCTGCGATCATACGTATCGAATCAAGCCTGAAAACAAACCTTATTATGACGGGGAGTAATTTCCAAGACGAGCAAATGTGTAAGCGTTGTTTGGTTGCACATGTCTGTCCCAAATCGAGCAATCTTCCTCGATCGCTGAACCGGAAAAATAAATTGTCGTTTCCGTTGACGCTTTTTTGTTTCTTTGATCATTTTTAGGAGCAGGTGAGCAGAAGAAAATCTTTTGGGGAACGTTTGGGCACCATCATTATGCCGGTTTTCGTATCTGCAGTGTGAGGTCGTTGCAAAATTGGATGCTGTTGTACATTTTACTTAATTGTTGTATTTACCACTTTTTATGCAATTCATCCCAAGTTTTTGAAAGCGTTTGTTTTCCATGCTCCACTTTTTCCTCCGTTTGCTTTTTCAACTAGAATTGCAACTTCTTAGTATTATTACAAAATGATAAATGCTTGAAAAATTTGAGCGAGAGGTGATTTTTATTCCAAAATAGTTGCAATGGATCGATGTCTTAAACACCGTTAACCTCGCGAAACAAGTTTTTATCATGCGGCAAGGGACAATTTACAGGTTGCTGCCATCGCTTGGCGCCTACATTTCGCTGAGGTGCACCTACACTCGCTGTGGAACACGATGGACCAGTCGTCAGTGAACTAAAGTACCTCATAGTGTACACAGCATGTAGTCACTTGTTTGAATTCTTTGAACTATTGTGACGTCAGCAACACATTGACCGCGCATTCTGAGTAAGACAATGAAACAGCTGTAGGCTGCTGTTCTTTGGTTTCACAAGAGCCCTGTTTGCATAAGGACAAACATGCCACATCAAAGAAGTCGTTTAATTTCGTAGAATATTTGTATTTATGGAAGTTAAAACTTGGTTTCGAAAGAACTAACTCTATGTTTGTAGACTTGGATTTAATTATTGATATCCAAAAGGCAAGTACTGTATTACAACCTGTTCCCTACTTTCAAGAACGTAGTCTTGGTGAGTGGTAGCGGGTAAAAGTCAAAGGCCGTGGATTAACATCAGTTCTGACCATATTTCCATGTACATTTGGTAAAATTTTCCAGCAATGCTGTCACTCAGAGACACCGAAATAGTCGATAGATATGAAATGCCAGACGTTGCGGGTAACATAATTGCAACGCACATGTTGACCAATACGTGTAGCTTATAACGGATTTTTTTGTTATTGTGCGTATTATCACGTTTTTACACATTTTTAGAATGTTGCGTATCATTTTAAAGTTACAAGCTGCTGAACATTTAATTATTCCGCGCATGTATGCTGAGCTAATTGAAATGATGGCCACTGTTGTAGGTTTCCGCTGAAATTTAGAGCTCAAAATAAAATTTCGTCAGGCCATTTTGGAGGGTCGAAATACTGAACTATTTTTGCTTGATTTCCGTAGCAATAGAACACAACATTATTTAAGGTGTAATTACAAAAAAAAACTTCTTTGGCCACTGTGAGAGGGTTAGGGGTGCAACGCCCTCTGCCCTGCGCTCCGGGTATTAGGTAATGTTTGGGGCGCCGTTGATAAAAAAGTAAATTTCGGGTTACATCGGACACATTTAATACACAAACTGCTAACTCCGACAGTTATAAAACGACAAGTGTTATTCCGGATAAATATAGCTCACCAAGTTTGCGTATTTAGCAGTCAAGCATACAGGGCACTGAAACGTGAGAGCTCATAGGCGAAGTTGATTGGTTGGGAAGCTGTCATTCCACAATCTAGTCACACTTGAACCCTCTATTTGCATAGCTGCTACATCAGCACTTTAAATCGGTCAGATATAATCAGGGGTAGACATTATAGGAAGCAAACGAAGCGGTCTCCTCGTCCCTCCGCCTCCTCATTTTCAGAAATGCCGTGCCTCCCCTACGAGACTTTCGCACTTAGTATTTGCATTGTTTTGATTTTAGATAATTAGATTGAAATGTGAGAGAAATTTAATTCGTTTATCCACCTAGTCTTGCATCAACCTTTCGCAGTCGCGATGTTTTGGGACCACTTTCTGAGAGTTTGTCTCGGGCCATAAAATTACAGTATTAATATCCACCCCTGGATATAATTCACCAAGTGCAAATGCAGATATAAACACGTTTGCGGAAGACTTTCTAGAGCAAAGCTACTCAACAAGGGTCCATTTACAAAATTCAAAAATTTTTTGAGGACCGGTCGCTCCCATGAAACCATATACAAATGTAACATGTCTTGGATTTTTTTAACAAAAAACACGAAATGAGAATATTTTACGAATATAGATATACAGTACATACAAAATCGAGTAAATGGGCATATTTGTTAACAAACGTTGTCATCGTTATTCTGCTGGTGGGAGAAATGGCATTCTCTACTTTCTGCCAGATTCTTGAATTTTGGCTCCAAGGTAGCGGCAGCGAGTCGAAGGAAGTGTAAAAGTTTTCATTTTGTCACACAGATGCAAAATGTGTATGGGGCGCCCTTGGTAAAAATATTATATCTGACTGATTTACACAAAAACTGCTATCTCTGCACATGTTCAGCTATCTCTGTGCATATTTAGCTATTTCTGCACGCATTTAGTTATCTCTAAGCAGAGATAGCTATCTCTGCGCGCATTTAGCTATCTCTGCGCAGAGATAACTATCCCTGCACGCATTTAGCTATCTCTATGCAATGATAGCTATCTCTGCGCACATTTAGTTAACTCTGCGCGCATTTAGCTATCTCTGTGCACATTTAGCTATCTCTGTGCAGAGATAGCTAAATCTGCACACATATATAGGGCTGAAGCGTGTCGGAGGAAAACATGGTATCCTGTCTGAAGAAAAACTTGGTGTTCTGTTTCAGTAATCCAGACAAAAGCAAGGCTG